>JADMIO010921764.1_pt1 | contig 61199 bp, 50 predicted proteins | sample 8958161 | NCBI WGS metagenome assembly JADMIO01 (sample SAMN16585339, study PRJNA669376) | soil metagenome | isolation source: Crop rotation soil | place: USA: Cullars Rotation, Alabama | collected 2011
AACGAAAGGCCCAGTCTTTCGACTGAGCCTTTCGTTTTATTTGACCATGTTGGTATGATTTAAATTAATACGACTCACTATAGGGTCAGTGCGGCCGCGACTTCAAGTCACGTGAATTCCAAGCTTCGGATCCCACTGTGCTGGAAAGTCCGTTCGCCGTTCAGGGCCAGTAGCCCGCCCTGGCCTTCGATCTGCACTTCCCGCGGCAACTCCGGCACCGCGACAACGGCATTGTAATCCTCGGTCAGCGGATAATCGCCAAGCGCACGCACTCCCTTGGCAATCCGAATGTAGAGTTCGCCCTCGGTTTCCACCCGGATCCGGAAAGCATGTTGCCGGTCCTGAGCTTTTTCCGAAGGAATCGCGGTGATCTCGATTTGCCGGGCTTGATCGATGATGTCGTCAGGAACATCGGTCGGACTCTGCCACCTGGAGCTTTCCTTGCCGGTGCGTTCCTCGCTGCCTTCCTCGGAATCGGTGTCTTCCGAATTCGCATTTTCGGAAGCGTTGCTGTCGGCGCTTTCGTCGGCAGTCTCCGTTTCAGAATCTTCCGCCCCAGCTTCTGCTTTTCTTTTGGGCAGCAGCCAGACTTTGGCTGCTTTGGCCAGATCTTTCGTGCTGATATCGGCGCTGGTACTGACGATCAATACCTGCTCGGGTTCGCCGTTCTTGGTTCGCGCGACGGTGCCGGCGATCGATTCGATCTGGAACGCGGTGGAGTTCGAAGGGATTTTGATTTTGTCCTCCATGGCGTCCTTCGTTTCCGCGCCTCCCTGCGCAGTCCGCACCCCTTTGCTCACCAGCAGCTTCATGAAATCTTCTTTCTCCGGCAGGGTGACCGGTGAACTGCGCAGATAGGCCAGCCGGTTATGTAATCCGTAGGTAATCGCGAAATGGGGCGGCGACTCCGCCGGCGGAAACACCGGCGATCCACCGAGCATCAGCAGTTGGATTTTCTTCTCCAATTCGCCGGGCTCAACCGCATGGGTCAGCTCGAGCGTGGCCGTGACCTGCCGCTGAGTCGCGTTGGCCGGATCCTGGTAAAGTTGGAGCTGTTTGATCGCGATCGCGAACGGCGGCGTCTGCGCTTCGTAATCGAGTCGCTCCATCAGGATGTGACGCGGGAAAAATTTCTTGTCGAAGATGATCCGGAATTTTTGATCGGCCGGCCAGTCTTCAGCCGGTTGAAATGCGAGAATATCTTCCGCGGACCAGCGCCACTCGCCGCGCAGCGAAGGCTCAAGGCGCACACCTTGCGTTACCGGTTTGTGCAAATCCTCCAGGCGCGCTGCCGGTTCGCTGAAATACAGAAGAAGGCGGGGGAACTTGAGGTCTTTCTCGAGTTTGGTGAGCTCAATCGGCTGGACTTTGACGGTGACGCGATGCGGTTTCGGCCGGTGCTCATACCAGTTCCAGGTCCAGGCTGCACCGCAGCAGAGCAGAAAGAGGGCGATGATGACCGGCGCGATCAGATGGGGATGGCTCTGATTGACCCGGTTCCATCTATCACCTGTCCGGTTGAACCACTCGGGCGGCTGCCAGGAAACGTTTCCGAAAACCTGCCCCAAAGCCCTTCGGCAGGCGTCACCCAGTTTGGAGAGGAGTGCAGGAATTTTCATTGCCGGATATACGGAGAGTCGAGCGGAAATCTTTCAGTAAATCGAGCGGAATCCGGGACTGCCGCTCTTCCCGGCGAGTCTTCGACGGGACTGGCAGTCGTGGAGCGTGCTTGAATTTTTGGTGCGTCGGGACATGCAGAAGCGTAATCCCTCCGAGAAATTGCTCGATCCACCTTGCGGACCATGGCGCGCAGCGATTACAACATTCCGGGATGAAGATTACCGGTTTGCTCGCGACCCGGCGGAGTCTGGTCGATCGGCTGGCTGATTGGGAAGACCGGAAACATTGGCAGGAATTTTTCGATGCCTATTGGAAATTGATTTACTCCGCGGCGCGAAAATCGGGCCTTACCGATGTCGAAGCCCAGGAGGTCGTCCAGGAAACGGTGATCACCGTCGCCAAGAAGATCGACAAGTTGAAATACGACCCGGCGATCGGTTCGTTTAAAGGCTGGCTGCTTCAGATCACGCGCTGGCGTATCGCAGATCAATTTCGCAAACGCGAGCCCGGCAACGCAAAATTTCCGCGCTCTCCGGACGACCGGCAAACCGCAACCATCGAGCGGGTGGCCGATCCAAACGTGGCTGATTTGGACGAGCTCTGGGAAAAGGAATGGCAGGACAATTTGATGGAGGCTGCGATCTCGCGGGTGAAGAAGAAGGTCGATCCAAAACAGTTTCAGATCTTCGATTGTTACGTTCGCAAGGAATGGCCCGCGCAAAAAGTAGCGGACCAATTGAAGGTCAGCGTGGCCCAGGTTTATCTGGCCAGGCACCGGGTAACCGCGGTCTTGAAAAAAGAAATCAAGGCATTGGAAAAGACGGGCCGCTAATCGCGAATCGTGGGTCTGGGGAACGCAGCCCCTCGCGTGCTGGCGATGGCGCCATCGCGATCGCGAACTTCCCGGATGTGTAGTGGTTCATATTACTTCCCGGAGGGGGAGTTTTGGCGGGGCCGCCGAAAGTCAGAGCCGGACCGGCCTCAGCACGAGGGGGTGCGTGCGCTCCCCAAGCGTTGCCTCCGGGCCTGCGTTTGTGTAAAATCGCCATCATTCCAGAGGAAGTTTCCGCAATTCCGCTCATTCCGGATCACGAAGTCCTTCGCGTGATCGGCCGCGGTGCTTATGGCGAGATTTGGCTGGCTCGCAGCCTGACCGGGGCGTTTCGAGCGGTGAAAGTGGTTTACCGCAGCACGTTTGAAAGTGAGCGCGCTTTTCAGCGCGAGTTTCAAGGAATGTCCAGTTTCGAGCCGATCTCGCGCGCCCACGCCGGGTTCGTCGATATCCTTCACGTCGGCCATACCGGCGAGTATCTCTATTATATAATGGAGCTGGCCGACGATCACCTGGCCGGGCGAAACATCGATGCCGCCAACTACGCGCCTCGCACTCTCAAGAGCGACGTGGACCGGCAAAAGCACCTGAGCGCTTCCGAATCGATTCAACTCGGGCTTTCTCTGACCGAAGCGCTCGAAGCGCTCCACGCCCATGGCCTGACCCACCGCGATATCAAGCCCTCGAACATCATCTTCATCGATGGCATTCCCAAGCTGGCCGATATCGGACTCGTTGCCGCGACCGGCCAGCGTTCGTTCGTCGGCACGGAAGGTTATGTCCCGCCGGAAGGTCCGGGCACGGCCCAGGCGGATATTTTCAGCGTGGGCCGGGTCTTATATGAAATCAGCACCGGCAAAGACCGGCTCGATTTTCCGGAGCTCGATTCGCAGCTAAGCGAGCGCGCCGACAGGGAACAGCTTCTGCACCTTAATGAAGTGTTGATGAAAGCGTGCGCGAACGACCCGCGCCGCCGGTATGAATCGGCCGGGGCGATGCGGGACGATCTTGCCGCGCTCGATCGTGGGGAACCGCCTCGAAAGAAAAAGTCGCGCGCGCTGTGGGTGATCGCTGCCCTGTTCCTTCTGGCGGCAGTGGCATCGCTGTTTCGTTTCTATGATGTGACGCCGTCGTCGGGAGAGGTTCGTCTTACCATGGCGATAAACACCGAACCAACCGGCGCGATGGTTCTGCTGGGCGATCGAGCAAAACGAAGTCCGGCGACGTTCGATGATCTGGAGCCACGAAGATACAAGCTGCGGGTCATGCTGCCTGGTTATGATCCGGTAGAAACCATGGTCGATCCCCAGAAATCGACGTCGCCGCCAGCGGTTCGATTAACCCGGAGCAAAGGCACGCTGGAGATCCAGTCCGAGCCGGCCGGCGCGCAGTTTTCACTTCGTAGCGAGGATGGTCAGGTATCGCGCGATGGCGTGGCTCCGGCGACGCTTTGCGATCTGCCCAGCGGCAAGTACACGCTGACCGCGAAACGTGACGACTGGGAAATGCGCGAAGAAATCGAGATTCAACGCGGCGAAACGGCGCGAAAGACACTCGCGTTCGTGAACGGAACCGTGAATGTGACGAGCGAGCCGGCCGGCGCGGAAATTTTTGTCGGTGGAAAGGCCAGGGGCAAGACGCCCTGCCGGATCGATGTTCCAGCCCGGGGGCAGGAACTGGTGGCCCGGCTGGATGGCTGGCCTAACGAGCAACAAACGGTTGTGGTGGCGGCCAAACAGGAAAACACCGTCCATTTCGTTTTTGCCAATGGCAGCGTGAAGATCACCAGCGCTCCCAGCGGGGCCACGGTGCGAATAGGCGATCGGGAACTTGGCCAGACGCCATTGGTGGTTGAAGAAGTGAAACCGGGCCCGGTAAAATACGAATTGCAACTGACCGGATTCAAGCCGGCTTCGGTGACCGGACAGGTTGAGCCGCGGCAACAGGCGTTTCTGGCCGCCCGCCTGGAAAGAAGCCTGAACCCGGAACCGGGACAGGCCTGGACGAATTCGCTGGGAATGAAATTCGTGACGGTGGGTGAAATCCGGATGTCGGTATGGGAAACGCGGGTCCAGGATTACGATGCATTTTGCCGGGCCACCGGACGTCGCTACGATCCGCCGGATTTCCAGCAGGCCCCGGCCCATCCAGTAGTGAAAGTGAGCTGGTTCGATGCGACCGCTTTTTGCAAATGGCTCGCTGAGAAAGAGCGGAACGAAGGCGTCCTGGACGATCGGCAGATCTACCGATTGCCGACCGATCTGGAGTGGAGCGCGGCGGCCGGTTTGCCTAACGAGGGCGGCGGAACGCCGGAAGCGCGCGACGGAAAGATCCCGAACCTGTTCCCGTGGGGGAAACAATGGCCGCCACCGGAGGGTGCCGGAAATTACGGGATCGGCTCGCGCCGAAGCGGGACGGTAATTGTCGGTAAATCGAAACCGAACGCGCTCGGCATTTACGATTTGGGCGGCAACGTTTGGGAATGGTGTCTGGAAGGTTATAAGGGAAATTCGGCCGGCCCAGGCCGCGACTGGGGAGTGCTGCGCGGCGGATCTTGGGGCACGAGCAATCGCCTGGAAATGCAGTCGTCCTATCGCAACGTGGTCGATCGCAATGAGCGCGACGTGATTTACGGATTCCGTTGCGTGCTCGCGCCTCAATCGGACGACAGTGCCAGATAGGGACGGATCTTAACCGCGAATTCACGCTGATGAACGCGAATCAGATCCCGGAGCGTTCTTTAACACGCGAGGAACTTAACCCGGAGATCGAACGTCCGGTCCGCGTAGCGGGCGAACCGGTCGGGCACTGGCTCGAGCCTAACCAGAACCCTGATCGGGTTGATCATCTGTTTGTGGCGGTGCGGGCCGGTCCCATCGGGCTGGTTGAGATCGCGCTCAATACATTCTCGATACGGAATCTCCGGCGTGGATTCGATCCGCGTATCCGGCTGGCCGTGGTCAGCTCGCCCTGGAGCGTCTTGCCGCCACCGGGAATTTTCACGAGCCCGGGCTTCGATTACGACGTCATCGAATCTACGAACGCGGTGACGTATCGAGAATACGAGCGGGCAGAGTTGGAAGATTTGTTTATCGAGAAGATAAAGCGCGCCATTTTTGTGGAAGGCTGGGGCGATTTGTATCTGCGCGCGCAACCGGGGATCCATCAGGTCCACAGCCGCCGGAAAAACACGATTGTTCCGGTCGAGGCTCTTCAACGCGACGGCGCCATAAAATTCTATTTCGCCGGGACTAGCGAGCTCCTGCTTATGAAGTATTTCGGACAGAAATGAAATTTCTTGTGCTTCCTTGCAAACTTCCGGTGCTCGCGACTTCGAAATATCATCGCTTTGTGTAGATAGTTAGCTCTGACCCTTCTCTGGCTCTTTCTGCGGCAGCGTAGATCTGCTGATATTGGGGGTTTTCAAAAGGACTTGCCCATTACAGATCCGCCGTACCCGAGCGTGAACAGCTTACTACCGTCTTCGCCTGTTCGCGTAGAGCAGACGCCATAGATGACTGGCCCTCCCCAAGTCTTCGCAATCATATCGAGAGCTTGATCGACAGTCACATTCTTTAGCGATGCAGGGAGGCATGGCAACCCTTTCTCGGCCGGCGCCACCAAGCCTCCCCCGTCGGGCGATGAGATGACTCGAAGTGACGTCATCGCAGCACCCATCTCTTTCGTGCTTTCAATCGCACCGATGGCAAGATCTGGATCAAATTGCGCCTCCTTATTCAGGGTGAGCACAGCAATTCTTGTTCGTAGAATCTCGGTCGGCACTTTGCCAATCCAGATTCTAATTATCCCCTTGGGTTTTTCTGTAATCGTAACGTCTTTTGCGTTCTTAAAAATCTCGCGCACACCAAGCAGGCCGGTCTTGCCACGCGAAGGCGGTTGAACCCTAAAGAACGGGAACGGAACAGAATAATCGACATTGGAAGCCTTCTCTGGCTGACAGTCGGCGCTGTAATAAATTCGAATCGCTTTCCTGGAAGACCACGCTAAGTCTCGCAGGTACCCCAAAACCACTTCTTCGTGGTGTCGTCTCGTTGCTTCATACGATTCGTTCCCGGCGCTCAACAGACGCTGCCCCGTGATACATACCAGGAGGCTAGTCATTGCGACAAAAAATATCGAAAACCTTGTGATCATAAAGCGATGATATCACTTCTCACCACGGGGCCACATCTGCCGCAGTTACCTGTCCGTGTTCTATATGTGTATGTTGCCGAAAAGCCGGGTTTTCACGAGACCCAAAATCGTAATAGTGTAACTCTCCCGGAAATCCATAGTAAATCCTGTACCATTGACGCGTGACAAGGTCACCGCTGACCCTCGATGACGGGCGTTCTTTCGGTCCAACCCGATCGGCCACATCGCCTCGATCGAAGAATCGAGGACCGCTAGGAGGGCCAAGCTTCAGATTTCCAGACACCTTTTCGACGTGCTCTTCTGCCCATCCTTTTCCCCATAGGCCGCCATTGCCATGCTTAAGTTGCAGGTGATGCATTTTATAGTACTCGTAGTCCTCAGTCTTTTTCGGTTGCAATTCGAGACCGGTGGGAGCTTCGCGATCGTTGAGCTCGCCTGGAGTCGCGTTCTTAAGCATTCTCGGATCGGCTGCGCCGCCTATGACTTGACCCGTCACGGTAACACTATGTGCCGATTGAAAGGCGCGTGCATACGTTGTGCTTAAGCCGGCAGCGTACCTAGCCGCCAGCAAATTATCCAGATCTCCAGCATCCGCTCCAAGGTGACTGCCAGTCACTTCGACCTTCGCTTGCGATGCAACCTTTTCCTCTTGCTGGCCCATCGAACCTTGCAGCAAGCCCATCGGATCGATCCGATTCACCCAATCGTTACTGCAATAGCGGTACAGATTCGAATCACCCCCGAACCCAATCGGATCGGACTGCAAAAATCTTCCCAGCTCAGGCGACATGAAACGATTTCGATCGTCGCAAAAACCGAGCTCGGGAATCCACCGTTGACCGCCGTGCACGTCGCGCACGTACTCGTTGATGGTCGTGGACTGACCGCCCGGAGTCCGGGCTGTCGGCTGACCGTACTCAATGGCCAAATGTCAAATGTTTAGATTTGACCCCTCTTTGTGACCCCGGCTTGCATCCAAATGAATTCATGTCCGTCCCGCCGGTTGCCTGACCCCGCTTTGGTGACCTCCCGTTAATCGATCCAGACGAACTTTTCGCCGGTTGCCGTTGTTGGCTCGGAACATACACCGTATACGACAACCTCATGAAAGGTTTTGGCAACTTCATCCAAAACATGATCAACGGTTACATTTTTCATTGCGGCCGGAAGGTGCGGTAAACCTTTTTGTGGCTCTGATACAAGACCTCCGGTTCCGGGCACCAGGGTTATCGAAAGTTTACGCGTCGCAGCTTCTACCTCTTCTGAGTCTCTTAGCGTCCCAACTGCTACCCGATGATTATATCTTGCTGACGGCGAAAAGGCCAGTCGACGTATCTTTGCTCGAAGGAGGTCGGTCGGAACTTGTCCGATCCATATGCGGATGGCCGCATCGTCTTCTGTAACGCGAACCTTCTCATCGTTCATAAATATCTCACGCACGACTTCCAAGCTTGCCTTATTTGTTGAAGGCCGTCTAACCTTTGCGAAAGGAAACGGCACCGGGGCGTCCGCATTGAAATCCTTAATGGGTTTGCAATCGGCTCGGTAATAAATACGAATGGCCTTGTGAGACAATGCTGTGAGCGGTCGAAGGCAATTTAAGACAGCGTCTTCATTTCTTTCACTATTTTCGCGCGAATCGTCGCTGGCCTTAAGCCTTCCGACTGGTTCGCAGCAGACGCCACAACAAATCAGCAACGTAATCGCGTGAAAAAGTTTATGTGACATTTATTCACCTCCAAACTGCGAATTTCCAATAAACAGGTAGTTTTTAGTAGGCCCACCCGAAATCTGCGAAAATTGTGTGAGATTTGTCTTGAGATCGTAGTAGTAGAGCTTGTCGTCAGAATAGCTTCGATAAACTACACGATAACTCTGACTCTTTGTGACCGACCCCCACACGTTCCGTGTTTTATCAACGCCAACATCGTCTCTGATTCCGCCATTCTTTCCAGCTTTATAGCGTCCCTCGCTCGTCTTTGACTTACCAATGACAACATTGCCCGAAACGATTGGGTCACCGAGCGTTTCCATGGCCCAAACAGTGTCAGTTGCTTTGCTACCATCGTTAAGGATAACGCGCAGGTTAAACTCGGTGTGAGTTCCACCCTTTCTGGCGTAATTAAACTGCAGATCGTGCGGTGCTTTCGCGTCGTTTGGATTACCCTTTGCAGCTCGGTAAGGGTTATCGTTAGGATTTGCGGTACTCAGCCCTTGTCCGGTCACTGTCACTTTCTCCACAGCGCTTGCGGTAATGGAAGTCAAGATGTTCCGCGGGATGTGACTGCCTGTTACCTCACGTTTCTCAAATGTGTACGTAACGTCGACAGGCTCGGATTTTTGTTCTGTTGCGACTTTTTCCTCCTGTTGACCCATCGATCCTTCCAGTAAGCCCATCGGATCGATCCGATTCCCCCAATCGTTACTGCAATAGCGGTACAGATTCGACGAATCACCCCCGAACCCAATCGGATCGGGCTGCAAAAATCTTCCCAGCTCAGGCGACATGAAGCGATTCCGATCATCGTAGAGACCAAGCTCTGGAATCCACCGTTGACCGCCGTGCAAGTCGCGCACGTGCTCGTTGATGGTCGTAGACTGACCGCCCGGAGTCCAAGCCGTCGGCTGACCGTACAGATCATACTTGTAATACTCAATTAGCGCACCGAACGAATTCGCAATGTGCGATGTGCTGCCTAACGAATCCTGGTAATAATAAAAATTACTGAGCATTGTTTTGACCAGGCCATGGGCGCCTTGTACGTATGATTCGGTCAGAACATCCCCGGTGGTGTACTCTTCGAGGATCGCCCAATCGCCATCCCAGACGCTGAACACCACCGTGGTCCAGGTAACTTCCTCCGGGGCGAGGGAGTTGCCCGCAAACCCCGGCGAGAATTGCGCACTGTTGTTCCCACAGATCGGGAAGTTGGTGAAATCCACGTGATAAGTCGTGGCCGTCGAATCGGTCATGCCCGATTTGTAGGCGACGGCTTTGAAGTCGGCGATGTTGCATTTACCCACCACAATCGCTGCCGTGTAGACATGCGTGGTCCCGGTCGGACTGCTCCCCGAATGCGTCGGGTTGGTGCCATCGTCGGTATAGAAAATCGTCGCCCCGCTCGTGGTCGTGCTCATGGTGACCTTGAACCCGGTGATTGTCGCAAACGTCACAGGCGCACACTGCGGCAGAGCGGGCGTGGGTGTCGGCGTCGGGGTAGCCGTTGGCGTTGCTGTGGGAGTTGGTGTTGCGGTCGGCATTGGGGTAGCCGTTGGCGTTGGTGTGGGCGTTGCAGTTGGGGTCGGCGTCGCGGTCGGAGTGGGTGTAGGTGTCGGACTAGGATCGCCTCCGGAGGTTCCGAAAGCGCGTGCCACCTGACGGTTCAAGCCGTCGTACCAGAAACGGGTCACCGCGTTTGTGTTGTTGTTGGTGACTTCGCGCAGCCGGTTCTGGGCATCGTAAGTGTAACTCCACTCGTTCCAGGTCTGGAGATTCCCGTTGAGGTCGTATTCAATTCCGGGATCGGTCGGTTGGTTCAGCGGGTTAGGCGTCGCGTAGGGCACAGCGTCCTTGCTGATCCTGTTGCCGCATCCGTCAAATTCAAGATTCGTGTTTGTACCCGGACTCGTAATCGTTCCGTCGGTCAGATTGACGGTGCCATTCTGGGCATATCCGAGCACTTGCTGGGTAAGATCATAGCTGAATTTGTCTCCCTGCCCGCCGTCTCGTTTCACTACCGTGATATCGCTCACGGTGTTGTAAGCGTATTCAAAACTTCGCGCACCTCCAGCCAGGTTATGCGTGATCGCGGTGGGCCGGTTCATATTGTCGATGGTGTAGGAGCTTGATGTCCCGTTATCGAGGGTGCGAGTAGTGATGTTCCCGCCCAAATCGTAAACATAACTGGCCAGCGAGGTCGAACCGCTCTTGATCGCCGATACCTGATTGCGGTCCGTGTAAGTGTAATTGAATAATGCGCCGCTGGGATACTGGACCGTGAGCCGGTTGCCGTCGATGTCATAGGAGTAAGTCACCGTGCGGTGGACATTATCCTCCAGCGCGGTTGTCCATTCTTCCTGAGTCAGCAATCGATTAGCATCGTCGTAAGTGAAATTGATGGTGGCGTCATCGTTTGCGATCTGGGTCTTGCGTGACGCCGCGTCGTAAACCGTTGTCTGTCCGCTGGTCGTTTCTTCGCTGGTTTCTCCGGTCCAATTAAAGCCAATCTGCCGATTTCGATCATCGTAAGTGAAATGCTGAACCGCGCCTGAGCGATTAGTGTAGGTCTCGGTGTTCCCGGCGCGATCGTAGGTAGTGCTCTCCCTAAGGGCGCCATATTCGGGAGTGTAGGGATAAATCAGGTCCGTGCGCCGATTCATCAGATCGTATAGATAAGAATAGATATTCTGGTTTTCGTCCGTGTTCGATGCCAAATTGCCCGCCGAATCGTAAGTCATCGATGTGACATCGTTGTGGGTCGCGTCGCGATGGACCGTTTTTTGGGTTAGCCGGTACATCGAATCGTAAATGTCGTAGGTCACCCAGCGGCCATTGGCAAAATCGTCCCGCGTTTTCAGTCCACGCAGGTCAAACTGCGTGCTGGTGGTATTGCCGGCGGCATCGGTAACGGAATCCTGCCGGTCACGGTTATCATAATGAAACACCGTGCTGTTTCCGCGCGGGTCTGTCGTAGCAAGCAGGTTGCCGATGCTGGTGTAATTGCCGTAGGCGGTGCTGGTGTATTGATCGTAATAAAAATAGCTGCTCGCTTCATCCGCTGTGCCGGGCGCCTGCTTCACCTGCGTCTTCCGCAAATTGGCATCATAATAGATGTTCATTGCTTTGCCGCTGGGAAGGGTAGTGACAAACGGAGTGTTCGAAGTGAGAAGCAGACTGCTGGTCTTACCCCAAGGTAGATAACTGGTGGTGGCAGTTTGACCGAGCGCGTTCTTCACGCTCGTTACCCGGCCGTACTCGTCGTAGGTGTAAACGGTGCGATGACCGAGCTCATCTTCTTCCCAGATTTTATCGCCGTAAATGTCGTGCCCAATCCGCTGAAACTTCTCGTCTTTGTGGGTGATCTTGGTCACAAAGCCGCGCCCGGAGACCGGCCCGCCGGTGTTGACTTCAATTCCAAGCGTGGAATCGAGGACAAACGCTCGATCGTATTCGTAGGTTTCCGTCGCTCGAATGTTTGAAGCGTTCGGAGGGTAAGTCACTGTCTGGACGCGATCCGCCCAGACGTGCCCGACCGGATAATAATAATAGTCGGTGGTATTTCCTTCTGCGTCGGTCGCGCTGGTTTTGAGGCCGCGGCTGTCATAAATAAAGCTCTCGGTGCCGCCGCTGGTTAGACGATGGGTCAGGACCTGGCCGAAACCGTTATAGGTAAATGTTTCGTAGGAAGAATCAGGATAATCGATCCGCGTGATTCGATGATTGGCGTCGCGGGTGTAAATAGTTGTGCGCGCTGGATCACTTGATCCGCGCTGGGCCGTTCGGCTAGCCAGAAAATACGGATTGGTGCCGCCATCGGCGTAGGTTTGTTCGATGAAAGAACCATCCGGATAATTAATTCTGGTGATCGCCCAGGAGTTACCATCTCGAACATATTCGGTGCGACGATTGTTCGGGTCTGTTACTGCCTTTATATAGCGATACGGCCCGTCCTCGAGATAGTATTCGATCTTCGTTTTGTTGCCGTTGAAGTCGGTGAAATCGATCAGGAAACCGTTTAGCTCATTGGCTACCGGGATATCGGCCTGACCGTCGCCCGGGGAGCATTTAGTGAAATCGTTGTCATAAGTGAATACTCTGGTGGCTCCGTCTCCTCTGGTTTCCTGTTTCTTCTTGGTGTCCGGCGTCCCAGAGGGAATCGGCGTACTGGAAGAAACAACTTCGCCGAGGATGTTCTTTTCGGACGTGGCGGTGGTGGTATTGGTGTACTTAATCCTTCGCATCGCGCCGGAATAATGAGAGTCCTCCGCCTGATCCATGTAACGACTCCCGCTGGTGGTCCAATGGTAGTAGGCATGTGTGCCGTCGCTATAATCGACTTGAGTCAAACACCAACCGTTATTGTCTTGATACGTGTAGTTAGCCCATATCCCAAGCGATGTGCCGTCGCTGTCGAATGCTTCGACTCTCGAAATTAATCCTAAAGCTGACGCATTGGGCTCGGGATCGATATAAGTGAAAAGCAAATACCTGCCTCCGGGCTCCGTGACTTTTTTCAGCCGGTTCTGCTCTGGAAAGTTCGCGTCATGTTCAATGATTGTCTCCAACCCGTAAGGATCGGTTATCTTGTCGGCCGATACCCCTTGTTCTACGGCGCTTGAGCCGCTGTATCCCCAGCTGTAACCCAGGTGAACCTTGCCGCCATCGGACGTTATCCAGTTGTGGGTGCTGTCATCCCAACTCTCTTCGATAGGCGGGAATCCAAAATCGGGAGGACAACTGAAGATGGAGGGAAACGGTATGACGCGTCCGTCGGGAAAAACACGGCCGGCGCCCGTCTTCCAGTTGGTGGATGTACCGCCGCCCCAGTTGCCTACGGTTGTAGTGAAGGAGTGGCGCCAGCCAGCTCCCATCGAATTACCGAGCGCCCCTGAAGGCATTGTGCCCGCTTCGAGGCCTTTGCGGTCGTTGCTGTTATATGTCCTGCTAAACTTGAGCGGATACGCGCCGATAGCTGAGGGGACGACAACGTCGTCAATAGGGCCGCGTCTGTAATTCTCAGTCCACGGATCGTACGTGCTTATGCCATCGGCAGTTGCGATGTTGCCGTTGAAGACTCCGGCCACTCCGGTCGGGTTGGTACTCTCCCCTTGGGCGAGCAGGTTCGGCGCAGTAAGAACGAGGGCTACGAGACAGGCGAGAAGGGGGAAACGAGGAGAAAGAAGCATAAAGAAGCGCGGACACTCGCAGAGAACTCTTGTCTGGCAAGAAGTTTTTAATCTTTTACCGAAACAACTGAATAGCCTGCGACCGGCCACTACTGGATTCCATCTTGAACCTGCGACCGGGAATCATAGGTTAAGCGGTGCGAGTCCTGGCCATCGACGCTTCGCTGCGAAATACCGGCGTTGCCGTGATCGACGCCAACAACGGCACGAATCGCTCGCTCTATTTCGGCACCATTCATAACGCCGCTTCACTGAAGTCGTCGGCCTGCCTGGTGGCGATTCGAGATCGACTGGCTGAGTTGATCAAAACTCATCAGCCTGATTGTTGTGCGCTGGAGTCGGTTATTTACGTGCAGAGTTATAAAACCGCCATTGTGCTGGGTGCGGCCCGCGGGGCGGCGATCCTGGCCGCGGCCGAACATGGCCTTCCCGTTTTTGAATATCCGCCGAAACGGATTAAACAATCTACCGTGGGACAGGGTGCAGCCGGGAAAAATCAGGTGGCGTTCATGGTGCGAGCCTTGCTCGGTTTGACTGAAACGCCGGATGCGGATGCGGCGGACGCGCTGGCCATTGGACTGACGCACCTGCAGGCCCAAAAAGCAGTGCAGCTGGGAATTTCGGAGGCGATACAAATATGAACAAGGCACAGAACAAGGCTTTTGAATGGCGCTGGCTTGGGCAGGTCAATTATGTCGATGCTCTGAAAATGCAGGAGGAAGCGGTGGCATTTAAAAGGGAGAACCGGGCCGCACCCGACCAGTTGCTGATGCTGGAGCACGAACCGGTTTACACCATTGGACGAACCCCGGACCAATCGAGTTTGCTCGATCCGGCCAAGCTGCCGCATCCGTTGCACACAATTAATCGCGGCGGCCAGGCCACTTATCATGGTCCCGGGCAACTGGTGGGTTATCCGATTGTCGATCTGCGGCGGTGTGGCCAGGATTTGCACAAGTATCTGCGCTGGATTGAGGATTTGTTAGTCAAGACCCTGCGCATTTTTGATATCGGCGCCTGGACACGGCCGGGAATGACGGGAGTCTGGGTCAAGGGCGGCAAGATCGCGTCGATTGGGGTGGGCGTGCGGCATTGGATCACAATGCACGGGTTTGCCTTGAACGTGAGCGGCGATCTTTCCGCGTTTTCGCACATTGTTCCGTGCGGGCTCCAGGATGTCACCATGACCTCGATCGAAAAGGAGGCCGGAAAAATTTTCGAACCGGAAGATGTCAGCCGGCGCGTAGCCGAGATTGCCTATCACTCGATTGCCAATCTCACCAGCGAAGGCTCGCTTTTGCAGATCACGCCGGTGGTGCGGTTTTAACACCGCAGGTTTGCCGGGTGACTAGATGGAAGGACGACCTCCATGTCGTCCAGGACGGCTGCAGCCACCGCCATTGACCCCACTCGTTCACTCCCGTTAATGTCGGTCCCGGCATGAACGAACGTCATTTGAAGTGGTACACCCCATGGCTCAGCCGCGATTTTGAAATGCTCGCATTTGGGAACGGGGGCGGGCTGCCGCTCATCATCTACCCGACCTCCTTTGGGCGTTTTTACCAGAACAAGGATTTCGGCCTGGTCGGTTCCGTGGCCCACTATGTGGACGCCGGGCAGCTGACCGTTTATTGCCCGGACGCGATCGATCTGGAAAGTTTCTATAATAAGAGCATTCATCCGGCCGACCGGATGCGGACACATAACGCGTATGAAAACGTGATTGTTAATGACGTGTTCGACGTGGCCCGCCGGGAATGTAATACCCACCGGGTCGCGGTAAGCGGGGCCAGCCTCGGCGCCTACCATGCCGCCAACGTGGCGTTTCGTCATCCCGACCTGGTCAGCCATCTCATCAGCCTGAGCGGCTCGTTCGATATCAGTGATTTCTTTGACGGCTATTACGACGATAACATTTATTTCAACAGCCCGTATCATTATCTGCCGAACGTCACCGATCCTTGGAAATATAATCATATGGGAATCATTCTTGGCACCGGCGAATGGGATAACACTCGGGACCAATCGCTCCGGCTGTCGGAGATTCTGAATTCCAAAGGAATTCGGCATTGGCTTGATGACCGGAAATGGTGCGGTCATGATTGGAATTACTGGCGCGACATGCTGCCCTATTACTTGTCGACGCTTTGATTCCTGGGGATCGGAACCGCGGATTTCGCGGCTTTCGCGATTGGGAATCCCGGCGGGATGTTCGGACATTAGCCGGTGGTAGAACTACCGGATCACTAGGGGCAAGACGATCGAGCCCCGAAAGGGCGACGAATCCATCGTCCTCTTTCCTGTCGCCCGGCCGGGGCTTGCGCCGAAGAACCGGTGGTTTGCACCACCGGCTAATTTCCCTGAATCCCTTCGGGATTTGAATCCGCGAAAATCCGCGCAATCCGCGGTCTCTCTTTTTCATGTGAGAACATACCGCCCGCTCCGTCTCGTGCCGATCCGTTTGACCAACCCCGCTTTCATCAGTGGGTTTAACAAATCGAGCGCGCCCTGTTTGGACACGCCGATCGCATCCCAAATTTCGCGCGGGGTCATGGATTTCTTTTCGCGGAGAAGATGGAGCAGTTGTTCCTGCCTGGGCCGAAGTACCAGTGCGGTTTTGCCGCGGCGCGCCGTGAGTTGCTGGATCCGGGTCCATACGCGCTCAAGGGTCAGCTGCAGCCCTTCCGCGTTGTACTCGATCCAGGTCGTCAATTCGCCCTTGGCTTTCTCCACCTTCTCCAGCGCATCGTAATAGCGCGGCCGATCTTCCCAGTAGAATTCATCGATCGAAAAGATGTGGTGGTTGTCGAATCCGCGACGGTAAAGTTCCCACAGACTCAGCATTCGCCCGGTGCGTCCGTTGCCGTCGGCAAAAGGATGGATCGTCTCGAACTGGTGATGAATCACCGCTGAACTTATGATGGGCGAGAGTTCGGGTGCGGCCAGGTTCCACCAGTGGAGCAGGTCCGACATCATCGGCTTAACCCGATCCACCGCCGGGGCAATGTAATCACCGACCTTGACCCGGATGGTCCGATATTGCCCGGCCGTTCCCTGGTCCATGACTTCGCCCGCCAAGATCCGGTGCAGTTTCAGAATTTCTTCATGGCTAATCAGCCGGCGCTGCGCGTTTTTTTCCACGAAGCGGAGACCGGCAAAATAATTGGCCACTTCGCGACGGGGGCGTGACCCGGTGGCGGGAAGTTCGCGCCCTTCCTCAATCGCCCGAACCTGCTCGAGGGTGAGGGGATTACCTTCGATGGCGGTGGAGGAATGGGCGTTCCTGGCCCGAGTATCTTTTTGCAAGGCCGGGATCCAGGGGACTTGGACGGAAGCGGCCAGGATCCGCTCCCGCAAAGCGGCCACCTGCTCCACCAGCGAGAGAAGACGGGGGGTGATGGTATAGGCGGGGCGAAATGCCATGAGGTAAGTCAAGCATAAGTCAAGATATCGGTCAAGTGGCCGCGTTCCATGGGTCAAGTCTAAGTCCAGTTTTCGGTCCAGCCAGGAATCGACTCTGGACAAAGCCGTCAAAACAGCTTATCGCCTACCAGGCATGGTCTGGGCTGGGCTTTAAGCCCGGTGTTAATGAGAACTCGAGCCAATAAGAGTTTGCCATTCTGGATCATCCGTAATCTGCGGTCGCCGGCGTTTTCCCTGTGAATCGTGGCTAACCCGCATGAGTCGGATAGCTCGGAGAGCCGTCCCTACCAGAACTAGTTTATGAAAAAAATCGGAATTCTCTTTGGACAGGAACATAGTTTCCCGCCGGCCTTTGTGGACCGGGTAAACCAGAAAACGGGCGGCCGGGACATTGCCGCCGAATTCGTTAGGATTGATAAAGTGGTCCAGGGTGAGCCTTGCGGATATGATGTGGTGATCGATCGCATCTCGCAGGATGTGCCGTTCTATCGGGCCTGGCTAAAGAATGCCGCGCTGACCGGCACCGCGGTGGTAAATAATCCATTCTGGTGGAGTGCGGACGAAAAGTTTTTCAACAATGCGCTGGCCACGAAGATCGGCGTGGCCGTTCCGCGCACGGTCCTATTGCCCTCGAACCAGCCGCCTCCCGACACCAACGACAAATCATTTCGAAACCTGGGCTATCCGCTCGATTGGGAGGGAATTTTTGAATACGTCGGCTGGCCGGCCTTCTTCAAGCCATTCGCCGGCGGCGGATGGAAGAATGTTTATAAGCTGCACGACCGCGAGGAATTTTTCCGGGCCTACAACGAAACCGGACAGCTGGTGATGATGTTGCAAGAAGAAGTGAAGTTCGACATGTACTTCCGCTGTTACTGCATCGACCAACGCAACGTGCGGATCATGCCTTACGAGCCGCGCAATCCGTATCATCTGCGCTACCTCCCCGCCTGGGACGCACCGAAGGATATTCTGGAAAAAGTCGAGCAGGGCGTGCTGACCCTGAATCAATATCTCGGTTACGACCTGAACACGGTCGAGTTTGCCATGCGTGACGGCGTGCCGATGGCGATCGATTTTTGTAATCCGGCCCCGGACGCGGAAGCATCATCGGTCGGTCAGCCGAATTTCGAGTGGGTGGTGGAAGCGGTCTCCGACATGGCGATCCGCAAAGCGCGCGAGCACAAATCGGGTCAGGATAACCTGAGCTGGGGCAAGTTCGTTCAGGCTGCGGTGCTGGAGAAACCGCTGAGCGAACTATAGCCGCTTCCGTGTCGGAAGCGTTCCCACGTCCCAACGGCGTTGCGGTGCGGCCGAACGCCCCGGGCGCTACAGTGAAGATCCGCGGTCAACGCCCGTAGCTACAGCGCGGATGACAGATGTCGGTTTTTGGGGCACAATTGCGCCCCCGTAATGAGCCTTAAGGACCATAAATTTACCCTCGGGATCGAGGAGGAATTCGCGATTGTCGACCCGGTCACTCGCGAACTGCGGTCCCATATTCAGGAGATCCTGGAGGGCGGCAAAGTTGTTCTTAAAGAACAGATTAAGCCCGAGATGCACCAGTCGGTGGTCGAGCTCGGGACCGAGGTCTGCGATTCGATCGAGCATGCCCGGGCCCACGTGGTCGAGTTGCGGAGCAAGCTGGCCGAGCTGGCCGGCCGGGCGGGGCTCAAGATAGCCTCCACCGGGACGCATCCGTTTTCGCACTGGCGCGACCAGGAGATTACCGAGGGCGAACGCTACCAGGAAATCGTTCAGGACATGCAATTAGTCGCCCGGGCAAACCTGATCTTCGGTCTGCACGTTCACGTCGGGATCCCGGACCGGGAGAGCGCGATCCATGTCATGAACCAGGCCCGTTATTTTCTGCCGCACCTTTATGCGCTTTCGGTGAACTCGCCGTTCTGGGTCGGGCAGAACACCGGCCTCAAAGGGTATCGCCTGAAAGTTTTCGAGCGTTTCCCGCGAACCGGCATTCCGGATTCTTTCGATTCGCTCTCTGAATACGAAGATTACTGCAAACTGCTGGTCAAGACCGGTTGTATCGACAACCCAAAGAAGATCTGGTGGGACATCCGGCTCCATCCATTTTTCGACACGCTTGAAGTGCGGGTGTGTGATGCGCAGACGCGGGTAGACGACACCATGGCGATGGCCGCACTGCTCCAGGCCATCATTTCAAAGTTGTTCAAGCTGATCTGGAAAAATACGACATTCCGGATTTATCGGCGCCGTCTGCTTGATGAAAACCGGTGGCGCGCATCGCGTTACGGGATCGAAGGAAAGTTGATCGATTTCGGCCGCGAGTGTGAGGTCGAAACCAAAAGCCTGTTGAACGAGCTGCTGGAATTTATTTCAACCGAGGTTGACGAGTTTGGCACCCACAGGGAAATGGCGCATGTGGAACGAATCATGCGCGAAGGGACTGGGGCGGATCGCCAGCTCGCTGTTTACCAACAAACCGGAGATACCAAGGCCGTAGTGGACCAACTGGTGAAAGAAACCTACGAAGGTTTGAGCGTTGCCTGAATCGGATTTCCGGGTAGATCAAAAGACTTCCAAAATGCCTGACCGATTAGTTACTGACACAATTGATGAGGAGCTGGCGCCCGGCGCGCGGAACGCGGTGCGCGTTTGCCTCCGGCTAAAGCCCGAGGAGCGGATCACAATTATCACCGATGAAGCGACCCGCGACATCGCCACCGCGCTTCAGGCGGAGGTCGAAGAGATCGGATCCGAGCATGCGGTTTTTGTTCTGGAGAACTACGAGTCGCGGCCGCTCAAGAGAATGCCCCAGAACGTGCTCGATGATCTGGCTCAATCTCAGGTTTCAATCTTTGCCGCGCAATCGCAACGGGACGAACTGGCTTCGCGGATGCAGATGAGTGATATCGTAAACAAGAAGCGGATCCGGCACGCGCACATGGTCAATATCACTCGGCAGATCATGCTGGAAGGTATGCGAGCGGATTTTCACGCGATCGATTCGCTCAGCCAGCGTCTGGTCGAAATGGCGCGGGCGTCGAAGCGAATCACCTGTCGCACGCCGAGGGGTACCGATTTCGTCACCGACTTTTCACCGAAATTGAAGTGGCTGAAAACCAGCGGCATTATTACGCCGGAGAAATGGGGCAACCTGCCCGGGGGCGAAATCTTCACCTCGCCGGAGACGAGCGAAGGCGTGTTCGTAGTCGATGGCGTGGTGGGCGATTATCTCTGTGCCAAGTATGGCGACATTGGCGAAACGCCACTCACAATTGAGGTGAAGAATAATCGGATCTCCGGTTTGCGCTGCGATAATAAGCAGCTGCTGGAAGAATTCCGCGCTTACACCAGCACCGATGAGAACAGCAACCGGGTGGGCGAATTTGCCATCGGGACCAACACCGCCTGCACTCACGTCATTGGGAATATTTTGCAGGACGAAAAAATCCCCGGGATTCACATCGCTTTTGGTCATCCCTACGCGGAGCACACCGGGGCCGATTGGAAATCCAAAACCCACATTGACTGTGTCGGGCGCGACTTCGACATCTGGTTCGACGGCGATCAGGTGATGAAGGCCGGGAAGTTTCTGGTGTGACGACTCAAGTAGAATTGATTTCTCGCCTGCCGGGCGGAATTTTGAAGAATTAGCCGGACGGCTCGGAGAGCCATCCCTACCTGATGGATCCGGAACAACGAGAAAGATTCAACGCCGATTTCACGGCTGATAAATACGACGCGCTTTTGCGCTGCGTGAACGAGACGGAGAAATGGCCGGCCGATTTTCGCGTCTCGGAGACGCCGATCTTTTTGTCCCCTGAGTTCACCGGGGAAGTCACCGGGGCAGCCAAGAAAATCGTCGATCTGACCCGGACCCCGGAGTTCGCAAAGCATGCCGCCAGCGCGGTTCCAGCCGAGCTGTCAGTGCCGCATGAGTCGGCTCATCCCAATTTCCTGGTAGTGGATTTTGGTATTTGCGAGGTAAACGGCCGGTTGACCCCGCGATTAATTGAGCTCCAGGCATTTCCGAGCCTGTTCGGGTTTCAACTCCTGGTGCTGCATTGCATCCGCAAAGCATTCCCGGCCATCCCGCGTAACTGGACGTCGTCGTTCGGCGGGATCAAGTACGACGAATACATGGCGCTGCTGCGGCGCACGATTCTGGGCAACGCCGACCCGAAGAACGTCGTCTTGCTCGAGATCGAGCCAGACCAGCAGAAAACGCGAATCGATTTCGCGGCGACGGAAAGATTGCTCGGCATCCGCCCCGTCTGCGTGACCAAGGTGAAAAAGCGCGGCCGGCAATTATTCTACGATCGCGACGGGCAGGAAACCCGTATTGAGCGCATCTATAATAGAGTGATTTTCGACGAGCTCCTGCGGCGCCACGACGTCAAGTTCGATTTCCGGTTCCAGGACGATCTCGATGTCACATGGGTAGGACATCCCAACTGGTATTTCCGGATCAGTAAACATTCGCTGCCGTTTTTGAAAACGGAGCACACGTCGCCGGCATTTTTCGCCGATGAATTTCCCGTATTTGACGAAGCGACCGCGGGCCAACCGGAAAATATTGAGGAATATGTTTTGAAGCCGCTCTATTCGTTCGCCGGGCTCGGCGTCGATATGGAACCGACCTGGGAAAAAATTCGGGCGCTCAAGAATCCGCACGAATGGATCCTGCAGAAGAAGGTCAGCTACGCTGAATTTGTGGAGACGGTGGACGGCCCGAAATCAAAAGCGGAGATCCGGATGATGTTTGTCTGGCCCGAGGGCGACAAGGACCCCACGCTGGTGAACAACCTCGTCCGGATGAGTCAGGGCAAGATGATGGGGGTCGATTTCAACAAGGAAAAGACCTGGGTCGGTTCCAGCATCGCGCTCCATGAAGCCTAGCCTCATTAAACGCGGGTCCGAGCCGGACGGGCATTAGCGCCCGCGGCTACAGTCCGGCCATCGTCTCGCGCATTTCAGCCGAAGTGCGAACCGGGACGATTTCGACATCCATCAGGTCGTTCCAGTTATCGAGCCAGGCCAGGAAAAGCGATTTGTCGTTCGTCTGCATCAATTGCCAGCAGATCGTTCGATCCTCGTTAATCCAGCTCGATACGTAATCCAATCCTTCCGGCATCATCCGGCCCTTCTCGCGCAACCGTTGATAAATCGCCGGCGCATCTTTGAAACGTTCGATCACCATGTAGAGCATGTTAGGAAAGTTAAAACGTGGAAGCGTTGAACCGTTAGATCGTGGATGAGGCGCGCGTTTGCAATACTCCCGGACTCCATTACCCCAGTTCGGTGTGCACTTCAGCGAACGCACTAACGGCGAATTCCAAGTCTTCGCGGGAATGGGCGGCGCTGACCTGGGTGCGGACACGGGCGGTACCGTGTGGAACGACCGGATAGAAAAAGCCGATGACGTAAACCCCTTTCTCCAGCATGCGCGCGGCAAACTTTTGTGATTTGGCGGCGTCGCCGATCATGATCGGCACGATGGGATGCGTGCCGGCTTTGATGTTGAGTCCGCGCTCGGTCAGGGCCGCCCGAAAATATTTCGTGTTCTCTTCGAGCTTGTCGCGCAGCTCGGTGGAAGCGGTCAAAAGTTCCAGTGCTTTCAATGAAGCCGCCGCCACGGGCGGGGCGATCGTGTTGGAGAACAAATAGGGCCGGGAGCGTTGCCGGAGAAGATCGACAATGTGTTTTCGGCCGCTGGTAAATCCGCCGCTCGCTCCGCCAAGAGCTTTGCCCAGCGTGCCGGTGATGATGTCGATCTTCCCCATCACTCCGCGATATTCGTGTGTACCGCGTCCGGTCTTGCCCAGAAATCCGGTCGCGTGCGCGTCGTCGATCATGGTGAGCGCATTAAACCTTCCCGCGAGGTCGACGACTTCGGTCAGGTTGGCGATGGTGCCATCCATCGAGAAACAGCCGTCAGTGGCGATCAAGCGGAAACGCGCGTTTTTGGTCGCGGCCAGTTGTGTTTCGAGGTCGGCCATGTCGTTATGTTTGTAACGAAACCGTTGCGCTTTGCAGAGACGCACGCCGTCGATGATTGAAGCGTGATTCAATTCGTCGCTGATGATTGCGTCCTTGTCGCTCAGGAGCGTTTCGAAGAGGCCGCCATTGGCATCGAAGCAGGATGGATAAAGTATCGTGTCTTCGGTGCCGAGGAATTTAGTCAGCGCGGCCTCCAGTTCCTTGTGAATGTCCTGGGTTCCGCAAATGAAACGGACGCTGGCCATGCCGAACCCGTGGGTGTCGAGCGCCTGCTTGGCCGCTTTGATGAGCTCGGGATGATCGGCCAGCCCGAGGTAGTTGTTCGCGCACAGGTTAAGGACGCGTTTCCCGCCAGTGATGGCGATGTGCGCATCCTGCGGACTGGTGATTACTCGCTCGGTCTTGAAAAGGCCCTGGGATTTTATTTCCTCGAGGGTTTGAGATAGCTGCTTTTCGAACTCGGTCAGCATATGTCAGTTGTACGGGAGAGAAGCGGTTGGTGCAAAGGTCTTCGCAAGTTCGCCATTACAACTGTTGATATTTTGTGAATAACTGTTAATAACTTCCGCAATCCCCCTTGTTCCTCTCCCCGCGAACCTTTCAATCATTGGTCGTGATCGGCGCCCTTTCGCTGGGCGCATGCGAAACCACGACGCGCATGCTTCCGCAGTATGAGGCACCGATCAGCCGTAATGATTTTCAGTCGGTTCGGACCACCGCCTACACCCACACCGAATCCGATCATCGCCAATACAGCAACCGAAACGCGCTGGGCGGTGAACTGCACGCGGCCGGGCCAGGGACACGGCGGGCTGAGACCCGGAGTGCCGCTCCCGACTCGAGCACGCCGTTGCAGCCATTTTCGATGGAACCGGGAGCGGCTCGCGGCGGGGCGGCAGCGCGAGCAGTCTATCAGTCCCCGCGGCCGGGCGAATACGGGAGCGCGGCTGCGGATTGGTCGCGCTGGCCGGCCGGCACGATCTTCCGTCTGCTTTCCACCGGCCAGGTTTATCGGGTCGATGATTACGGATGGGCGTTGGCCGGACGAAATACAATTGATCTGTACATGGCTACTTCACACGACATGAACACGTGGGGCGTGCGCCAGGAATCGATTCAGGTGCTGCAATGGGGCGATCCGCAGGAGAGCTTGCGATTTCTTAAGCCACACCAGGACCATCGCCATATTCGACGAATGATTCTCGAGCTACAGGGCCGCCATCAGGAGGCCGCGGAACTAAAGTAAGAGTTTTCGCCGGTACAAAAGAGAAGCTCGCCTTTCGGCGAGCTTTCTTTTTCCACCTAATCTTTGCGGTGTGTTACCGATTTCCGTGCGCGCCTTCAGTGGCGATTGGGTTTTCAACCTTTCCTTTGAGGACCGGTCCATCGGTGGCGCCCCCGCCCTGGGTGACTCCACGGCCACCGTCGACTTGCTGGCCGCCCTGGACCAGGTGCCTGCCGCCGCCGCCTTTGGCGTCTTTGGTGGGTTTCAGATCACGAACTTTGTTTTTGTTTGTAGGCATCTTATTTTTCCTTTTCTGTTTCGGTTAGTTGTTGTGGGTAATTTTTGCCGAGAAACTTCTCTTTCCTGGTTTGGTTTGTCTTCCGGCATTCATTCTTTGTGACTGTTCTCTTATCACCAATCATGCCACTCTCGGTTTCGGGGTGGAACAGGAAAGTTTGGGTGTGTCTGTATCGTGTTGGATATCAGAGAGTTAGGTTTGATGTCCGATTTTCAAAATCGGCCATTTTGGCGAAAATGACGGGTGTGATTATGGCCTCACTTCGAGGCCAATTCGGTATCAAAATTTAGCCAGAACGTTCAATGTTGGGCCTGCTTGGCTGGCTGGCCCGCAAGAGCGTTGGGCACGACCGACAATCGCGCGGTAGCACCGGCTTCCAGCGGGTGGGGACAACGGGCATCCTGCCTGTTGAACCGGTGGGCAGGCCAGATGCCTGGCCGGCCTGGCAGACAAGATGTCAGTGCTCAGCGACGGACCACGCGCGAGATTCGCCGTGGCACAACGGATGACAGCAGCACAGCTTCCAGCCTCGTTGCCTGAGTTCTTGACCGCGGATCACGCGGACAAACGCGACTCTAGGGGTGTAATGTCTGCTGTCTCCAGCGCAGATCTTCCATTGGCAACGTGCCCCTAGAGCCCGTTCCACCTTCCTGCCTACTCTGGCGGCCGCGGCGCGGTGCGGGGGGAGGGATATGGCCAAAAAAAGAAAGCTCGCCTTTCGGCGAGCTTTTCATACCTAAACCGCTGTGCGGGGTTGGACCGCAGCGCGGTTTGGTTCGTGGGTGAACGATTACCGATGACCGAAAGCGTTGTCGACGTTGCCACGGCCGCCTTGAGTCGAACCCTGGCCCTGGGTGGAACCCTGACCTTGAGTTGAGCCCATGCCTTGGGTCGAGCCCATGCCCTGAGTGGAACCCATGCCCTGGGTCGCGCCCTGGACGCCGCTGCCGAAGCCGCCTTTGGCATCTTTACGAGGTTTCAAATCACGAACTTTGATGTTTTTCTTTGTAGCCATATTTTTATCTATCCTTTTTGTTAGTGGTTAGTTGTTGTGGTGAGCCGAGAAACACCTGGCGACCCCCAGAGACGTTTGCCTTTGGAATCAGGTCGTCCAAGCGGATCAGTTTTGCTTTGTTGCGCTTTTGCTTTCGAATCTCTGATTCTCCAGCTCCAGCAGTTATGTTTTCTTTCGGCATACTTTCTTGACCGACTCCCTTATCATCAATCATGCCAGCGTTGTGATACCGGAAAAATTCCGGACTCTTTCTGATCGCATATCCAGCTTGGTATCAGCGACTTACATATCATAGAAAATTTCGGAAATAGTGAATTCGGACAAAAAACCGATCCTTAAAACGGCCTCAGTTTTAGGCCAGCGACGGCCTCGTTATTAGACCCCTTTGTCACTTTTGGGCCATCTTCCGAAGGTGCCGGGTGAGCGTGGCACGGGAGATTCCGAGCAGCTTCGCGGTGCGGCGCTGATTCCGGTTGGTTTGTTCGTAAACGTGGTTTACGTGGCGCTGGACGGCCGCGCCAAGCGAGAGATCCTGATTGAACCCGTCGTGATTCGGCCTCACCTCCGGGACAACATTGTTAGGCCGCTCGTGGTTGGCCGTACTCTCGGGCAGATCGGGCGGGAAAAAGACGTGTTCGGGCAGGATCACCGGCCCTTCGCAAAACAGGGTCATCGTGCGGACGGTGTGGCTCAACTCGCGCAGGTTTCCCGGCCAGTGATAGGAGGTCAGGCGTTGCATGGCCTCAGGATGAATCGCGGTGATCTTTTTGCCTTCACCCGCCGCCGCGGCCTTCAGTTCGGCGGCAATGAGGGCGGGCAATTCCTCGATCCGTTCGCGAAGCGCCGGGATAAGCAGGGTGAGCCCGTTGAGCCGGTGATAAAGGTCTTCGCGAAACTTGCCATGCCGGACTCGCTCCCGCAGGGAACAGTTGGTGGCACAGATGATCCGGGCCTCGCACTTCAATAATCGCTCGGAGCCGAGGCGCTCAAACTCGCCATATTCGAGGGCCCGCAGTACCTTGACCTGGCCCAACGGGCTCATCTCGGCAATTTCGTCGAGGAACAACGTTCCTCTGTGAGCCAGTTCGAATTTTCCTTTCACTGTCTGTTGGGCGCCGGTGAATGCGCCCCGTTCGTGACCGAATAGCTGGCTCTCAATGAGATTGTCGCTCATGGCCGAAGCATTGAAGGCCACAAACGGCCGGCCGGCCCGGGCGGATGAATTGTGAATGGCGTGGGCCAGCAGTGTCTTCCCGGTGCCGGTCTCTCCCAAGAGAACAACCGGCACGGCGGATCTTGCGGCCAATGCCGCCAGACGAAGACAACGAGCCATCGCCTCATTGGTCGTAGTCAGCGCTTCGACCGTCAGATTGGAAAGAGCTGGTTGCATCGGCGAGCGGTTATTCCCGCATATTTTCCCGAAGCTGCCGGATTGGCTCGAAAGCGGTCTCGGCCAGGGTGTGACGCCCGACAACGATGCGGGCGTCCCCGCGCATACCGACGCTAATGGCCAGCGGTTTCCTGCGTTTGGACTGGCCATCGCGATCGAGCGAAGCGATCCCGATGAACCGCGGACCCTCCGGCAGAGTCACGGTGGAAGGACTGATCCAGTCGAGCGACGCGTCCACCGTGCCGTAACGCTGATAGGGGAAGGCTTCGAAAAAGAGGTGAACCCGCTGGCTCTTGGCCAGCTTGGGAACGGAGCTTTCGTTGAAAACCAGCTTCGCCCGCGGCTCGGCTTTCTCGGGAGCGAGCTGGCATAATTCCTGGCCGCTCTGGACAACGTTGCCCACGGTGCGATGGGAAACGGAAATTACCACGGCATCGTAGGGCGCCCGGATAACCAGCTGATTCTTATCCGAGTTAATCAGGTCGCCCTTGAGCGCGGAGACCCGCATTTTTAGCTTCGCGATCTGGGCCAGTACCTCCGCCCGCTTTTGTGAATTCTCGAGCTCCATTCGCTTGCGATCCAGTTTGACCTGCTGGGCGGTTCGCTGGGCGACGCTGAAATCTTTTTCCGACGCAGCCAGGTCCAGTCGCAGCCGAAGGAGTTCCACCTGTGATATGCCTCCGGTGTCCGAAAGTTTTTCCATGCGATCCACCAATTCCTTGTTGGTCGAGACATGTTTTTCCCGGAACTTCACTTCGCTCTCGGCCTGAGCGATCTCCTGTTGTTTGATTTCCATTTGCGATTTGTAGGCCGCATCCATCTTGGTGAGATTCAGCTCGTAGGTATGGAGGTCCTCGCCATAAGCCCTCGAATCAGTGCTGAATCCGCGAATTTCGTCGGAGCGAAGGGTGAACAGTTGATCGCCTTTTTTCACCGGTTTCCCTTCGGTGACGTCTATTTCGGTTACCACCGCCAGGCGCGGTGATTGGATCGGATCGGCGCCATCCTTCGGAACGAGGACGAACGGAGCGTGGACGGTTTCGGGAAAATGAACGGTCAGGGCAACGATCAACGCCGTGACAAACAGCGCGATCAACACCCACGCGATCGCTCGCATGACCCTGGGCGGCGGATCCTGCGGCAACATTTCCGAGTCGAGATCAGGACGCTGAGTGGCTGGTATCGGCATATTGTTACATCCCCCCCATTTGCTGGCTGGAGAGGTAGAAATAGAGGCCGCGTTGGGCCATCAACTCATCGTGCGTCCCAACCTCGGCTACGCTCCCTTTTTCCAATACCACAATCGCGTGTGCCTCCCGGATCGTGCTCAATCGATGGGCAATCACAATCGTAGTGCGACCGGCCATCAGTTTGCCGAGATTATCCTGGATGGCTCGCTCCGATTCGGTGTCGAGCGCGCTGGTCGCTTCGTCGAAAATCAGGACCGGCGGATTGTTGTAGATGGCCCGGGCAATCGCGACTCGCTGTTTTTGTCCGCCGGACAAGGTCAGGCCGGATTCGCCGATTTTGGTTTCATACCCTAGAGGCAGGCGCATGATGAAATCGTGCGCCGCGGCGGCCTGGGCTGCGGCCAGGACCCGGTCCAGGTCGGGCTCGGCGTCGCCGAAGGAAATGTTGCGCGCGATCGTGTCGTTAAAAATATGGTTTTCCTGAAGCACCATTCCGATGTGCTGGCGCACATCGCGATAATTCAGCTGTTTGAGATCCACGTTATCGAAAAGGATCGTGCCCTCGGTAGGTTCGAGCAGGCCCGCGATCAGTTTGATCAGCGTGGTTTTTCCGCATCCGCTTCGTCCGATCAGCGCGACCATTTTGCCGGGAGCCATGTCGAGCGTGATTCCCTTGAGGATGTTGGGCGATTCCGGGCCGCCATATTTGAACCCGACGTTGCGAAGCTCGATGCGCCCTTCCAGGCTGTGCACCGGGGTAAGCCGGGAACGATCCCGGCCCTGCTCGGGTTCCTGCTCGAAAATGTCGCTCAGCCGATTCAACAACACGGTCGCGAATTGCAGGTTGTCCCAGACTCCCAGCGTTCGCATGATGCCGCCGTAAGCCATGGCAGTTAACGAACTGAAGGCGACGAAACCGCCGATGCTGAGGTTTCCGCTAATGACCTGGTGCGCGCCCACCCAGAGAAAGATGGATGTGGAAAGCATCCCGATCGTGGTCAGGATGCTGTCGTAAGACATGACGATGAAACTGCTGCGAAAGATCTTTTTGGATACAGCGAGAAACTCATTCAACATCGTGTCGCGGAAAACCGATTCCGCGGCCGCGGCCTTCACTGCCTCGATTCCCTTGATTGCGTCAATCTGGTGCGAACTGTATTTGCCCTGGGCTTCCTCAACATCCGCGAACAGAGGCCGCAGGATCTTGGTCGAGAAATACATGATGCCGGCGTAGAGCGGAGTGGTGGCGAGGAAGGCAAAGGTTAGAGACGGGCTGTAGGTCATCATCAGGGCCAGCGCCCCGAAGAGTTGAACCAGGGCCAGGAGCGCGCCGATGCCGTTGCCAACGGCGAATTGCCGAACCTGGCGGGCGCCATCAAGCCGGCGTTGAATGTCGCCGGTGCGCCGGCTGGTAAAATAAGTCATCGGCAGCGACAACAGTTGCCGGCTCAGAAAATCGAGAATGGCGGTATCGAGTCGCACGGCGGCGAAGGCGAGCAGATATTCCTGGGCCAAAGAACAGGCCTGAACGAAAAAGAGGGCCGCGGCCATCCCCATCAGGATCGTCTTGAGAAGACCGATGTCTTTTTCGACAATGACTTTGTCCACCACCATCTCAGTGAAGATGGGGAAGAGAAGGGAGAGGAAGACCACCGCCACGGCGAGGAGCAGGACCTGTATCAGAATTTTTTTGAACTTGGCGAAGAAGGGCAGGAGCCAGGCGAAACTCGCCTTCGCTTCCGGCGTCATTTCGAATGCGGTGGTATAATCGAATAACGCCGCGTATCCCGACCATCCCTGCTCGAAATCTTTCCGTGGGATTTTTCGAAGACCCATCGCCGGATCGGCTACGCGCACGAATTTTTCGTCGACGTCGTACAAGACCATCCAGTGATTGCCTTCCCAATGGACGATGGCCGGCAAGGGCATGTGCGAAAGATTGCGGAGAGAGACTTTCAGGGCGCGTGCAGCCAGTCCGAGCTCGGTCGCGGCCCGGCAAAGTGCCTTGAGACTGGTTCCATCCGTCGCGGTGTGACAAAGCTGACGAATCAGGGCCAGACTGATTTTCCGTCCAAAGTGGCGGCAGATCATTCCGAGACTGGCCGCGCCGCAATCCATCTCGTCGATCTGGGCGATATGTTCGAATTTCTTGATCTTTCCCTTTTTGCGAAACAGGCCGCTTTCATCGGCGAATGGATCCTGTCCGTCCGCCGCCGCCGGGGGCGGGGTCTGCCCGTCCAGTTCTACTTTGTTAACAGTGGCGGTTTCGGCCGGAAGATTTTCGACCGTAAAATCGAGCGGGATGCGAGCCTCGGTCTTGGCTTGATATTGAGCGAGCCGTTCATCCAGGAGTTTTTGAAATTCCGGGAACCGGTTCTTCAAGTCGTGGACCGCATTCGGTTCCAGGGCCAGCAACCGGCAATCGCTGAAAGCTTCCACCGATGCCGCACGGGGCGAACCGTTTAGAATCGACAATTCGCCGAAGAAGTCGCCGTCGCGATAGAAGGCGAGGTTGCGCTGTTTGCCGTTGTTAGCCAAAAACGCGCGGGCCCGGCCTTTTTCCAAAATGAACATTGGCCCAGCCGGATCGCCTTCGCGGATAATGAGGCCGCCTTTTGGGCAATCCATCGGGGTGAGATTCTCGATCATGCCGCGCAACGCGCCGGCTGGCAGCCGGCCGAAATTGCTGAACTCATAGAGGAATCCCTGGAGGGAGCGCTGCCGCCCCATGATTTCGAGGTGATGTTTGAGCTCGGGAACCTGGTCGACCAGTTGCAGAAAATCTTCGCGGTCGAGCCTGATCACATCAACAGCGGTGCTGCAACGGACACTGGCCGCGCGCGTTCCGCCTTCGGCCAGGGCGGCTTCGCCGAAAGTATCGCCCGGTTTCAGCGCGCCGAGCGGCAATTCGGTTCCGTCCTGAGCGGTCTTGATCGCGCGAGCGCGTCCCGAGGTCAGAACATAAAATGAATCGGCCGGGTCCCCTTCCTTGACGATGATTTCGCCGAACTCATAATGCTCGCCCTGCATCAGCGGCACGATTTTTTCGTAAATCTCGTCCGGCAGAAGCTTGAACAGAGACGTCCGCCTCAACAGAGCATCATCGCGTGTGTTCATGAGTAATTGGGCAGGACCTGCCAGTGAACGTAATCGGAAACCAGGCGGGAGAAATGCCGTTGGAGAATCGATTCGTCGATCTTGGCGTGGAGCGCCGGGTCGTTCGCGTCCGGCTCGATTTTACGGATGATTCGCGCCAGATGGAAGCCGTCACCGCGCTCCAGTGGCTCGAGCATGCTGCCGGGAGTTATGCTGAGAAATTTCTGCTGTAACTCGGCGTCGATTTCCTGCAGCAGCAATTCAATCTGCCGGTAGGGATAACGCCCTTCCTGGGCCACTTCCTCCATCGAAATGCCGTCCTGGCTGACACAAAGGGCGGCTTCGCGCGCGGCATCTTTCGATTCGAGCTCGATCATTTCCACTTCGAACCGGGTCAGGGGCAATCGTAACGCGGCCAGCTCGGCCTGCCGCATCTTCGGAGTTAGAAGCTCCTCTTTGGCGCGGCGTGAAATTACTTCCATGCGCAGCACTTGATTTAGCCATGCCCGATCCCGCCCGATCCCGGAAAGCCAGTCTGCCAATTGTGCCTCGTCGATCCCGGTCCGTTGCAGGAACGCTTTTTCGGCCTCGGATATTAATGCCGGGTCGAGTTCTTCTTCTTTCTTGGCAAAGGCTGCGGCGGCCGCTGCCAGCCAGCTCAATTGCATCGCCATCCGGTCGAATGCGCCGGACAAAATCAGATCGGTCCGCATCAGCTCGCGTAAATCGGCTGGCGCCGAGACATAAGACACGGACTGTTGTTCGACTGGATCCTCCCAGGTTTTCCCCCAGTAACGGCGGGCAAAATAACTTCCGAAATCGTCCAGGCTTAGTCCGCGCGATTCGAGCCAGTGCTCGGTTTCCTCGGCAGTGATCAGGTCGTGCTCATACCGAAATTCTTCCGCGGCATCATCCAGCGCGCCGTCCGGAATCTCGGTGTCACCGGCCTGATTTTCGCATTCGATGCTGCGCAGCAGTTCCCCCCACGGGGTCTCGAGGTCGCCCCGGACTAAGGCGGCGTCGATGACGTCCTTGTCGTTGTAGGAAACGTCTCCACAGGCAAAGAGGGCAGATCGTTCCTGCACCTCAGGCTGGTCAGTTGGCTCACCCACGAACCGGCAGTCCTAACGAAAGTCGAATCCGAAGTCTAGCCCAAAAATGCAGCTTTTGGCCTTATTTTGATACCACAAGCGTAAGGATCCCGGGCAGCCTGGGATGGAGAACCACGGATCACGCGGATAACGCGGGGTTGCAGACTGCTGGGAGTGCACCCGCCTCGCCGCCGCGAGCTTTGACTACAGGCCCGGCACGCTCTGCTCCCCCGAACAAACCTCCGCAAATCTGGACAAGACCCTCATCCTACGCGATGCGTCTCATTCGCATGGCCAAGAATACGGTTACGGGAAACATCAGGAAACACCGGGCGTTCCCGTCCAAGATTTTGAGAAACCGCCGGGACGTCCTGGTGTATCTGCCCCCCGGATACAGCCGGTTTTCCAGAAAAAATTACCCGGTTCTTTATCTGCATGACGGACAGAATATTTTTGATGCTGCGACCGCATTTGGCGGAGTGGAATGGGGGGCGGATGAAACGGCCGACCGCTTGATCGCCAAAAAGCTGGTGGAACCGCTGATCATCGTTGCGGTGGCGAATAAAGGAGAAGAGCGGATTCATGAGTATGCCCCGACCCGGGGGGTGATTGATGACAAAGGGAAACGAAAAAAACGAAGCCGCGGCTGGGCCCGGCTCTATGCGCAATTCCTGATCGAAGAACTCAAACCGTTCATCGACCGGAAGTACCGGACCAAACCGGGAGCTGAATTCACCGGCCTGGGCGGCTCTTCACTGGGCGGGCTGGTCACGTTATTTATTGGGCTGCTGTTCCCGCACGTTTACAGCCGGTTGATGGCCATGTCGCCCTCGGTTTGGTGGGACGATTTTATGATTAATCGCCTGGTCGAATCGCTCGAACAAAAACCCTCGGTGAAGATCTGGCTGGATACCGGCACGGCGGAACCGGGCTGGGAAAATGCGCGCGAGCTGCGCAATCGGCTGGTCGAGAAAGGCTGGACATTGTTCGGCGATCTTCAATACCTGGAAGCAGAAGGCGCGGGACATTCGGAGAGCTCCTGGGCCGCGCGATTTGATCCGGCGCTGCGATTTCTTTTCCCGCGAACGCGGCGGTAGCGACTAAAACGCGCTATCTCCCGCCCGAGCCTCCAGCCGGATTCGGAGGGAGCGGTTCGGGCGCAGGAATTGGCGGCGGGCCCGGGTTGGGCGGGGCCGGTCTGGGTGCTGGGATTGGATCGGGCATATTCTTATTGAAATGGTTTGCCGTAAACCTGGAACGCGCGAGTGAATCCGCCCACAAATTCCTCGTCCTTTTGAAAATCGAACGCGTGATTTTTGTAGGACCATTTCAATTCGCGCGGGCCGTCGGGATGATTTGGATCGTAGGTCAGATAGCTGTCTTCACCTTTCTTCGTGTGCTTCTTGTTCAGACCGTAGGCTGTTACGGCGTGATTGATGTGGAGGGTGGGATAATCTGACAGGTAGAGAATGAAGAACTCGCCCCGGGCCAGGGCCTGGTTCAGATCGTGGTGAGTTTTTTCCTGGTAAGCGATGTCGTGCTTGTAAAACATCCGGCCGTTGCCCGGCCGAAAATAAGTCGGCCAACCGAGTCCGAGATGTTTTTGCATGAGATGCGTGCGCGCTTTGCTCATGGCCCGCAAATCGGCGTAACCCGGAAAGATGATTCGTTTTTCCGCGGGCAGCGGCGGGTTCCACGGACGCATATGAGCCACCGCTCGAATTCGTTTGGCCAGTTCCTTGTCATCAAGGGCCGGGGCATGCGGGTCGAACCGGGCGAACTTGTGGAATTGCACAATGGTGCGGCTCATGACGAAACAGCGCCGCATATAACGGTCTTTCTTTTCTTCTTTTGACCGTTTGGTCCGAACGATCTCTCCATTGGCGTACTCAAACACGGTTGAATTGGCGAATGAGAGGGTGTCGCGCTGGAAGTTAAAGCCGGGCACAGAGGCGTCGCCGGTGGCCGTTATCAACATGACCGCCGCTCCCAATCCTAACCGTCGACAACTGCGACCCATCGATGAAATCAGGAACGAACGGAGTTTGCTGAGTTTTTCGCTTCCGCGAAATTGCCTAGCGCGCGGAATTTGTTGTACCGCGTTTTCAGCAGGTTCTCGGTGGATAACCCGACCAGGCTTTCAAGGTTCTGGCGCAGGGCGGTCCCGAGATTGGCCGCGGCCGAATCATAATCGCGGTGCGCGCCGCCTTCCGGTTCGGGCACAACTTCGTCCACCACGTTGAGCCTTAACAAGTCCTGCGCGGTCAGCTTCAGCGCTTCGGCTGCTTCGGCGGCATGTTTGCGGTCCCGCCAAAGGATGGCCGAACAGGCTTCGGGGCTGATCACTGAGTAATAGGCGTTTTCCATGATCAGCACCCGGTCGGCCACGCCGATACCAAGCGCACCGCCCGAACCGCCTTCGCCGATCACCGCGGCCACGATCGGCACCCGCAGGCTCATCATCTCGCGCAGGTTTACCGCGATGGCTTCGGAGATGTGGCGTTCTTCCGATCCAATTCCCGGATAGGCGCCGGGAGTATCGATCAGGGAAATGATCGGCAGGCAAAACTTTTGAGCCATCTGCATCAGGCGAAGCGCTTTGCGATAACCTTCCGGGTGAGCGCAACCAAAGTTGCGCATCACGTTCTCCTTGGTGTTGCGGCCCTTTTGATGGGTGATGACCACGCAATGGTGCGAGCCCAGCATGGCCAGTCCGCTCGGCATCGCCTTGTCGTCGGCAAAATGGCGATCGCCGTGGAGCTCGATCCAGTTGGTGAAACAGCGCTCGACGTAATCGAGGGCGAACGGCCGCTGCACATGCCGCGCGATTTGAACCCGCTGCCAGGCGGTCAGGTTGCCGTAAATGTCTTTCTTCTTTTGTTGTATCTTGGTTTCGATTTCTTCAATGGCCGAATCGAGATCGACGTCGTGCTTGTTCGAATGAGCACGAAGGTCCTGCAAACGTCGTTCCAGTTCGAAGATCGGCTTTTCGAAATCCAGCGGTTGCATCCCTCGCTCCTTAATCGGTAATGGTGACAGGGGTCTTGCTGTTTACAAGACTGCTGATCTCCTCCACGTCGGCGGCGTCGAGCCCCAATCCCTGCTGGGGCGGATCTTCCACCCGGGAATGCGAGGCATCAGCCACCGAAAAAATCGTGTAACTCGGATTCCCCAGCCGGATCCAACGGGTGCTATCGGCGAATTCCTTGGTGCCGAACCCGACTCGTTTCCCATCTTTCCAGGCCAGAGTTTCGGCAACCTTGGTCACAATTTTGGACGGCGATTTGGCCGGCAATTTTTCCTCGCGCACATGATACTGTTTGAAGAAAGAGCCATTGTTCAGCAACACGATGACCTTGTTCTTGCGCTGAATGACGATTGAAAAATCGGGATGCGAGATAAGAAGGCGCTGGCCGATCCGCAGCATGGTCCCGTTGAGGTTGTTCATTCGCATGATGAGCTCGGGCGTCGATTTCATCTTGCGCGCTACCTTGGCCAGGACGTCGCCCGGCTTGACGATGTACTCTTCTTTTTCCGGCGAGGGATGACTGGAAAGCAAAATGTCGATGTTCACTTCGCCCAGGACATCCCGGGCGGCGTCGGAGTGCGAACCGCCCGGATATTTTTGCAGGAAGAGAGTGAGAGCATTGCGGGCTTCGACCAGCTTGCCCTCCTGGCGGAGTTTGGCCGCGGCCTCGAACTCGGGCAGGCTGAGATCGGGAGTCGCTGACGCTACGATCTCGCCGCGCTGCTCTTTTCGCACCTGGATGTCCTCGCTGAACACAAGGTTGTAGCCAAACCAGGCCGCGCCAACAATGAAGAGGGCGAGCAATAAGACGAAAAGCCACTTCATGTATGTAATTTATTGCTCATTAGACCGGCCCCGAATTTCGGCCGCGTCTACGACTGGGGCAAGCGTTTGATTCCGCCAATCCCAGGCCATTTCTGGCTTTCAGCCCTGTTCCGGCTCGCGCCCCGGGAAAAAGCGGTGCCAAAGTCGGCCGATGGTGCGCTCGGCCTCGTTGTTCCAGGTGTAATGGCAATCTTCGCAGTAGAACTCCTTGGGAATGATCTTCATGGCGCACAGGAGAATCACCAGACCCGGGGTCAGGAATTTCCGGGTCATTTGAGGATATTCGATTCGGGACGATCCGCATTGCGGGCAGCGAATCACGGCCGCGGCGATTACGGGATCGGTCGCTTCCCATTCAACCATGAGCCCCTGGGCGCGCTCGAAATCCTTGTCGTCGACCAGCACCTTCGCGTTGGCCTGCGGTTTCGACATAAAACCGATCTGTTGCAGGGGCGCTTCATTATGAACGTCGGCCCGCAGTCCAGCTTCGTTAAAGCGGGTCTTGAGACTTTTCGCCTGGGCCGGTTCGTTAAAAGTTGCGATGGTCACCATAGTTGGAGCCTCACGCTGGGCGATTTCTCATCAAACATCAACTGGGAATGGAGTGCAAGATTGCTCTGCGTTCCTATTGATTCGCAGCCGGCCACCTATTCTAGTGTGTGGGAGGGAACCATTTGTATAACATCAGGTAAACAATGACTCCGGTAACCGAGACATAGAGCCAGATAGGCATGGTCCATCGGCCCAGGCGGCGGTGCCGATCCCAGCGGCGTTGGAAAACCGGAACCAAAGTGACGATTACCAGGGGCAGGGTCACGAAGGCGAGCAGGATGTGAGTAATCAAAATGGGGAAATAGATGGCGGCGATCCAGCCGGTGTAACCGGAAGATTTCTCGCCGGCGTGAGCGTGGTAGACGATGTAGCCAATGAGGAAGAGCGTCGAACAGAGCAGGGCGGCGATCATGCAAGGCACATGACGTTGCCAGATGTTGCGGCGGATCCAGAACCAGCCGGCTGAGATAAAAAGGGTGCTCAAGGCGTTCAGCGAAGCGTTGATGGCGGGTAGATCGTCTATGGTCATTTCGAGGAAGCCCCCACGGTTGCCAAGGTTCCTGCTATATATATAAGAGGTTGCTCGGTCCATGCGGGGCTGGCAATCACCCAAAATGGCAGCCGACAACCGCAGTACCTGACTTTCATGCCAACAGTTCTTGAGCCGGCCGAGACAGAGGACGTCGAACTTCAGCAGGGCAGATCGTTTCCGCATCGGCTCGCCATCTCGACCATCCGGTTTTGCGTCATCGTGGCGCTCTCGGCCTTTCTCGGCGGCGGTTATTATCTGGCCGAGAAAGGTTTTGGACGGCAATGGCGGTTGCGGGTTGTGGAAGAGTTGCACCGGCGCGGCGTGGAAGCGTCGATTCGGCGACTGACGCTCGATCCATTTCGCGGTCTGATCGCGCAGGACGTCCGAATTTACGATTACAAGGGCCAGGCCGGCACGGACCGCGATAATGTGCTGGCCCTGGTGAGCGAGATATCGCTCGACATCAATTACGCCGCCTTTTTCCACCGGCAGCCGTTCCTTAACGCGCTCGATGTGCGCAACGCGCAGATTGCCCTGCCGTTGCCACAGCCCGACGGGACCATTCGGAAGGCACAGCTGACTCACTTCAAAGCCCACGTTTACTTTCCGCCCGAACAGATCTACGTCAGCCAGGCGGAGGGGACTCTGTGCGGAGTCCGCATTTCGATCACGGGCCAACTGATCAAGCGGGCCGATTATCAGCCGTCGCCGGAAGAGACGGGCGAAGAGTGGCAAAAAAAGATCGCGATGGCACAACGGTTGGTGGAAGAGCTGCAAAAATTGTCATTTAAGTCCGGGCCTCCGTCGTTGCAGTTAAAATTCAGCGGCGACCTGGCCGACCTGGAGAACGCCCGGGTGGAGGCGACGCTGAGAGGCGACAGTATCCAGCGTGGTTCGTATGAGATTCGGAATCTGGCGATGGATGCCGAATGGGCCAACCAGACGCTAACGGTTGCTCATTGTGAATGGAGCGATGACCTGGGTGATTTCGCGGGCCGGGCCAGTTGGAGCCGGCAGACCAAGGCCGCTGAATTCCGGATGCGCAGCGCACTGGATCTGAAGCGAATGTTCGAGGCGTTCGATATGCCGGGACCGCTTCGCGACGCCGAATTTCGCGCGCCGCCAGTGATTGAAATATCCGGATCGGCGAACTTCAGCGAGGAAAAGGCTCAGATCAAAATTATCGGCCACGCCGCGGTCAGCAGTTTCGATTATAAGACAGTTCCGTTCCAGGATCTGGCGGCCGATTTCGCCTGGGATGGCGAACGGGTCCTGCTGCGTGACGTCCGCATTCGTCACCCGACCGGGCAGATCACGGCCGAAGTCCTGGAAGCGCCTAACGATTTTCGTTTCAACCTGGAAAGCACGATCAACCCGGCGGTGCTCCAGCCCCTGGCTTCCGGCGAAGTCAGCGAATTTCTGAAGCAATGGGAGTGTCAAAAACCACCGACTGTGCACCTGGAGGTTCGCGGCCAGAATCGGCATATGGAAACATGGCGGGGCGACGGAACCCTGTTATTCAATCTCACCCGGTTTCGAGGAGTGTGGGCGAACAGCGGCGCAACCAAAATTCATATCGAAAACGGCGCGGTCACTTACGACAACTTTCGGGTGGTCCGGGACGAGGGCATTGGCACGGGGACGTTCACCTACGATTTTAAGAATCACGAAGTTCGTTTCTCGAACATCAAGACTTCGTTGCGTCCGGCTGAAATTGTTTTCTGGATCGATCCGGATCTTTCGAAAACCGTTGCTCCGTACAAGTTTCATCACCCGCCAAATTTGGCCGTCAACGGCGTCTATCAGTTTCGCGGCGGGAAAAAGACACGCCTTCAAATCAATGTCGATGCGCCGCGGGGCCTCGACTACGATTTTTTAGGAAAGACACTGCCGTTTGATCGAGCTACCGGGCAATTGCTATTCACCAATGACCGGCTCCAGCTCCAGGAGATCAACGGTTCGGTTTTCAAAGGGAGCGTGCGCGGCAACGCGGATATCTCACTGGCTCGCGGCGACCCGCGTTACCGGGCCAAGATCGCCGTGAGCACGATCGATTTTCCCGCCCTGACCGATCTTTACTACCAATACAAGACTTCACACGGCGAGTTGAGCGGCGCCTACGATTTTACCGGTCTCGGCAGCGATGCGCAGACGATGCGCGGCTCGGGAAAAATCGAGGTCACCAATGGAGATGTGTTTGCCATTCCGATCTTTGGGCCGCTCTCCGGTATTCTTAATTCCCTCCTTCCCGGGACGGGTTATAGCATCGGGCGAAAAGCGTCCGCCAGTTTTACCATCAAGGATGGGAACATTCACACCGACGATTTCGAGGTTGCCGGAAAACTTTTCAGCATGCTTGGCCGGGGAGACATTCATTTTCTCGAGGATAAGTTGAATTTCGAAATCCGAATGGAAATGCACGGCGGCGCGGGCATTCTCCTGGCGCCGGTCTACAAACTTTTCGAGTACGTTGGCGAGGGCAGCCTGAAAAAACCGGACTGGCACGCCAAGCGGTTCTGATAATCGCGGATTGGGGATGGTGGATTGCGGAATGAAGAAGAGACAACGATCACGGCCTGCTTCCGCAGTCGGCTCGCAGCGTGGTCGGGCCAACCGGTCGACAGTTCTCCTCGGTGCGCACATGTCGATCGGAGGCGGTCCGCATATGGCGATCGAGCGCGGCTGTTCGATTCAGTGCACGGCGATCCAGATGTTTGTGAAGAACAACATGCAATGGTTCGCCCGCCCGCTTTCGAAAGAAGAAATCGTCGCTTTCCTCAAGCATCAACAACGGGGGGAATTGGCGGTGATCTTCGCCCACGCCAGTTATCTCATTAACCTGGCTACTACCAATCCGCAGTTTCACTTAAACTCTTTGCGCGCATTATCGGAAGAACTGACCCGGGCCGATCAACTGGAGCTTCCGTTTCTGGTCATGCACCCGGGAGCTCATCTCGGCGCCGGCGAAGAAGCCGGGCTAAACAAGATCGTGGAATCAATCGACCGGGTGTTCGCCGCGATTCCACGAGTTAAAACGCGGCTGGCGCTCGAGACCACGGCCGGACAGGGGTCATGTCTCGGGCATACCTTCGAACAGATTGCCTACATCATCGAGAATGCGCGCGAACCGGAGCGCCTCTGTGTTTGCCTGGATACGGCACACGTTTTCGCCGCGGGTTACGAAATCGGGAATGAAGCGGGAACCAGGAAGATGTTTCGCGATTTCGACCGGCTGATTGGGCTCGACCGGCTGGCGGCAATTCACCTGAACGATTCAAAGACGGGTCGAGGATCACGCGTTGATCGGCACGAGCATATCGGGAAAGGAAGGATCGGGGTCGACGCCTTTCGTTTCATTATGCGCGACCGGCGTCTCGGCAACATTCCAAAAGTGTTGGAGACGCCGAAAGGGAAAGACCTGGCCGAAGATGTGCGGAATATGAGGGTCCTTCGCGGATTGGCGAAGCGCTAGGGTGATCGGCCGCTCGCCGGGCGGAGTTAGCTGATAAACCGGATCGTCATCGGGTAGCGATAGAGCTTCCCTTCGCCGGCTTGAATCGAGGCGACGATTACGAACACGGTATTCAGAATCCAGAGCAGGATCAGGATCGGGATTCCGATGAGCATAAAGCAGAGAACGAAGGCGATCGCGTCATAAATCAGCATCGAGATTTGAAAATTGAGCGACTCTTTTCCATGGGCGTCGATCTCCGGTGAATCGCCGCGCTTGGCCAGCCAGACAATCAGCGGCCCGAGCAGGTGTCCCGGAAAATGGAAAAACAGTCCGAGCAGCGCACTGGCGTGACAGAGCACGTTCCAGGTTCGGGTTTCGGACGCGGTCGTGGCGGCCACCGGCATTGGGGGTGATGTTTGTTCCATATTTATCCTTTCACTCGTTCGATGTGGGCGCCGAGCTCGCTCAATTTTTCATCGAGGTGCTCGTATCCACGATCAATATGATATACTCGGCTAACTTCGGTAGTTCCCTCTGCTTTCAGGCCGGCCAGGACCAATGCGGCTGAGGCGCGCAAATCGCTGGCCATCACCGGTGCGCCGAAGAGACGATCGACTCCCTTGATCACGGCGGTGGATCCTTCCAGATCCACGTGCGCACCCATGCGTTTCAACTCGGCAACATGCATGTAACGTTGCGGGAAAATGTTTTCGGTAATTACGCTAATTCCATGAGTGGTAGAAAGCAAAGCGCACATTTGCGCCTGCATGTCGGTCGGGAAACCAGGATAAGGCTCGGTGGTCAGCTCGACCGGCGTGGTCGATCCGTTCGGCGCGATTGAAATCCAATCCTCCTTGGTCTCGATCTTGAATCCACAACTCGAAAGAGCATCGGTCGTGGCCCGGACATGTTCGGCATCGACACGTTTGATGGTAATGCCTTTCCCGCACATCGCTCCGGCCACCAGGAATGTCCCCGCTTCGATTCGGTCGGGTATGACGTCGTGCTCGGCGCCGTGCAATGCCTTGACCCCTTCGATGATCATCCGGCGAGTGCCCGCGCCTTCGATTTTCGCGCCCATCTTGTTAAGAAAGTTTGCCAGGTCGACCACTTCCGGTTCCTGGGCCGCTCCCTCGATCACGGTGGTCCCCTCGGCCAGCACCGCCGCCATCATCACGTTATCAGTGCCGAGAACGGTCGGGCCGAATTTGCCGCGCAGATTAATCACCGCACCGGTCAGCTTTGGCGCGAACACTTTTACGTTGCCACCTTCCACGCGGACGGCCGCGCCCAACGCTTCAAAACCTTTCAGGTGCAGATCAATGGGCCGATCGCCAATGATGCAACCGCCCGGGAGCGAAACCGTGGCTTCCTTACAGCGGCCGAGGAGCGGGCCGATTACACACACTGAGGCCCGCATCTTTCGCACCACGTCGTAAGGCGCGATCGACTCCACTTTATCCGCGGTCACGCTCACGGTGCCGCTGGCTCTTTCCACTTGCGCGCCGAGATGGGCCAAAATCTGGAGCATGTAATGCGTGTCGCTCAGGTCGGGCACGCGGCGAATGGTGCAGTTTTCCCGCGTCAGCAATGTCGCGGCCAGAATGGGCAGGGCAGAATTTTTCGAGCCGCTGATCTTGATCGAACCACTCAGCGGGTTGCCGCCATGAATCAGAATCTTATCCATACCTGGCAAATAGGAACCGCGCGATACCTGAATAGTCCTTTTTCGACTCGATGTCGTGATATTTCTTGTGGCCCAAAAGCAGGGCAAGATCGTCGCTCTGGCCGATTCCGATTTCCAGGGCCAGCCAGCCGCCGGGATTCATGTACTCGGGCGCCAGCTCGATAAATCGCCGGAGCAGCTCGTCCCCCCGCGGCCCGCCGAACAGAGCGGCTGGCGGGTCTTTCTGCACTTCCCGGGAAAGCGACTCCCGGTCATTCGTTCCGACATAGGGAAGGTTTGCCGCAATCACGTCGAATTTTTCGGTTAGGCTTTCGAAAAGGTCGCTTTTCAGGAATTGAATGCGCGAATCGAGCCCGAGTTTCCGGGCATTTTCGACGGCCAGGGCCAGGGCCTCTTCGGAAGAATCGATTCCGACAACTGTCGCGGCCGGGAATTTCCTGGCCAGACTTAACGCGATCACTCCACTCCCGGTCCCAACATCGAGGATTTTCGATCCTGGATTTTCGATTCTCGGGTGGAGCAGCTCGACGAATTGTTCCGTCTCCGGCCGCGGGACCAGAGCCCGTTTGTCGCAGAGAAAAATCTCTCCGCAAAATTCCACCGTGCCTAACAAGTGCTGGAGAGGCTCGCCCTCGCCGCGCCGGCGTACCAGGTCGCGCAACGGGGCCAGTTGCGCTTCGGCCAGGGTTCGCTCGAACTCGAGATAGAGCTGCATCCGGCTGCAACCGAGCGTGTGGGCGAGCAAGTGTTCGGCATTGAGCCGCGGATTTTCTATCTCGCGCTTCTTGAAGTACTGGGCGGTCGATTGCAGGACTTCCAGCACGCTGATGGTCTTTGTCATTCCGAGCGAAGTCGAGGAATCCCGTTGCCGGACCTAATGCGTTGCCACGGGGTCCTTCGACTTCGGTCGCGGCTGCGACCCTTGCTCAAGATGACAGGCGGGAAGAATCATGCGAGCGAAGATTCCTTCAGTCTTTCCGAAACGTCTGCGACCTGGAGTGTCTTGATCAACTCGCCCAGGTCGCCTTCAATTACCCGGTCCAGATTGTAAAGCGTTAGGCCGACCCGATGATCGGTTACGCGATTTTGGGGAAAGTTGTAGGTGCGGATTTTCTCTTCACGGCCGCCGGTTCCGATCTGTCCCCGTCGCTGGGCGCTGTACTTTTCCGCTTCTTCGTTTTGCTTTCGCTCGAGTAAGCGCGCCCGAAGAATCGACAGGGCTTTCTCCTTGTTCTTGAGCTGGCTCCGGCCGTCCTGGCAACGGACAATCGTCCCGGTAGGGATATGGAGAACCTGCACCGCCGAATCGGTCGTGTTCACTCCCTGGCCACCGGGGCCGCCCGACCGCGAAACTTCGATGCGCAGGTCTTCCGGCTTCAATTCGATATCGACATCTTCCGCTTCGGGAAGAACTGCGACCGTGGCGGTCGAGGTGTGAATGCGCCCCTGCGCCTCGGTGGCCGGGACGCGCTGGACCCGGTGCACTCCGCTTTCGTAACGCAATTGGCGAAAAACCGATTCGCCGGAAACGCGGAAGATCGCCTCCTTTAGCCCTCCGAGTTCGGAGGCACTCGATTCGAGGTCTTCGGTTTTCAATCCCGAAGCTTCGGCATAACGATGGTACATTCGGAAAAGGTCGGCCGCGAAAATTGCGGCTTCGCTGCCGCCGGTCCCGGCCCGGATTTCCACGATCGCGTCGCGATTCTCATTTTCATCGGGGGGCAGCAGCCCAATTTGAATATCCCGTTCCAGTGCGCCGACGCGTTTTTCCAGGTCGGGAATCTCATCGGCCGCCATCGCCGCGATTTCCGCATCGCGGGAGGCAGCCAGCTCGCGATTATCGTCGAGTTGTTTTCTCGCTGCCGCGAGCTCCGTCCACTTGGCCAGCAACTGTTTGAGGCTGGAATGCTCGCGCATCGTTTCGCTGGCCCGTTTCCGATTCGAAAATAATTCCGGGTCGGCGATCTCGCGTTCGAGTTGATCGAAGCGCTCGCGTTTGCGGTCGATGAGTGAACTAAAGTCCATAAAAGAAAAACGCTGATCCCGAATGACTCCGGGATCAGCGTTTCAAAAAAGAATCAGCTAAGCTTTTTTGCCGAGCCTGGTGGTGCCGTAACGCTTGGTGAATTTCTCCACCCGGCCGGCCGTATCCACAAATTTTTGTTCGCCGGTAAAAAACGGATGACAGGCGGCGCAAATACCGATCTTAATGTCCTGCCGGGTCGAGCGGGTGTGATAGACTGCCCCGCACGCGCAGGCGATATCGGTCTCGAAATACTCTGGATGAATCTCTGTTTTCATCGTCGAAAAGGAGCGCGGAATCTAATCACATCCCGCTATCCGCGCAAGGGATGAAATTAAGCGATCCATTACTGGCGGCATGGGAGGAAACCCTGGCCCGGAAAGGCGATGCCCCGGCGGTATTGGATACTGTCGGAGAGGTCGTCATAACTTTTCGAGGTATCGAGGAGCAGGCCCGGGCCACAGAAGCGAAAATCCGCTCAGCCATTCCCCCCACCAGACCTCATAATCTCAATGCCATCCGGATCGGGAACCATGCCGATTGGTTCTCATCCTTCCTGGTTTGCCTGCGCCGGCAGCAGGTTTGCCTCCCGATCGATGAATCGATTAATCAACAGCAAGCCGACGCAGCGGTGTCGGTCGCGGCGAAAAGCGGGATCGTCGACTGGGGAGGCCGGCCGCCAACGCTGTTCAAGCTCACTTCGGGCACCACGGCCGCTCCGCGCCTGGTTCGGTTCCGCAGCGAACAGCTTCTGGCCGACTGCAATCAGATTTGCGATACCATGGGAATCTCCGACGGCGATCTGAATTTCGGGGTAATTCCGATCTCGCATTCATACGGATTCAGCAATCTGTTAACGCCGCTTATCATTCGCGGAGTGCCGGTTGTGATCAGCCAGGACCGGACCCCCCGCGGAGTTTTGACCGATCTCAGCCGAACAGAAGCGACGGTTTTTCCCGGGATGCCGGTTTTTTACCAGGCGTTTTGTGAAATGGATGATATCCCCGAGCTGCCCAACCTGCGTCTTTGCATATCGGCCGGCGCGCCGTTGATGGCTTCTATTGCCAGACGGTTCTTCGATCGATTCCAGCGTCCGATTCATTCCTTTTACGGATCGTCGGAGTGCGGCGGGATTTGCTACGATCCTGACGGAACGACATTCGAGGATGGTTTCGTAGGCGAGCCGATGAAGGGCGTGGACATTGAGATGGTCGACCCCGCTGCTTCGTCGAGTCAGATCAGGGTGCGCAGCGCCGGGGTAGGTGACGGCTATTTTCCGGAGCCCGACCCGGCAAAGCTCGGCGATGGGATTTTTATTCCGGACGATCTGTTAAAGCGCGACGGCTCGAAGTTTCGGATTGTGGGCAGAGTTTCCGACGTCATCAATGTGGCAGGTAAAAAAGTAAATCCGGCCGAAGTGGAGGCGCTGCTGTTATCTTTTGAGGGCGTTCGCGAAGCGGTGGCATTCGGGCGCGAATCAATTTTGCGGAACGAAGAAGTCGCCGCCTGCGTGGCCGGGGCGGCGGAATTGCGGGAGAACGATCTATTGGAGTTTTGCCGGCAGAGATTGAGCGGCTGGCAGGCGCCGAAGCGGATTTTCATTATCGATGCCATTCCGGTCAACGATCGGGGCAAGATCAGCCGGCGCGAACTGGGCAGGCGATTTGCTGGAAGTTGAGGGGAAAATTGACCGAGGTTGCCTCAGTCCCACCGTGGGGTAAGAGTGGTTTGCGTCTGTTCTGAGGCCAGTCCTCCCTCCCGAGACCGTTGTGAAAGGAAAGAAATCGAAGAAACAAAGCCGGGTCCTGGTGTTGGAGCCGGACGAGCAACTGGCTAACGAAATTTCCGACGCCCTCAGTGAAGCCGCGCCCGGCGCCCAGCTGAAAATTGCCGGCAGCCTGGAAGAGGCCCAAAGCCTGGTGACCGATGCCAGGCCGGATCTTTTCGTGCTCGATCTCGATGCCGCCCCCGATCTTGGTCAGGATTTCCTCTACGATCTTCGCACCAGTCATCCGTCGGCGCGGGCCATCATTTTGACCGGCGCCAATATCGCCTCGGAGCAGAATCAGATGGCCGGGCTGGGCGCGATCCATTTTCTGGAGAAGCCGTTTCCGCGGGAAGATTTTGTCGAGCTGGTCGAGCCACTGTTACGGCCGGCCGACGGCGAAACTGAAAAATTTCGGGGGACTTTGAGCGATCTCCACATGGCCGATATCATTCAATTGAAATGCATGGGCGGTGCGAGCGCGGTGCTGGAATTCACCGGGCCAAGAGGAGAGAAGGCGCGGGTTTATTTTGATAAAGGCCAGGTCTATCACGCCAGTGCCCCCGGGCGCTCGGGACTGGCCGCGTTCAACGAGATCGTGACGTGGAAAGGCGGGATGATCTCGGAGGTGGCCGATGCGGCCCCGGTTCCTCGAACGATCAACCAGGATTGGCAGTTATTACTGATGGAAGCGATGCGCAAATCCGACGAAGCGAAGGCGACTTCGTCGCCCGTAACTCATTCGGCGTCGAACCGCTCCGCAACGCGCAGAGTCCTGGTGGTGGACGACAGCCTGATGCTGTTGAGGTTCGTCGAGGAGGTCTTATTGGAGGCGAATTTCCAGGTGACGATTGCTCCAACTGGAGCCGAAGGGTTGCAATCCGCCCGGAATGATCGGCCCGATCTGGTTCTGCTCGATTTCGTCCTGCCCGACATGAAAGGCGACGAGGTAAGCCGCAGATTGCACGAGGATTCCGCGACGGCGGGGATACCGGTTATATATATGTCCGGTTTCGGGGCCGATTTAACCCCGGAACGAGAAACCCAGGCCAATGTGATTGGGTTCTTGAATAAACCGTTCACTTCGGATTTGCTTATCAAAACCGTGGAGAACCATATGCCGAAATTACCTGGCGAGCCGGAACCGACTGAATTTCAAAGTGGAGCACCTGACGGCGGGTTTGGTGGGTCTGAATTTATGGCGCCGGAAGAAGAGATCACCCAGGGAACGGGTGGGGCGGGGGCCGACGAATGGTGGAGTCCGCCCCCCGGATCACCAGACTGGTCCCAGCCACAACCGGAGGCGGTAGTTGAACCATCGATGGCGCCGGGCGCCGAAGCGCCGGATGAATCGGTCACCGGTGGAGCTTATTTTTGCGGCGACACCAACTTCTTCTCCCTCAACTGGGCGCTGCAGACAATTGCCAAACAGCAGCTCACCGGAGCGCTTCACGCTTTTTGGGGCGCGGCGCCGGTCGATTTGCTGGCCCAGGGCGGCCAGATCGTTTTGGCCACGACTCGAGACGCGGATCTCTATTGCCCGGAATCGCCGATCACCCTGAGCAACATCGAAGCGGATCGAATTGCCGCGGCGCGGGCGGAGCAAAACGAAACCGGTTGCCCGATGTTTTTGATTTTATCGCGAGACGGAACGCTGCTGCGAGATCCGGCGATCCAGTTGGTCCAACATTACGGCCAGAAACTGGTCGCCCAGCTTTGGACTTCCGGAAGAGTGCGTTTCATGTTCGAGCAGATGGCGGAGCTGCCCGCTTACGCCAGTGAAATAACTCCGGAGCCGGAAGTCGACCACTGGGCGTTAAGCAGCCTGCGATTTATTCAGTTCCAGGATCTCGGGGCTCAGGCCAACTACGATCCCTCTTCGATCCCGGCCTACACCAAGGATGGATTCGACCGGGTTCAGAATCTGAAACTCACCGTGGCCGAAGCGCAATTCGCCTCGCAATTCAACGGCGTGCGGTCGATTGCGCAGATTGCAAAAAATCTGCGGCTCGATCTGAAGTTCGCCCGGCTGACGTTGTTCCGGTTCCTTGCTCTCGAGATCGTGGAATGCTGGTCGTCGAACGCCGTTCCGAAGCAGGAAAGCAAAGGAATTTTCCAGCGTTTTACTCGTTCGATCGGAGTCGGGGAATAGCGGACCGGCACCAGGGGAGGCCGACCATGAAAAAGAAAGTTCTCGTCGTCGATATCGGCGGCACGAACGTGAAGCTTTTGATGTCGGCTAACGACCAGCGAAAATTTCCGTCCGGGCCCGGCATGACTCCGAAGAAAATGATCCCAAAATTTCGCGAGGCGGTGCGGGGCTGGAAGTTCGACGCGGTTTCGATCGGATTTCCCTCACCAATTCGAACTGGGCGCATCACCAGGGATCCAAAGCACCTGGGGAAAGGCTGGATCGGTTTTGATTTCCGCAAAGCGCTGGGAAAGCCGGTCCAGGTGATCAACGATGCGGCCATGCAGGCGCTGGGCAGTTATCACGGCGGCCGAATGCTTTTTCTGGGTCTGGGAACCGGTCTCGGGTCGGCGCTGGTCTGGGAGAAAACGTTATTCCCGCTGGAACTGGGCGACCTTCCTTATCGCGGTGGCGATATCATCGAGAAATGGTTAGGCCAACCCGGATTGGAAGATCTCGGGCGCAAGAAATGGATGCGCGAAGTGGAATATGCGATTGGGCAACTGAAGCGTTCGTTTATCGCCGATTACGTGGTCCTGGGGGGAGGAAACGCGCGCTTTTTCAAGCGTCTGCCGAGAGGGATCGAACATGGCGCTAATAAGAACGCCTTTCGCGGTGGAGTTCGTATCTGGGAAACCGATCCGCGATCCGGCAAGAAAAAGTGGCGCGTAATTTAGGCGTCTGAGTCCAGCGCTGTAGCGTCCGCTGTCCCCAGCGGATTATTCCCGGTGCGCTGAGGACAGCGCACACTACAGCGTTTCCAAAGTTTCGTTAGGCTCAGTGGAAATTCCCACCTCTTCTGTCTGATAACCACCTTCCTCGCGTTGGGGAGATGTCTCCAGTAGACTTTGCTGGCACAAACGATTGTACTTACCGCCTTTGGCGATCAATTCGTCATGTTTGCCCCGCTCGATAATGTGGCCTCGATCGAGCACGAGGATTTGATCGGCCCGCACGATGGTTGAAAGCCGGTGCGCGATCACGATCGAGGTCCGGTTCGCCATCAAGTGCTCGAGGGCTTCCTGAATCAGGCGTTCGGTCGCGGTATCGACACTGGCGGTTGCCTCATCCAGAACGAGGATCGGCGGGTCCTTGAGCAGGGCGCGGGCGATGGAAAGCCGCTGTTTTTCGCCAACGCTCAGCTTCACTCCACGCTCACCCACGACGCTGGCCAGTTTATCCGGCAAACGCTCAATGAATGGGCGGGCATTGGCCGCGTCGACTGCGCGCCATAACTCTTCGTCCGACGCGCCCGGCTGTCCCATCAGCAGATTGTCCCTTATCGTGCCGTTAAAAAGAAAACTTTCCTGGGTCACCACGCCGATCGATTCGCGTAACGCGCGGAGCGGATAGTCGCGGACCGATTTGCCATCCACATAGATTTCGCCGCAGCCTTCGCTCAACTCGTAGAAACGCGGCAGCAAGCTGGCCAGGGTCGATTTGCCGGAGCCGGTCGCTCCCACCAGGGCAATGGTCTCGCCGGGGCGCGCATGAAGGGTAATGTTTTTCAGCGCGGTCAATCCTTCGGCGTAACCGAAAGTCACATTTTCATAACGAATATCTCCGGCGATTCGTTTGACGCGGCCCTCATCCGTGTCGGCGGCAAAGCCAGGTTCGATCGGCTCGTCCAGGATTTCAAAAACCCGCTCGCCGGCGGCGCGCCCGGCCTGCACCAGTTGATTGAGCTGATGCAGTTTCCCGATCGGCTCGTAGAGAAACCCGGCCAGGATCAGAAACGCGATCAAACTGCCCAGCTCCATCGCTCCGTTCAAGACGAACTGGGTGCCGACCCCGATGATCAGGACCACTCCCAGCGACCCTATTAAATACATCGATGGATTATAGACGGCCCAGACCTTCATCACGATGAGGGTGGCCCGGCGGAGCTCGTTGCTGACCGCGTTGAAGCGGGTGTGCTGCTCGTGTTCGCGCACGAAACTTTTGATCTGCCGGATGCCGGAAAGATTATCGTGGAGAAGCGAGTTCATCGCAGACGAGGCCCGCCGCTGTAATCGATAGCGCCGATGCGCGGTGAGAGTGTACCAAAGCGCGCCGCCGGCCAGGAAAGGGAGCGGCGCGAGTGCGAACAGGGTGAGCTTCCAGCTGTAATAAATCATCCATCCCAGCACGATGACTACCTGCAACACCGCCACCACGCCCTGCTCGATGCCGTCGATCAGGACGCGTTCAACTGAGTTCACATCCTCGATCACCCGGGTCATCAAATCGCCGGTGGCGCGATTGTCGAACCAGCGCAGGGGCAGGAGCTGAATGTGCGAATAGAGATCGCTGCGCAGATCGAAGATGACTTTCTGTTCGAAAGTGTTGTTTAGAACGAGCCGTAATGCATTGATGCCGTGTTGCAAAACGAAGGCGGCGGCCGCCAGAAAGATCAGCGGCACCAGTTTCTCGGGGTGATGGGCCCGGACCACGTCGTCGATGATCCACTTGGAAACGACCGGGAGAACGAAGATCATCAGCGTGGTCAGGATCGCGCAAATGAGTGTGCCGGCGGCCATCCAGGGATACCGCTTCAAGTAGGCAAATACGCGCCAGACCGTCTTCATCGCCCGGGAACGTCCGGTCTTCCCGCATTTTGCGCAAGATGCGCCGGACCTGAAGCCAGATTGGCCTATCGAACGGGGATTGACACTGCTCCGGCGAGCTGGCATAACGGGCGGGCGATGAAACGATTATCAATCTTGCTGGGACTAGCCGTTGCTCTGATTGGAATGGACCGTGCCGTCGCCGGGCCGGAGCAGATCGAGTCGACGGATTCGAAAATAATGCCGCAACCGGTGGTGGAACAGCCGTGCCGCTGGACCGGGTTCTGGATTGGTCTACACGGCGGCTATGGCTGGGGACATGCCAACCTGGAGGAGGAGGATGACGAAGATCCGGGTTTCGGTGGCGATCCGGATGGTTTCATCGGGGGCGGCCAGATTGGGTTCAATCTGCAGATCGGCTCATTCTTTGTGATCGGTATCGAGGGCGACATTGCCGGGTCTGACATTAACGAGAGCCATCACTTCACTTTTGAAGATGAACCGGACGAGACGCTCGACTTCCACAGCGACATTGACTACATCGGCACGATCGGCGGCCGGGTCGGCGTAACGTTTTGGCAGAATAGGTTCTTTCTTTTCTTCAAGGGCGGAGTCGCGTTCATGAACTTCGATAATGTGATTCGGGAGGATGATGCGGGAGCGATCGAGATCTTCCACGACGACGACGATCTCACTACCGGTTACATCGGTGGCGGGCTCGAATACGCCATGACCTGTCATTGGTCGTTCATGTTCGAGTACAAACACTACTTGATCGGCGACAACGGAAACGTCACGGATGTAGTCGATGATTCGGGGGAGGAAAAAACCTTCGATCGCGATCGGAATCTCGACTCCGTGCTGTTTGGTGTGAACTACAAGTTCTAGGCGGTGTGTATTCCCCGCACTGCTCGGCCCGCCGTAATTCCTGAAGGGCTGGGTGGCCGGTGGTTGCTGCATCATTTGTTAGGGGAAGCGGCCCATAGCAACGAACTCCCGCCCCGATTTTCAAGCCACCCGCGTTCTGGGCGGTGGCTACAGCGATCCGCGTTAACTTCCAGGCGTTACACCCTGTCGCCGGAATGTTTGTGCCGGTCTTTGAAGGTCAGCTCGGCGATTCCTGATTTATCAAGCTCGCCCAGGCCTTCCGCGATCATCCGGTCGTATTGCTCTTTGGTGGCCCGGGCCAGCGGAAGATCGAGTCCGAGAGAGCGAGCCAGATCGAGGGCAATACCGCTGTCTTTCGCGGCGTGCGCGGCGGAAAAGAAACAGCTGTGCTCGCGGTTTTGCATGTCTTCACCATCGGTTTCGAGCACACGAGAGTTGGCGCCGGTTTGGGCAAATACATTTCTCAACATTTCCAGGTCGAGCCCGAGCGCTGCGCCGAGACCGAGGCCCTCGGCCAATCCGGCGGTGTTGATATTCATCACCATGTTGACCAGCGCTTTTACCTTGGCTGCTTCCCCGGCTTTGCCGACGAAACGCACCGTCGAGGCCAGCTCTCTCAGGATCGGCTCGGCCTTCCGAAAGGCTTCTTCGGTGCCGCCGCACATTAAATAGAGTTTGCCCTCGCGGGCCTGGGTAATGCTGGAAGCCATGCAAGCTTCCAGCGTTTGGGCTCCGGCCTTGGCCGCCAATTTTTCCACCTCGAGATGTATTTGAGGCGAAAGTGTCGCGCAGTTAATAAAGAGTTTGCCGCCTGCGTTAATCAGAAGATTGTCGCCGGCCGCAGAAAAAATCTGCCGCATGGCGTTGTCGTCCGTGATGACGGTGATAATCACATCTGATTCGGCCGTGACCTCGGATAAATGCTGCGGCGCGGCGCAGGCCAGTTCGCCGGCCAGATCAGTCGCCGCTTTGCGGTTCGAATCGTAAACCGCCGTGACCCGCAATTTTCGATCGATCAAGCGGCGCGCCATATTCGCGCCCATCCGGCCGACGCCAACGAAGGCAATGTTCATGAAGTTTGAGGTTTGATTTTTGAAGTTTGATTTTGGACGGATGTACGTCGGCCGGCCGTGAAAATCGCGGTTAGCTCGTCCGCTTCGGCGACCAGAGACGCAATTCGATGGGATTTGATAAAGTTTCCGTCGCGAATCATTTCAAGCCAATGCAGGCTTTCATCGGCCTCTTCGGCAACGGTCCCAAGTTTGGATGCGAACTCAGCGCGGGATCGGGCCCGGCATGCCGCTCGATAGTTAGCGCTGATTGATGTGGCGCTCCGTCCAAGCTGATTTGCGAGGATCTTACCCGCGACGGACTTTGGTAGATGCTCAATTAACTTTAGTGAACGAAGCGCGAATGCCTTGGTGCGTTTCTGTAATTCCTCGCTTTTTTTCACATCAAAAATCAAACATCAACCCTCAAACTTCACCCAGTCTTGCCGGCAAAAAACGGATTGTGTTCCTTTTCTTCTCCGACCGTGGTCATGGGGCCGTGTCCGGGACAAATAATTGTTTCGTCGGGTAGAGTAAGGATCTTGGTCAGATTATTTTGAAGCGCTTCTGGGTAGGAAACAATTCCGCCGCCCATTGACCCGGCAAAAATTGAATCGCCGGCGATGGCGACCGGCCGGGCGAGGCCGTTAAGAACAAACGTCATTCCGCCGCGCGAGTGCCCCCAGGTCAAACGCGACTCGACATCGATTTTTCCCACCTGGAAATGTGTTCCTTCCGCGATTCCCTCCAGGGCCGGCATCAGTTCGCGATCCGAAATATAAACCGGTGCGCCGGTTTCGTTTCGAAGGCGTTTCAGGTCGGCGATATGATCCGGATGAGCGTGGGTAAGAAGAATCAATTTCACGGTTAGCTTCTCTTTTTTCGCCCGGTGCAACATTTCCGAACAATCGGCGCCGGTATCGAATGCCACTGCTTTCAGCGACTTGGGATCCCAGGCCAGATACGAATTCACCAGCATGTCGTGATAATGGGTGCTGAACTGGGCGAGCCCTTTCAGCTCTATCCGTTCCGGTTGCCATTCGCCCTGGGCCAGATCGACCAGAGCTCGGCCGGCCAAGCCCAGGACCGGGGCCACTCGTAAGGCGGCCAGTTCATCAAACTTGCCCCCTCGAAGCTCGGCAATTTTCTCGGTGTTAATCCGGGCCTTTTCGGCAAGGTCAAAGTCGGAAATATCCAGGCCCCGCTGAGCTTTGCCGAGAATATCGGCAAACGTGTCTTCGAGCGGGATATTCATAAGGGAGAGGCGATCTGCGGACTCTTGACTCTTATAAGGCATCATCGGCGCAATCGCCAAGCCTCAAGCGGAGAGCTCGCCAATGCCAGGGCGAGATCGATTCCTGCGCCGTTCTCCTTGCCTGACCCCTATTCCTTTTGGATGATGGACACTTCATGTCTGTCGTTACTTCGGAACAAGCTGCCACCCGCTCGCGCTCCACTTTTGTTTTCAGGTTCATGAGCACCATCGTGCTCTGGGCGGTGGCGCTGTTCATCGCGTTCTCGGGTTACGAGGTTCTGTTCTGGTTGTTGATCAGCGGGTTTGGGCTGATCGCGCTGTGGGAGTTCTATGGAATGCTCGACCACGCGCGCCTGCCGAACTTCAAGATCACCGGCATGCTGTGCGGCGCGATCATGCTGGCCGGCAGCTTTTATTATTTTGCCGAGATGGGGCCGGCGCGTTCCTACGACTTCGAAATCGCGATGTTGGTTTTCTTTTTGCTAACCACCTTTACCCGCCAACTGTTCGCCGGGCTCAAACACGAGGAGCCGCTGCAAACGATGGCTTACACGTTGTTTGGTCTGCTCTATGTGCTCTGGCTTTTCAATTTCATAACCAAGATCGTTTATCTGACCCCCCGCTCGAGTGTTGGAATCGTGACCGGCCAATTCTACTGCCTCTACCTGATTGCGGTCACCAAGTTCAGCGATATGGGGGCTTACATCACCGGGAGCCTGATTGGTCGTCATCTGATGAGTCCGCACATCAGCGCCAAGAAAACGTGGGAAGGATTTTGCGGCGCGCTTTTCTTCGCGCTGCTCTGCAGCCTCGGGCTGGTCAAATTAATGCCCGACCATTTATCGAAATTGAGCTGGACTCACGCGATCGTTCTTGGACTCGTGCTTGGGTTTGCTGCTGTCATTGGCGATCTGGCCGAATCGCTGGTCAAGCGCAGCACCGGCGTTAAAGACTCGGGAAACTTGTTACCGGGAATCGGTGGCGCACTCGATTTGATTGACAGCCTCTTATTTACCGCGCCGTTGCTCTTCTTTTATTTGCGACTGGTCGTTCACCTGCCGTGAGGGGTTTTCGGACAGAATTCATTCCGTCGAAAAATGAAACGTAAACGTGTCGTTGTTCTGGGCGCGACGGGATCGATCGGCGAAAGTGCGTTAAAAGTCGCTCACGACATACCCGACCGGATGGAGATTGTCGGTCTGGCGGCGAACAGCAACGCCAAGAAACTGGCCGTCGCCGCCAACAAGACGCGGGCCGAAGCCGTTTGTCTGGTCGACGAGTCGAAGCTGGACGCCCTGAAAACAGCGCTGGAGTACCAGCCCAAGATTTTGTTAGGCGAAGCGGGTCTGAAGGAAATTGCCTGCCTGGATAATGCCGACATGGTCCTGGTAGCCATTGTCGGCACCGCCGGGTTACGTCCGGCGCTCGCGGCGATCGAGGCGGGGAAAGATCTGGCCGTGGCCAGCAAGGAAATCCTGGTGATGGCCGGCGAAGCAGTGACCGAGGCGGCGCAGAAGGCTCGCGTAAAAATCCTGCCGGTCGATTCCGAGCACAACGCAATTTTTCAATGCCTGCAAAGCGGGAGCAATCCGGCGTCCTCGCGCCCCGATGTTCGCCGTATTATTCTGACCGCCTCGGGCGGCCCGTTCCGGCAAACGCCCGGGAGAGATTTCGATTCGATCACGGTCGAGCAGGCGTTGAAGCATCCGACCTGGAACATGGGCCCCAAGATCACGATCGATTCGGCCACCCTATTTAATAAAGGGCTGGAGATGATCGAAGCACACTGGCTGTTCGGGGTGGAAATGAAACGGGTAGAAGTGGTGGTCCATCCCCAGAGCATCGTCCACTCGATGGTTGAGTTTACCGATGGCTCGACTCTGGCTCAGTTGAGCTATTCCGACATGTGTTTCCCAATTCAATATGCCGTGACCTGGCCCGACCGGGTGCCGAACAGCCTGCCGCCGCTGGATTTTTCGAAGTTATCGAGGCTGGAGTTTTCTACCCCTCGCTATGGTGATTTTCCGGCGCTAAACCTGGCCCGGCGAGCCGGCGAAACCGGTGGCACGCTTCCGGCCGTGATGAATGCGGCCAATGAGATCGCGGTGGCCGCGTTCCTGAACCGGAAATGCCGATTCCCGCAAATCTGGCACCTGGTAGAAAGGGTCATGGAGCGGCACGAGACCGTTGCGCATCCCGATCTCGATGCCATATTGCGGGCCGACCAATGGGCGCGCGAAGAGGGAACGAAATTCGTTAAATCTTTGAATCGTTAGATTGGCAGCGCGTCTCACCGATCGGGCGAGATTTACGTATAGACATGCTTCTGCAAATCGGCCGCATTATTTTCATCCTGGTTGAGGTCCTGATCCTGTTCAATCTGCTGATCGCAGTCCATGAGTTCGGACATTTCCTGGCGGCCCGGTGGCGTGGTCTCTACATAGAAAAGTTCGGTATCTGGTTTGGCAAACCGTTGTGGAAAAAAACGATCAACGGAGTGCAGTATTCGCTCGGTTCGCTGCCGTTCGGCGGCTTTGTGGCCCTGCCTCAGCTTGCGCCAATGGACCTTATCGAGGGGAAAGTCGATATCGATCGCGAGAAGCTCGCGCCGATTTCGGCGATCGATAAGATCATTGTCGCGTTTGCCGGTCCGTTCTTCAGCCTGCTTCTGGCCCTGGCCTTTGCCTGTATCGTTTGGGTGGTTGGACATCCGGTCGGCGAGGCCGACACCACCACCGTGGTCGGATATGTCGCGCCGGAATCGCCGGCGCGAAAGGTGGATATTCAGCCGGGCGACAAGATCCTGGCGGTGGATGGAAAACCAGTGACCCGCTTTCTCGGGATGACCGACAGCGTCAGCTGGAATGTGGTCCGGAGCGAAGGCGAGAAGATCGCGATCAAATTTGAGCGGGGAGGGGAAGTGAAGACGGTCTGGGTCGAACCCTACAAGGCTGAGACCAGGGGATGGAGGCGCAAAAGCGTTAGGCAACTTTTGATTTATCCCGCCGCTACCGCCGTTATCGACCAGGTCGATCCTGACACGCCCGCCGCCAAAGCCGGTCTCAAACCCCGCGACATCATTCGCGGCTTCGATCATCATCCAATTTATAATCCGGCGGCTTTGCTGGATCACATCAAGCAACATCCGGACGATCCAATTGCGCTTCAGGTTGAGCGAAAAGGAACAAAGCTCGATATCGAGGTGAAGCCCGAGCTATTGCCGACCGATGGCAAAATGGAACCTCGAATTGGAATTCGCTGGGACACGGACGGCATTTTGTCGATCTCTCACCCCAATCCGGTTGAGCAGGTTTACAACAGCGTGACCGGGACGTTGAACACGATCGGCGCGATCGCCTCGCCCAAGTCGGATGTAAAGCTTCAGCATTTGAGCGGTCCGGTGGGCATCGGGCGGATTTATTATCTACTCTTCGAAAATGAGCGCGGCTGGCAGCTGGCTCTCTGGTTCAGCGTCATTCTTAACGTGAACCTTGCCATTATTAATATGCTGCCGATTCCGGTGCTGGATGGCGGCCACATTTTGCTGGCCATCATTGAATCGGTCCGGCGCAAACCGGTTCACATGCGGGTCCTGGAAGTCGTTCAGAACACCTGCATGCTGCTGATCCTGGGGTATATCGTTTACGTCACCTTCTTCGATTTGCAGGACCTGCCTTTCGTCCGGAAAAAACTCGATCAGATCGAGTCGCACCAGCCGGCCAAGGATGCGGAAGCGCCCTGACCGGGCCCCGCGGCTCATCCGCAGTCGATTGCGTAGCCCAGAGTCGTCCGCTATTTTGATGTCGTGGAACTTGATATGACAACAACGGCGTTCGAACTGGAGGGTTACCGGGTCGTGAAATCGTTCGGAGTCGTGCGCGGAATCATCGTGCGCTCACGGTCGATTGTCGGAACGATCGGCGCCGGATTACAAACGCTGATCGGCGGCAACATCACGATCCTGACCGATCTCTGCGAGAAAACACGCCAGGACGCGCTCGATCTTTGCCTGCAGCACGCCCGTCAACTCGGAGCGAACGCCATTATCGGTTTGCGTTATGACGCTACCGAAATCATGCAGGGCGTGACCGAAGTTCTTTGTTATGGAACGGCGGTATTGGTTGAGCCCAAACCCGGTCCGTGACGTGAACTACTGCGACAACCCATTCTCTTATCGCCGCCGCCCGACGCGCGAAGTGATGGTGGGCAACGTCGGGGTCGGCGGAGCCAACCCGATCCGCGTCCAATCGATGATTACTTGTGATACGATGGACACCGAGCTTTCGCTCCAGCAAACGATTGAGCTGGCCAACGTCGGCTGCGAGATTGTTCGGATCACCGCGCCGACGGTTAAGGATTCCCGTAATCTGGAGAACATCGCTCGCGGTTTGCGCGAGCGCGGCTGCAATGTTCCGATCGTAGCCGATATCCATTTCAAGCCCGACGCGGCGATGGAAGCGGCCAAGTGGGTGGACAAGGTCAGAATTAATCCGGGGAATTATGCCGATTCGAAAAAATTCGTTATCCGGGAATACACGGATGAACAATACGACGCCGAACTGAATCGGATTCGGGAGCGATTCGCGCCGTTAGTCGAGCTTTGCCAGCAGCGCGGCATCGCCATGCGCATCGGAACGAATCATGGTTCGCTGTCGGACCGGATTCTGAACCGGTACGGCGACACTCCACTCGGGATGGTCGAAAGCGCGCTTGAGTTCGCCCGGATTGCCCGCGACCTCGACTATCACGCCTTCATCTTTTCGATGAAGTCGAGCAATCCCAAGGTGATGATTGCAGCCTATCGATTGCTGGTGGCCCGTCTGGCTGAGCTCGGACCCGACTGGAATTATCCAGTGCATCTTGGCGTAACCGAGGCCGGCGAAGGCGAAGACGCGCGAATCAAAAGCGCCATCGGGATCGGGTCGCTGCTCGCCGACGGAATCGGAGATACGATCCGCGTTTCCCTCACCGAAGACAGTCCACATGAGATTCCGGTGGCTCGAGCTCTGGCCGAGAATATTGAGATAACGTCCTGCGTTCAGTTGCCGACACTGAACGCTCAACTTTCCTTTGACCCGTTTTCATATCAAAAGCGGGCGACGGAGACGATGACTGTAGCCGGAATCGCAGATTCCGAAATCAAGCTCGGCGGCGAAGAATTGATCCGCGTCGTGGTCAGGCAAGCCACCTTCGACCAGATCGCCCATAAGGTGGACCGGATGGGAGACTACAAGCCGGAGATCGTTTACGAAAAGGCCGGCATTATCGAGATCGATCCGCGGGATGAATCAGCAATCGCGGAAATCAATGCGGATCGCACTGCGCAATTCGTGACGGTAAGAGATGTTGCCGATCTTCCGGTAATTCCGGCGTTTCGGTTGCTGGCGGCGAAGTTGAACCCGCGCCATCCCATCCTGCTGAAGGATGTGTTTAGGAATGCCGAAGCGCGAGTGACGAATGACGAATCATTTCTGAAAACCCTGCTGACTGCTTCGACCAATATCGGTTCGCTGCTGTGCGACGGGATCGGCGACGCAATTATGGTGCAAGGCGAAGAAGCACCCGGGCAATCGTTGCGACTCTCTTATAATATACTGCAGGCGGCCGGCTCCCGGATTTTCAAGACCGATTACGTGGCGTGTCCGTCGTGCGGACGAACGTTGTTCAATCTGCAGACCACCACCGCGAAGATCAAAGCGGCGACAATCCATCTGAAAGGCGTGAAGATTGCCATCATGGGCTGCATCGTGAACGGACCAGGAGAGATGGCGGATGCTGATTTCGGTTACGTGGGCGGCGCCCCCGGCAAAGTGAATCTGTATGTCGGCAAGACCGCGGTAAAATTTAATATTCCAGAAGCCGAAGCGGTGGACCGCCTGAAAGATCTGATCCGCGAGCACGGCAAGTGGATCGAACCGGTCGCGGAAATGACGGCCACTGTGCCCGCGTAAGCACGCGCAGAGTGAGATCGAGCTATTCGAAATCCTCGGCCCGGATTTGGCTGCCGATTGGAGCGTCTATTCTTGTTTTGTTAATGGTGGCGCTGCGCTACCTCCTGGCAACCGCTTCCGGAATGAAGTTGACGGTATTCTCCTCTTCTCTCTAAACTCGGCACAGTTAACCGGGCAATCAGGGGTTTGTTAGTTCCAATCAAAACCTATGAAAAAACCGTGGCTTCTGTTGGTCGTTGTTGTCACCCTCACACTGACTGCAGTGAGTTCTAATGCCGGGGCGCTTTTTTACCAGGCGATATCGGCTACCGAGAGTGACGCATCGTGCGGAATCAGTAACAAAAACCAATACACGACTGCAGTCGATGGTGGAAATACGCGCGGCCAGGATCGAGTGATCAACGGGATTACCCTTTACGCGCTGGCGGCGGACGGGCAGTCGAGCACGGCGGATAATGGTACCATCAACGCACTGACCGGGACGCTTTCAAACGGGGGTGGAAACAGCGGCAGTGTTCAGGCCGACGGAGTTTTCCGGGACATTGTTTCCGACATGACGTTCAACAACGGGGCGAGCGACGGTTCACAGCAGGAAATCGTATTGGATCCGGAGAGCCTTGACGAAGGAGCGACCTACGACCTGCGCGTTTATATCAGCAATTCGTCGGGACAAAATAGAATGGTTAACCTCTCGTTCGTGGGCGACGGCGAACCCCCGGTCGAGACCGGCTTTTTTAATGAAGACGATGCGCGAACATCAGCGGGAGGTTTCAAAGATCGAAACCAGGTCTACTACATTAGTTACCGGTTTACCTGGGATGGTGATTCCACTCCCGGTATAACAATTACGCAAAAAACAGGCAGCGCACCGTTCGTTTTATATGCTTTGACCAATCAGCTGGTCCCGGGCGGGAATGCGGCGGTGGCCCAGGGCAGCGAGGACGAAGGCGAAGAAGGAGAAGGCCAGAATTTCACAACCGGCCTGGTGAACCAGGAATCGGATGAGGTCGGTGTTACCAGTGACGACTTTTACGGCGCTGAATCGCTCAATTCGAACGGTAAATGGGTAAACGTCGAGCGCTGGGGCAAGTGCTGGCAGCCCACCAATGTGCGCGAAGGCTGGTGTCCCTACACGAATGGCACGTTCTCGAATTGCGATGATTGCGGCTGGACCTTTCCAGCACATTGGGATCCTAAGCTTAGAATTCCACGTGGACAAGTTGTCGC
>JADMIO011124127.1_pt1 | contig 61199 bp, 44 predicted proteins | sample 8958161 | NCBI WGS metagenome assembly JADMIO01 (sample SAMN16585339, study PRJNA669376) | soil metagenome | isolation source: Crop rotation soil | place: USA: Cullars Rotation, Alabama | collected 2011
CTCTGCCCGCCGACGCGCCGGCCGTCGAAGTCGAGCCAATGGCGCTTCATGTCCCGCACAACTGGTTCTACATCCGCTTCGGCCAATTCCCGAATTACCTTTGGTTCGACCATCTGCTCGACGAGTTCAGCGGCGACATCGCCAGCATGGTCACGCTCCGCAGCTACGCCACCGACGACGACCGCCAGCAGAATCAGCTTGGCCTGGAAAAAAATCCGCTCGGCGACCTGTTCGGTGAGCATCTGATCGCCGACGTGGCTCTCGTTGGCCGCGACACCTTTGGCAAGGAAGGCGCGGCCATCGGCATGCTCTTCCAGGCCAAAAACAACAAAATTCTCGCCAAGGATTTTCAAGACCAGCGCCAGCGGGCCCTGCAGCGCGAAAAGAACAACAGCTCAACCGCGCAGACGCTGCAGATCGCCGGCCGCGAGGTCTCCTATTTCTCCACGCCCGATAACCGCCTCCGTTCGTTTTACGTCGCCGACGGCGATTTTCACCTGGTCACCAACTCCTATGCGATGGTCGAGCAGTTCTTGAATCTGCCCGAAGGCCGCGGCTCGCTCGGCAATTCGGCCGAGTTCCGCTTCGCCCGCCGCGGCATGCCCGTGACTCGCAACGACACGATGTTCGTCTATTTTTCGTCCGCTTATTTCGAGGGCCTTTTCACGCCCCACTATCAAGTCGAGCTGGAACGCCGCATGAAGGCGGTCACCGATCTGGAATTGCTCATGCTGGCTCGCCTGGCTGCCCGCGGCGAGCAAATCCCGGTGAATGACGCGGCTGGCCTGGTCGCCGCCGGCCTGCTGCCACAAGGCTTCGGCCGCCGCCCCGATAGTAGCGGACCGCTCGACGCCGGCAAGCAGCTCGTCGATGCCCTCCGCGGCGCTCGCGGCACGTTCACACCCATCCCCGACGTGAAAATCAACGCCATCACGCGCGGCGAGGCTCAGCGCCTGCAGTCGCTCAATGCTCAGCTCAACCAGTGGCGACGCATGGACCCGATGTACATCGCCATCAACCGCACCGCCCTCGACGACAAAGGACGCGAGCGAATCGTTATCGACGGCAACATCAACCCGCTCGACGAAGGCAAATACGGCAAGTTCCTCTCGCTCCTCGGCCCGCCCACGCGACAGATGATGACGCCCGCTCAAGGCGATGTCGTCTCGCTGCAAGCCTCCCTTCGCGGCGGCCTGCTCCTGCCGCGCATTCCGCCGCATCACATGTTCCTGGGAATTCAAGACCTCCCTCGCGAAACCGCCGCCCCCGGCTCCGGGCTCATGCAAACGCTGAATTTGCTTAAATCAACTCCCGGCTACATCGGCTCTTCGCCGCCCGCCGGCTTTTTGGACCTGCTGCCCTTCAACCTCGGCGGCAGCGCCCCCGACGCCAACGGTTTCTCGCGTCTGCCATTCGGTGTGTGGCGTCGGCAGGGTGGCGGCCTGTCGGTGCTTTCCTTCGATCCGCAGCTTCTGGCCGACGTGACGCCGCAGCTTCGTCCCACGGAATCCGAAATCGAAGCCCAAATCCGCCTGCACGTCGAAGACCTTTCAAAATCGAAAATCCGCCCCTGGATTACCAGCCTCTACTATCAGCGCGGTCTCACCGCCTCCGCCGGCAACGCCCGCTTCCTCGCGCTACTCGAGCAGCAGCTTCACGTCCCTCTCGACCAGGCGAAAACCACAATGGAAGACCTGCTTGATTCAAAACTCCTCTGTCCGCTGAAAGGCGAATATCAGCTGGTCGAGGACCTGAATGGCGGTCTGAAATCCTGGCAATCCACCGCCTTATCGAAAAATAACGGTCAACGCGAAACCAACGCCGTCCCGGAAGATTTCGAAGCCCCGCTCTTAAAGTGGTTCCGCGGCCTCGACGGCCATCTCGCCAAATTCGGCGATCAAATCACCACGCGCGTCGAAATCGATATGCAGCGCACTCCGTCCGCCCCCAAAGTCGAGCTCCCCAACTTCTTCAACCTCGGCAATCTCTTCGGCGGCGGCCAGAAGGCCCTCAAAGCCAAAGAAAACGCCAAAGACAACGAGCTCCCGCCCCCGCTCCCAGCCGTCAAGGAAGCCCCCAAGCTCGACCCGCCCAAAATCCAGCTCCCCCCCGGCCGCGACACCTGAATTTCCCATTAGCCGGGACCAAACCTGGTCCCGGACTCCGCGCTACCGCCGCACGCCACACGCCCGCTGTGCCCGCGCCAGCGTGTGACTCGCCTTCACCCGCGCCCGCGCCGCGCCGTCGGCCAGAATCGCCTCCACCTGGCCCAGGTCAGCCGCCAACTCCGCGCGCCTGGCTCGGAACGGACCAAAAAACTGCTCGGCAATTTCGGCTAGCGCCGTTTTCACCTGGCCATAGCCGAAGCCGCCTTTTTGATACAGCGCCGCCATTTCCGCCCGCTGCGCATCGCTCGCAAACAACGAATAGAGCTGATACAGATGGTCATTTTCAAAGTCCGGCTTGGGCTGCTCCATCGGCCGCGCATCGGTCGTGATCCGCATCACTTTCTTGCGCATCGCCTTCGACTCTTCGAAGATTTCAATCGTGTTGTTGTAGCTCTTGCTCATCTTCTCGCCGTCGGTGCCGGGCACCTTCGCGGAGTTCTCCAGCACCTTGTACTTCGGCAGCACGAACGTCTCGCCAAACAGATGGTTGAAGCTGCCGGCAATGTCGCGGGCCACTTCAATGTGCTGAATCTGATCCGCCCCGACCGGCACGACCTCCGAGTCGTAAATCAGAATGTCCGCCGCCATCAGCACCGGATACGTGAACAGCCCGGCATCGGCCGCCAGTCCCTTGCTCACCTTGTCCTTGTACGACACGCACCGCTCCAAAAGGCCCATTGGCGTGATCGACATGAGCAGCCACGTCAGCTCGGCCACCTCCGGTACGTCCGACTGTACGAACAACACGGCCTTCGCGGGATCGAGCCCCAATGCCAGCAGGTCCAGCGCCGCGTCGATCGTATTCTGCTTCAGCGCCGCAGAGTCGCGAATCGTCGTCAGTGCATGCAAATTCGCGATGAAGTAATACGCCTCGTTGCCATGCTGCAAGTCGATGTACTGGCGGATCGCGCCGAAATAGTTCCCCCAGTGAAATCGCCCCGTCGGTTGTATCCCAGAAAGTACACGCATATTTGTGGGGCAGACATTCCGGTCTGCCATTCAAGATTTGGCAGGCAGGAATGCCTGCCCCACTTTGAGTGTCCCAACCATCTCCCGCACACTCCCAACCCCCGCCTCGGCGAGCGCCCCCGGCAAAGCCTCGAGCAGCTTCATCGTCACGGTGGGATCATAGTAGTTTGCCGTCCCTACTTGAACCGCAGTCGCCCCGGCCACGAAAAACTCCATCACATCATCGATCGTCGCGATTCCGCCAATGCCAATCAGCGGCGTCTTCACCGCCTGGGCCGCCTGATACACGCACCGCAAGGCAATCGGCTTGATCGCCGGCCCCGACAGCCCACCCACGACATTGCCCAGCATCGGCCGCCGCTTCCGCCAGTCGATCGCCATCCCGAGCACCGTATTGATCAGCGAAATCGCGTCTGCACCAGCCTCCGCCGCTGCCCGCGCGATCGCTGCAATACTGGTCACGTTCGGCGTCAGCTTGGCAATAATCGGCAGTCGTGTCGCCTGTCGGCACGCTTCAACCAGTCGCCCGCACATGCCCGCGTCCGCGCCGAAATCGACCCCGTGCGCCACGTTCGGACACGAGATATTCAGCTCAATCGCCGCCACGCCCGCCTGACCATCAAGCTGCCGGGCCATCGCGACAAACTCGTCATGGTCGCGTCCCGCAATGCTCACGATCACCGCCGTGGGCAATTCACGCAGATATGGCAAATGGTGCTCGATAAAGGCATCGACCCCGTCGTTATCCAGACCAATCGAATTCAACAGTCCGCAGGATGTTTCGACGGTCCGCCAAGGTGTATTTCCCGCTCTCGGCTCCTTGGTCACCGTCTTGGGCAAGAGGCCGCCCATCCGGCCAAAATCGACCAGCCGCTCCATCTCGCGGGCATAACCGAATGTCCCCGACGCGGCGAGGATCGGATTGCGCAGCTTCAGCCCGCCAAGCTGAACCGACAAATCAACGTTTCCCTCTGACATCTCCGGCAAACCCCAAATCGCTGGCGACCAATCAAGTCGCGTCAGCTTATGCGAGCCTTCGCGTGGCGGCGACGGGTGGCCAAAAACCGCCTCGACTGGTGCAACTGCCGTAAATACAATACTGACTTAACGATCGGGGGACAGGCGGTAAGGTTCACCCGCCTTGCCCGCTTTGCCAAAATCCATTTACAGCATGTCGCGTCGCGTTGTCATTACCGGCATCGGCGTCATCTCACCGCTGGGGAATTCCCCCGACAAGCTGTGGGATGCGCTGTCCAGCGGCACGAGCGGCGTCCGCGAGTTGACCTCGATCCCCGGCGAGGTCTTTCATACGCGCTATGGAGCCGAGGCCCGCGATTTCACCGGCTCCATCGAAGACTTTGGCCCGCTCGACAAGGCCATGTCGCGGAACATCAAGAAGAACCTCAAGGTCATGTGCCGCGAGATGCAGATCGGCATCGCCGCCGCGCAGCTCGCCCTCGCCGACTGCAAGCTGAACCTCGCCTCCGCCAATCTTGACCGCGTCGGCTGCGTGTATGGCTCCGACTACATGCTCACGATGCCGCAGGAATTTACTGCGGGCATCCGCAACTGCCTCGACGAGCGCGGCAAGTTCGAATTCGCCAATTGGGCCGAAAAAGGCCTCTCGGCCGTCGAGCCTCTTTGGTTGCTCAAATACTTGCCGAACCTGCCGGCCAGCCACATCGCAATCTTCAACGACCTGCGAGGTCCGAACAACTCGCTGACGATGCGCGAGGCGTCGAGCAACCTCGCAATTGCCGAATCCTTTTGCACGATCGCCCGCGGCCACGCTGACGCGATTCTGGCCGGCGCCACCGGCACGAAGGTACACCCGGCCCGCACGATCCACGTGGTCACTCAGGAGGAAGTCGCGGTGCGTGATGGCGACCCAACAAAGCTCAGCCGGCCCTTCGACCGTCACCGCGCGGGTGCCGTCCTGGGCGAAGGCGCTGCGGCGATCATGCTGGAAGAGTTGGAATACGCTCAATCTCGGGGGGCCCAAATCCTCGGCGAAATCATCGGTATCGGCTCCTCCGCCGTCAGCGACGTACGAGGAACCGGTCAGTACAAAACGGCCTTTCGGAACGTGCTCAAGCAGGCGTTGGCCAGCTCCAAGCTAAAGGCGCCAGACGTCGGGCATATTAACGCGCATGGCCTGAGCACGCGGCGCTGCGATGCCGAAGAGGCCCAGGCAATTGCCGAAGTATTCAACGGTTGCAGTCCGCCAGTGCCGGTCGTCGCCGCCAAGAGCTACTTCGGCAATCTCGGAGCGGCCAGCGGCCTGGTCGAGCTAATCAGCAGCCTCCTGTCGCTGAAAAACAACCGCCTCTTTCGCACGCTGAACTATGAAACGGCCGACGAACAGTGCCCAATCCATGTCGTCGCTAAGAATGACGTGCCGCCTGGCGACTCGTTCCTCAAGCTGAGCATCACGCCGCAGGGCCAGGCCAGCGCGATTGCCGTGCGGCGTTTTGTCTGAGTCGCCCGCATAGTTTGCCAGCCGCCGGCCCGCAAATCTTCCCTGACCTGCGCGACCGGCAAACGCTATTGCTCCGCATCAAGCGGCCTGCAAAAGCAGCCCGATATCGTTCGTAGAGCAAGTGTTGCGCTTGCTCAGCCCAGGGCAAGGAGCTCGGGATGCGGCGAGCAATCGGCGCGGCGCTCTGCGTTTGGCTCATCGGAGCGACGTTCGCTACTGCGCAGATTCCGCGCGATCCGCTGGCCACTCCATCGCCCAGTCCCGCAACCAACATCGCAAAGTCTGGTCAACTCCCGGCCCCATTCGTCACCAAACAAAACGACGTCGAAATCCCGTTCAACATTCGGCCAAGTGCAAACCCGGAGAGCCAGCCGACGAGTGTGAAAGTCTTTGTCTCCTGGGACCGCGGCGAAAACTGGCATTTTTACGACGAGCGCAAAGCGCAAGACGGCCGCTTCCGCTTCCGTGCCAAACAAGACGGCGAATTCTGGTTTGCCACGCAGACGGTCGATCGAGCCGGGCGCCCCGACAGCGCCGAGCCAAAGAAGCCGCAGCTTCGATTGATCATCGACACCCAGCGCCCGAAGCTGATCGTTCAAGCGCACGTGACGAATCTGGGCAGTGTGAATCTGTCGTGGAGCGCCGCCGACGCCACGCTCATTCCCACGTCGCTCAAGCTCGAATACCAGGACGCCGCCGGCAGCGGCGGCGCATGGCAAGCGATTGAGCTGAGCGCGCCGGCCACGAACTCCACCACGCTGAACGGACAAACGAGCTTTCAGCCGATCACGGGAAGCGATGCGATCACCCTGCGTGCAGAAATCGCCGATTCAGCCGGCAACATGGCGTACTACAGCCAACGCATTTCGCTTTTGCCGCGTGAGCGCAAGCCTGCTGAAAACGGAATTGCCTTCGATCCATCCGCCAAACGTTGGTCCAATGCAACGTCGCCCAGTGCATCGCCGATCGATCGGTCGAACTCCGCAATTGCCGCCGCGCCGCCGCAGTCTCCGGCCGGCGACAGCGAACGTATCACAATTCCAAATTCCGCGGCAGATGCCGCCGGGGGTCCGGGACGCCTGGCCAGCAGCCGGGCGTCACCCGATTCACTGCCTCCGCCCGCCGATACCATTCCGCTCGACCCGGTGCAGAACTCTGCGACACTCAACAGCGGTCCATCCTTCGAGCCGCTGCCAATTCAGCCCGCACCTCCCACCGAAGTCATGCCCACGCCATTGCCGCAGACACCGATCGAATCGGTCGAACCGGCTTCGTCGCAGCGTCCGCGGCTGACCAACTCGCGCCGCTTCAGCCTGGATTACGATTTGCAGTCCGTCGGGCCGGAGGGCGTCGCCGCCGTGGAACTGTGGGGCACCAATGACGGCGGCCGCACCTGGACGAAGTGGGGCGCTGACGCTGACAAGGCCAGCCCATTTGATGTCGAGGTGAACAACGAAGCGCATTATGGCTTTCGTATCGTGGTCGTGGGAAAGAATGGCCTGGCGACCGCGACGCCGCAGTCGGGAGACGCAGCCGATATCTGGGTCAGTGTCGATTTGACGCGCCCAACGGCAAAGCTAACCGGCGCGGTCTATGGCCAGGGCGCGGCGGCCGGAAAACTCGACATTCGCTGGCAAGCGGACGATACGAATCTCGGCGGTCGGCCCATCACGCTCTCAATTTCCGACCGCCCCGAAGGCCGGTTCACTCCCATCGCCACTGGCCTGCCCAATACGGGCGAATACTTCTGGGAGTACGATCCCCGCAGCCCACGGCAAATCTATCTGCGTCTGGAAGTTCGCGACGATGCCGGAAACGTCGCCATCGACCAGCTTACCGAGCCGATTCGCGTCGAAGGGTTGGAGCCCAAGGGGCAGATTCGCGGCTTCAAGCCCACGGGTGAAAGCAATCGCGGCTCATTTCGAGCGCCTGTATTTCGATAATCGTCGTCACAAGCGCTGGCTTTAAAGCGCACTCTCCATGGGCGATACTGCGCGATAGTTCTGCTCCTTGCTTGCTTTGTGGAACGATCTATGAACGCAGCAGATGCGGTTCTCGCGCGTCGAACGCTCCTGATGAGCGGGTCGGCATTAGCGGCGCAATTCGCACTTGGCAATGTCCTCAATGCTCAAGAGAAAGCCGCCGAGCCGCCGCGCGGCAAGCCAACGCGATTTCAAATCGCCTGTATGACGTTGCCCTACAGCCAATACCCGCTGGAGCGCGCTCTGACGGGCATCAAATCGGCCGGCTATGAGTACGTTGCCTGGGGAACGACGCACAAAGAAGCGGGCGAAAGCCGCGGCGTGCCGGTGATGCCGCCCGATGCGCCGCCAGCGAAGGCCAAAGAGCTTTCACAGCGCTGCCATGATCTTGGCCTAACGCCGCTGATGTTGTTTTCGAGCATCTATCCGGAGGATGCAAAAGGCGTTGAAGTGCTGACGCAGCGAATCAAGCAGGCCTCGGCAGCCGGGATTCCGCACGTGCTCACGTTCGGTCATACGAATGGCGACAACCGCAAGCTGTGGATCGAGCGTTTCAAGCAATTGGGCCCGATCGCCCGCGACCATGGCGTGCTGATCGTGGCCAAGCAGCACGGCGAAACGGGGCAAGTCACTGGCGAGATTGTCCGCGAAGTGAACGACGACGGCATCAAGGTGAACTACGACGCCGGCAACGTGATGGATTACACCAAGGGCCAGGTGAATCCCCTCGACGACATCAAAACCTGCGCCAATCTGATTCACAGCTTTTGCATCAAGGACCACCGGCTTTTTCCGATCAATCAAGACTGCGGTCCCGGCCTGGGCGAGATCGACCACTATCGTCTCCTGGCCAACGTGAGTCACACGGGGCGCGACATGCCGCTGTGTTGTGAGAACATCTCGGCGCCGAAAATCCGCGCGACCGCGCCGGAAGAGTTGGACCTGCTGGCTCACCGTGCGCGCGAGTTTTTGCAGATCGTTATTCGCGGGATCATGATTTTGCTAGTGGCGGTCTTTTGCGCCGTCGCTCGTCCCGTTCAGGCAAATGACGAGGCCTTGCGAACTCTCGACAGTGCTTTTCAAATCGTCGAAGAAGCCGTTACCAAGCAAGACATCCCGGGCGCAATCGCCCTGGTTGCCCAGCACGGCAAAATCCTTCGCGAACAAGCCTTTGGCGTGAGCGATATCGAGAATAAGACGTCAATGACGCCGCGGACGTTGTGCTGGATCGCCTCGATTACCAAACCCGTGACGGTGGCTGCGGCGATGAAGCTCGTCGAAAGCGGTAATCTGTCGCTCGACGATCCGGTTGAGAAGTTCTTGCCCGAGTTCAGGGAGCAAAAGGATCGCCAAGGCCAGCATCACATCGTCACCATTCGCCATCTGATGTCACACACTTCCGGAATTCAGCCCAATCCCCCTTCGCGGCCCGGCCTGTTTTTCGAAGCCGGCTGGATGAACCGTCAGATCAGCGAAATTCCGCCGCTTGTCGCTCAGACGACGCTGGAATTTGCCCCAGGCAGCCAGGTGCATTATTCGAATGCTGCGCCGTATGTGCTGGGCCGAATCGTGGAATTGCGCAGCGGCAAACCGTTCGGCCAATTCGTGCAGGAGGCTATTTTCGACCCAACCGGAATGAAGGTCACGTATTTTGCCGTTCCTTCAGCAGAGGCGGCCAGAGTGGCGGTCGTCTATCGCGATAATCGCGGCGAGCGGATGCCCTTCTGTCGATACGATCCCGCCTGGAAAGTCACGATGACGATGCCCGACGGCGGCCTGTTTTCCTATCCGCGGGAGATCATGAAGTTCCTGCAGTTGTTTCTGGATGACGACGGCCGGGTACTGTCGCGCGAAACAGTCCGGGCCATGCGCAGCCGCCAAACGCCCGGCTGGGGTCTGGGTTGGGCACTCGAAGACGACGGCGTGTTCCACCATTTCGGCTCCAGCGGCACCAGCGCCTGGGCCGACCCAAAGAGCGGTGTCGTGGGCATTCTGTTTTTTCAGCTTCAAAATCCGAACAAAATCGACCCCATTCAGGCCCGTTTTCGCCAGACAGTTCTCGCGGCTTTGCGCCCTCCCGCAGAAAAGTGAAGAGCCGGCAATCTTGACCGCCAATTGTGGACTACAGTACACTTGTTGTATTGTACACTGATAGCACGTCACTGCTAGCGGTCCATGTCCCCGTCAACTTCCACTCGCGAAATCCTTCTGGCCAACCTTCGTCGCAAGGTAGAACGGCTGGAGGCAGGCCGTCCGCCAGAAGACGATCAGCCCGTCTCGACCGGCTCGTCAGCCTTAAATCGTTTGCTGCCCTCAGGTGGCCTGCGGCGGGGCACGCTGGTTGAATACTTAAGTCCTGCTCCCGGATGCGGTGCGGGCACGTTGGCTTTGGCGGCCGGTCGCGAAGTGTGTCGGGAAGGGCGAGCACTGGTGGTTGTCGAGCCTTCCAACGGCACACGGAGTGCGCCTACTCCTTATTTCTATCCGCCGGCTGCCGCAGCGTGGGGAATCGATCTATCGGCCCTGCTCGTGCTGCGGACTGCCAATAAGGAGGACTCGCTGTGGGCCCTCGATCAAGCGCTACGCTGCCCGGGCGTGGGAGCCGTTTGGGCCGCGTGCGACCGGCTGGACGTGCGTGATTTTCGCCGCTTGCAATTAGCCGCGGAAATCGGCGGCACGCTCGGTCTGCTTTTGCGCCCTGCTCGGCAGCGCGGCCAGCCCACCTGGGCCGATGTGCAGTGGTTAGTAAGTCCAAAGTCCCAAGTCCAAGGTCCAAGGCCAAAAGCGAAAAGACTTTGGACTTTAGACTTTGGACCTTGGACAGTCTGCGTGGAGTTGGTCCGCTGCCGCGGCGCGGCGGGCGGGCAGAGAGTGCTGCTGAGGTTGGATGAATCTGATGGGACCTGGCGGGAGATTTTCGATGAAGCGACGCATCCTGTGCCTGTATTTGCCCAACTGGCCAATCCAACGACTATTCGCCGCGCTTAAAAAGCATCTTCAACAGCCGGTGGTTCTTCACGCGCGCGATCCGCGCCGCGGTGATGTCGTCGTGGTCTGCAACACCGCGGCGGGCCAGCGCGGTGTGCGCTTGGACATGCCGCTGGCTGAAGCCGCGACACTAGCCGAGCACGGCGGCGAATGCCTGATCTTGCCGCACGATCCGGCGGCCGATTTGGCGGAATTGGCCCGCCTGGCAGAGCACTGCGAGCGATTCAGTCCGCTTGTGGGATGGAAAGTCCAAGGTCCAAAGTCCAAGGCCCAAAGTCAAAAAACTTCTTATGACCTTGGACCTGGGACTTTGGACTTTGGACCTCAAACAGGGCCGGACTGCTTGTTTTTCGATGTGACAGGAATCGGCCTTTTGTTCGGCGGCGAGGAAATCTTAGCTCGCGAAGCCATCAACGATTTGGTCCATCAAGGTTATGAGGCTCGCGTTGCCATCGCGGATACGATCGGCGCGGCTTGGGCCTTGTCAACGCAAGCAGATGGCCCCGCCGTTCAAGTGCTCAGTACTGACTACTCAGTACTAAGTACAGAACCATTTCCCGAGCAACCGCCTGATTCTCAACTTTCTTCAACTCCCAATTTGCAATCTGAAATTTGCAATTTGCAATTTGAAATCCGCAACCCATCCGCATTCCGCAATTTGCCCCTCCGCACTCTTCGCCTCCCCGAGCCAACCATCGATCTGCTGTCGCAGCTCGGCATTACTCGGCTGGAAGAACTGCTGGTCCTGCCGCGCGAAAGCCTGCGAGCCCGTTTTGGCGAGCTGCTCTTGCTGCGAATCGATCAATTGCTCGGCGCGGCGCAGGAAATCATCGTTCCGCACCGCCCGCCGCCGCAATTTACGGAAGAGTGGGTACTGGAATATCCGGCCGAAGGACGAGAGATCGTCGAACGAATTATCGACGATCTTCTGCATCGCATCGCGACCGCCCTGGCCAACCGGCGCGAAGGGGTTTTGAAGCTCGCCTGCCGACTGGATTGTGCTCCGGGACGGCCCGTCCGAATCGAAATCGGCCTGTTTCGTCCTTCCGCGGATGAAAAACATTTGCGCGAGCTGGCGCAAATGCAGCTTGAGCAAACCGCCCTGCCCGGTGCGATTGGTCGCGTGCGATTGGAAGCGACCCTCACTGCCCCGCTCGAAAATCGCCAGGGTGAACTCTTCGCTGGCAATCAACACGAAGCCGAACGGCAATTGGCTCTGCTTATCGACCGCTGCAGCAGTCGGCTTGGGCCTCAAGCGGTCCTGCGCCCGCAGCTCACGACCGATCCGCTGCCAGAGCGCGCGGTGCGGTACAAGGCAGGAGTCAGGAGTCAGGGCTCAGAAGTCAGAGGTCGAAAATCAACGAAACGCCGCACAGAGAATCAGCCCGCCTCGCATTTCGCATTCCGCACTCCACACTCCGCGTTTTTTCGCCCCCTCATGCTCCTTTCCCCTCCGCAGCCGCTGGACGTGCTCTCCATCGCCCCCGATGGCCCTCCGGTTTCCTTTCGTTTGCACCGGCAAAAACACGAAGTCACCGCCAGCTCCGGCCCAGAACGGATCGAAACCGGCTGGTGGCGCGGCAAAAGCGTTCGCCGCGATTACTGGCGCGTCGAAACAACCAAGGGCCAGCGCTTCTGGCTGTTTCGCAACATCGGCACGAGCGATTGGCATCTGCACGGGGAGTACTCGTGATCATCGGGCCGATGAATGCACTACGCCGAATTGCACTGCAAAACGAATTTTTCTTTTTTGGAGGGAGCATCGCATCCCGATGAGCTAGTCGCGCGCGCGAAGGAACTGGGCTACGCGGCGCTGGCAATAACCGACCGCGAATCGCTGGCTGGCGTCGTACGGGCGCACACCGCGACGAAAGAAGCCGGCCTGAAGCTCATCATTGGATCGGAAGTCTATCCGGTCGATGCGGTCCCCGCCGTCCTCTGGGCCACCGACCGCAAATCCTATGGCCGACTCTCACGCCTGTTAACCGTCGGCCGCCGGCGAGCGGAAAAAGGCCAGTGCCGCCTGACGATCGCCGATATTGCCGAGCATGCCGAAGGACTTGTCGTGGGCATCAAGAGTCAGGAGTCGGGAGAAAGGCGACAGGAGACAGGGGACAGGAAACAGGAGGCAGGAGACGAAGAAAACCTATCCAGTACTAAGTACTCAGTACTAAGTACTCAGTACTCCACTGAGCATCAGTTATCTCGCCTCCATCTATTCAATCCTTCTTTCGATTCGCTTGCCGCATCTATTGCCCCTTACGCCGACATCTTCCCCGGCCGCTCTTATCTCCTGGCCGAGCTCTTTCACGGGCCGGACGACGCCGCGGAGTTGGATCGACTGATCGAGCTTTCAAAACAATCCGGCCTGCCCCTCGTCGCCGCGGGGGATGTGCATTATCACTCGCCCGCTCGGCAGCCGCTGTTCGAGGTGCTTACCGCCACGCGACTGGGCACGACGGTCGATCGGTTGGCGGAGCACCGCTTTGCCAATGCCCAGCGGCATCTGCGGTCGCTCGACGAGATCGCTAGACTCTTTGCCCGCATTCCGGAAGCAATTTCTTGTACAGTAGAAATTGCGGACCAGTGCACATTCTCGCTCGATCAGCTCAAGTACGAGTATCCGATCGAGCTTGCTCCCGCCGGCCTCACGCCTAGCCAGTTTTTGACTCGCTTGGCCTGGGAAGGGGCGCAGGGGCGATATCCACAAAGCATTCCCGATAAAGTACGGCGCCTCGTCGAGCGCGAGTTGATGCTGATCGAGGAGCTGCGCTACGAAGCCTATTTTCTCACCGTCTGGGACCTGGTGCGGTTTGCGCGGGAACAAGGCATCCTCTGCCAGGGCCGCGGCTCGGCAGCCAATTCAGCCGTGTGTTATTGCCTGGGCGTGACCAGCGTCGATCCCGAGCGGAATGAGGTGCTGTTCGAGCGATTTGTCAGCAAGGAGCGCAACGAGGCCCCCGATATCGATGTCGATTTCGAGCACGAGCGGCGCGAGGAGGTGCTGCAATATGTCTATGACAAATACGGCCGCGACCGCGCCGGCATGACGGCCGTCGTCATCACCTATCGCACGCGCAGCGCCGTCCGCGATGTCGGCAAAGCCCTCGGCCTCTCGCTCGACCGCGTCGATACCCTCGCCAAGAACATGGAAGGCCGGGAGCTGGATGGCTCCTTCTATTCGGATTCCAAGACTGACAAGCACGAAGACCCGGTGCCACCGGATCGGAGGGGACAGGGAACAGGGGACAGGGAACAGGGAGCAGATTCTGAACCCCGACCGCTGTCTCCTGTCTCCTGTCCCTTGTCTCCTGTGCAAATCCTCGCTCTCCGCTGTGCCGAAGTCGGCATCGACCCGGCCAGCGACCTCGGCCAGCGACTCGTTTATCTCGTGACCGAGCTGGTCGGATTTCCACGTCATCTTTCGCAGCACGTGGGCGGCATGGTCATGACGCAGGGGCCGCTCTGCGAATTATCGCCAATCGAAAACGCCGCCATGCCTGGCCGCACGGTCATCGAGTGGGACAAAGACGACCTCGACGACCTGGGAATTCTCAAGGTCGATTGCCTTTCGCTTGGCATGCTCACGGCGATTCGCAAATGTTTTGATTTGATTCATACGTGGGGCAGACATTCCTGTCTGCCTCCATCAATGGCAGACAAGAATGTCTCCCCCACGAAGCTCACCCTCGCCACCATCCCCGCCGAAGACCCCCGCGTCTATGACATGATCTGCAAAGCCGACACGATCGGCGTGTTTCAGATCGAGAGCCGAGCGCAGATGAGCATGCTGCCGCGCCTCAGGCCGCGGGAGTTTTACGACCTGGTGATCGAGGTGGCCATCGTCCGCCCCGGGCCGATCCAGGGGAATATGGTCCATCCCTATCTGCGGCGTCGCATGCGCCAGGAGCCGGTGCCCGTCGGCCCGATCAAGGAAATCGAAGATGTGTTGCGGCGGACGCTCGGCGTGCCGCTCTTTCAAGAGCAAGCCATGCAATTGGCCGTAGTCGCGGCCGGCTTCACGTCGGGCGAGGCCGATCAGCTTCGCCGCGCGATGGGTGCCTGGCGGCGGCCGGGAATCATCGACCAGTTTCGCAAAAAGCTAATCGATGGCATGCAAGCCCGCGGCCTGAGTGCCGAATTTGCCGAGCAGGTGTTCAACCAAATTCGCGGCTTTGGTGAATACGGCTTTCCGGAGTCGCACGCCGCCAGCTTCGCCTTGCTGGTCTATGTCTCGGCCTGGCTCAAGTGTTATCACCCGGCCGCCTTTTGTGCCGCGATCATCAACAGTCAGCCGATGGGCTTTTACTCGCCCGCGCAGCTCATTCGCGACGCCCGCGCCCACGGCGTTCGCGTGCTGCCGGCGGACGTGAATCACAGCGGATGGGATTGCTGGCTGGAAAGTCCAAAGTCCAAGGTCCAAAGTCCAAGGTCCAAAGTCCAAGGTCCAAAGTTGCGTGCTGACGTTGGACCTTGGACCTTGGACCTTGGACCCGACCTTCGTCTAGGCCTCCGCGTCCTCACGGGCATTCCCGAGGCTGCCGCCAGGAAAATCGAGACGGCCCGCGAAGCGGGTCCGTTTACCTCGCTCGACGATTTCGTCCGCCGCACGGGACTGAATCAGGCGGTTGTGTCAAAACTGGCCGAGGCGGACGCTTTTTCATCGCTGGCGATGGACCGTCGCGCGGCGCTGTGGCAATCGCTGGGCCAGGAAAAAAAGGCCCGGCACATGCCGCTGCTTTCTGGCGTAAGCGACGAAGAGCCCGCGGTCCCGCTGCCGGCCATGCCGCTCGTGGAGCAAGTCTTTGCTGACTATCGCACGTCAGGTTTGTCACTGAAGGCCCACCCAATCAGCTTTTTCCGCCAGCAGCTCGATTCCCTGCGCGTCACGCCCGCCGGCCAGCTCGACCAGACGCGCGACGGCCGGCATTTGCGCGTGGCGGGACTGGTAATTCTGCGGCAACGGCCCGGCACGGCCAAAGGCATCACCTTCGCTACGATCGAAGACGAAACGGGCCTGGCCAACCTCGTTATTCGCCCCGCTATTTGGGCCCGCTACTATACCATCGCCCGCCGCAGCCCCGCCTGGGTCGCTCACGGCTGCCTGGAAAACAAAGAGGGCGTGATCCATCTCGTGGTCAACCGCCTCGACGATTTGTCGCACCTGCTCGGCGAATTGAAGACGAAGTCGCGGGATTTTCACTGAGCCATCGTGTCAACACTTGCGACCCGCCTAGGTGGGCACTTAGACTGCGAACCTAACTGAAACGCCGAAAGGTACACCCATGCACGGGCCGCATAATCCATACGAATCACCTCAATCGGGCGAGAGTCCGTCCGATGACGCGGAAAGCGGCCGACCGTGGTACCAGCTACTCAACCGCTACCACTGGTTCGTCCTCATCGTCGCTGCTCTCGGCTGGCTGTTCGACTGCCTCGACCAGCAGTTGTTCATTCTCGCACGGCCGCAGGCGATGGCCGACTTGCTCAAGCACATAACTGACCCAGCTTCGTTCAAGTTCTGGACGAGCACCTTCGGTGACATCTCCACGAGTGTCTTCATTGCTGGCTGGGCCACGGGCGGACTCATTTTCGGCATGCTCGGCGATCGCATCGGTCGCGCCAAAACGATGCTCATCACTATTCTGATGTATTCACTATGCACGGGCCTCAGCGCACTTTCCGTAAGTGTCTATGACTTCGCGTTTTATCGCTTCTTAACGGGCCTTGGTGTTGGAGGCGAGTTCGCAGTTGGCGTCGCACTTGTCGCTGAAGTGATGCCATCCCGCGCCCGCACTTACACGCTGGCCCTGTTGCAAGCGCTTTCTGCTCTGGGCAACATCAGCGCGGCCCTCATCAACCTGGGTCTTGGTTTGGCGGAGGGCGAAGGACTCCCAACAAGTCCCTGGCGCATCATGTTCTGCATCGGCGCAATTCCCGCATTGCTGGCTTTGGTCATTCGCCGTCGCCTGAAAGAGCCGGAGCGCTGGCAGCAAGCATCGCACGAGGGCGAAGCAAAAAAACAGCTCGGCTCTTACTCCGAGCTTTTCTCACATCCCACATGGCGAAAGCATGCCTTGCTAGGTCTGGCCCTCGCTTGTTCCGGCGTGATCGGCCTGTGGGCCGTCGGCTTCTACACGCCTGACCTCATTCGCCAGGTGCAAACTAAGCCTCTGACGCAATCGGTTTATGAGCGGGAAATCGCAGACGCAAAAACCAAAGGAGACGACGGCCGACTAGCGCAGCTCGAACAGCTTTATGCGTTATGGAAGGACGGCAAGGAAAATCAAACGCCGTCGGAGCTTGCCGACGTGAAGAAAGAACTCGATCGCGAAATCAAGCGCACGCTGACGACCAACCAGAGTTATACGTCCATCGCCATCAACGTCGGCGCATTTCTCGGCATGTTCAGCTTCGGCGCGGTCTCACAAAAGCTGGGACGCAAGCCAACATTTGCTATTGCGCTGATCGCGGCGTTCGTGACAACCGTGTACGTGTTCTACACGCTGCAACATGTCTGGCAAATTTTCGTGCTCGTCCCAATCATGGGTTTCTGTCAACTCTCGCTGTTCGGGGGCTATGCCGTCTATTTCCCGGAGCTCTTTCCGACCTACTTGCGATCCACGGGCACCAGCTTCTGCTACAACGTTGGCCGTTTCGTGGCGGCTTTTGGGCCGCTCGTCAAAATCGCATTGAACTATGCCTTTTCGAGCTACCAGGAGCCGCTACGGTACGCTGGCATGACGATGTGCGTTGTCTTTTTGATTGGTCTGTTTGTGCTGCCGTTCCTGCCGGAGACGAAAGGCAAGCCGTTGCCGGAGTGATGAGTGAGTCGTCGGACGAAGACTTTGGCGTACCGATTCCGGGCGCGGTGTTGCCGCCTGATCAGTGGGCGCGGACGGCGATCAAGCGGCTGCCGCCGCCAGGCTTTCTGGATTGCAAAACGCTTTTCGGCCGCGAAGCGCCGGTCGTCCTCGATCTGGGTTGCGGCAACGGGCGGTTTGTGATCTCCAGCGCGCTGGCGCGGCCGGAACTAGACCACATCGGCATTGAAATATTGCCGGTGGTCATTCGCTATGCTACGCGGCGGGCCAACCAGCGCGGCCTCAGCAATGTGCGATTGGCCGTGATAGGTGCTTACGAATTCTTGGCCCAGTACGCCGCGCCGGCCAGCGTCGCCGAGATCCATCTCTACCATCCGCAGCCGTTCAAAGATTCCGCGAAGAAACATCGCCGGCTGCTCACGCCCGAATTCCTGGCGCTGGCGCATCGTTCGCTCGCTGCTGGCGGATTGCTCGTGATTCAGACCGACAATAAGTCGTACTGGGAATATCTGCGCGTCGTGATGCCCTTGTTTTTTCAGTTTGAGGAGCTGACCGGCCGCTGGCCCGATGCGCCGCAGGGCCGCACACGCCGTGAAATCTATGCCCGCCGCCACGGTATGAAAATCTTTCGCGGGCAAGCGCAGCCGAGGGCGGAATTGACGGCTGAACGAATCGAGCAGATTGTCCAAGCCGCGCCCCGGCCGAATTTCAGCGCTTGATTGGCATTGATCTTGCCGTGCCTGCCGATAATCGAAAGATGGGGCATAGGCAAAGTGCGCACAAAACGCCGGTTGTAGCGGGTTTGACGTGAGCTGGCTCGATCAAACACTCGATGAATTGTCGCGGCTGCCGGCAATTAGCTATTTGCCGGGCGGCCGGGCGGCTGCGGAGCCGACCGCCCTGGCGGCGCTCGCCTTCGCCGCCCATGGGCGCGTCGAAGCAGCGAAAAGAGCCGCGGCAGCGCTCGCGTCGATGCAGCAAACCAATGGCGAAGTGGCGGTGCGGGCCGAGGAAAAATCTCCTGGCTGGCCAACGAGTCTGGCGATTTGCGCGTGGCACTCGACGGACGCGACCGTTTATCGTCAACGGATTGATAATGCGCTGACGTGGCTGCACGCCAATCGCGGACGGGCAATCGAACGTTCTGTCGATTTTGGGCACAACACAGAACTTGTGGGCTGGGCCTATGCCGAGCAGACGCACTCCTGGGTCGAGCCGACCGCCTTTGGCGTGTTGGCTCTGCGAGCGGCGGGCCAACCAGACGATCCGGCCGCCCGCGAAGGCGTCGCTGTTCTTATTGACCGTCAGCTTCCCAGCGGCGGCCTGAACTATGGCAATACGGAAGTTTTGGGACAGCTCATTCGCCCTCATGTCGAGCCCACGGGCATCGCGCTAATCGCGTTGGCAGGCGAGAGCGACGCGAGTGGCCGCCTCGCGAAATCGCATGCGTGGCTTCAGCAGGCGATCGGACCGACAGCCACACCGCTGTCGCTCGCCTGGGGACTGTTGGGCTTGCGAGCACAGGGAATTGTGCCGCCGGATGCCGATCAATGGCTCAGCGCGGCGGCCGCCCGCGTCCAATCGCGGGACCGTTCGCCCCATAAGCTGGCGCTGCTCGCCCTCGCCGTGAAAGGATGGCCGCTGTGAGCGCCAGCCAGAATCATCACGACGATCTGACAACGGGTCAATTCACACGCCGCGCGTTGATCGTGGGCGGCGGAGTCGCCACGGCGCTCGCCGGTGCTGGCCTGATTCACCGCTGGCGACGTGAGCCGGCCAGCGTCTTTATCGCCAAAAGCCAGTCGTATCACGGCGACCTGGTGCGCACGATTCGCGACGGGTTGACGGCGTGCGGGCTGGCGACCGACTCGCTGCGCGGCAAACGGGTGCTGCTCAAACCGAACATGGTCGAGCCGATCCGCGAATCGCCACACATGACAACGCATCCCGCGATGGTGCTCGCGGCTGCGGAGGTGTTTCGCGGCTGGGGCGCGAGAGTCAGCGTCGGCGAAGCGCCAGGCCACCTGCGCGATACCGATCTGGCCCTCGTTGAATCCGGCATCGGCGAGGCGCTCGACACGGCGAAGTTGCCGTTTGCGGATTTGAATTATCAGGATGTGGCCTGGGTGCCGAATGCCGGGAAAAAAAGCAAGCTGCCCGGACTGTTCTTTCCCCAAGCGGTCCACGAAGCGGATTTGATTGTCTCACTGCCCAAGATGAAAACGCATCACTGGGTCGGCGTGACTGCTGCGATGAAAAACCTGTACGGCACGATTCCCGGCTGCAAATATGGCTGGCCCAAGAACGTGCTGCACTACAGCGGCATTCCGGAAACGGTGTTCGATATCAACGCCTCGCTGCCGCGAACGATCGCCATCATCGACGGCATCGACTGCATGGAAGGCGACGGACCGATCATGGGGACGCTCAAGCGGATGGGCCTGGTGCTGGTGAGCACGTGCCCGGCAGCCGCGGACGCCACCGCGTGTCGATTGATGGATGTCGATCCGTGGGCGGTGCCCTATCTCAAGTTGGCTGCGAACCGGCTTGGCCCGATTGACGATCGCCTGATCGCTCAGCGCGGCGAAGCCTGGAAGCCGCTGGTCAGCCCGTTCGCCATTCTCGATAAGCCGCATCTGAAAAACCTCGTTCGCCGGCGCGGCGTGCTTGTCAGCTAGGGCGCTGCTAAGCTGGTGAGCATGCCAGTCTCCCGCCGAAAACTGCTGCAATCGACCGCCGCTGTCACGCTTCTGGGCAACGGCCGACTTGGTCAACTCCTTGCCGCGCAGGAAGCGCCGGCGGCCATCAAGCGCGACGGCGCTCGGCCGCAAATCGCGGAAGGCGTCGCCAGCGGCGACGTGGGCCACGACCGGGCGATTGTCTGGAGTCGCTGTGATCGGCCGGCGCGAATGCTGCTTCAGTGGGACACGAGTGATCGGTTTGCCGAGGCGCGCCACGTCTTGGGGCCGAGCGTGATCGAGGCCAGCGACTTCACTGGGAAAATCGACGTGCGTGGCTTGCCCGCCGGGCAGCGTATTTTCTATCGCGTGCAGTTTCAGGATTTGCGCGATCTCAAAACCTTGAGTGAGCCGGTTGTCGGAACGTTTGTGACGCCGCCGAGACCGGACGGAGCGGCGCGGGATGTGAAGATTGCTTTCACGGGCGACGTTTGCGGCCAAGGCTGGGGCATTGATACGGCGCGCGGCGGGATGCGGATGTTTGAGACGATGCGGGCAGCGGAGCCGGACCTGTTTGTTCATCTGGGCGACACGATCTATGCAGACAATCCAATCGAGCAGTCGGTGAAGCTCGAGGACGGCACGCTTTGGAACAACGTTACGACTGAAACCAAGGCACATGTCGCACAGACACTGGACGACTTTCGCGGCTGCTATCGGTACAACTTGCTGGACGAGAACGTACGCCGGTTCAACCGCTCCGTGAGCCAGCTTGTGCTGTGGGACGATCATGAAACGCATAACAATTGGTTTCCTCAGGGCCGCTACGAGGACGCGCGGTATCAAGAGCAAAGCTCGGTGCTGCTCTCGGCTCGCGCCCGCGCGGCGTTTCTCGAATATCAGCCGATCCGGCAATTTGCCCGCGACCGCGAGCGGATCTATCGCGGTCAGCAGTTCGGGCCGCTGGCCGAAGTCATTGCCTGGGACATGCGGAGCTACCGCGGTCCGAATTCACAAAATCAACAGCCCGAGCTGAATGCGGACTCCGCGATCCTTGGCGCGACGCAGCTCAGTTGGCTCAAGTCACGCCTGGCCGCCTCGACGGCGACCTGGAAAATCATTGCCAGCGACATGCCGCTGGGGCTGATCGTGACCGATAAGCACGGCTCTGAAGCCGTTGCCAACGGCGACAATGGTCCGCCGCTGGGTCGTGAGCTGGAAATCGCCGACCTGTTGAAGTTCATCAAGGACAAGTCGATTCGCGATGTCGTGTTCATCACGGCCGACGTGCATTATGCGGCGGCCCACTATTACGATCCGGCGTCGGCCAAGTTCACCCAGTTCGCGCCGTTTTGGGAATTCGTTGCCGGGCCGGCACATGCGGGCACGTTCGGGCCGGGCAAGCTCGACGCGACATTTGGTCCGCAGCTCAGATTTATCGGCATCCCACCAAGGATGAAGGCCAATCGGCCGCCCAGCGAGGGATTGCAATTCTTCGGCACGCTGGAAATCGCCGCCGCCAGCAAAGTGCTGACGGCCAAGCTGCACAATATCGCGGGGAAGGAGCTCTTTTCCGTCGAGCTGCCGCCCGCCACTGCTTAACTGCGAGTTGAAAAAGGGGACAGGCACCTCGCGTGACGCGTGTTTTGCACGATCCAGAATGTCCGCCTCGGAGCCAGTCCCCTTTTTCAACCGGTGGCTTAAATCGCTCGCAGGATGCGATTCAAATCTTGCGACAGCGACGACCAATTGGCCAAGAGCGCGTCGGTGGCGGTCTCCAGCGCCGCGCGACCGGCCGGGGTCATGTTGGGATTCGATTGCAAGGTGGCAATTGTCGCTGTCGCTGTGTCTATCGCGTCGGCTGCCGTCCCACGCCAATCGGAATCGGTGTGCAACGCGATGATCGTGGCATCTTGCGTAACGTGACTGCGGCCTCCGCTGCTGGTGTTGGCATTTGCAATCGCGGCGGCCACCCCCGGTGGCAGGTAGGCGTCGGCCATCGCGAAGTTGACCGAGTAGCCCAGATCGGCCAGCGACGCCACCGTCACCAGGCTGAGGGGCATGTTGTTGTTGGCCTCGACCCAGCCGGTCATCAGCTCGTTGTTGAAAACGGCTTCGCTCCAGTGCGAATCGCGCGTGCCGGCGCCGCCCGTGTTCTCGACCGGGACGCCGGTGGCGGAGGTGCCGAAAATCTGGTTGTAGGCGGCCACCGCTTGTGAGCCGATGAAGCGCGGATTGCTGGTGCCCGCGCCGGTGAGCAGACCCTTGGTGCGCCAGATGGTGCCGATGCCCAGGATGTGACCCATCTCGTGCTCGATGACGGCCAGCAGTGTGCCGTCGGACTGCATCGAAGCCATGTCGGCGGAGTCAAACTCCATCGAACCGTGATAGGGCAGGCCTGAACCGCTGCGGAACCGGTCGGGGCCGGCCTGGCCGAGCACACGCCCTTGTCCGTCGATTGGCGTGGCGCTGGCGTCGATTAGCAGATCGTCCACGGCAACGCCGTTGTAAGTGGCGCTGGGCAGGTCGCCGGTGATGATCGACTGCCATTTGGCGGCAGCCTGCTGGAAAATCCCCTGCTGCGAGGCGGTGAGACCGCTGAACGTGAGTTGAATTTGGAAGCCGCCCGCTGGCGGAGGCGTCGTCGTTGTAGCGCCCGGGTCGATTTGCAGCGAATAGGACGGATTGGCTGCACCCAGGACGTGAACGTAATACGTGCCGGCAGCCAGGCCATCCAACGAAACCTGCTCGCTGTTGCTCGTGGGACTGCTGGAGACGTTGATTGGCGATCCGGCAGAGCTGACAAGCTCCAAATCGAGATTGCCCAGTGCGTTCTGAAAGCTGATCGAGACGAAATCGCTGGTCGTGCCCGCGCCGTTCATGGCGAAGCGATACCAGTCCTCGCCATCGGCCATGACGAGGTTGGAGAAAGTCTGAGCGGCGGGGAGGGTGCCGAGGTTTGACGCGGCGGCGAAGGAGTCGTTGTTTTCAAAGGCGTCGTCGGTGGGTGGCGGCGGCGTGGTCGGCGTGCCGATGTTGACGGTCAGTGAATAGGCCGGATTGGTCGCGCCGCGATAGCCGTAGGCCTTGATGTAATAATTGCCGGCGGCCAGTCCGCTGAGTGAAACGCGCTCGGAATTAGTGACGCCGTCGGAGAGACGAAGGCGCTGGCCGAACGAGTTGTACAAGGCCAGGTCGATATCGCCCTGGGCATGTTCGAAGGCGAGGGTGACGTTGCTGCTGGTGGCACCTTTCGCGCTCATGTTGAAGCGGAACCAGTCGGCCGCGTCGGCCATCACGAGATTGGAAATCGTGGTGGGCGTCGTGATTGTGCCGAGATTTTTAGCCGCGCTTTGTGAATCGTTGGGCTCATAAGCGTCATCGACCAAGGCCGCGGCGCGGGCGGCTGGCGCGCCCTTGATAGGCGTCGCCACGTGTGCGTGGGCGTCGAGTCCGTGGACCGCGGCCAGAAGGCTGCGATCTTCCAGGGTCTCGACCATGAGTGGTCGCGAAAGCCGCGCTGCTCTCTTCCGTGCGTGCTTCGAACGGTTCAAGTTAACCCTCCTCCGGCCAAGCGCGGCGCATCCGTGACCGTCGCAAATTCCGCCCTACGCCCGGCGTAAGTCAAATGTCTGTTCCGAGACTGCAATTCCGAGACTGGCCCAGGTTGGCCATTGCTCCGCAATTAGGACGTATTCCAGCCGGCCGTGTCACATTTTCAGCGTTTTGCCCGCGGCACCAATGGCACCAGCCTAACGTCAAAGCGGCTCGAAAATCAAGGTAAAGGGTGCGGTTTGGAGTCTTCTACCGGCCGGCGCGTTTGGCCGCGCGGGGTGTAAGGATAAATGGGCGGCGGGGCGCTAACCTTGCGCTGTATTTTTGTGGGCCGGGTTGTTCTAAGGTCGTGTGCGGCATGGCGTTGTGGGTTTTGGGTTAGCGGGGGTGGGTTAGCTTTTTCTAGTGGCGGTTGGAATTATCCTTACAGCGGAGTGCTTTGTGAGCGGTGAGTGGTCGCGAGCAGAGGGGGGGACGCCTGGAGTGCTCAAGTTTTGGGTTTGTTTTTGAGTGCGGTGTCATAAGTCGTTGGCAGGCAAGGAGTGGGCAAGTTGGGTCGCGCTCAAGTTGAGGATTTCTTGAGCGCTGCAATGGCACGCGAGCGTTGGTTGGCGCGGAGGGAGGGCGGTCCGGGCGATTGAGTGCCTGGCTCGGTCTCCCGTATCTCCATTGCTTTTTGGGGCAAAAAGCGGGTGATGATTCCGGGGATTCTGTGTGGAATTTGGGAAATATTTTTTGGGAGGGTCGAGCACTCCTGAGCGGCCACCTCGAGTGGTTCTCCACAGGCCGTCTGCTGCGCCTCTTAAACACCCTTGGCTGCGACGTGCGAATCACAATTTCGCCGCCACATCCCCGGTCGCCGGGACGGGTACAAGTAGCCGTCGGCTAAAAGGGGAGCGACTTTCCACACTGGGCCGCGGCGATGTCAGCGAACAGCCATGCTCGGCGGCGTGGGCTTGTGAGCAAGAATGCCAATCCAGTTGCTTTTGAATATTCCTTTCGCTCGACGAAGAGTCCACCTAGCGCCTGGAGAACAGCTTCACGGTCGTCCCGGTCGTTTAACTTGCTTGCAAATTTCCAAATTCCACTAGGATTCGGACGTTCCCAGAGGACATAGTGCACGTGGATCAGGCCCAGCGCCTCATCCGCATTCGTCGGCGGGTAGTACCACCCGTTGTAACCCGGTCCAGTAGTGTCTCCGAACGGCAATGGCTTAAGTCCCAAGTCACGGGCAAGCGTGAGTGATTCCCATAGCACCGGCAGGGCTTCTTCAAGATGGACAGACCACAGCGCTCCACCAACACCCGACAGAGCCCGGGCTTTTTGTTGCTCATCCATCAACTTCCTAGCATCCGCGAGAAGCTGGAGGCACCAATCACGCTTTTCACCCTCCGATAGGGAGGAAAGGCCTAAGAGGTAGGCACACCGTTGCGGACCTCCGGACTTCAGCGCTCGTGCAATCTCCGCGTGCTGCGTACTTTTAGGAAACAGTCTGATAAAATTCGATACCTCCGTATCACGCTCGCTGTCTTTCAGCTTCGACTCTACGTCGCGCCACAGCCGGTCGTACTCCTCGGTCACCTTCTGTGGTAGCTGGGCCGCGGTGTACTTAACCATCAGGTACAAGGCTCGGCAGCCACGGCGGCGCATCTCGTGGTCCTTGAACGCCAGGATATAGCTCGTAAGCTCATCGACCCAGGCTTGCGGCAATTCAGCGTCAGATACTTTGCGCTTTTGATATACCACTGATCGCCGTAAACCGTTCGTCGCCGCCAAGATCGTTTGGTCGCGTAACGATCCCGCGGGACAGGCACGAATCCAATTGAGAATTGCGTCCGGCCCCAGAACTTCGGCCGACAGCGCAATAACTCGTGCTACCATCTCCGTCTCGTCCAACTTGATCGCCGCGGCTGTTGCTTTTGCGCGCGTGATGACCTCATCAAGCCCCGCAGGTGCTAATCGCGCAACAACTCGGCTGCAATTTGCCGATTGATTTTTTCGACTAGGAAGCGATCAAAGTACTCTAACGCCAGCGGCGGATAGTGGATTGCAAATCCCTTTTGCAGCAACTTTTCGGTCGCACTGGCCGGATCTTTGCAGCGGGGCACAAGATCACCTGCAACCTTGAGCAGCCGAGCGGACGTTGGCGGCTCCTTTGGATACTGCGTGTGAATACCCAGCATCTGCACGCCCGCCAGTTGACCCAGAGCGTCTGTCGCATCATCCGGGGAAAGGTCGGCGCAGATGCAAGCGACGACTTCGTCAAAATGGTCCTGCAGAAATCTGTCGAGGAATGCCGCATAGACATTGGCGAGTTGCGGTGGTTGGTATGGTCGATAGTCCGCTTGCCGGACCGCGGCCAGGTGTTTTTTGACGTCGCTAAGCGTGCCGGTTTGCGCAGCGATGACCCCAAGCGCACCGAGCGGCCGGCCTTGGATTTCTGATACTGCTCGCTGAGCCAATGCTGGATTGTTGGTTGCCGTGGCCTCAACAACCGCCATCAGGCAGGTCTCGCGGATGCTTTGTCCTTTAAGCCGAAGTGCCACGTCAAAGGCTAGCTCAGGCATGGCTCGCGCCAGCTCATCGCGGCAGCGCTCGAACCATTCTGGACTATCGGCGGCCTTGCTTTCACGGATCACAAACTCCTTGAGCAGTTTGCATTCTTCCTCGGGCTGCACCGGTATGACGACGAGCAGCGGACCAAGGATCGAAAATCGCTCGCGGCGATCGTCAATCAGCTCCAAGGAAGTCGTCGCTTCCCGTATCAACTCTCCGATTGACACCGTGCGCTCTGGAACTTCCTTCGGTAACGGATCGATAGCGAATGCGTGAGGCGACGCTGAAACCAAAATGGCACAAATTGCCGGCCAGCCATGCCGCAGGAGTCGCAGATGCGACGGAGGTTTGCGAGTGTGGCGATCCTGATAACCACCACGAGCGTTCAATTGATTCCACATTTGTTGGTTCACTGCGAGCCGCCCCTGACGCATCATTTTTGGCGACTGGTGTTGCCGGGGCAAGGATCAACCGCAGGAAGTATGCGCCCGCACTCGAAGCCCTCCCAAAAAAGGATTTTCAGAATTCCGCGGCAAATCGCCGGAATTATCGCCCGCTTTCTCGCGCGAAAAGCAATGGAGCTACAGGGAGGAGCCAAACTGCGCGCTTTCGATCCGGCGGCCTTCGTTAAATCGCTTAAGTCGCCCTCAACTTTAGCGCGATCCAACCTGGCCAGTCCTTGCCTGGCAATGACTTATGACTCCGTCCTCAAAAACAAAAGCGAAACTTGATCGCTCGCCGCATCGATGGCTCGGCGGGAGCCTCGCCCTCCCGGGGAATTCGCCGCGTGGGCGCGGCGGTTAAACGTTTGTCGGTGGCGGATTTGCGACGGCACACGGAGTGTGCCTGCTACTTATTGGAACATGGGGCTGGCGCGGTCGCCGCGGGAGAGGAGGAAGGCGAGGAGGTCGAGGACTTCGTCTTGGTTCATGGTGTCGAGGAGGCCGGTGGGCATCATGGAGGTGGCGGAGGGCTGCATCTCGTCGATCTGGCTGCGGCGGATGCTGGTGTTGCCGGAGGGGTTGAGCATGTCGGTGTTGACTGTCATCCCGTCGCCGCTGAGGTTGATGATGCGGCCGGTGACGATGCGGCCGTCGGTGGTGCGAATGACGACGGCCTGGTACTGGTCGCTGATGACTTTGCTGGGCTCGACGACCGATTCGAGCAGGTCGCGGGTGCTGAAGCGGCCAGCCAGACCGCTGAGGTCGGGGCCGAATGAGCCGCCCTCGCTGGCGAAGCGATGGCAGGCGAAGCAGTTGGCAGCAGCGAACATGGCGCGGCCGTGATCGAAGTCGCGGCCTTTGACGCCCTTATCGACAAGTGCGAGCAGCTCGTCGAGCGTCCATTTTTTCACGAAGACACGCGGCGGGGCGGCGGCTGTTTCAGCAGCGCGTTTTTGTGCCTCGGCAAGCTGGGCTTGCAGGGCCGGCAGGCGGCCTGTTTGGCCGCTGCGCGTGACGCGGTCGATTTCGCGGGTGATTTGCTGGGCGTCGGGGAAATTTTCGGTGAGCGTGCCGAGGGCTTCCTTTTCCTGCGGCGTGAGCGTGGCGACGGCGTCGGCTTTCATGTTGGTGAAGAAGCCGCGGAGGCTGTTGCCGCCTTTGTAGCCGGACGACTTGACGAACCAGGAAAAATATTCGCGGCGCTGGTCAATGGTCCAGCCGGTCTTGAGGTTGCGGAGATTGCGGGCGTAAGCGATCTGCTCCTCTTGTGTCGGTGCGGTGGCGAGCAGCTTGAGCGTTTTGTCGATGACGCTGGGGGCGCGGAGATAGACGAGGAGCTGGCAGAGATCGTCGTTCAGCTCGACGCCTTTCGCGGGGAACAGCGGCTCGAAGCGGGCCAGGACTTGCTCGCGCTGCGCGGCGCTCGGGCGGCCGAGGCGGTCGAATAGGACCGCATAGACGCGGAGCAGATCGAGCCGCAGGGTGGGCGAGAGCTTGGCCCAGTCGATGCGGCCAAGCGCGGCGAGAATTTCGCCTTTCAGCTTTTCATCGACAGGTGGGTATGTGTCTTTATCGGTCGGGTCGGCGACGCCGTCGTTTTGCTTTTCCAAAGCGCCGAGCGCGCCGCTGGCGCGGTGGAACGGATCGCTGCCGCTGACTCGGACCAGCGCGAGCAGCGCCTGCGTCGCGGCTTGCGGCTGCTTTTCAGCGAGAGCCTTGGCGCTCCAGGTCGCGGGGTCTTGATGTTCGATGGCGACACGGGCAGCCGAGCGGAGATAGCGGTCGCTGCTGTTGAGAAACGGCCAGGCGATGTCGATGGCAGCCGAGTCTTTTTTGTTGTGGAAAACTTCGAGATTGCGACGCATGACGCGGGCGGCGGCGGAAGTGTCGCTGGGCTGCGAGGGCTCGGTCGATTCGCTGCCGGCGTACGTCACGCGATACAGGCCCGACTGCGTGCCGCGGCCGCCGATGGCAAAGTACATCGCACCGTCCTGCGGGCGGACGACGATATCGGTGAGTGGCAACGGCGTGCCGGTGACGAATTCCTCGTACGAGCCTTTATAACCCGCGCCGTCTGGCTCAAGGTGCACGGCGTAGAGCTTGCCGTAGCTCCAGTCGTTGATGTAGAGGGCGTCTTGATACTTGGCGGGGAAGCGAGTGCCGTAGCCGAAGGTGACGCCGGTGGGCGAGCCGGGGCCGATGTTGACGGCGGCGGGGAGGCTGTCGGGATAGTAGGGCGGCCACTTGCCGGCACCGTTGCGCCAGCCGAAATCGGCCCCGCTGGCGGCGAAGCAGACGCGGGTGGGGCGATACCAAGGCGTGTTGAAGTCCCATTCCATGTCGGCGTCGTACGTGAAGAGGTCGCCGTGGCGGTTGAAGGCGGCGTCGTACTCGTTGCGGAAGCCGACGGTGTTGATCGTCCAGTTTTTGCCGTCGGGGTCGATCTGATAGATGGCACCGCCGGGGCCGAGGACGCCGCGCATGAAGCCGTTGCCGTCGGGCATGCGGGGGAGGAGATGATCTTCGCCCCAGACCGGCGGCACGCGGCTGGATTTGAAGCCGTCGGTCTCGACGAGCCTGGTTTGATTGCCGCAGACGATGAACAGGGATTTTTTGTCGGGCGCGAGGAGGATGGCGTGCGGGCCGTGCTCGCCGCCGCCGCCTTGCAGCGTGCGGAGCAGCTCCGTTTTTTCGAGCTCGCTCTGGTTCAGCTCGCCGTCGCGGTTGGTGTCGCGGACGCGATAGAGGGCCGAATCGCGGCTGTTGATCATCACATAGAGGCTGTCGAAGGCCCAGAGGAGGCCTTGAGCACCGCTGAGGAGAGCTTCGCTGCCGGGAAGTTTCACGGGGAGCGGTTCGACCTTGATTTGCGACGCATCAACGCCGACAAGGGGCGGCGTGACACGGAACAGGCCCTGGCCACCTTGGTCGGAGACGATCAAGCGGCCCTCAGGGTCAAGGCACATCGCGACCCAGGAGCCTTGGGGGCGCGGCACGCTATAGAGCAGCTCAACGCGGAAGTCTTTCTTGACTTTGATCTGGCTGATTGGCGTGGCTTGCGGCGCGCGGCCGTCGTCGGGCGGTAGCTCGGCGCGGTTGCGGCGGACTTTGGCCTTTTCTTGGGGGGCGTTTTCTTGGGCGGCCTTCTGTTGAGCGAAGGCGGGGGTGACGAGGAGCAGCGCGGTGCAAAGGAAAAGAGCCGGGCGATAGAGGAGGCGATTCATGAGCGTTGAAACGGTGAATGCAAAACGTGAAATGACCTGGAAATGGGGGCCACCAGAGTAGCTACAGCGTACTGAGTCGGGGGCACAAAGTACACGGTTGGCTGGATCGGCGGGATCAAGGAAAAATGTGCGACCAGACGTTCGCCCACCAGCGAAAAGCCCCGTGTCCAAACTCGCCAAAGTATTGGCACGCCTCAGCGAAGATCACGGCGACGCCGAGATAGTGCAACCAGTCGCGCTTGACGCGCTGCCGGAAATCGACGGCGACCGCCACGAGAAGCGCCGCCATTTGGCAAATCACGAGCGTGCCCGAAACGCCATAGAAATGAAAGGCAGGAATGTTCGGCGTGTTAGCCAGGCCGGCATTTCGTGCTGACCGGTGGACGTAATACAGCAGCCACACGGCTTGCTCCAATGACTTGATCGCGAAGACCGCCCGCCATCGCCAACTGGTCATAAAGATCGCCGCCCCCAGCCAGCAGGCAACGATGACCAGATAAATGGGGACATTGGCTGCATTTTCGAGCGTGCGCCATTGCCCGACAATGTTGAACTGGATCAGACCCCAAACCGCGATCAGATAGTGAACACCGTCGAGCAGGCGCTGCGGCCCGGCAACGACAAACCACCAGTGACCTGGGGAGAGCGTCCTCAGCGGACGGCCGCGAAAGAGTTCGCGGACGACGACGGCGAACCCGAACAATTCGACCCCCAGTAGCAGGCCCCTGAACGCCTGCAGCGCCGTGGCGGCGAGCTGCGCTGCCCAATGCGACGTGCCCGCGAGCGGCTCGCCGCCGCCGAGCGCCTCGCTCCACACCATTCCAAAGGCGGCCGTCAGCGTCAGGACCAGCAAATCGCTAATGGCCAGGTGCGGGAAAGGACGCTGGGGGGTATTCGTGTCGGCGGCGGACATTCTCAGGATGGTAACATGGTAATTTCCTTTTTGTCGCCTTTCGTTCCGCGAACGGGCGTGCTTTCGCGGAGCGAAAGCCGACTCTGATCATTCGATTGCTTTTTCGGCCATATTCATTGATACTTTGAGATGTCGAATCCCGCCTGCCCGGCTTGTTTCCCACCCTCGGCTCGTTGCGACGATGCGCACCACCCTGTTTCGTCTTCACTGGCTCTGGCGATGCGCAATCGTCCTTGTTCCCTGGCTGCTGGTCGGCTCTGGGTCCGCCAGCGAAGGCGTTGTTTTTGAGCGGGACGTGATGGCGGTGCTGTCGAAGGCCGGTTGCAATCTGGGGGCTTGCCACGGCAATTTGAATGGCAAGGGCGGCTTTAAGTTATCGCTGCGCGGGGAAAATCCGGCAGCCGATTATGAATCGCTGTTGCGGCAGGCCGATCAGAGGCGGGTGAATTTGCTGGAGCCGGAGGCGAGCCTGATTTTGCAGAAGCCGACGGGGCAGGTGGTGCACCAGGGCGGGCTGCGGTTTAACCGGGAGTCGATCGAATACGATTTGTTGCGCGACTGGATTGAGGCGGGAGCGCCGGGGCCCGTGGCGAAAGGGCCGCGGCTGGTTCGGTTGGAGGTCACGCCGCGCGAGGCGGTGTTGGTGGAGCCTGTGGAATCGGCTCAGCTTCGTGTGGTTGCGCATTTTAGTGACGGCGAGAAGCGCGACGTGACGAAGCTGGCTTGCTATGAGCTGACGAACCGTAGCGTGAGCGTGGAGCACGACGGCCTGGTGCGGCGCGAACAGCGGGGGCAAACGACGGTGCTGGTGCGGTATCTCAACCAGCAGCTTGCGGTGCGGCTGGCGTTTTTGCCGGCGCGGCCGAATTTCGCTTGGGACGCGCCGCAGCCAACGAATGAAATTGACCGGCTGGCTTTTGCGCAGCTGCGCAAGCTGCAGATGAATCCGTCAGTCGTTTGCGACGACACGACGTTTTTGCGGCGGGCGTTTTTGGATGCGATTGGCGTTTTGCCGACGGCTGACGAGGCACGGGCATTTGTGCGTGATACCGCGCCGGACAAGCGGGCCGAGCTAGTCGATACGCTGCTGACGCGGCCGGAATTTGCCGACCACTGGGCCATGAAGTGGTCGGACGTGCTGCGGAACGAGGAGAAAGTGCTCGATGCCAAGGGCGTCGATGTGTTTTTCGGCTGGATTCGTGACTGGATCGCGGCCGGCAAGCCGATGGATCAATTTGCTCGCGAGCTGGTGACGGCGCGGGGCAGCACGTATGAGAATCCGCCGGCGAATTTTTATCGGGCCAACCGCGATCCGACGACGCGCGGCGAGACGGCGGCGCGGCTGTTTTTGGGCGTGCGGCTGCAATGTGCCCGCTGCCACAATCATCCGTACGATCAGTGGACGCAGGATGATTACTACGAGTGGGCCGCGGTGTTTGGGCGGGTCGATTATCAGATCATTGCGAATCAGCGGCGCGATCGGCTGGACAAGCATGAGTTCAACGGCGAGCAGGTCGTGATGATCAAGGACGCGGGCGAGGTGGAGAACGCCCGGACGGGGCTGGATGCGGAGCCGAAATTTTTGGGCGGCTATCGGCTGGCAATGCATCCGGCGGAAGATCGGCTGATGCCGCTGGCCGATTGGCTGACGCGGCCAGAAAACGACTTGTTCGTGAAATCGCAGGTGAATTTCGTGTGGTATCACCTGCTGGGCCGCGGGCTGGTGGAGCCGATTGACGATTTTCGGGTGACGAACCCGCCGAGCAATCCGGCGGTCTTAGACGCGCTGGCGCGGGACTTCGCTGGCGGCGGTTTTGATTTGCGGCGGCTGGTGCGGATGATCATGACTAGCCGGACGTATCAGCTTTCTTCGCAGCCGAATGCGACGAATGGCGACGACGAGAGTAATTTTTCGCGGGCGGTGGTGCGTCGGCTGCCGGCGGAGACGCTGCTCGATGCCCAGAGCCAGGTGGCCGGCGCGTGGGTGGACTTTAATGGCTATCCCGCGGGGACGCGGGCCGGGCAGGTGCGCGGCGTGCAGCGCGTGCGGTCGCGCGATCGCAAGGCCGCCTCGGCGGATCGATTTTTGAAGACGTTCGGGAAGCCGGAGCGCTTGCTGGCGTGCGAATGCGAGCGGTCGAATGAGACGACGCTGAAGCAGGCGTTTACGCTGATCGGCGATGAAGGGCTGAATAATCTGCTGGGCAAGGAGGACAATCGGCTGGCAATGTTGGCGAAAGCGGATCGGTCGGTCGAGGACCTCGTCGATGATCTGTATTGGACAGCGCTCAGTCGCTCGCCGACGCCGGACGAGTTGGCGGCGGGCGAATCAATGGTGACTTCAGCGGGTGACAATCGGTTTGCCGCGCTGCAGGATTTGGCTTGGGCGATAATGAATTCGAAGGAGTTTGTGTTTAGGCATTAGAGGGTTCGGGGTTCGGGGTTCAGGGTTCAGGGTTCAGGAAGGGAATTGTTGATGTGGGGGCGAGGAAATAAATCGCGAAAGGGAAAAAGGAATCGGCGGCTGGGCTTGGAAGCGTTGGAGTCGCGCGATGTGCCGACGGCGCTGGCGGACTTGGTGGCGTATCGGCCGGTGACGGAGTACATCAACTACGCGCAGTATCCGGTGGCGGAGATCAATGAAACGGACCCGAAGCTTGGGCCGGGTATTCGCTATAACGGCGACGATGACAACGCGAATGGGCAGCCAGATGTTTTGGATGCAGTGGCTGGGGCGGCCGAGAATGATTTGATCCGCGTGGATGTGACGACGGCGGGCGATTCGTTTTCCTTGAACTGGAGCGATGAACTGCGGGTGTGGACGACGAATACGAAGACCGAGGCGGTGGTGGAAGGCGCGCTGTATTCGCCGGGGCAGCGGACGTGGTGGGTCGAATATGTCGGCGCGGCTCATTCGACCGGGGCGACGTTGTCAATCGTTTCCACCGAGGGTGCGGCGACGGCTCAGGACGATGTTGTTTTTCATAGCTTTCAGAGTGACGTGATTGCCATTGGCGGCAACTCGCAGAATCCGGCGAATGTGGGCGATCCGCGGCTGGGGATTTTCACTGTGGGAGTGTCGCTGTATCAGCAGGGGTACGACGTGCACCTGTATAGCTACGATAAGGTGAATTCGGCGGGCAAAGGGGCGGCGTTTGACGAGGTGAAAAGCGCGGTGCTGAAGCGAAACGTCGATAGCGTCGCAATTTTGGGTTATAGCTGGGGCGGTGGGTCGCTGTATTTGCTTTCGACCGCGCTGAAGGCGGATGCGTCGCTGACTGGCCAGTTTCAACTGCAGTACACGGCGTATGTCGATGGAGTGAAGCGGAACTCGGTGAGCGCGGAGACGCGGAAGCCCGTCAATTCGCTGTATCACGACAACATTTATCAGCGCAAGGATGTGTTCGTGAAAGGCAACAGCGTGGCGGGGGCGGTGAACCTCAACGTCACGACGACGACGTGGGGGAAATCGCTGATGCACACGGCGATCGATGATAATGGCATGGTGCAGACGATTTTGATCACGAATTTGAAAAGTAGATTGCTGGCGTAAACACCTATGTTTTCAACGCACGTTCGATTTTGGGGATTTCTTGCCGCAGTTGCGGCACTGCTTTTGTGCTCGGTGGCGGTCGCGGGCCCGGGGGATGGGCGGCTGGATGTCTATTGGATTGATGTCGAAGGGGGCGCGGCGACGCTGCTGGTCACGCCGGCCGGCGAAACGGTGCTGATCGACACGGGGAATCCGGGTCGCCGCGATCCGGACCGCATCGTGAAGGCGGTGACTAGCGCCGGGATGAAGCAGATCGACCACCTGATCATCACGCACTATCACGGCGACCATTTCGGCGGCGCGCTGACGCTGGTCGAACAGCTGCCGGTGATGAATCTGTATGACAACGGCCAGTTCGAGGGTCTGCCCGACAATCCGGGCAAGGCCTATTTTGAATTGAAAGTCGGCAAGCGCCATGTTGTGAAGCCCGGCATGACGCTGCCGCTCAAGCAGGCCGCAGGCGGGCCGAAATTGGCGTTCAACTTTATTGGCGGACAAAAGCAATACGTCGATGCGCCCGCGGACGTGGCGGAGAACACGATGGTCTGCTCGGCAGGCAAGGAAAAAGACCGCGACGGCTCGGACAATGCCAACAGCGTGGTGATGGTCGTCGAGTTCGGCGGCTGGCGATTTTATGACGCCGGCGATTTGACGTGGAATCAGGAAACCCGGCTGGTGTGCCCGAAGAATCTCATTGGGCAGGTCGATGTTTATCAGGTGACGCACCACGGCCTCGATGCGAGCAACAATCCGCTTGTACTGCGGTCATTGCAGCCGAGAGTCGCCGTGATGAACAACGGCGTGACGAAGGGCTGCCAGCCGGAAGTGTTTGCCAACTTGCAGGACACGAAGTCGCTGGAAGCCGTGTATCAGCTGCATAAGAATCTGCGTCCGGATGGCGACAAGAACAACGTCGCGGATGAATACATCGCCAATAAAGAAAAAGAGTGCCAAGGGAACCATGTAAAGCTGTCGGTGGCCGCGGATGCGAAGAGTTATACGGTGAGTATTCCGGCACACGGTCACGTTCGGACATACAATAGCAAGAAGTGATCCGACGTGCGGGAGAAAGCCAGCCATGACTTTAGAATTTCAAGCATCACTGAAAGAGGACAATACGCTGAACGTCCCTGCCGACGTGGCTTCTCATTTGAAAGGGGCCGGCCAGTTTCGCGTCCTAGTGCTATTAACCGACGACGAAAACGAAGACGAGGATTGGCGTCGTTTTGGAATGGAGCAGTTCCTTAAGGGCTACGCGGAAAGCGACTCGATCTATGACGACTTATAGTCATGGCAAGGTCGTAATTGTCAACTTTCCTTATACAAGCGGGGGAACTAGTAAAAGGCGACCTGCGTTGGTCGTTTATGACGCCGGCGATGACGACATTGTTATTGCCAGACTGACGACTCAACCGCGGCGCGGGAAATGTGATGTTGAACTGATTGATTGGTCGAACGCTGGATTGAGGGCTCCAACCACGGCCCGACTCGACAAACTTTTGACAGTTATAAAAACAGACGTACAACATGAATGGGGTTCGTTGTCAGATCAGGACCATCAGCGCGTCGCCGCCGTTTTGAATTCAATGTTTGGGAGCTGGTAATCATGAAATCGTTGTACCTGCCGCGGCGAACCCTTCTTCAAATTGGCGGGACCGGATTGCTGGGCCTGACGCTGCCGAAGATCATGCGAGCGGCGGAGACGGGCAGCCTGACGGGGGCGGGCGCGCCGCGCGTGCGGGCGAAGCGAGTGATTTTCTTGTTTCAGTGGGGCGGACCGAGCCATGTCGATATGTTTGACATGAAGCCTGGCGCGCCGGATCGATATCGCTCGCCGCTGTCGCCGATCGCGTCGAGCTGCCCGGAAATTCAGGTGTGCGAAGAGCTGCCGGAGACAGCGAAGCGGATGCACAAGGTGACGCTGATCCGCACGCTCACGCACACGATGAAGAATCACAACTCGGCGGGTTACTACGCCCTGTCGGGACACGCGCCGCCGAGCGACGACCAGCGGCTGCGCGATTCGCTCGATCTATTTCCGGCTTACGGCAGCGTGGTCGATAAGCTCGCGCCGAACAAAAACGGGATGCCGACGTTTGTGTCCTACCCGCACGTGATCAGCGACGGCTCGATCACACCCGGCCAGCACGCCAGCTTTCTGGGCAAGGCGCACGATCCGCTGCTATTCACCGAAGACCCCAACGCGCCCGATTTCAAGCTGCCGGAGCTGACGCTGCCGGATAGCCTGACGCTGGATCGGCTGCACCGCCGCCGCGAGATGCAGCGGATCGTCGATAAGCAGGCCAAGTTATTGGAGTATTCAGCCGAGGCTCGCGGTTTCGACGACTACTACGACCGGGCAATTGGGATGCTGACGAGCGACAAGGTGCGGCGGGCGTTCGATCTATCGAGCGAGCCGGAAGCGGTGCGCGAGAAATATGGCCGCTCGACGTATGGTCAGGGGTGCTTGCTGGCCAGGCGGCTGGTGGAGGTCGGCGTAAAGTTCGTGACGGTCTATTTTTCGAACAATATCGGCGGGCGCAGCGACACCAGCGGCGGCTGGGACACGCACGGCTTTGACAACACGCGGATGTTTCCAATCGTGAAGAAATATCATTTTCCGATCACCGAGCACACGCTGCCGACGCTGCTGGACGATCTGGAAGAGCGTGGCCTGTTGCAAGATACGCTGGTCCTGTGGATGGGCGAGTTCGGCCGCACGCCGAAGATCAATGCGAATATCAGCCGAGATCATTGGCCGCAGTGCTATACGGTGCTGATGGCGGGCGGCGGGGTGAAGCGCGGCTATGTGTATGGCAAGAGCGATGCGACGGGATCGTATCCTGATGAGCATCCGGTGAAGCCGGAGGACCTGGCGGCGACGCTGTATCACCTGCTGGGGATGAACCCGGACGCGGAAATTGTCGATCGCAACAATCGGCCGCTGGTGATTTCTGGTAAGCCAGTGCTGGATGTGATTGCGTGAGGCTGAGTTCGCCCTACAAAGCCGTGTTATGCTGCGCAAAACACAGCCACCCAACGCCGGTGATTTCCGGCAAGCAGGTGCTGGATGTGATTGCCTAGTGTGAACTTTTCGGAGCGCTGCGACTTCGGTTGTCACGGCGCCGCGCTTCTTCGAGCTCTACCTCGGCTGATTCGGCGGCCGCTTCCGCTTGCTCTGCTTCTTCCTTGGCTTCCGTGATCGAATGGGCCTCGCAGCCATCGGCGGCACTTTCCAGGCGGTGCCGGAGGGTGGAAAAGCGGCGGTGCAAATCGGCGATTTCGTCTTCGCTCCAGTCTTCCAGGTCGATCAGGCGGTTGCTCGCTCCCGGCTGGGAGGCGAGCAGCTCGTCGAGCTTGAGCTGAATGGCTTGCGCGTCCTTGTTTTGCGAGCGCTGGATGAGGAACACCATTAAAAACGTGACGATCGTCGTGCCGGTGTTGATGACGAGCTGCCAGGTATCAGAAAAGTTGAACAGCGGACCCGTTACGACCCACACGATGATGACGAGCGTGGCCAGGCCGAATGCCCAGGAGCTGCCGCTCCAGGCCGTGACCCTGTGCGAGAAGTGCTCCAGCCAGTGATTGAACGCGTGGAGCGGCCCGCGCTGGCGGTGGTTTCGGGCGGCTGTATCCACTGGCAGTCCTCCTTCTGGCAGCCGAGTGCAAGCAATTTGCGGGCCAAAGTCACATTCAAACTTAGACCAGACGTTTCTTGCGTGCAAACTTCATGAAGGATCGCGGCTTGTGAGGCGCTAGCCTCGGTGTTAGGTTTCGGGTGGCCTTTTTGGGAGGACCGTCATGCGGCGCATCGTCTGGCTCGCGGTTGTATTTCTGGCTTTCGTCGCGGCCCATTTGGCAGGCGCTCATTTGGGAGGTGCGGAGAAGCGGCCCAACGTCGTTTTCATCCTTACCGACGATCAGCGGTGTGACACGATCGGCCTCAGTGGTCAGTCGCAGGTAAAAACGCCAAATATTGACCGGCTGGGGCGCGAAGGCGTTTATTTCCGCAATGCGTTTTGCACGACGTCGCTGTGCTCGCCCAGCCGGGCCTCGATTTTGAGCGGTCTGTATGCCCACACCCACGGGGTGCAGAACAACTTTACCGAGTATCCCAACGAGCTGCCGAGCTTTCCGCGGGCCTTGCAAGCCGCGGGGTACACCACGGGGTACATCGGCAAGTATCACATGGGCGAGGAGAACGACGAGAAGCGGCCGGGTTTCGATTACTTCGTGACGCACAAGGGTCAGGGCAAATATTTTGATACCGAGTTCAATGTGGATGGCGAGCGAAAGGTGCTGCCGGGCTATTACACGCGCGTGGTGACCGATCTGGCCGACAAATGGATTCGCAAATCGGCGGCGGGCGACAAGCCCTTCTTGTTGATGCTCGGGCACAAAGCGCCGCACAGCTTTTATTTTCCGGAGCCGAAGTACGAGTACGCGTTCGATAATGTGGAGATTCCGTATCCGCCGTCGGCGTTCAAGCTGGCCGACAAGCCGAAGTGGTTTCTCGATCGGCTGGACACGTGGCACGGGATCTATGGCCCGCTGTTCGAGTATCGCAAACAATTTCCCGACCGGCGGCCGGAAGCGGTGAAGGATTTTGCGGCGATGATCCGCGGCTACTGGAGCACGATTTTGTCGGTCGATGACAGCGTGGGCCGGCTCTACAACACGCTCAAGGAGACGGGACAGCTTGATAACACGCTGATCATTTTCACGGCCGACAATGGCTTACTGAACGGCGAGCATGGGATGGTCGATAAGCGGACGATGCATGAGCCGAGCATTCATGTGCCGCTGGTGGTGAGGTTGCCGAGGGAGAGTTCAGGGTTCGGGGTTCAGGGTTCAGGAACTGCAATAGCCGGCAAGGTTGTGGATCAGCAAGTCTTGACGATTGATTTTGCACCTTCGATTTTGGATATTTGTGGCGTTGGGCCGCTGAAGAAGGTGCATGGGGCGTCGTGGAGGAAGCTGGTGCAGGGTGATTCTGCCGGGTGGCGCGCGAGCTGGTATTACGAATACAACTACGAGAAGCAATTTCCCTACACGCCCAATATCCGCGGCGTCCGCACCGATCGGTTCAAGTACATTCACTATCCGCATGGCGACGGCGGGCCTGACCGGCATCTGGCCGAGTTGTATGACGTGAAAGCCGATCCTGAAGAGATTACGAACCTGATCGCCCGCCCCGAACACTCGCAAACCGTGGCCGATCTGCAACAAGAACTGCAGCGTCTGATCGCTGCCGCTGACGGGCTGCCTGACAAGATGCCGCTGGATGAGGGCATTAAATCTGCGCTGCCGGCGCAGGCGATTCGTTAAAAAAGTCTTGTAGCTGGGTGGCCGGCGCGATACTGTGAGCTACCTCATCGCGCTAGATCGTGGGCGTTTTTGGCGAGGTGCCTGACATGCGCCAGCAATCCAGGGATTCCGTGCGGCCGAAGTACGGCTTCACGCTTGTTGAGCTGCTCGTGGTGATCGCGATCATTGGCGTGCTGGTGGCGCTTTTGCTGCCGGCGGTGCAAACGGCGCGCGAGTCGGCCCGGCGGTCGTCGTGTACGAATAATCTGAAGCAGCTTTCGCTGGCGGCGCTGGGTTATGAAGACATCATGAAGCGCTTGCCGCCGGGCAATGCCGGACAATATACGCAGGCCGGGGCCGCCGCGCCGCAGTTCACGGCACCGTGGCGCGATCCGACGGTGGGCAATGTGCCGTGGGGGCACTTCAGTTGGTCGGCGCTGATCCTGCCTTATATGGAGCAGCAAGGGCTGTACACGCTGATCGACTTCAACTCGCCGGCGTATGCGTCGCAGATTTGGGAGTATTCTGGCGGTAATTTTGCTTCGGCACCCATCGATCGCGCCAGCCAGGTGCCGCCGCAGTCGGCCATCAATCGGATTCCGTGCACGAGCATGCCCAAATCGTTTTCTTGCCCCTCGGCGAAGCCCACCGCGCCGCGGAATGAGTTTAAGGATTACGCCATCAACGGCGGGATCTTTACGTGCTGTCCGGAGCGACATACTTTCCTGAACAACACGGCGTTGGACGGCGTGGCCTTCATGGGCCTGGGGATTCGGCTGGCCGAGATTACGGATGGCACGTCCAACACGTTTCTGTTTCTGGAGGCCGCGCATTCGAAGAATCAAAGCTGGTCGCCAGCCAACAAGGGGGCGAATCATTTTATGTGGGTGCATCATCCGTCGCAGGGTTATGTGCAGGCCCGCACCAACGGCAATTTGCCGTCGCCTCCGAATGATACGCAGCCCAACACGCGGTCGAGCTCCAGCGGTCATCCCACGGGTGTGCTGACCACGATGGCAGACGGCCATGTTACTTTTGTGAGCAACAACGTCGATCAAATTGTTTGGCAGAATACGTACACGCGGTTTGGCGGCGAGACAACCGGCGGCCAACTTGGTCCGTGATCTTCGTTTCGTCGGGTTGCGGAGCTCAATATGTCGCGCCTCGCTTGTATGTTTCTGATCGCATTGGCCTTGGGCTGCTCGTCCGGCGGGCCGGAAGTGGTGCCATTTGCCGGAACCGTGACGCACAAGGGCGAGCCAGTGCCGAACGTGCGAATCATTTTTCAGCCGATGGAAGGTCGCAACAGTTGGGCCAGCTCCGACGCGAATGGGCGATTCACGCTGGAGTATGATGCCGACCATAAGGGCGCGAAGACAGGATTGCACACGGTGTATGTAGTGGACGAAGGGGCAAACATGGACCCCACCGCGGTGCTGGCCGGCGTGGCCCGCAAGAAGCGGTCTCCCGAGTTGGCAGAGGCTTTGGCCAAGTTGACGCCCGAAAAATCGGCGCTGCAGGTCGAGGTGAAGAAGGCCGACAAGAATTTTCAGCTCAAGCTCGATTGATTCGTTGTTGCGGCCTGATGCCTGCCGTGGATATGCCGGCAATCGGCTTGTCAAGCCGACAATTGCCGGCTGAGCGTCGCGCGCCAAAGACTGGTCTAGATTCCTCCCAGCCGGCAAGATAGCTTGATAATCGCTGGATGGCGGTTGCTGCTGCACCGCCTGCAATCATTTCCCTGCTGCACGGATTTGCCAAGTGTCACGTAGCTCTGCTGCCGAACTGTTGCCGCTGGCCAAGCTGCTGGCGGACGATTCTCGTTACAAAATCGAAGCGTATCAATTTGTCGGGGCCGGTTTGGAATATGCCCAGCAGGTGCTGGGTGTGCCACCGGAAAGCCCGAAGCGCAAACGCCGCCCGACGCGTGGCGAGGCAATGGACGACGAGCGGTTTCCGCCGGTGCGGCACGTTTCGGGCCAACAGCTTTGCTGGGCGCTGCGCGACCTGGCGCACAAGCAATATGGCCGGTTGGCGAAGCTGGTGCTGGCGAGTTGGGGCATCCGCGTTACGGCCGACTTTGGCGAGATCGTCTATAATTTGATACAGATCGGCAAGATGTCGAAGTCCGACACCGACCGTCGGGAGGACTTCGACAATGTCTATGATTTCGACCAGGCCCTGGTGACGGATTACGCGATCACGAAGGAGGAGGAATTGTGTCGGCCTTAGCATCGCTCGTGGCTTCGGGGACCAAGCTGTGGCTCGATTCGATTGACCCCGATCTGGTGCGGAAAAATCGCGCCGACGGCGCCACGGGGGCGACCAGCAATCCGGTCATCGTTTCCGATCTGATCCGCACGGGCCGCTTTGACGATCAGATTCTCAAGCTGCTCGATCAGGGCCAAAGCGACGATGAAGTCGCCTGGAGCATGACCGACACGCTGGTCCGCGATGCGCAGGCGGTCTTCTTGCCGGTTTGGGAGCAGAGGAAGGGCAACGACGGATATGTGAGCTTCGAGCTCGACCCGCTCCTGGAAGATCCGCAAGCGAACATTCCGCATGCCGAGCGCGTGCGGCGCTATGTCGAGCTGGGAAAGAAATGGTCGGCCGGTCATAAGAATCGAATGATCAAAGTGCCGGCCACGCCGGCGGGTCTCGATGCGCTGGAGCCGCTATGCGCTGCCGGCGTGACGCTCAATGTCACGCTTGTGTTTTCTCCTCGGCAGTATGTCGCCGCGCGAGAGGCGATTTGGCGCGGGGCACAAAAGCGGGCCAATTTGACGAGTTTCAAAAGCGTGTATAGCATCTTTGTCTCGCGCGTGGATATCTACACGGAAAAACACGTGCCGCAGCTGAGTGCCGCCGCACAAGGAATGGTTGGCATCGTGAACGCCAAGCAGATTTGGCTCGACAACCGCGATTGGTGGGCCACGAAAAAGCTGCCGCTGGCCCAGGAGATGATTTTCGCCAGCACGGGCACGAAGAAGCCCGAGGATCCGCCGTGGAAATATGTTGCGGCCTTCGCCGGCAGCGATATTGAAACGAATCCGCCGGCCACGAACGACGCGGTCGCCGAGAGCGGTCGCACATTCACGCGCGAGGTCGAAAAACTGCCTCCGAAGGACGTGCTGGACGAGATCGCCGCGAAGGTCGATATGGCGAAGATGGAAGCGGTGCTCATGGAAGAGGGCATCAAAAAGTTTGCCGATCCGCAAAAGGTGCTGCTGAAGACGATTGCGGAGAAACGGGCGTCGCTGGTGGGAGCGAAATAGAGCCTGACGGCCGATGCCAAAAAGCAGCGAGAGGGAGAGCGACGACGCCTATCCCGACGAGCAGCGCAACTTCTGGATTCTGGTCGTCTATCAGGTCGTCCTTCGCGCGGGCTGGATCTTTAAGACCGAGAGCGTGGTGATGCCGCATGCGGCCGATGCGCTGGACACGACGGGGCTGGCGCGCGGGTGGCTGCCGCTTTTGAACCGCTTTGGGCAAAGCGTTCCGCCGGTGCTGGCGGCGCGGCGGATCAAGAACCTGCGCAAGAAAAAGCGGGCTTTCATGGCGACGACGGCCACCATGACGATTTGCTTCCTGGGGCTGACGAGCTTGTGGCTCGTTCCCGGCGCGGCCAGCCATCAGCTCTCGGCCGTTTTGTTTCTCGTGATGTACGCGTTGTTTTTTTCTGCGATCGGCGTCAACCAGCTCGCCTATAACACGATCCAAGGCAAGCTCATTCAGGCGACGCGCCGCGGACGATTGCTGATGATCGCCGATTTCGTGGGGGCGACGTCGGCAATGGTATGCGCGGCGACGCTGCTGCTGCGGTGGCTGCACGACGACGGCGCGGATTACGCGGCGATTTTTGGCTTTACCACCTGCCTGTTCGCCGCCGCGTCGGTGATGTCGTGGTTTTTGAAGGAGCAGCCGGACGATTATTTTGAGCCGTCACGCAGCGTGACGCACGTGTTTCATGCCGCCTGGCGGACGCTCGCCGAGGATGCGAATTTTCGCCGCCTGTCGCTCGTTTCTGCCCTGTTCAGCACAACGCTGGTGCTGTTTCCGCACTATCAGGCGCTGGCTCGCGAGCGGTTGCATCTCGGCACAACGTGGTTGGTATGGTGGGTCGTGGCACAAAACGCGGGGACGGCGCTGTTCAGCCTGCTGACGGGGCCGATTGCCGACCGTTATGGCAACCGGCTGGCGCTGCGCATCGTCACGCTGCTGATCATCGCGGGGCCGCTGGCGGCGCTAATTGCGGTGTTATGGCCCGCGATCGGGAAGTCGGCGTTTCCGCTTGTGTTCTTGTTCGTCGGCCTGACGCCGGTGGCACAAAAAACTTTCAATAACTACACGCTGGAGATCACGGTGCCGGAGCATCATCCGCGCTATCTGAGCACACTGAGCCTGAGCATGGCCGCGCCGATTTTCGCCTCGCCGCTGGTCAGCCTGCTGATCAACGCCGTGGGATTTGAGCGCGTGTATCTGGGTGTCGTCGGGCTGCTGCTTGCGGGCTGGCTGCTAAGCTTTGGCCTTATTGAGCCGCGGGGGCGAGGAAAGCCGATCGTATTGGCGGAGGAGTCGTTGGAATGACCGGCTCGCTTGGCATTTGGAATTGATCCGGTGTTAGCGTGTAGGCGAGCTTGATCCAACCGGCGGCGGATTGAAATTGCACGGGGGTGAGCTGTCGCAGCTTGCCGAGCGAGCCGCCGGCGGGTGGCGACAGGCCGTTAAAATTGATGACTGGCGGCAAGATGGCGCCGAACTTCCGGCGCAGAAAATCGCGCAGCTCGTTGTCGGCGTCCGTTTCTTCTAACTCGTTCATTTCGAGGGCCAGGTCACCGTTGCGAATTAGCGTCGGCCCCTCACGCGTGATCTCCAGGCGAAAGTCGGCCGCAATTTTCACCGGCTTATGGAACGTTTGCTCATCGCGCATGACCTCCATCAGATCGAAGCGCATTCCCAGCCGATTTTCAGCGAAGCGAATGAGGATCGGCAACTCCTTGGCGAATCGCACGGCCCAGCGCTCGGTCCGGTCGTGCACCCAGAGGGCGCGCGGTGGGGCGCCGAATAGTAAATGCGCAATCTCCAGCCAAGTCTGGTCGTCGATGATTTTTCCGCCGAGCGTGGGCTCGGCCAGGTTGTTGATCATCGACTCGTGCACCGCGCCGCCTATATCGCAATCTTTCGAGAGCAGCGGCGCGCGGCCGGCGGCCGCCAACTGGGACTCGTTTTGTTCTCGCAGCGACAGGTGCATGTGAGTCGTGTCGGTCCAGATGCGCATTTCGGCCGGCAAGGCGTTGAAGCGAATCAAGGGTGCACGCAGCTTTTCGCAAAATGCGCTGTTGATCTTCAGCAGCGAGGCGTCGGCTTGCTGGTCGAGCGATGATGCGGTCTGGCTTTCGGCACGGCGCGAAGTCATGGCCTCGGCCTCGGGCGTCATTCGGCTGACGCGCCGCCAGGCCAGCCGCTCCACGACGCGCGGCGCTTCAATATCCTGAATACCGACGCTCGTCGCACAAGCAGCCGACGCCGGCGAAACCCGCAGCCCGCGATCATCGATGAACACGCGTTTTTTTGCGTCCAGCGTCGTATAAGCCGAGCTATAAACCGACACGCGCCGCTTGTCGGCGACATTGGCGGGACACTGCACATTTCCTTGCAGGCAAATTTCAAGCGTGCCTCGCTCGGCGCTGGGGGCCATTGCCAGCCACAGCCGGCCCTCCATCAGGGCCACGCCGCGCATGTTGCTGCCCATGACCATCTCGGTAATGTAATTGCGCTCGCTCACGCCGCGTTGAAAGAGTGCGTTTCCGAGGCGCGCGGAGGCCTGGGCCACGGCGTTGGTGTCGCAAAACTGCGAGCGTACCTCGCTGGCCACCGCCGCAGCGCGCTGGTCGAGCGACTGAAGCCATCCCAAAATTACACCGGCTGCGTGGCCGTCGGCGTAATCGGGCTGCGACGACAGCCGTTGCAGGTATTCGTTTAGGTGCACGAGTTGCTGGCGAAAGTATTTTTCGGTCGAAAGCTGCCGGCTATAGTCTTGCGCTATTGCAAACGCGCGCAGGTCGCGCCGCAGGTCCTGGAACACGGGCAAATCCAGCCCGGTGTGGTTTTGATAAAGTCGCTCGTGAATCGAGTTTAGCGCTGGCAGGTCCGCTTCATCGGCCGCCGCTTGTTCCTTAAGGATCGGCAATTCGAGCCAAGCGGCCCAGCGGGCGGCGTTTTCTTCACGTCCGCCGGCGAGCATTTTTTCCAGTTGGTCGATGCTGCCTTGTAAGTGCTCACGCGCCGATTGCACCGCCTGCTGAGGATCGGGGGGCTGCTCGGCAAGCCGATTCAGCGCGATCATGAGGCGCTGGAGATCATGGTTCTTGGGCTCATCCGCCCAAGTGCCGCAAGCGAACAGGCCAATCGTCAGCGCAAAAGCGCAAATACTACAAAGCATGGCACGCATAATATCCCCTCCGACTGCTGCTCACTTTGCTGCCGCGTTGTCACGGACGGCCGTCGTCGCTGCTCTGCGAAACTTGAAACGGGTGCTGAACATTTCTCCGGTCGTCGTCTGCTGCGCCCAGGTGATTTCTTTGCTAGGGTCGGGATTGTTCGGGTTCAGCTCAGAATTGTCGAAATGGCCCGTCGCGATCAGCTCGGCGCCGGCCGACAAAAGCAGCGGCTGGCTCAGCTCATACGTCCGCTGCCAGGCCGGATCGAAAATTGGCACGGACATGATGGTGTGGCGCTCGATGATTTCATCCGTCTTCGGATCGCGCTGGATGCGCTCCAGGCGGAACGATTTGCCGCGCACATGAAAATGCGGGCGGATGGCGTCAATCTCCACGTCGTGCTGGAAATAGTAGGTGTCCTCGAACCAAAAATGCGGTTCGTAGGGCGGAATGCGGAAGCCGCCGATCGGCACCCGGAACACGGTCGTCAGCACTTCGTGCTGGGGTGGCTCGGATGCCCACTGGAACGCCACCAGCGATTGATCGGTGGCCGCTGCCTTGCCGTTGGGCGTGTAATGCACCTCGAAAATCAGATCGTGATGCTTGGGAATCAGGACCGCCTGATCGGGCGGATAGGTTTTCGCATTGTAGGTGTCGCCGGGAACGAAATCGTTGATGACCCGCGCGCGCTCGCCGTTGAATCCGTACAGCACGGCCATCGTCGCCAGCCCGTCGTATCGTTTGTCGGCTTGCGACGGCGCCAGGTGCAGCGAGATGTGGTGCACGACTTCGGGATTGCCCGGCTTCACTTCGACCGCCCGGAACCAGCGATCTTTGTCATCGTCGAGCCGCACGCGGAAAAACTGGTATTCCAGGAAGCCCGTTTTGGGCACGCGAAACGGCTCGGGCATCTTATAGACAAAATCGGGCTTGCCGATTTGCCAGTCTCCCGGCGCGGGCCATTTGATGGCTTCCGGCGCGTCTTTCTTGTCACCTTTCGCACAGCCGCCGTCGATCCAGTCGATGAATGTCTGAACATCTTCTTCCGCGAGCCGCTTATCGTTCAGCAGCGCGCCGTATTTCGGATTCAGATTGCCATGCCAGGGCGGCATGCGGCGGTCACGCACTACTTCGCGAATTTTTTCGCCGTTATAGGCCGCGTCGTCGTACGTTATCAACTCGAACGGTCCTGGCCCGCCGCGGCGGTGGCACACCTGGCAGTTCTTCTGCACGATCGGGGCGACATCTTTGTAATAGGTCAATTCGCGCGCGGCCCGCTGGGGCGCGCTGCGCTCGATGGGGCAGCCTGAAACGGGCACGTGCGGCCGCGCGATCGGCTCGCCCTTGACCAACGCCGCCAGGGCATCGTGCAGATAGTGCTCGGTGGGCTCTGCCCGGCGGCCGTGCCGTGAATACTGATTGTCGATCGCCCCTTGGTATTTTTTTTCGAGATTGCGATCGAGTAGCACGACTTCCGGCGTGCATTCGACGGACAGCGAATCAGCCAGCCGGTGATCGACATCCTGCAAGACGGGGAACGGGATATCCTCGTCGTGCGCATGGGTGGCCATTTTGAAAACATTCACACCGATATCGGAGTAAATCGCCAGGAATTGAATGCCCTGAGATTTGTACTCTACGTGCAGCTCCTTCAGCCGCGGCAGACATTGTCGGGCGACCGGACATTCCGTCCCCAGGAATACCAACGCGACGCCGCGTGACTGGACTCCGCCGTTCGTTGGGCCTTTGACAAATTGGTCGAGCGTCACGACCGAAGAGTAGATCGTCTTCAAACGCGGCGATTTGCTCGCGTCGAAACAGTAGGCTGGCGAAGCCGCGGCAGCAAAAACCGCGCAGGCCAGCCCAACCAGGCTAAGCCGGAGGCGTTTCATTGCGCACAATCAATGGTGTTAAAATCTAGGTCACGGCAGACAGGCCGGTGGGCCTTTCTGCCGCGGTGCTTGCACAATGACCAATGGGGCAGGTCTGGATGCCTCTTCCTGCCGGAATCAAGGGCGGATACCGTACAAAGCAAACAGTGTGCCAATCATTGTCAGGGTAGCTCGGAAGGGTCCTACATGCGAATGCTTCCATCCATTGGCTGGTTTCTCGCGTTTGTCATTCTCTCAGCAATGGCCCGCGGAGATAGCCCGCCGCCGGAGCTCGCTCGCTGGCTGGTGCCGCAGAATTGGCAGCGCGATGTGGAGGGGCCCATCGTTTCGCTGGGCCAGGACGGGCAGTTCGACGATCGCCATATCTTTGCCCCCGCGGTGGCTCACGAAAGCGGCCGGTTTTCGTTGTGGTATTCCGGCTCGCGCGGCACGCCGGGCAATCGCGTCTTTCGCTTGGGTCTGGCCAACAGCGACGACGGCAAACGATTCACCAAGCACGCCGAGAATCCGGTGCTGCAATTCGCCGACGCGGCTCACTCGGTCCTTACGCCGGCGCTACTCCGCAAACCCGACGGCAGCGTGCTGCGCGAGAACGGCAAGCTGCGGATGTGGTTCGCTTCCGCCATGCTAGGCAAGGGCGGCCTGCACACGCTGCACGAATCGACCAGTGCCGACGGCATCCGTTGGGAGGAGCCTTCCGCGGCGCTGGCGGAGAATGTCTATTGCCCGACCGTGTTGAAAACGGATCGCGGCTATGAAATGTGGTTCAGCGATGTCAGCCGGCGGCCGTGGGTCATTCGCCACGCGACCAGCGACGACGGTCGGCGCTGGAACGCAGAAAAAAATCCGGCCGTGATGCTGAGTCAGGAGTGGGAGGGCGAAGTGCTGGTTTATCCCACGGTGCTGAAGATCGACGGCACCTATCTGATGTGGTACGGCAGCTACGACCATGCCATCCGCCGGGAGACGACCGCCATCGGCTTTGCCGTCAGCGCCGATGGGCAGCATTGGCACAAGCATCCCAACAATCCGGTATTTCGACCCGATCCTGCGCGGGCTTGGGAATCGAACTACGTCGGCAGCGGCTGCGTGCTGCGGCTGCCCGACGGCAGCTTTCGCTACTGGTACGCCAGCCGCAAAGCGCCACCCTTCTTGAATCTTTATTTCGCGATCAATACGGCCCGGTGGTCCGGTCCAGACGCACAGCCGCTGGCGCTGATCCGGCTGCCGCCGCAAAAGGATGATGTTGGTCTGCTGGCGGAAGATATTGGCGCGGGCCGCACGGTGGAGGTGCTGGAAGTCGTCGATGACAGCAACGCGATTGCCCGCGCGTGGTACCGTGACGAAGCCGCGGGCGGGCAGGAATCGTTTATCGATCTGTGGCTGCGCGGAATCCGGACCAAAGACCTGGCCGCCGGCGAGTTAGCCCGGCTGAAAGAGACGTTTCGGGTCGCTGGGAATCACCTGATCGACACGACGTGCGGGAAGAGGAGCTTTGTCGTGTTGGAAGTGCAGAAATAACTCGACGTTTAACGCGCTGCAAAAAGGTGTGTTGCGCTTCGCTCCACACACCCTACGACTTACGACAGTTCCGGCAGCGGCTGCATTTCGGTGAGATACTGGGGCCGGCCGGCGGGATCGGTGAGGCGGGCCTGGGATACGTTGATGCCCAGGTTCGTGTAGAGAGTGGCGAAGATTTCCTGAAAATGCACCGGCCGCTCGGTCGCTTCTTCGCCCAAGCGATTCGTTGCGCCAATTACCTGGCCCGTCCGCATGCCGCCACCGGCCAACAGTGCGCAGCTTACATTCGGCCAATGATCGCGCCCGGCTTGCTTGTTGATCCGCGGCGTACGGCCGAATTCTCCCCACACGATGATCGTTGTATCGTTCAGCATTCCGCGCTGCTGCAAATCCTCGATTAGCGCGGTCAAGCATTGATCGAGCTTGCCACCGTGATCGCGCACGAGGTCAAAATTCTTCGAGTGGCTGTCCCACCGGCCATACGACAGCGTCACCACCCGCACGCCGGCCTCGATCAATCGCCGGGCCAGCAGCAAATGCTCGTTCACCGTTGGTGCGCCGTCGAATTGATAATTGTACGGTTGGCCCGTGCCGTATCGCTCGCGCACCTTCGGGTCTTCCTTCGATAGGTCAAGCGCATCGGCCAGCTTGCTGCTCGTGAGCACGTCGAACGCGCCGGCCGTGAAGCGGTCGAGGGCCTGCATTTGGCCGGCGTTCACTTCGCGGTGTAGCTTGTCGATTCCCGAAAGCAATTTGCGGCGGTCTTGAAGCTGCTCCAGCGTCATGCCGCTGAGGACCATGTTCTGTCGGCCCTGACCGTCGGGCTTGAACGCCGTGTAAGCCGGGCCCAGAAAGCCGGGTTTGCCGCAATCGGACCAGCGGATTTCTTTGGTCGGTTCGGCCAGGCCCACGAATGGCGGCACCGACGGCTCCAAGGGGCCTTGCAGCTTGGAAATCGCGGAGCCGAGGCTTGGCCGGCCGCCCAGCGACGCCAGGTCAGTCGTTTTCCAGCCGGTCATGCACTGAAAGGCGTCGTGCCGATCGGTCGCGCCGACCACTGAGCGGATGATCGCGCAACGGTCCATCATTTTTGCCAGCCGCGAAAACACCTCGCAGATTTGAATGCCCGGCACATTGGTGCTGATGGGCGAGAACTCGCCGCGAATCTCCGCGGGCGCGTCCATCTTCAGGTCGAACATATCCTGGTGCGGCGGCCCACCGCCCAAGAAGATGTTGATCACGGCCTTCTGGCGCTTGGGAGTGCCGTTGGTCGCGCCGACCGCCCCTTCCAGACGATTCAGGTCGGCCAGTGTCAGCGCCCCCGCGCCCACTCCGAGCGCCCCGATTCGCAGAAAGCTGCGCCGCGAAATGCCGTCGCAATATCGGCTGCTTTTTCCATAAATCGTGAGCATCAAAGGCTCCTCAAAGCCGCGACCTCTGGTCGAGGGGCTATGCCTGCGCTGTTAGGCGGGATGCTTTGCGCAGTATCAGCGGGAAATCAAACCAATCTCCCATCACTGTACGGCTAGCCGCGACTGAATGTCAACAAACACTTTGCGTTTATCGGCAGGCTGAGTTCGGCACTTACAATCGTGTAGCGTTTTGAATCGGGCTGCGATACAATTCAGGTCGGTCGCTGGTCCTGCCAAATTTCCCTCCTTTTTGCTTTTGTTGGAGGTTTTTCGATGTCGTACAAAGTCGCTTGTTTGATCGCCATGCTCGCTGTCGCCGCGCCGGTCGTCGGGGCGGATTCGATTGTCGGAAGTTATTTGGAGAGTCGCACGTGCCAGGTTTATACGGGGCCATGCTTTGCCAATGCCGAGACGGCGATGGCCGGGCGCGAAGCGCTGATGGCCTGGAACATCGAGGAAGGTAAGCACAATAACGTTGATCTGGCCGGCCTCTCGGTTGTGATTGTCTTGCGCGGCAACGATACGCTCGGCTATCGCGGTGTCGATGACCCAACGGAACTGAGGTCGGTAATCATCGTCGATGCGAAGGCCAATGCGGCTCAAAAAGATGCGCTGATCGCCTTTGCCAAAGAGCACGGCGGCCGGGCCGGCAACGTCGTATCTCGTATCGATTCGGCCCCGATCTCGATGTCGCTCGATACGGTTGAACTGAAGGGCAAGTTGATCGCCGGCGACGTGGTGAAGCTCAGCACTCGTAAGGCCCAGCCGGGCGATTGCATTTGCAGCAACGAAGTGCAGTTTTATCCACCGCTGGCCAAGATCAATCGGTTCGCCGCCGGCGTGTCGATCGAAGCTGAATATCGCGGCAATGGTCTGGGGGCCATTTGGAGCACGCCGCAGAGCCGCAGTGCGTATGTCGGCGAATTCGATTATCGCAGCGACGCGAAGCTGGCGGGGAGCGAGTAAGTCTCGCGACCCAAAAGGCAGCTATTCATGCGGCGGACCGGGGAATCTCGGTTCGTCGTTTTTGTTTGCGCACAGGTCTTGTTGGCGCACAAGGAAAGACAGGACAGGCGGGACGCCTATCCTACCTAGTCGTTCGCCTCGCGGACCATTGGTTCGAGCACTTTTGTATTCCGCTCGACGGCGATGACGATCGTCCGCTGCTCGACACCATCGGGAGTGCTGGCGACAACGGGCAGCACTTGCCGCTTATCCGGCATCGGCTGACGCACGGTAAATGAGCCGTCGGCACGCAGTTTAATTGGCTCGCCGCCCAGCGTGACCTTGGCGTCGGGCTTGGTGCGGCCGTAGAGAATCATCTCGGCATCAACGTGAAAATCGAGGTCGCGGTGGCGGTTGAGCACGCGCTCGGCTCCGCTGCCGAACTGGCCGCCGGCCGCGGTTCCCATCGGGCGACGGAGGCGCTCTTCGAAGAGCTCCTGTAAATCGCCACTTTGGTTGTTGTCGTCGGTGTAGCCGCCGCTGAGGGCATAGACACGCTCATAATTGGCGGCCACGTCGGTCCAGTTTTCGTCGATTACGTCACTGCTGTCCGGCGCGGGTGTGGTGATCGTATTGCTGCGGCAGAGCGAAAAGAAGCGGCCGTTGGCTGATTTATAGCCGAGCTCGGCGCGGAAGCTGTGCGGTGGATTGTTAACTTCGATGTACCAATTGGTGACGCCGCCGTGCACCTCGATCTCGCGGGCCAGGCGCTCGGCCGTGCTCGTGGTGTGGCCGCCATCGACTTCGAGCAGCCGCAGCACCGGGCCGGCGGTGTGCCAATGTTCCGCCAGCGCTGCTTCCGCTCGTTTCACGCTCTGGCGCGTAACAGTCCAGATCGCTTGCAACCAATAGGAGTCACGAACCATGAGCACCAGGCGGTCTTTTTCCGGCGCTTTGCGTTTGTTTTTGCCCAGCGTGAACGCTCCGGAGAGATCCTTGAGTCGCTCGCGCTCGGCGTTGACGCGGTGAATGCGCTCGGCAACGCGAAGTTGCTTGGCTGTCAGGCGCGGGGGCGCGTGGGTTGCGCCGTTGGTCTTGTGATTCGTGGCGTGCTTTACGCCATTGGCCGCGTGCTTTGCGCCATTGGCCTTGGCACCATTGGCACGGCTGCCGTTCGCGTGATTGGAGGCGAGACGCGAGTGATTGACATGCGCTTTCACCGTCGTCGAGCGGGCCAACTTCGCCGGCTTATGGCTTTTGTGCGACGAGTGACTTTTGGACGAGTGACTTTTGTGAGACGAGGCGGCCTCGCGCAGCTTGGCTCGCCGCTGAGCCGCGCGGACGAGCGCTTTGACCAGCTCGGGCTTTCGCATGGAATGCCAGCCGGAGAGGCCGCGGCTGCGCGCCATTTCTGCCAGGTCTTTCCAGCTTTGTGTTTTGAGGGAGGCGGTAGTAATCAAGGGTGGATAGCTCCGAGATCGCCAACGGCGCGAGACGCCCACGGGAGTCCAGCGCACGCCACGACGTGCATGGTGTCGTCCGTGACGGATGGGTTAAGGGTCTCCGTCCCTAGGAGTCCCTTTCCGTTGAATTGCCGTCCACAACTGCAACGCATTCAGGCGGGCGAGAACTCGCAGGGTGAATGCAAGTTGCTGGCGCACTGGCGGTTAGGTCCAGTGTGCACCCTGTTCGTTCCCAAAATGCGTTTTTAGCAGCCGCTCGGCGTGGCGACTGCCAGTTATGGACTAAAGGTACGCAGCAAACGACCGGAAAGTAGCAGCTTTTTGGTCGCCTGGCGGTGGCATAAACGCCGGTCCGACGGCGCTTTCGTCACGTTTTCCACTGTATTCAAAACGTTGAAAAAACGCAACCGGCTCCCACGCCGATTAGGGGGCGTTCGGGAAGGAATATTGCCGCTGCAGGCAATTCACGGGCGAGGATGTCGCCGAAATACGGAAAACGGAGGAAAATGTGATCTATTTTCTTGGTTTCGCATTGGATCGGCCGGGCGATGGCTGGCGGACCGTCGCCGATGCGTTTGATTAGGGACAAAAGTCTTTGTGCCATAGGGATTTATGTCAAGGGTCAAGACTTTGTGAAAAAAAACACGAATTGGCCAGTGCGGCACGTTGACCGTCTAATTTCGGCCCATTACATTACGCCTTCGCAACGCAAGCACCGTCTGAAAGCGGATTGAACTTCACGGTAAACGGTCCCGGCTGACAGGCGCAAGTCTGTTGGAATTCGACCGTTACCATCGCTTGGCGGCCATCGGCGGCAGCAAGCAACAGGCGAGATCATGTGAGCGACGAGCGACCCCCTCTGGCGCCGATGGCCTTGGCGATGGAGTGGGTTGCCAAGATCACAACGGTAGGGCTGGAAATGGCTTTGCCGGCGATCGGCGGTGGCTATCTCGACCGGCGTCTGGGCACGAGTTACTGGGCGCCGGTAGGGCTGGTGTTGGGATTCGTGGTGGGGTTTTGGCATTTGCTGCAGATGACGCGGGTTAAGACGGACCGCGCGGATAAAAGCGAAAACGACGGCGGAAAGTAAGCAGTGGATCATTCGCAGAAACAGCCGGAGGCTTCTTCGCTGCGAGCGCTGGTGGCGCCATGCGTGATATTGGCGCTGGCGATTTTTCCACTGGCGGTGATTGTTGCTGCGGTGAATGGCGGAGGATTGTCGGGCCGGTCGCTGCTGGTGGCGCTGTTCGGCGGCGGCGTGTGCTTTGTGGCGGCGGCGCTCGGATTGTTATCGACGTATTTGGGCACACAACTCGGCGCGCCGGTGCAGGGAGTTTTGCTTGGCATGCTGGCGCGGATGGGATTGCCACTGGTGGCGTTGGTCGGATTGCCGAAGGTGAATGCGGAGTTGGCGAGCGGTGGACTGATGCCGACGATCTTATGCGTCTATGCGGTCGCTTTGGTCGTTGAAACAGTGTTGGCGGTGCGGATGGTGCCGAAGAGTGGCGTTGCTGGTGCGCTAGCGAGCAGGTGAGTTGGACAAATGGCCGATCCGGTATTGCATATCAAGGACAGCTACTACTTCGAAGTGCCGAAGGTGCTGTACCCGTATGAATATGCGCGGCGGCAGCAGTTTCCGGATGTGTGGATCTCGCTTGATCCGCAGTTTCAGGATTGGGAAGCCGAGCGGCTGTATAAGAAGCTGCAATCGTCCGGTGCGGAACTGCCGGCGAAGGACAAGACAATCGACGACTGGCATCACTGGGTACACGCGGATCATGCGAACTTTGCCAAACCGCTGAAGGAATTCTTCAACGAGAAGTATCAGGCCCACGTCGTCAAATTCGACAAATGGAAAGTCGAGGAGGCAAAGGCGGCGAAGGAAAAGGCAGAGCAGCCGCCGGAACTGACGTTCGGGCAATATGCGGAGCATGCGGCAGCGGCGCACGACGCGGACCATGACTATCTATCGTTTCTGAAATGGCGAAATACGCACGAAGCGGAGTTTAAGAGCGCGGCTAAGGCTGCTCGAAGCAAGGAAGCGATTGGGGAATGGAAAGAAGATGAGAGCGTTCCGGAATGGAATGAAGAGAAGATCGGCGATAAGACCAAGTTGCAAGCGTACAACGAGCAGTTGTCTGGCAAGATTCTGATCCCGCAGCCGTTTGCGACGCTGCGGAATTTGTATGAGAAGGACGGCGCATGGTACGAGGGATTGGCGATCTCGAAGTATCTGATCATCGAGGTCGTCGTAGGGCTGATCTTGATCGTGCTGTTTTCGCGGCTGGCGGGGCGAATTGAAAAAGGGAAGCCGGCGAAGGGCCTGTTTTCGAATTTGCTGGAAGTGTTCCTGGTCTTTATTCGGGACCAGATTGCCAAGCCGGTGCTGGGCAGTCACGATCATGGGCACGAAGAAGCACCTGGTGACGAGCACGGCCACGGCGAGCATGCGCATGGGGCCGCGGCGCACGCGCATGCCGCGCCTGCGAAGGATCCGGCGGACAAGTTTTTGCCGCTGTTGTGGACGATTTTCTTTTTCGTGCTCGGCTGCAACCTGATGGGGATTTTGCCGTGGGCCGGAGCGCCGACGGCGGCATTCGCGGTAACGGCAGCCATGGCCCTGGTGACGTTTTTAACCGTCATCGCGGCTGGCATGATGCAGTTTGGGTTCTTTGGATTCTTCCTGAATCAGATTCCGGGCATGGACTTGCCGTGGTACATGGCGATCGTCATCAAGCCGATGATTTTTTTGATCGAGCTGCTCGGACTGTGCATCAAACATGGCGTGCTTGCCGTGCGTCTGTTGGCCAACATGGTGGCTGGCCACCTGGTCATCTTGGGAATTATGGGCTTGGCGTTTGGTGCCGAAGCGGCACTGAACTTCAGCGGAGCACCAGGTTGGCAGTGGGGAATAACGGCCACGATTGCCGTCTTAGGTGCCGCTGCTTTCAACGTCTTGGAACTGTTCGTCGCCTTTTTGCAGGCGTACATTATCACGTTTTTGTCAGCCCTTTTCATCGGCGCGTCGATTCACAAACATTGACGCGGCGAATTTCAAATACTGCTCACTCACCGTTTCAAACAGGAGATAGATCCGTGAACCGATTCGTTCGCATTTCGACAATGTGCGTCGTCATCCTTCTTGGCCTGGCAAGCACCAGTTTTGCTGCCGCTCAAACTGTCGTGGCCGCGGGTGGCGCTCTGGGCGTGGGCCTGACGGTCATCGGCGCGGCCTATGGCATCGGTCGCCTGGCCGGCAGTGCGCTGGAAAGCATGGCGCGGCAGCCGGAAGTTGCTGGCAGCATTCAGACCGCAATGATCATCGCGGCGGCCCTCATCGAAGGCTTCACGTTTTACGCGCTGTACATCTGCTCGACGGCCGCAGTGAACGGTTTCTAGGTTTTGAGACGTCAATCCCTAAGCCGTGATACTGTTTGGAATTCGTGACATGATGAAAAGCCTTCTGTGTTTGATAACCTGCGCGCTGGTTCTCAGCATCGGCATTGGCTGGGCCCAAGAGCCGAAAGCCGAGCACGCGCCGGCCGCGGGCGAGAAATCGACTGCTGGTGCGGATGTGCATGGCGCAAAAGGCGATGCGCACGAAGCTGGGCACGATGCAGCTCACGCGGGCGGGCATCATGACCCGGCCGACCTGAGCCACGGCAATGCGAGTGCGAATCTAGCCAGCCCGGCAGATTTGCGGTTTGATTTGTCGATCTATTCATTTCTGGTGTTTTTGATCCTTCTGGCGGTGCTTTACAAGTTTGCCTGGGGGCCGATTGCGACGGCGCTGGAGCAGCGCGAGCAGACGATTCACCGGCAGATTGAGGAAGCGCGGCTGGCTTCGGAGAAGGCGGCGGCGCAGCTTCGCGAGTATGAGGCTCGGCTGGCGGCGGCGACGGAAGAGGCGCGGCACATCGTTTCCGGGGCGCGCAAGGACGCGGAAATCGCCAAGGAAAAGATCGTGGCGGAGGCTCGCGACGCGGCGGCGAAGGAGCGCGACCGGGCCGTGGCCGAAATCACGATCGCGAAGAATCAGGCGCTCGATCAGATCGCCCAGAAGAGCGTGCAGACGGCCATTTCGCTGGCACGCAATATCTTGCGGCGGGAAGTCAAGCCGCAGGAGCATGAGGCGATCATTGGCGAGGCAATTGGGCAGTTTACGAAGATGAACTAATTGTGGGGCAGGCCTCTGGCCTGCTTCGTAAACAAAGGCAGGCCAGAGGCCTGCCCCACGAAGACAAATGGCCAAGTCCCGCGGAAAATCTGAGACGATCGATGCCAGTCGGCAGCACCTAGGAACGGTGTATGCCAAGGCGCTATTAGGCGCGGCGGAGAAGGCTGGGCAGGCTGACGAAGTAGTCGGCGAGTTGGAAGCCATCGTCTCGGATGTGCTGAATAAGCTGCCGCAGCTCGATGAAATCATGAAGACGCCGCGGCTGACGCATGAAGAGCGCCTGCCAATGCTCGACAAGGCATTTGGCGGCCGAGTTTCCGGCACGACGCTGACGTTTTTGAAAGTCATTTCGAAACACGGGCGGCTTGACTGCGTGCGGGCGATCGCACGGGCGGCGCGAAAACAGCTCAACGCAGCGCGCGGGCGCGTTGAAGTGCGCGTGGAGACGGCGTATCCGCTGAGCAATCCGGTGCGCGAGCGAATTAACGGCAGGCTGCGCGAGCTGCTGGGTCGGGAAGTCGATCTGACAACCGACGTCAACGAGGATTTGATCGGCGGGCTGGTCGTCCGCGTCGGCGACACGGTGTATGACGCCAGCATCGCCGCCCGGCTGAAGCGGATGGAGCAGGTGACGCTGGATCATACGAAGCAGACGATTCGGGAGTCGATACAGAGGTTTGCGGTAACGACGTAAGTAGCAGGCACGCTCCGCGTGTCGTGCTAAACATATTCAGAAGAGAACATATTCAGAAGAGACTGACGGCACACGGAGTGTGCCTACTACGATTATGAAATTCAACGCTGACGAAATTGCCTCGGTTATTCAGGCCGAGATCGAGAAGTACGAGAGCGCGATCGACGTTCGCGAGGTGGGGACGGTGCTGGAAGTGGGCGACGGCATCGCCCGCGTCTATGGCCTGTCGAACATCATGGCGGGCGAAATGGTCGAGTTTCCCAACGGCGTGAACGGCCTGGCGTTCAACTTGGAAGAGAACAGCGTCGGCGTAATTATTCTCGGCGACTACCTCGCAATCGAAGAAGGCGACGAGGTCAAGGCGCTGGGCAAGCTGCTCTCCGTGCCGGTGGGCAATGCCGTGCTGGGGCGCGTGCTTGATCCGCTCGGCAATCCGCTCGACGGCAAGGGCCCGGTGACGACTACGGAACTGCGGCCTGTCGAATTCCTGGCGCCGGGCATTGCTGGCAGACAGCCGGTTCGCGAACCGCTGCAAACCGGCATCAAAGCGATCGACGCGATGACGCCGATCGGGCGCGGACAGCGCGAATTGATCATCGGCGACCGCAAGACGGGCAAAACCACGATTGCGATTGACACGATCATCAATCAGAAGCACACCGGAGTGAAGTGCTTTTATGTAGCAATTGGCCAGAAGGAGTCGTCGGTTGCCAATACGATCAAGGTGCTGCAAGAAAACGGCGCGATGGACTATACGACGGTGATTCTGGCCGGCGCGAGCAGCCCGGCCCCGCTGCAATACGTGTCCGCGTATGCGGGCACGTCGATGGCTGAATACTTCACGTACAAGGGCGAACACGCACTAATCGTCTATGACGATTTGTCGAAGCAAGCGGTGGCGTATCGTGAGCTGTCGCTGCTAATGCGGCGTCCGCCGGGACGCGAAGCTTTCCCGGGCGACGTGTTTTATTGCCACAGTCGATTGCTAGAGCGGTCGTGCAAGCTGAGCCAGGACTTGGGCGGCGGGTCACTCACCAGCTTGCCAATCATTGAGACGCTGGAAGGCGAAGTTTCGGCTTACATTCCGACGAACGTAATCTCGATCACCGACGGGCAAATCTATTTGCAACCGGACTTGTTCTTCAAGGGCATCCGGCCGGCGATGAACGTCGGCATCTCGGTCAGCCGCGTCGGTGGCGCGGCCCAGATCAAGGCGATGAAGGACAAGCAGGTGGCGGGCGGATTGCGTTTGGCCCTGGCGGCATTTCGCGAATTGGAGGCGTTCGCACAGCTCGGCACGGACCTGGACGCGGCAACGCAGGCGCGGCTCGATCGCGGTTATCGGATGGTCGAAATCCTGAAGCAGCCCCAATATCAGCCGCTGGAGGTGGTCGATCAGATCATGATTATTTTCGCGGCCAACAGTGGTTCGCTGGACGACATTCCGGCACCCCGCGTGCAGACGTTTGAGAAGGAGTTTTTGCAGTTCATGCGTGATTTGAAGCCGGAGATTCGCAGCCAGATCGCAGAGAAGAAGGAACTGACGCCGGAGCTCAAGACGGCTTTGACGGGAGCAATTACGCAGTTCAAGGGGACGTTTGCGAAGGGGAAGTAAGTTGGATGGGGTCGGGAGACCGCACCCAACGCGATGTAAGTGGTGAGTAGGTGAGTAAGTGAGTGGTCATGTCAAGCGAACCGAACATTCCGCCGACGGCAGGGGCGCCGCAATTTGCGCCGACGCCGGAGGAGCGTTCGTGGGGAATGCTCGCGCATATTTCAAGCGTCATCGCAATCTTGCTTGGCGGAATGTCCTTCGTGGGGCCGCTGATTGTGTGGCTGGTGAAGCGGGATCAGTCGCCATTTGTGGCGGATCAGAGCAAAGAGGCGCTGAACTTTCAAATCGCGGTATTGCTGGCGAGCCTGATATGCGGAGTGACGTGCATTTTGCTCGTACTGATTCCCGTGATTCTGATCGGCAACATTGTTTTTTCGATCATTGGAGCAATGGAAGCGAATAAGGGCGTTTGCTACCGGTACCCGTACACAATTCGGTTGATTTCGTGAAACAGAACGTGGTGGGCCGGCGGCCTGACGGCCTTGACCCACCCTACAGATAGTGCGGTGGGCACAGCCCACCCTACAAAAGACATGGCCAAAGCGCGAGCACTCGATAAACGACGCAAGAGCATCCGGAATATCCGCAAGATCACGCGGACGATGGAGCTGATTGCCACTGCGCGCTACAAGAAGGCGATGGACCGGGCGATGGCGGCCACGTCGTACACCAAACGGATCACGCAAGTCGTTGCCGACCTGGCCAATGCGGGGTTAGAGGTCAGTCATCCGCTGCTAGAAGCTCACGACAAGAACGAGCGGGCGATTTTGCTGGTGCTGACGGCGAATCGCGGCTTGTGCGGCGGTTACAACGGCTCGGTGTTTCGCGCGGGGGTGGCGCGATTCGAAGAACTCAAACGGGCCTACGCGCATCTGGAAGTAGAAATAGCCGGCAAGCGGGGCATTGCGGCGGCAAAATTCCGCAAGGTGAATCTGGCTCAGGCATATACGCAGTTCAACGATCAGCCACAGTTTGCAGAGGTCGATGCGATTGCGACGCGCTACTTGGAAGCGTACGCGACGAAAAAACTAGATCGGCTGGATGTGGCCTATACCAAATTCCTGAGCAGCAGCAAGCAGGTGGCGACCGTGGAGACGCTGTTGCCGCTGGGATCGCTCGAAGGGGCCGAGACGAAAGAGAAATCAAAAGAGCGTTCGGCCGAATCGATGTACGAGTTTCTGCCCTCGGCGGCGAGCATCTTGGAAGAGGTTGTTCCGGCGAGTTTCAAGGCGAAGCTGTTCAAGTGTTTTCTGGACGCGGCGGTGAGCGAGCAGATCGCGCGGATGGTGGCGATGAAGAGCGCGACGGAGAACGCCTCAGAGATGATCCGCGATCTGTCGAGCGATCTTTCCAGCACATTGGGATCCTAAGCTTAGAATTCCACGTGGACAAGTTGTCGCG
>JADMIO010987902.1_pt1 | contig 61197 bp, 46 predicted proteins | sample 8958161 | NCBI WGS metagenome assembly JADMIO01 (sample SAMN16585339, study PRJNA669376) | soil metagenome | isolation source: Crop rotation soil | place: USA: Cullars Rotation, Alabama | collected 2011
GGCGGGGACGTTTCGCCGCCACGCCACGACAACAAACGCCGCAAAGCCAAAGCCCATCGCGATCAGTAATCGGATCGGCGACGGCCATGCCAAAACAATGCCCGCACCAAGCAGCACAGCGCCGCCGATCGCGAGCGAGAGCCCGATGATGTAGTCGCGTGCCCTGGTGTCGCTGCCGGCGCTCTCGTCGGCAGCGATATTCGCCGCGGCGATTCGCATGCCGACAATGCCAATCGGAAGCGCCGCCAAGGCGACCAGAGGAGAAAGTCGATTCGCGGCAGCGACGGCGTCGTCCGCTTTCCATGCAATAAATCCAGCCACCAGGGCAGCGGCAAACAAAGGGATGCCCAAGCGTCGCAGTGTTTCGCCCATGCTAGCGCGTTCTTCTGCCGGCGCCTGCAAATCGAATTGCGGAAAGAGCGTGGCCAAGCCTGCGGCAGCCACCGCCGAGGAAGTCACCAGGTCTACAGTGACCGTCCCGCCTGCGGCATTCACTCGGCGCGCAACCAGCATCAAAATCGACGGGACAAGCACGCCGAGCGTCATCGACCACCGAGCATGTTGCGCGATGAATTCTGTCGCCAGATAAGTGAGGACTCCTAACAAAGCGATCGAGACAACTTCGCCGCCAATCACTTCAGCCTTCCACTCAGTTCCTTGCTGAACTGCCGCCATGGCTACTACGTTCAACGGCACCAGCAGCGACGAGATGGTTAGGACGCCTTCGCTCGTCGCTTTGAGCTTCCATTTTTTGGCAGTGTATAAACCAATGCCAAAGAGCGCTGTCGTGACGCCGTTGAACGTGAGAAATCTTAGAAGCTGATTTGCGGCAATATCGGCCCAGAACGTGATCACCAGTGCCAGCGAGCAACCGACGATCAACAAGCCACCGATGAGTTCGCCCCAGCGAATGTTTCCCTCTTCCATGAACGTTGCCAGGACCTCACTCCAAGGTCGGGCAGGCGGCGGTGGTTCGAGACCTGCGACGGGGACCGGCGCGAGTTCGGGAGCAGTGCCTTGCTGATGACGCTCGGCGATGTTCCGCATCGCCCGTTCGCGGCGGGCGGCCAAGTCGGCCTCGGTCGGAACTGCCGCAGGTTGTTGCTCGCGAGGCATCGCCGGCTCGGTACGGTCGAGGAACTCGATTACTTCTTCGGCCTCGATGAGACCCGTTCGCTCCTGCGCCGCAGCCGGCGACGGGGCCTTTCTCCCCGGAGAGGTCGGCGCCGTTCGAATCGTTGCCTCCGACGGTCCGAAATTGACGTGAGCCGCCTGAAACAGGCACGTCATGATCTGCTGAAAAGCCTGCGGACTAAGTTCCGCTTTTTCGAAAAGACGCTGCGAGTGATTGGCGATCTCCTGCAACCCTGGCGAAGAATGTACGGGCAAATCGGGCCAATAGGCATTACATGTACGGCAGAGATTTCCTTGATAGCGGCCGTTGCAACGGAAACAGCGCTTGGTCGTGACTCCACCGGCGATTTTCACGCCGGAAAATAGGCAAACAACGCCATAAATGGCCAAACCTAGGATGCCGAACACAACCAAGCCGCAGAGGAGTTCCATGACCAGGCCCTTGGTTTGACACGTCTACCCACGGAAGCAATTGGACAATCTTCGTGATGCGCCGACCGACATAGGCACAGGGTGTGCCAATTCCCCTAGAAGCTAATGTGACCACGTTGGACGCATGACAGGAAAAGGCCATCTGCCCCTGGTCCGATTGTGACGTTTTTTCTCGGTGCGCTTAGCCCCATTTCTTGGGACTCGCTTTTGCTCGTATCGATTTCTGACCTAGGTTTTCAGACACGTTGCGCGCCGCTAAGGCCGCGCGATTTCGATTTCTCTTTCTCACGAGTCGTCTGTATGAATGCACGCGATGTCTGTCGGAACGTGTCGGCTTTGATCCTCGGCTGGACTGTTTGCCTTTCGGCAACTGCCGGGAAGGCCGAATTCACTCCCGTCGCCGGTTGGGATAGTCAACTCTTCCCTTCGTTCGTCGTCGCCACCGCCGCGATCCGTCCCACCAAGGACGACAAGCCGAGCGAAGGGATCGAGACCATCGGCGATCCGCACAGCATCTTCGGTGTCGAACTGACTTCGGACGAAGACGCGAGCGTCACCGTCACAATCAGCTGCCCGGCGTTTCTGGAGCCGAGCGTCCAGACCGCAACACTCACCGCCGGTAAGACCGTGCGAGTGATGCCCAAGATGCGGTATCGCTACGACCGCCTGGCAAAGAACCACCAGACGGTCCCAACCAATTTCACCTACAAGGTTGAAATCGACGGGGAGCAGCCGGAAGAGAAGATCGTTGCGATCACGGTTCGCTCGATCAACGACTGCCCCTACTCGCTCAAGGAAGGCGATCAGTACGTCGACATCGGCTTTACGTTCGCGGCCTACGTGAACGAACAACACCCATTCGTCGATAAGCTGCTCCGCGAATCGCTCGATGCCGGCATCGTTACGTCCTTCACCGGCTACCAAAGCGACGATCCGCAAGAAGTGCTGCGTCAGGTGTACGCCGTTTGGCACGCCCTCTCGCAGCGCGACATGCGCTACAGCAGCATCACGGCCACGGCTGTCGGATCAAAAACGGTCGGTGCCCAAAACGTTCGATTGATCGAAGAGTCGATCAACAACTCGCAGGCCAACTGCGTTGATGGCTCGGTGTTGTTCGCCTCGGCGATGCGCAAGATCGGCATCGAGACCTTCCTGGTGATGACGCCCGACCATTGTTACGTCGGTTTCTATCCGCGCAAACACCGCAAGGGAGCGCCGCTGGCTCTGGAAACGACGATGATCGGAGGCGATCCCGCCGACTACACCGAAATCAAAACCGAGCTGGACGAATTCGTCGATGAGTCGTGGCACGAAACGCCATCGTGGCGGACCTTCGCGGCCGCAGTCGAGGTCGGAACGGCCGACTATGCCAAGTTCGGGCAAAAGAAGGACGTCGCCCCAACCGACAAGGCCTGGCGGCAAACGATTTACGTCTCCGACTGCCGCAAGGCGGGCATCCTGCCGATTCCTTTCAACTCGACCGAGGAATACCAGTGGACTCAGCCGGTGATCACCGACGACGAGGCCACGGTCGAAACGACCGAAGAGCCGGAGACTGTCGAATCAACCAAGGACGAAGACGACTCGGACGATGAGGACGAAGAGGACGACAAATAGTCGATCTCGTCATAACAATCCTGATACGACATAAGGCCCTCGCGAACATTCGCGAGGGCCTTTTTCGTGAACGCAGCTCATCAAGAATCGTCGGCAAGGAGACGAGAGTAACCCAGCCGAAGTCAGATCCTTCGCTCCGTCGTGCTATTTCCGACGTCGCCAATGCGCGACCAAGGCAAATATCACCAGGGGCACGGAACCTATGTCGCACAGCAAAGGGAGGGGCCAGAATAGTCGCACGCCATCCAGCGGCGCAATGGCAATCCCAATGGCACAAAGCGATCCGCCAAGAATAGGTAACAGGGAATAGTGCTCTCGCATCAGGTACCACGACAGGACATAAGTCCAATTCATCAGGGCAATGAACAACCCTATTGAAAACAGCAGCCCGGCGATTGTCGCTAGAACTATGTGCGTGATCATGAACTCCCCCAATTGCTTGCTCTATTCTAGAGGGCTCAGCCCGGAGAATCGTCCTCAGCATGTTCGCTTCCTTTGCCTCCGTCGCTCCGCGGTGAAACTCGCGACTTTGAACGGAAAGTGGCCTGTCGCAGGCGCATCAGCTAAAGTAACCACCGTCGGGGCAGTGGCGATATGACCACTAAGTCCGAACCGAGGAGCCTCCCGTGCGGTATCAGATGTCTCGGTGGGTCGTTGGACTTCTATGCCTAATCCCGACTTTGACATCAGCGCATGCCACCGAGTATCACGCTGCAACCGATGGAACGCCCCGAGGAAACGGTTCGCCCGAACATCCTTGGGACTTGCCGACGGCGCTTCATGCTACGTCCGTGGTGATGCCCGGCGACACGTTGTGGATTCATGCTGGAACGTATCGGGGCGGCTTTACGTCGACTCTCGCAGGAACACCAACGAACCCCGTTCATGTGCGAGGAGCCCGCGATGGACGTGTTGCGATCGATACTCGTCCCCGCGACGACCGCGACAATGGACTATTCAGCCTGCAAGGAGCCGACGCCATCTATCGCGACCTGGAGATCTCTTGCAGCGACTTTGTTCGCGCGACGAAGTTTCCCGGATCGTGGCCTGAGGACGTGCGCGGCGGAAACATCGATATCCGAGGTGACCGCATCACCGCCGCGAACCTGATTGTTCACGATTGCCCAACTGGCTTTGGGTTTTGGGGGAATGGCGAAGGAGGAGAGATCTACGGCTGCGTGATCTACAACAACGGTTTCCGCGGTCCCGATCGCGGCCATGGTCATGCGATTTATGCTCAGAACGCCAAAGGGACCAAACGGTTGGTCGACAATATCGTGTTCCACCAGTTTGCATACGGCATCCATGTGTACGGGTCCGAGAAAGCATCGCTTCGCGGATTTGAAATCGAGGGGAACATCGCGTTCGAGAATGGCTGTCTTTCTAGGTCGCAAGAACGCCAGCCGGGCATCTTTGTCGGCGGCGGAACGCCTGTTAGCGATACAGTCGTTCGCGACAATGTCATCTTCGGCGGGACGCTCCGCTTGGGCTATCCGTGGGGTCCAACCAATCGCGACGTGATTTGCACGGGCAACTATGCCGAAGGGTTTACGCTACGGGACTTCGAACGTGGAACGATCTCGAAGAACGTCTTTGTGGGAGAGTCGCACCCGGCCATCTTCGAAAGCGCGCAGCAGAAGCTTGTCGACGGACTCCAGTGGAACGAGAACGAATACTACGTGACCGACGGCCGTTGGGGAGACTTCGCACTGGTTGAAGGTGCCAAGAGCCGAGGCATGACTTTTGACGAATGGAAGCTTGCGACGAAGTTCGACGCCAACAGCAAGTTCGTGAAAGGGAAACCTACGAATTTGCGGACCATGGTCCGCCCTAATCGTTTCGAGGCGGGCCGCGCCCACGTCGCGATCGTAAACCCCGAGGGTCGCGACGAAATTGCGGTCGACTTGTCGTCGGTGCTGGCACCCTCCCAGCGGTTCCGGATCGTAAGTGCCAAAGACATTTTTGGCGAAGCGTTGCATCGCGGTGCCTACGATGGCAAACCGGTGACCTTTCCGATGCGGAAGGTCAGTCCCCCAACGCCTGTCGGTCTGCCTGATGCTAGAACTCCCACGACAGAGCCTTATTTCGCGGCATTTGTTGTCTTGCCCGAATAGCATCCGCAAAGCCTTGGTTTTCGCCGTTGAAACCGCGAAATCGGCTTGCCCAAGCGGCCCTGTCCGGGCGAAAATAAAGCCATCCCACCCCGCCGCCAGCCCGCCCCCTGAGAATGGCTCGATGCTCTATCGCTTGCTCTTTGGCCTCGCCATTGTTTTGATGCTTTCCTCCGCTCAAACCGTCTTCGCGGACGAATATGAATATGGGTATGGAGCGCGCGGCAGCGATAAGCCCATTGAAACCATCGCCAACGACTCGCGCGAGGCGCGCGTTCGCCGCCCTAATACGCTGGCTCTTTCGCCTGACGAGTCGCGTTTGTATGTCTCGCAGCGCGATGCCGGAACCATGGCGATTGTCGAAGTCGCCAGCGGCAAAGTGATTTCCGAGTCTCCGGTCGGGAAACGGATCGCCGCCGCGATCCCCATTGCGGTCGTGAACGACTCCACCTTTCTGCTGGCCGTCGACGAAGAGAGCCACGAGTTGCGACTGCTCCGCGCCGATGCGGACCGAGTGGAGGTGGTCGTCACCGCGGCAGCACCTCCCTATCCGGTCGGCATCGCGTATGACGCAGAGCGTCGTCACGCCTACGTCACCAGTTTGTGGTCTCGCCAGCTTTCAAGATTCACCGTTGGAAACGATCCCTCGAACGCTGGAATACCAACCACCGTCTCTCTGGACAAAACGCTCGACTTGGAGATGGCCCCGCGATCGATCGCTGTGTTGCCGCGGACTGCTGCTGCCGATGGTGTCACCCGATTGGCAGTCGCCGATAGCTTTGGCGGACGATTGGCAATTGTCGATGCTGACCAGTGGCAAATCGAACGAATCCGCAAGTTCCCCGGACACAACGTTCGCGCCCTGGCGGTCACGCCCGAGGCCGATCGGATTGTGATGGCCCATCAAATGCTCAACGAGCACGCCCATTCGATCGCCAGCGATATCCAATGGGGAATCGTGATTCAGAACGACCTCCGCTGGTTGCCGCTGAAGAATCTTCTCGACGACGAAACCGTTCTGTACGCAGGCGGCCACGTTCATCCCTTAGGTTCACCCGGCCACGGCGGAGCCGATCCCGCAGGCCTTGCTCTTGGTGGCGACCGTCGCGTCGCCGTCACGCTGGGGGGCTTCAACAAAGTGATGATCGGCAGGGAAGGGGACTTGAGTCTGCGCCCCATTCGAGTTGGGCAGCATCCGACCGCCGTCGTTCTCAATCGCGAAGGGACGCGGGCCTATGTCGCCAACACGTTCAGCGATTCGATCACTGAAATCGACATGAATGCCTGGCGGGCCTTGCGCGAGATCCAACTCGGCCCGACACCTGAGCTTTCGCTCGTCGAGAAGGGAGAGGTCGTGTTCTACACGGCCCGATACTCGCACCAAGGTTGGATGAGTTGCCACAGCTGCCACAGCGATGGTCACACCAACATGGAGCGCAACGACAACTTGAGTGACGGCGGATTCGGAGCGCCGAAGCAGGTGCTTTCTTTGTTGGGCCGCGCCAATACAGCTCCGTTCGCATGGAACGCGGGCGTGCCCGACTTGGCCTCGCAAGTGGAAAACTCGATCCGCAAGACCATGCAAACCGACGTCAATCCATCGGCCGAAGATGTCGAATCGCTAACCGCTTACGTCGCTCAGCTCAAGTCGCCGCCAAGTGTCGACAAGCTTCGCGGCACGCAAGACGACGAAGCTATTACCCGCGGCAAGCAAGTCTTCGCCGATCGCAAGTGCGCCAGTTGCCATGAGGCACCTGCCTACACAGTGGCCGATGTTTTCGACGTCGGGCTCGAGGACGAAAACGGTCATCGCAAGTTCAATCCTCCTTCGCTCATAGGCGCCAGCCAACGCGATGCCTATTTGCACGATGGCCGGGCCAAGACGCTCGAAGCCGTGTTTGGCGAGCATAAGCATCCCGCTCCCCAAGAGTGGACCAACCAGGAGATCGCCGACCTGGTGGCTTTTTTGCGCAGCCTCTAGCCAAATCGGGCTGAAAACAACTTCCGTGGTCCCGATTCGACCCGACGTTACAATGAACTGTTGTCACGTTGCCGAACTCTTCTTTTCTCTCCGATGCTTCCCGCGAACGAACCTGCCGAACCGCACGCTCCCCTGATCGATCGATTCGGGCGGGTCCACTCGGCACTGCGTATCAGCATTACCGATCGCTGCAACATTCGCTGCTTTTATTGCATGCCGAATGAAAACGTGCAGTTCAAACCGCGAAGCGAATTGCTCACGTTCGAGGAAATCGAGCGTTTCGTTCGGGCCATTGTCCCACTCGGCATAACCAAGCTGCGACTGACGGGCGGCGAACCCCTTCTGCGCGCCGACCTGCCGGAGCTAGTACGACGTCTGGCCAACATTCCTGGCATCACCGACTTGGCTCTGACAACCAATGGCATGCTCCTCGAGCAGCAGGCCCAGGCGCTTCATGCGGCGGGACTGCGCCGGCTGAATATCAGCCTCGATACGCTCAACGAAGCGACCTTCCTCCAGATTTCCCGCCGCACCGGTCTCGATCGCGTGTTGGCTGGGATCGAAGGCGCTCGGCAGGCCGGATTCGAGAAGATTCGACTCAACGCCGTTTCGTTGGTCGGTATCACCGAGGAAGAAGTCGTTCCCCTGGTCCAGTTTGCAGGCGAACGGGGCATGGAAATCCGGTTCATCGAATTCATGCCGCTCGATGCCGAACATCATTGGCAGAGCGAGTCGGTCCTGACGGGTGCGGCGGTCCGGCAGATCATCGAAAGCAACCTCGGCCCTCTGGTTGAAGCGCCGCGGGGAGACCGCAGCCAACCGGCAACGGACTTCCTGCTAGCCGAAACGGAAGCCGTGGTCGGATTTATCAACCCGGTGAGCGAACCCTTTTGCGGCGACTGCAATCGCCTTCGGTTGACCGCCGAGGGACAAATCCGCAATTGCCTGTTCTCCGACGTGGAGTGGGACGCCAGAAGGTTATTGCGAAGCGGCGCCGACGACGAAGCGATCACGACCCTGGTTCGCCACTGCGTCGCTGCCAAAAAGTTCGGGCACGGAATCGATTCGCCCGTCTTCTCGCGCCCTGAGCGAGCGATGTATCAGATCGGCGGCTGAGCTATCGCGAGCTCTTACGAGCCAAGCTCCTGCACCAATCGCGTGCGAATCGCCTCCAAGCGTTCGGGATCGACGATCCGCTGATCCGTCACGCGATCGGTCACGTAGAAGACGTCGACCACCTGATCCAGGTGGGTGCTGATCTTTGCTACGCCCACCGACAGATCGAGTTCGAACAGAGCCCGGGCAATGGAATAGAGAAGCCCCACGCGGTCGTAAGCGAAAATGCCGATGATCGTGTATTTGTCGGAGCTGTCGTTGTCGAACTGGATTTTTGCGGGGACCGGCACGTGATCGGCCGCGGTCGTTCCCGCCGATGCCCATACTTGGCGAAACTTCGGGGGTTCTTCCTTTGGCGACGTCAGCGCTGCCACCAAGGCTTCCCTGACACTATTGACTCGCTCCGGCGGTGGCTCCCCATTGAAGTCGCCGTCTTGTACGTAGAACCGGTCAAGCACAAGGCCTCCAGCCAACGTGTGAATCTCAGCACCGAGAATGCTGTGATGCAGGCTGCTTAAGGCGCCCGCCAACCGGTGGAAAATGCCGACCGCGACGCCTTCCCAAGCTCCCACCGTGTACTCCATGGCGGAAAGCTGAGGACTGTATTTGCCCCATGCTTTGGCGCGATCGTGCGGCAACGTTCGCAAATCGTCCAGTTCATTGACTAGCTGTTTTGGATCGATGTTCATCAAGTACGCGACAGGCAGCGCATCGATCTCCTGCTTCCACCACGGCAAGTCTTCCCGGTAAACCGCTAGTCTTTCAATCGCCTCGCGTTTGGGGCGAGTCAATCGTTCGACAGCTTGTTCCGGCGAATCGCTGGAAATCAGCGCCAGCGTATGGCGATACAAGTCGGTCAGCAATCGCTTCTTCCAATCGGTCAAAACGCCCGGGCCAACAGCCGCAAGATCCGCGCACGTCAGAACAAACAGCATCCGCAGCACGTCGGGCGAACCGACTTCGGCCGCGAACGGAACGACCACCCGCGGATCGTGGATATCGAATTGCTGCGCCAGATGGTTCATCCGCAGGTGTTTGTGAACCAAAAAGGTCAACGCGTTCGCTTCGTCCGTCGGAAGGCCGTATTGCTGCGCCGCCTGCTCGGCCAGCAGTTTGCCCACGTCGGAATGGTCTTGGTCGTAGCCTTTTCCCAGATCGTGCATGAGCGCGGCCAGGTGGAGGATTCGCTTCTGCCGGATCGCCCGATAGGCGTCACCGATCGGACCAGGATCGTCGAGAAAGCCGGTAACCGCTTCGACCGTGCGAATGGAATGCTCGTCGACCGTGAATTTGTGATAGTCGTTGAACTGCAAGAGTCCTCGGGCGTGGTCCACACCGGGGACCAATCGCTCCAGCACGCGAAGCCGATGCAAACTTCGCAGCAACTCTCCCAGCCGCCGCGATTGAGAGAGGATCCCAAGAAACCGCTTGATGGTTTCCTCACTCAGTTTCCCAGCGGGCGAGTGCTCAAGCGCGGCGGCGGTCGCATGCGTCACGGCCTCCCAACATTGAGGATCGATCGACTTGTCGCTCAAGGCGGCCAACTCCATCAGCCGCATCACCTCGTCCAGGTTCGCTTCCAATTTCTTCAGGCCGCTTCGCGTGACGGAAACCGTGGCAGTCCCCACTTGATAGTCGCGCTCGACAACGTGGCTGAACAAAGGGCGAAGCAGCGATTGGAACGTCACCTCCGGCTGCGCACGATGCAGGAGTTGATCCGTGACATCGCTTACGTCGGTGCAATGCCGGAAGTAGTCGCGCATGAACTCTTCGACGGGCAACAGCCCAGGCTGCCCTCGATACCCAAATCGCTCCGCAATCCGAATCTGCTCGGCACGATCCAGCACGTCGACACTCCGCCCGGCATGAAAGTGCAATTCGTTGCGTAATCTCAGCAGAAACTCCCGTGCAGCCAGGAGTTTCTTAGCCTCGGCCGCCGAAAACGCACCACGCTGCGCAAGGGCTTTGGCTTCGCGCTCGTGGTAAAGCACGAAACCGATCCAACGAATCAGTTGCAAATCGCGAAGAGCCCCCCGGGAACGCTTCACGTTGGGTTGAAGTAGATTGACGGTGTCGCCGTGCTTCGCTCGTTCTTCTCCTCGCGCCTGCAACAAACTTGCCAAGATTTGCTTTTGCGACCGGGTCGCCAAGCGCGTCAGGCGTTCCCCCATTTGATGGAACAACTGCTGCTCGCCGTGGATCAGCCGTCCCTCGATCAACCCAGTGAAGACAGTTGCGTCCGATCCCGCCATTTCGCTGACATTGTTCAACGTTCGAGCGGCGAATCCGAATTGCAAACCGGCGTCGAAGACTTTTCCCGCCAGCCACTTCGAGACAAAGCTCGCGGCCTTTTCCGCTTGCGGCGTATAGAGCAAGAGGACGTCGACATCGGAGCCAAGGGCCATCTCCCTCCGACCGTAGCCCGAGTGAGCGATCAGCGCCGCCTGATCGACGAGCGTCAGGCCTTCGGCCTCCCAGAGTTCCGCCAGCGCCGCGTGGTAGAGGCCCAGCATGACGCCATCGATCGCGTCGGAAAGCAACCGGCAAACCTCGACTCCGCTGCCACCTTTCTGGTGTCGAGTCTCTGCGCGCAAACGCCCGCTGGTAAGTTGACTGCGCGCCGCCAGTACAGCCGGGTGAACCCGGATCCCTTCGCTTGCCATAGGGTACGCGGACTTTGCTGTACGGCGAACAGCGAGCTGTCGACTTGCCGCACAACGGAGAATCGGGAGAGATGGAAAACAAAAAACGGGAGTTCTTGCGACTCCCGCTTCAAAATCGACCGAGCAAAACTCCAGACCGAGTCAACTGGCGCGGGCGCCATCACATCTTCGCTGACTCGGGCAAGAAAGTCTCATTCGACGTTAGAGGGCGCCTTCGCCCGCTTCACCGGTTCGAATCCGGATCACGTTCGCCAAATCGGAGACGAAAATCTTCCCGTCACCAATCTGACCCGTTTGGGCCGTCTTGAGGATCGTGTCGACAACATTTTGTAGTGCGCTGTTGGCACACACGATTTCGATCTTCACCTTGGGAACGAAATCGACCTTGTACTCGGTGCCGCGATACATTTCGGTGTGCCCTTTTTGGCGACCGAATCCGCGGACCTCGGTGATCGTCATCCCCTGGATCCCCTTTTCGCTGAGGGCATTTTTGATGTCCTCCAACTTGAAGTGACGAACAATCGCTTCAATCTTCTTCATTCTCAAACTCCTGGCAAAAACAAGTATGTTGTCTCAGGGCAATCGGCCAAATCGTTGCGCTTCTTGCAAATTCGCAAGTGCATCGCGGCAACGCGGCCCGGATATTTCGTGGAAAACGACGCCGCCAAACGCGGCGCCGGTGGAGGTTTTTGTCATTCTACGCAAATCGAGGGCAGTCGTCTTGTGTATTCACGACGCGCCCTTTTCCAACACATCTAAGGCGACAACCAGCTAGATCTGGATGTAGCCTTCTTCGCCGTGTTGGCTTTGGTCCAATCCCAATTGCTCGTCGTCGCGGCTCACCCGCAGGCCGATCGTCACATCGACGATCTTGAGGATCACAAACGTGGCGGCGATCGACAAACACCAGGTCACGGCCACGGCCACAATATTGCCGATCAGCAAGCCGGTAGCTCCGTCCGGATACAAGCCCATTGGCTTTCCGAGCGAAACGGCCGGGTCGGTAACCATACGTGTTCCGAAAACACCCGTAAGAATCGCACCCAGTGTTCCGCCGACGCCGTGAACGCCGAAAGCGTCGAGCGAGTCGTCGTAACCGAAGGTCGACTTCAATGACGAACAGGCATAGAAGCAGACGATCCCAGCCGCCAAGCCCATCAGCAAGGCGTGCATCGGGAGTACGAATCCGGCGGCCGGCGTAATGCAGACCAACCCAGCCACGGCGCCCGATGCCGCACCCAAGGCGCTCGGCTTGCCGCGAATAACCCACTCGATTCCGGCCCAAGACAACGTCCCAGCTGCGGCCGAGAAGTGCGTATTCATGAACGCCTGCGAGGCGATGCCATCCGAAGCCAAAGCGCTACCGGCATTGAAGCCGAACCAACCCACCCACAGCATGCCCGCGCCAATCACGGTGTAGGTCAAGTTGTGAGGAGGCATCGGCTCTTGGCCGAAGCCAAGCCGTTTCCCAAGGATCACAGCGCAAATCAAGGCGGAAACACCGGAACTGATGTGCACTACTGTGCCGCCTGCGAAGTCGATGGAACCTCCAGCTAAAGCCCCGTCGACGTTGTATGCCAAAATCCCGCCGGCCCACACCCAGTGGCAAAGCGGACAGTAAACAATCGTTCCCCAAAGAATGCAGAAGACCACCATCGCGCTGAACTTCATCCGTTCCGCGAAGGCTCCACAAATCAGGCCCGGCGTAATGATGAAGAACATTCCCTGGAAGAGCATGTGGGTCGAGACCGGGTACATGTCTGTCTCGCCGATCTTGTACATCGGGGTGACTACCGTCTTCGTGCTTTCGTCCCACGTACGAGTGACGCCGTTCATAAACAGATATTGACCATCACCGACCAGGGTATCGAACGACCTACCAGGTATCTTTCCAAATGCCCACGAGTACCCATAAACTCCCCAAATGACGGCCATCAGCCCCATAAGAAAGATGCACTGCATCAGGACGCTGAGGACGTTCTTCTTGCGAACCAAACCGCCGTAGAACATGGCGAGTCCCGGTACGGTCATAAAAAGAACCAAGGCCGACGACACCAACATCCACGCGTTGTGGCCTGCCGACGCTGCCTCTGGAATTTTCTTCTTCAGTTCCTCGAACTCGGTCTGTGCATTGAAATCGGGTGCTGGAGTGCCAGGCATTGCAGGTATCGCACCAGCCTGGCTAGGGCCACCCGGCGAACCGGGGCCTGGACTTCCTCCCGAAGACGGAAGGTCAACAATCGGAATGCCATTGGGGTCGGTTCCGATTACCTTCGGCCCTTTAGAAGCCTCGCCTTCCTTTGATTCGGCGGCGTCGGCAGCCTTGTCCGCATCCTGGGAGAAAGCCGCGGAGAGCGGAAATGAAAACGTCGTCAACACTACGGCGACAAGGGCCAACCTTGTACGCCATCCCAAACTTTGAAACACCATGATTGAATTTCACCCTTGTCCGGAAGAGGTAGTCGAAAAAGCCTGTGGACGGCTGCTCGACACGGCGAGAAGTCGATACCTCAACGCGCGAAGCGATCTTCGCAGTCGGTACATCGAGACAACGACTCAGCCATGCGCGGACGCATGTTGTGCAGAGGAGCCGAACTACCAGACCAAACAAAAGAAGCCGAGAACTTTGAGACCTAACTCGTCGCCTTCCGGCCCACGTGCCGGTCGAGTCATTTCTCAGGTGGCCGAAAGCAAAGTGCCATCGCTACGGAGAGAGCGCGATGCGTCACTTCTGACAGCTACCTTCAAGTTGGTAAGTGTAACTCCACAAGCGAACGTGTAAAGCTGTTATTCCGACTTTTTAGGGGCAGATACTTACCCGAACAACTCCGCAATCGGCTCGCCAACGTAAAGATGGTGCGGCCGCTCCAGATTATCATGCCACGCCGCGGTATGTGGAATTCCAATAGTGTGGTAAATTGTCGCCGCCATCGACTCCGGTGTCTGTGGGCTTGCGGCGGGAAAGGCACCCAACTTGTCGCTTGCGCCGACGGTTTTGCCCCCCGCGGTACCGCCTCCGGCAAACAACACGCTTTGGACAGCGCCCCAATGGTCGCGCCCCGGCAACTTGTAATGCTGTGGCAAGTGCGTGATCTTTGGAGTCCGACCGAACTCGCCCGCCATCACGACCAGCGTTTCGTCGAGCATTCCCGATTCGTTCAAGTCATTCAGGAACGCGCTCACCGCGCGGTCCATCGGTGGGAACAGCTTGTCTTTCAGATGCGGAAACGCTTCGCCGTGCGTGTCCCACGATTCGTTGTTTCCCAAGTTCACTTGAATCAGCGTCACGCCCGCTTCGACGAGTCGCTTGGCCATCAACAGCGACCAGCCGAACGAGTTTTTGCCGTAGCGCTCCTGCACTCGCTCGTCGGCCTTGGTGACATCGAACGCGCTGCGAACGCTCGCGTCGGTCAGCAGCGACAATACGCCCTGGCGAAATTCGTCGAACTGGCCGACCTTCGCCGCATTGGTCGCAGCGGTTTCCAGATGCCGCTTTTGCGTTTCCAGTTCCGATAGCAGCGTATTGCGGCCGGAGAAACGATGGTCGTCAAAACCTTGTGGCAAACTCAAACTCGGCGCCGAGAAGACCCGCTGGTCCTTTTCGCCGCGCTCTTGGTGATCGAAGTGATACTCGGGAAACGCACCATACGACGTGGAATGGAATGGGGAAGCCTCGATAATCCACGGATCGTGTTCCGCTCCCATCTGGCCGCCGAACTGCCCAGGCAAGATGCGTCCTGAATAGTGGACAAGTCGATCGGGCAAAATCACGGCAGGCGGAAGGTTGTTCCTCGCCGTTTTTCTTTTCACAACGTCCGAGGCGCCCACCAGCGATCCAATACTCGGCCAATCGCCAGGGCGCGGCAAACTCGGATTGAATCCGGGAGGCGTTTGCGACCGCCCGGTCATCATCAGCAGATGGCCGGCAGAATGATCGTTGCTCGGATGAGTGAGCGAACGAACCAAGCTCCACAGCGGACTGCACTCGGCCAACCGAGGCAGATGCTCGCAAATCTGCAATCCAGGCGTTTTCGTTGAAATCGGCTGGAACTCGCCCCGAATATCGGCCGGGGCATTGGGCTTCATGTCGAAACTATCGTGCTGCGCCAGACCACCCGACAAGAAGATATAGACGCAGGCCTTCGCTTTCCCAAACGCCGCGGCCGCTCCTTCCGCGCCCACCACATCGGACGCTTGCAGAGCGCGGCGATGATTCATTCCCAACCCAAGCAAACCAATCGCCCCCGCTTGAATGGCGGCGCGGCGCGGTAACACAGGATGACGCAGCGAAGGATGATGGAGCGTCACAGGCGGGGTCTCCAGGCGGGGCAATCCATCGGCGGGACTGGATGGATTGTAACCGAAAGCATTTCGGAAACAAAAGAGATCAGCCAACGACGTCTCATTCACTCGATTCGTCTTCTTCTCCACCATCCATCCCAAGCTGTCGCATCTTGCGATACAAGTTCGACCGATGAAGCCCCATGTTCTCGGCAGCGAGCGTCATATTCCCGCGCATCCGCGCGATTTGCTGTTCGATATAGTCGACTTGAAACTGCTTGGTCGCGTCGGTGAGCGACAGATCGAGGTTGATTCCCTTCGGTTTCCCTGATTGCTGCGGCGCAAGAATGAAGGCCAAACCTTCCGGTTCGATCCGATCCTCCGTCGAGAGATAAGCCAATCGCTCGATCAAGTTTCGCAGCTCTCGAACGTTGCCCGGCCACGAGTGGGCCAGCAGTTTCTTTTGGGCCGCCGCCGAGAACTTGATCAACTTCCGCTGCGCTTTGCGGCAGAAATAATGCAGGAAGTGATCGGCCAACAAGAGAATGTCATCGCCGCGCCTGCGTAAAGCGGGCAAATCGACGGTGACGACACTAAGCCGATAGTACAGGTCTTCGCGAAACCGCCCCGCCTGGACTGCTTCCGTCAAATTGTGATTCGTCGCAGCCAACACGCGGACATCCACGGCGATGGTGCGCGATCCGCCCACGCGCGTCACCACGCGTTCTTCCAGCACCCGCAACAGCTTGGCCTGCGCTCCTAGGCTCATATCGCCGATTTCGTCGAGGAACAGCGTCCCACCGCTGGCAAACTCGAACTTCCCCTGCCGCGTCTCCCGGGCATCGGTAAACGCCCCCTTCTCGTGGCCGAAGAGTTCGCTCTCCAGAAGCGTTTCGGTCAGCGCCGCGCAGTTCACCGCCAACAAAGGCTCGTCGCGGCGGCGGCTTTGATAGTGAATGCTCTGGCTGACCACTTCCTTCCCGGTCCCGTTTTCACCGAGAACGAGCACCGACAACTCCGTATCGGCCACGCGTTCGATCGTCTTGCGTAGTGCGTCAATGGCCGGGCAATTGCCGATCAGTTGCACCCCCTGGGCCGCCTGCGAAACCATCTGTTCGCGCGATTTCACGACGTGTTCAAACTGCTCGGTCGATTCCAATGCGCCGGCCGCATGATCGGCCAGTTCGGTGAGCGCAACGACATCGTCGTCAGTAAAATTGCCGACCTTCTTGTTGATCATCTCGAATGCGCCGATGATCTCGCCTTTGCGATTTCGCAAAGCGACACACAGCAGCGAGCGCGTTTGAAACTTGAGTTTCTGGTCGACGGCCCGATGGATCTCGCGCTGTTCCGACTGCACGTCGACATCGACGCGCCGTGGTTCACCCGTGTCGACGACTTGCCCGACGACACCGGTGTGCTCGGGAATGCGAATCTCGTTTCCTTCGACCCCAAGCGCAGGTCGGCCGATCAGCAGTCTCGATTTGCGATCGCGGAGGAAGATGGTCGCGCGCTCGGCCGCGAGAAGCCTCGTCGAGGCCTCGGCCATTTGTTGCAGCAACTCGTCCAGCTTCCGGTGCCCCTGCCAGTCGGCCACCAGTTGCAAGATCGCATCGAGGCGTTTTGCTTTGGCCGTGAGTTGCTCGCGATGGCGCACCGCCGCGGCAATCTCGCCGAGCCAATCGCTCCAACGCGAAAGTTGCTGGCTTGCATCGACAGCGGTCGACTTATAACTCGCCACTAATAGTGCCGAGGACGTACGGTCTTCGGCGGGCATGCGGATGGGAATCGACAGCCACTCGGCCGATCGGCCGTACAAACCATTGCGATCGACCGCCTCGGCCAAAATACTCTCGGGCATCGGCCGAGCGGCGCCTGCCACGGTCATCGGCCGCCACAGCCCCTTTTCTCCTCGCACAAACGCCACTGTTTCGGCGCCCAACGCCGAACGGATCCGCGCGGCAGCGGCCGAGAAGAAGTGCGATTGGTCCCCCGCATCCAGCGCCGTGGCAAGCGTTTGCAGCAGCGCCGCGTTGAAAGCAGGCGTCTTTTCGAGTCCGGAATAGCGAGACGGATCGTCCATGCGTGTCCTGCCGAGAAATCGTTCCCCTATGTCCAGATTGTCGACCGGCGCGGCACGCATCACAAGCCGCCGAACTGGCGTCAACTACCCTAGCCGGAACGCCCGCCAATCGCGAGAATGACGGCGTCAATTGCCCAACTTTCGTATATCAAAAGGGACGACGGCGCTATGGGATTGTTCGAAGGCAAGAAGGGTCTGATTCTCGGCGTTTTCAACGAACACTCGCTGGGCTGGGCGATTGCCGACAAGATCATGAGCGAAGGCGGGGTCTGCGGGTTCAACCACATGCCCGACAAGCCCGACGACGACAAGAAGCGGAACCACCGCCGCGTCTCGATGCTGCTCGATGCGCTGCCCCACAAGGACCGCGCCAAGTTCCTGATGCCGATGAACGTACAGAAGGACGAGGACGTCGCGGCGATCATGGACCGCACCAAACAAGAATTCGGCAAGATCGACTTCTTGTTGCACTCGATCGCCTTCGCGCCGCCTGATGACCTGGCGAAGAGCACCGTCGATACCAGCCGCAACGGCTTTCTGACCGGCATGGACATCAGCGCGTACAGCTTGATCGCCGTCTCTCGCGCCGCTCGCCCGATCATGAGCGACAACTCGTCGATCCTCACGCTCACCTACTTCGGCGGCGAGAAGTGCGTCCCCGGCTACAACGTGATGGGCGTCTGCAAAGCCGCGCTCGACTCGATCGTCAAATACCTGGCATTCGATCTAGGGCCCAACGGCATCCGAGTGAACGCTCTCTCGGCCGGCCCAATGAAAACGGTTTCCGGCAAAGGCGCAGGCGTCGATGCCATGCTCCGCATGTACGAGTACATGGCCCCCATCGGCCGCAACATGACGCACGATGAAATCGGCAATACCGGCGCGTTCCTTCTCTCCGACATGTCGAGCGGCATGACGGCCGAGATCATGCACGTCGACGGCGGCTACAACGCCATGGGAACCCCCGGCCGCTTGCTCGACAAACTCAAAGAAGCCGAAGCCGCCCTCAAAGCCCAAGGCTAGCCACACGCGGAGCGTGGCACGAAAAAAGTAGCCCGGACTTTCCAGTCCGGGCAAAGTGGAGCAACCACCCAAAAAGCCGAATTCTCCCAAGATCGGCTGCTTCCTCACGTAGCACAAACAATCCTGTCTGTGCGCAGTGGACTCACTACCTCGGGCACCTCATCGAGCAGCAAGCCACCCCACCCATCTAGCCTCCAAGTAAACTAAAAGACGCTCACGCCCACCTTCGCCGGACAAGCCCTTTAGCCGAAATAAACTGTCCGGCCTACCTTGGAGCCTCCCATGTCGCGTCCCTCCCGCCGAACGGTTCTCCAGCTCTCGATCGCGGCCGTGTCCACATTGGCCGCCCGCAACCTCCTCGCCGACGAGCCCAAGAGGGACCTCTTCGCCCGCGACAACCTGGTCGCCTGGTGCATCGTCCCATTCGACAGCCAAAAGCGCGGCCCCGACGAACGGGTCGCCGTCCTCAAAGAACTCGGCTTCAAAAAGTACGCCTACGACTGGCGAGCAGAACACCTTCCCACCTTCGATCACGAGCTTGACTTGCTCAAGAAAGAAGGAATCGAACTCACGTCGGTCTGGTTCCCGGCCGGGCTCAACGACGAAGCCAAAACGATCCTCGGCCTGCTCGAAAAGCACGGCATCAAAACGCAGCTTTGGATCACGATGGGCGACCCCGCCCCCGGCAAGAGCGACGAAGAAAAAGTCGAAGCCGCCGCCAGCGCCATCCGCCCCATCGCCGAAGCCGCCGGCAAAATCGGCTGCCGCGTTTCGCTCTACAACCACGGTGGCTGGTTCGGCGAACCGGAAAACGAGCTTAAGGTGATCGCCAAGATCGGCAAGGACAGTGTTGCTAAGGGGAATGTCGGCATCGTCTACAACCTGCACCACGGGCACGACCACCTCGACCGCTTCGCCAAGATGCTCGACGCAATCATCCCGCACCTCGACGCCCTCAACCTGAACGGCATGGACGACGACGGCGAGCGCAAAGGACGAAAGATCCTAGCCCTCGGCGAAGGAGAACGCGACTTGCAACTTCTCAAAACCATCGCGGCCAGCAAGTACACCGGCCCCATCGGCATCCTCGGCCACACCAACGACGACATGCGCCTCCGCCTGATGGACAACCTCGACGGTTTGGAATGGCTACGCCCGCAAGTTGCGGGTAAGGAAGCGGGGCCGGCGCCGAAGTATCGGACAACTGCGGGGAAGAAGTAGGGGCGTGGACCGTTGCTTCGAGAATGCTTTGAAGTCGACCAAACTCTTGGCGACGGGTTATTCGACTTCTGCCGCCGCATAAAGCTGCATTTCCATTCGTATGGACCGCGCGAGTCCATCTAGGTTTCCGAAAAGGCTCTTGCTCGTGATGTTCACCTTCCGCAATAGCGCGAAGACGGAACTGTACAAAGAGTGATCGACTCTAAATTTGATCATTGAAACGTCGCGATAAGTATCCGCTTCCGCGATCCTCTCGATCTTCATTGCTCCGTTACCGGACAATAGAAATGAACCCGCTTGCCGATCCAAGCGTGCATTCATCTGCTTAGGTTCAGTTATCCAAAGCATGTCATACGAGAACCGATCGACAATATCTTCAAACACTTTGTCCTGCTTGTCATGGAGTGACTCACGGGTTTCGGTGAATGTGTTGTCCCTTTTTTTAATCTCAGCCAGCGAACGATCCATGGTCGCCGTATAGTCAATGGCATAGATGGCAAAATCGTTTTTGCCGTGAGGGGAATAGCTTTCGAGCGCGAAGTACATTGCCACATATGGGCTTTCTGTAAAGTCGACAAGGCGCGTGGGGACACCGTAGTGTTGCATGATTGAAAGCCAAGCAAGCTTGCTATCAGGCAAGACGTTTTCACGGTCATACAGGTGAAACTTTGATTTAAACTGCCGGAGCGAGTAGTCTTCGAATTTCTTCGCGTTCACCTTTGACCACGCCTCTCCTACAACCCGTTCAAGAGACGATTGGAGTCCCCAATCAGCGTTCGCTTGCCCCCTAAAGATGTAATGATTTGGCAGTTCATTAAGCTGCCGAATCAGGCCATCCATGTCTGTGACGTGACGCTCATCCATCGTGCCTGACCTCCTTGTACAGCGCGGTTAATTCTTTGACGACCGCTTTTGGGTCATGCGTTGATTCATCAAAGCTACGTTTTAGTGGATCGCCTGTTAGGGCAATAGTAACGGGCGCCGATGACTTCTTTAGCTGTATTTGAGCTGTGGCTTTGTTTCCGGAAGCTGCAGTGCTTCGAGCGACTTCTGTAACCACTTCCTTCTTAAGGTTATCGCCTGAAATTTGCGCCTTTCCTTTTGTAGCGTTCGCAGCAGAAGCGTAGACGGACAGTGGCTTCTGGAAATACTCATCCGCATCAAATGGATTAGGACCTGTAAACTGAGCAGAGAAGCGCAAGACGCGATAGGCACGTTCGACATTTTTTAAAAAGCCTTCTGGATCTGAGATAGCTGCGATCCGCACTTCAACATCGTGGTCTTTTGCAACCGTGGTCCCCTGAAGAACTTCCTCAAGCTTTGCCGCGATTCCCGTCGGATGTCTTGCAAGTTTGCGCGTGTGAGCGATTCCAACAAAGCCAATAGCAGCATTAAAAACGACGTGCGTGTACGGACTCGTCTCAAAATCTTCTGCGACAAAATTACCAGTCACTTCATCGAACGTAGTGTTCGTGGTGCTCGTCGTCCTGCCAAAGGCAAAGTATCCTGTGTCCTTGCTGTAAAACGCAAGGTTTCCAATGTGCCACGTGCGTCCCGGATTCAGTTCAGCTGAAGGTCGCTCTTCCAGAGCTCTTTCGAAAACTTCACGGGAACTGGTCTGGTCGCTAAATAGCTGACGCTGTGATGAAATAATCATTTTTGCACGAAACAGGCTGTATTCAATCGTCGCCATGCTTTGTCAATCAGAAGGTAGGCGTGATTTTGCAAATGACAGGGGAATACCTAGTATCGACGACGAATCGTATCACCGATTCACCGTCGGTTACGCGAGAGTCTATGTTATCCACGGAAAAGGTGGCGATTCATAGATTGTTTCACACTCTATGACAACAAATACCGCTCGAAGTGGAGATCCTCGCCCGCGTCACGTTTGGCGAATTCGAAGGCTGTTAACTCCTCATGCTTAAATACCACCCATGAAATCCCTCACCAAAGAAATCTGGCTGGAAGTCCCCAAACGCCGCGCGGTGGTCTCGTTGCACAAGGAAGTCGAGCGTCTCGTCGCCGAAAGCGGTGTGGCCGAGGGACTGGTCCTCGTCAACGCGATGCACATCACGGCCTCGGTCTTCATCAACGACAACGAGCAGGGGCTGCACCACGATTACGAGGTTTGGCTCGAAAAGCTTGCCCCGTTTGACGGATCGCCTGATCGTTACCACCACAACCGCACCGGCGAAGACAACGCCGACGCCCACATGAAGCGGCAGATCATGGGCCGCGAAGTGGTCGTCGCAATCACAAACGGCAAACTCCACCTGGGACCGTGGGAACACATTTTTTATTTTGAGTTCGACGGCCGGCGACGCAAGCGGGTGCTGGTCAAGATCATTGGCGAGTGACAGGATGCAGCTGTTCTGGCACCAAATGTTTCTCTTAGCTCTGAAAGGCCGCGAGGCCGCGCGGGGTTGGCGGCTCCCGACCAAAGAAAAGGCGCACGCGGGATTGTGCCGAATGACGGGCGTCGACTTTGGATTCGACGTCGCCGCCTGGAAGAACTATCTGAAAGACAACCGCCCAAGGCTTTCCGGCAACGCAATCTGTGTCGATGTACCGGCTCCCAAGTTCGCTCGCTTCGAGCGAGTGCTCGTCATCAGTGAAAATCCAAGACGCAGCCAATGGAACGGCAAGCGTGGAACAATCGCTTGGCTCGACTCCTATTATGTCCTGCAACAACCCCGCGACGCCGACCGATGGACCTACATCGTTCACCTTCCAACGCAGGGAAAATGGATCTCCTTTTCCCAGTCCGACCTCGCTTCGGAAGGCACGTTCGAGCCTGAGTCTGCTCTACTCGGTGATCGCCCTGAAATCAGCTTCGATATCATCCTCGAAGAGGACAACGACAGGGCCGAAGGGAGCTATCGGCTGCCTGGCGAGTTTTGGAACGTCGCAATCTTCGAAAAGGCCGACGCGCCGGAGCTTCGGTGCAAGCCAGCCGTCTGGCGAAAACCGACCGTCTGGGAGTCCGAGATCCCCGGCGTGGTGATCCAGTTCCCTCAGGCCGCTAAGATGGGGCGAGACGATATTCTGCGGGCGATGTCGCATTTCTTCCACGTGGGCGAGTGGGCAGAAATCTCCGGGCCAGATTCTATCGTGCTTCGCTAGTCCGCTCGGGCGGCGAACCTTGGCAGCACTTTGGGTGTCACGCCGACATGGATGCTGAGCGACTGCGCGAGGAGAACGATCCATGTGCCGATATGCCTACAAAACATCATCGATCTGGAGCAGATGAATCTCGCGTAGCCCAAATGGAAACGGGAACCGAACGAATAAGAATGGAAAGGACGGAATTACAGAGCGCATTGCAACAAGTGATGTGCGCCATGTTCGCGCGCAACCAGTCTTATTTTGGTGCGGGTGGACCCGACTATTACGGCGTCGAGGTCGTCAATGTGGCAAGCGACGGCGCCCAGTTCGATCTGATCCTGACGTTCAAGGCGGGAACACATTATTGCTGCGTAGAGCTTGGCTGCCACTTTTCCTTTGCGATTGGCGGCGGCAGAAAACCAAAATGGATCAGTCGATTCCGCCAGCTCATGAAGGATCGCGGCTTTGCGCAACCGGGGCTCATCACGATCAACAATGTTCACGTGATTGTCGAAGAAGGGGTCGTCTGTGAAGCGACGAAGCACCTTACGCCTCCTAACCCACGTCGCTACGAGTACGACGACGGACCGTTTTTTGAGGTCGATCCGGCACAATAGCACACCCCGGAGGTATGAATGGGTGAAGAGCGCGCCGCCGAATACTTTCATCTCCTCTTTGAGCGAACGCCAATCGGCGCCGAAATCCCGCCGTGCCCCGAACTTCAGGAGGCTTGCAACCGCCTGGAGTCGTTCCTCTATGGCGTACTTTGGGATTCCTGCGCCGAATGGGACGAAGTCCTCGACGGCGTCGATCCCATTCGCGTGACCAAGATCGGCGAGCGGGAAGTGGATATTGTCGCGATTGCGATTTTGATCAATGATCAGACCGTGACGCTGATGCACGCGAGATTGCAGATCGACAGTCGTGGCAAATCGATTCCTTGGCTCGAATTGAAATTGGGAGAGCGCGTAAACGGAAGTTGGCTGCGAGAAAAATACGGCGAGGACAAGATCCTTCGGCGATTGTCGCTCAAAGACTGGAATCTCGACGCCGTGGATTGGTACTTCAAAGCGGGTTACGGCGAGCGCCAATCATGAAGTCGTTTTCCCTTGAGCTGACTCCGATCACATGACCGTCGTCGCCCGCAAAACCGTCGTCAGCCTATGGACCTTGGTGAACACGACTATTCTGGTTCAGGCGGTCGGCATCGGGATGTCGTTCGTGTTTGCTCAAGCCCCGGGCGCGTTCGACTATTTCTGGCTAGTGCCCATTGCTCTAACGTTCCCAATCGGACCAATCTCCGTTTGCATTGGGCTTTTGGAGCGACGCAAAGAAGGGGTCACGATGTTCTTCGATCGTGACGGCATCTGCTGGGAATGCTCTGGGGCGCTCGCGTTTTTCTGGCTCCCAGTCAAACGACATTACTATCGAATTAAGTGGGGCGAGATCCTTGGTGCGAAGCTAGTTCATGGCAGCTTCGGTAATGGTGAAGGAAGCTACACCGGTCCCGTCGTCCTTATTGGCGTCGGCCGGTGCGAGTCGATGACGCCCGCCGAACTGAAAAGCTCGCAGGAATTCGTTCTGACGAATCTGGGACGTCCACCCTGGGAACGGACGTTGGCGATCACTAACTACGAGCAAAAGCTCTGGAATCCAGAAGAAATCGTCGCCCAGATCGAACAAACACTGGGCGACAAGACGGTGCGCGAGCAATGGGGCGACCCACCTTCGTGGATGCTACTTGCCTGACTTCTTCTTTTTCGGTGTCTCGAGTTTTTCGGCGTCGAACATCCCGCTCACTTCGACATCGACCGAGCCTTCGTTGTCGCGCGGATCGCTGTCGTAGATCCGCATCAAGAGCTTGCCGCTCACTTTGGGAATGAATTGCTTTTCGGCGCCGATCACGAACGGCTTGTTGTCGTCCTTATCGGGACCTTCGATCATTCCCACCAGGCAACCTGGGTCGAAGTCGCGCAGTTCTTTGGCGATGGGCATTCCTTCGGGGCCAGTTTCAGCTTCGATTCGTAGGGTCCACTTCCCTTTGGCGTGAATATTGAGCGGGCGATCCTCGATCGCTGTGACGCCTGTGTCTTGCCAATCATCCTTCGCCGAGATCGAGAACTTGTGGGTCCTCGCCGACATCTCGTATTGCATGATCTCGTTCATGCGTTGGTTGGCTTGCTGGTGCGCGGGAGCGATCTTCAAGATTTCTTGATAGACGTCGCGAGCCTTGCTGAAGTCCTTTTCCTTTTCGTACTTCTTGGCCAGGACTTCAGCGTCCTTCACGAACGCCGCTTGCAGCTTGCGAATCTCCGGGTCGTTGGAGATCTTGACCACCTTCTCCTTCTCTTTGTCCTTATCCTTGCCTTGGGGGCGCTTGCCGCCGTTGTCTTGGGCCCACAAGCCGGCGACGCCACCGAGCAGGATTGCGGCCGCCATACCTGGCAGCGTCCACCGCGATAAGCCCATTGAAGAAGCGCTAGTGGAACCAGAGTTCGAGTCGCCCAAGGATTGAAAAGCCATGTTCGAGATTCAGTGAGCTAGAAGGAGAGAGAAAGCCTGGGAGGCCACATTATTCACACTCGCCAATCCATTGAGAACAGCGAATGAGCCCCTCTTCCTAAGCGAACAGGAGACGAAATCGGACTCGACAAATCGATGAAAAACTGGCGTTTGGCAAATGTCCCTGATGGGCTCCGTCGCCGGGAAAAACAGTCGCCGCAAATCCTTTCACATAAATAACTTACAGCGAGTCCAATCGGCCATCCACGCATTGTGAGAAGGGCCGATTTTTGATAAAAACAGAGGTGTGAAAAACAGCGGTTTCGAACAGCTTTCTGGCACCCAAACAGGCCAATCTGCGGCGCGAAATCGGAACCGATTTTTCCAGTCGCGCCTGTCATAGCAGTGGATCGAGCCCAGCGGCCAATCCACCTGATTTGCTCCCATTTGATCATCTTGCGAAAGGACTCTCCTCTTGGCCGGTGAAGAAGACGATATCCCTGGCGGCGGTAACTCAGGCAACGGAAACGCAGCCGGCGGAGCAGGGGAGGGGAACGGCAGCGATGCACACGGTGGGATCGTAGTCGATCAGTCGATCGAAGACGAACTCAAGGAAAGCTACCTGACCTACGCGATGAGCGTCATCGTCAGCCGCGCCTTGCCCGATGTTCGCGACGGTCTCAAGCCTTCGCAGCGACGGATCTTGGTCGCAATGAACGACCTCAACCTGTCGCCTGGCTCAAAGCGAGTGAAATGCGCGAAGATTTCGGGCGACACCAGCGGGAACTACCACCCGCACGGCGAAGCCGTGATTTACCCAACGCTCGTTCGGATGGCGCAGGAGTGGAACACCCGCGCGCTGCTTATCGACAAGCAAGGGAACTTCGGCTCGATCGCGGGTCTTCCTCCCGCCGCCATGCGGTATACCGAAGCGAGGCTCTCGCAGTTCTCGTCGATGATGCTCGAGGACCTCGAACTCGACACCGTCGACTACGTCCCCAACTACAGCGAAACACGGCAGGAACCGACGGTTCTCCCGTCGAAATTCCCGAATCTGCTGGTCAACGGTGCACAAGGCATCGCCGTCGGGATGGCGACGTCGATTCCGCCCCACAACTTGGGCGAAGTGTGCGATGGGCTGGTCCGCGTGATCGATGACCCCGGCGTTTCCATCGACCAGTTGATGGAAATTATCCCAGGACCTGACTTTCCCACTGGCGGCGTCATTTGCGGCCGAAGTGGCATCCGCCGCGGCTACATGACGGGCCGCAGCAACATGGTCCTCCGCGCACGAGCGAAAATCGAAGAGGTCAAGCGCGATTCCTACCGTATCGTCGTCGACGAAATTCCTTACCAGGCAACGCGCGACCGCGTCGTCGAGCGGATCGCCGAACTCGTCAACGAAGACAAGATCAAGGGCATCCGCGGCATCACCGATTTGAGCAACCTCGAACACCCGGTCCACCTGGTGATCGATCTCAAAAAGGACGCCAATCCCGACGTCGTCCTGGCCCAACTCTACCAATTCTCGCCGCTGCAAGACTCGTTCTCGATCATCTTGTTGGCCTTGGTCGACGGCAAGCCGCGCGAGCTATCTCTCAAGGAACTGCTGGAAGAATTCCTCCGACATCGCGTAACGGTCATTCGTCGGCGGACACAATTCCTGCTGGCCAAGGCTCGCCGCCGCAAGCACGTGGTCGAAGGCCTTTTGATGGCCTTGGCGAACATCGACGAGATCATCCGCATCATTCGCTCGTCGCGGACGCAGGCGGAAGCCAAAGTCGGCTTGATGGGTATCCAGTGCCCCGCGTCGATGATGGAAAGGGCGCTCGGTGCCGATGGCTTCGCGCAGTTCCAATCCGAACGAGGCGCCTCCGACACCTACCCGCTGACCGCCGTGCAAGCCGATGCGATCCTGCGGATGACGCTCGGCCAGTTGGTCAATCTCGAACAAGAGCGGCTCGGACAAGAGCACGCCGAGATACTCGCCGAGATCAAGGAATATCTGCGCATCCTGTCGGACGAAGCCAACATCTTGGCGATGATCCGGCAAGAGTTGATCGACATGAAGAAGCGGTTCGGCGACAAGCGCCGTACCGAGATCACCGGCGAAGAGCTAGGCAACGTCGATCTGGAAGACCTGATCGAAGAACAGCAGATGGTGGTCACGATCAGCACGCGCGGCTACATCAAACGCACGCCCAGCAACACGTATAGGGCACAGCGTCGCGGCGGAAAGGGACTCAAGGGTGCCACCACTGAGGAAGAAGATCCGATCGAGCACTTGTTCGTCGCCAGCACGCACGACTACCTGATGTTCTTCACGAACATGGGGAAGGTCTATTGGCAAAAAGTGTACGACTTGCCCGAACTTAGCCGCGAGAGCCGGGGTAGGGCGATCATCAATCTCCTCACGCTCGCCGAAGGGGAGAAGATCGCAAGCTGCTTGGCCATTCGCAACTACGATTTGCCCGACCACTTCCTGGTAATGGCGACTCGCAAAGGCCTCGTCAAGAAGACGCCGCTGGAACAATACAGCCGTCCGAAAAAAGGTGGCATCATCGCGATCAGCCTCCGCGAAGGGGACGAACTCGTCTCGGTCGCCCTCTTGAAGAAGGGGGACGAAATCTTGATGGCTTCGGCCAAGGGACAAGCGTGCCGCTTCAAGCAATCGCTGGTCCGCTCGTCGGGCCGCAACGCCCAAGGGGTCAAAGGAATTCGCCTTCGCGCAGGTGACTCGTGTGTGGGAATGGTCGTCGCTGATCCGAGCGCCACGCTCCTGACCGTCTGCGAAAACGGCTACGGCAAGCGAACGCCTTTTGGTCCCAACAGCAGCGAGCCCGATATCGAACCGGCCGAGGACGAGACGGCAGCCGCGACCGAAGCGGCTGCCGACACAGCCGGTGAAGAAGATGGCGGTGAAGAAGGGGAAGACAGCGGCGCCCGCTATCCAACCAAGGGTCGGGGCGGCCTGGGCGTTCGGGATATCCGAACCACCACTCGCAACGGCCCAGTCATCGGAATCGCGGCCGTGACCGACGATCACGAAATCCTGATGATGACCGCCCGCGGGAAAATCCAACGGACGCCAGCCTCGGGTGTAAGCGTGATCGGCCGCAACACTCAAGGCGTGCGGATCATGAACCTCGACGAAGGAGACACCGTCGCCGCGATCGTCCGCGTGCCGAAGGGAGAAGATATCGAGGAAGAGGAAAGCATGCCGATCTCGCCGCCGGTTCCTCTGTCACCCCCTGCTGCCGGAGCGGAACCACCGGCTGAAGGTGGCGAGGAAGCGGCTGAATAGCGGCGTTGGTTGAGGTCTCACCTTGACCTTGGAAAACAGCTCCCGCCATTGCTCGATGATGGCGGGGATCTGCTCCGCGGGAATGAATTCTTCCAGAGGCCGGAAAGGACGCGTGCCGATTCGCTTGCGAGTACGCGACGGCTGACGTCCTCCCTGGTGCCCGCAGATCTCGCACGACTTCTTTTTCTGGTCGTGCCATGAAGCTTTGCATTGGCCGCAGTGGGGATCAACTTGCCAGATACGTCCCGAGGTGAACCCTGCGGGATGTACCGAGACTGTAATCCTCAGGTCAGGATTTGCGCCCAAGTTCGACAGCATCGCGTATAGCTGGATCCATCCTGCCGCCTCGGGGCCCCAAGGAACTGCCGATTCCAGCCACATGCTACCGACAATCGCCTTTAGCGACTGTATGCCCGCCGAGATTCTCATGGGATCGCCAGACTGGAGGTCGCGCCAGACATAAAACCAGCGATTCGACAGTCTTGGAGGCACCGCTTCGTCGTCGAACTCGGTCCTGGCTGGCGCGTCAATGACCTGCGTTAGCCTCGCGCGGGCGTCGGGTTCGATGGGCAGGGAGACAATGCCAAAACACCCCGCCCAAAAAATCTCCCTCATGGAATTCGCCGGACAAGTGCGGCAACACTTATCGACGTGTCCGAAGCCACCAAAGGGCGCGACCGCCTTCGCCGCGTCGAAACCTTGAAACTGTTCCGACTTTGATTTCAACAAGACCAGATCATTGATAAGGGTTCCGTTTTTCCAGTGGAAACCTGCGTGCGGCAGCGCCCTCAACAACCGTTCGGTCTGGTCGGGATCACTTACATCGGTGCCCGCGCGCAAGGGGCAATCATGAACGAGCGTCCAACGAACGTGCTCCGGCGTCGGACCATCGATCGAAGGATCGAACTCGAACATACAACTAGTGCTTGAAGTGGCGGCGGCCCGTGAAAATCATCGCGATCCCGTACTGATCGCAGGCGGCGATCGATTCGGCATCCTTCACCGAACCACCTGGCTGGATCACGGCGATAATGCCAGCCTTGTGGGCACGATGGATCGAATCGGGGAAGGGGAAGAAAGCGTCGGAAGCCATCACGGCGCCAACAGCACGTTCGCCGGCTTTGGCGAGCGAGATTTCGACCGAGTCGACGCGGCTCATTTGGCCGGCGCCGGCACCCAAGAGCGTTCCGTCTTTGGCAACGACGATCGCGTTCGACTTGACATGCCGGACCATTTCCCAAGCGAAACGCAAGTCGAGCAGCATTGATTCCGTCGGCTTCGCGCTGGTCGGAATCGTCCACTCCGCTTCGTGGATAGGCTGCGTGTCGTTGTCTTGCACGAGCATCCCGCCTTCGATCTGCCGGTACGAAACGCGCGCTGGTGCCGGTGGCATGGGGCCCGTCGCGAGCAAGCGGACATTCGCTTTCCATTTTGGGCGGGTCGTGAGAATCTCCAGCGCCGCTGGATCGAACTCCGGCGCCGCGATTGCTTCGATGAACAAGCCCGGCTGAGACAGAGCTTCGGCGGTTGGTGCATCGACTGTGCCATTGAAAGCGATGATCCCGCCGAAGGCGCTTTGCGGATCGCCTGCCAAAGCATTGGAGCACGCGATAGCAAGCGAGCCAGCCATCGCGGCACCGCAGGGATTGTTGTGCTTGATCACCGTCGCGGCAGGCAACTTGAAGCCACGGACGATCGCGATGGCGCTATCGAGGTCGAGCAGGTTGTTATACGAAAGCTCCTTGCCGTTGAGTTGCTTGGCAAGGGTCAAACTCGGTGCGGACGGGTTCTGCTCGCGATACAGAGCAGCGCACTGATGAGGATTCTCGCCGTAGCGCAGTTCGTTCACTTTCTCAAACGTGAGCGAAACGCGCTCGGGCAACGCCTTTTCCCCTTCGGTCCGATCGGGGGCGAAGTAATCGGCGATCGCACGGTCATAGTCGGCGGTATGAGCGAAGGCTTCGGCTGCCAGCTTCTTCCGTAGAGTCAGCGACGTCGTTCCGTCGCGGCGAAGCTCGTCCAGGATCGCGGGGTACTGTTTGGGGCTGGTAGCGATCGCAACAAACACGTGATTCTTGGCCGTCGCGCGGACAAGGCTCGGCCCGCCGATATCGATGTTCTCGATCGCATCCTCACGGCTCACTCCTGGCTTGGCAACCGTTTCTCGGAATGGGTACAGATTGACGACGACGAGTTCGAACGTCTTCATGCCATGGTCAGCGACGCTGGCCATGTCCTCGGCTTCGTTGCGGCGGCACAGGATGCCACCAAAGATCTTGGGGTGAAGCGTCTTCACCCGGCCGTCCATCATTTCGGGAAAGCCGGTGTACTCGGCGACGTCGATCACCTTGAGGCCGGCCGCTTCCAGGCTGCGGCGCGTTCCGCCTGTCGAATAGAGTTCCACGCCCAGTTCGACCAACCCCTTGGCGAACTCGACCAAGTCGGTCTTGTCGCTCACGCTTAAAACGGCACGGGCAACGCGTGGGGACTCCATCCTTAGGGCTCCGAGAGAGACTTCCAAAGTAGCCCGGACATTCCTGTCCGGGCAAAGTGCGGCTTAAGAGTAACAAGACGTTTGAACTTCGGTTCGCCGGTCTCTTACGTTCTCAGGTGAACTTGAGTGGTTAGTCCACTTCGCACGGACAGGAATGTCCGTGCTACTTTCTTGGGTCCACTTGCGCGCAGACGGACAGGATTGTCCGTCCTACGCGTTCCTAAACTTCTTTCGCGTTGATCCACTTCATCAAGCTGCGGAGGCGTTTGCCGACTGCTTCGATGGGGTGCATCCGTTCGCGGCGGCGAGTTGCCTTGAACGAAGCCGCACCGGCACGGTTCTCCAAGATCCAGTCGCGGGCGAATTTGCCGTCTTGGATTTCTTTCAAGATCTTCTTCATCTCCGCGCGGGTTTCCTCGGTGATGATCCGCGGGCCGCGAGTGTAGTCGCCGTACTCGGCGGTGTTCGAGACGCTGTATCGCATGTAGTTGAGGCCGCCTTGGTAGAACAAGTCGACGATCAACTTCAGTTCGTGCATGCACTCGAAGTAGGCCATTTCGGGTTGGTAGCCTGCTTCGACGAGCGTATCGAAGCCGGCCTTCACCAATTCGCTCACGCCGCCGCACAACACGGCTTGTTCGCCGAACAGGTCCGTTTCGGTTTCTTCGGCGATCGTCGTTTGGATGACGCCGCCGCGAGTGCCGCCGATCCCTTTGGCGTAGGCCAAGCCAAGCTTTAGCGTTTCGGGCTTGGCACCTTCGCCGAGGGCGATCAAGCAAGGAACGCCGCCACCTTTTTCGAATTCGCTGCGAACCAAGTGGCCGGGGCCCTTGGGAGCGACCAACAGGATGTCGACGCCGGCAGGCGGCTCGACCTGGCCGAAGTGAACGTTAAAGCCGTGCGAGCACATCAGGATGTTGCCCGGCTGCAGGTTCGGCTTGATGTGCTGGCGGTAGAGGTCGCCTTGAACTTCGTCAGGCAACAGGATGTTGACCAGGTCGGCCTTCTTGGTGGCCTCTTCGATCGGCATCGGGTTGAAGCCGTGCTTCACCGCCAGGTCATAGTTAGGGCTGCCGGGGCGTTGGCCGATGATGACGTTGCAACCGCTGTCCTTCAGGTTCTGTGCCTGGGCGTGTCCTTGCGATCCGTAGCCGAGAATGGCGATCGTCTTGTTCTTCAAGAGCGACAGGTCGGCATCGTTGTCGTAGTAAATCGTGGCGGGCATGGCAGTGCGGGTCCTGGAGGAAGTGGAAGGTGATTTGGAAACTGTTTTCAAACGTGTATTGAACTTGCCGACGACGACCACCAATGGAGGCGATCGTCGTAAGGCGACTTAGAGCTGCAAGGGTTGAGCGGTTCGCCCAACGGAATCGCTACAGCGTGTCGCGGGGGTCGACCGTCGGAGCAGGTGCCTTGGCCGCTTCGGCCGTTACCGCCGCGGTAGCCATGTCGTCGTCGATTCGCAGTTTGCTTTCGCTGCGAACCATCGCGATCCGGCCTGTGCGGACAAGCTCCGTAATGCCAAAAGGCCGCATCCGCTCGACGAAGGCGACGATTTTCTGTTCGCGGCCGGAAATCTCGATGATGACTTCCTCGGCCCCCACGTCGACGATACGGGCGCGGAAAATATCGACCAGTTCGCGAATCTCGCTACGAACGCTTCCTGGCGAGCAGCGAACGCGCAGCAACATCAAATCACGGTCGACAAAGTTCTGCGAGCTGATGTCGTCGACGCGAACGACGGTCACGATCTTTTCGAGTTGTTTGCGGACTTGCTCGAGGACTCGGTCGTCGCCGACGACAACAAACGTCATGTGCGAGAAGCGGGGGTCTTCGGTCTCCCCGACCGCCAGGGAATCGATGTTGTAACCCCGCGAGGCAAGCATGCCCGAGACGTGGGCAAGCACGCCGGGGACGTTCTGAACGACCGCCGATAGGACGTGACGCATGGACGAAGGTGCCCGGAAAATGGCAAAATCGTGATTCTAATTGCGATTTCGACGGACAACAAGGACGCCCGGGGGCACTATGGCGTCATATTCCCCCTAAACATTGACTTTGCTGCCACCGGGAGAGTCCGTTGGGTAGCCAGGCCAAATATGCGCGAGCATATCGTCACGCCCGAACGTACAACGCATCGGCGAATTGCCACCGGCCAGAGCGCTCGGAGTGAATCTCGTACAGACGGAACAACTGAAGTCCGTGGCTGTGGAGCAGTTCGGTCACCTGGTGAAAGAGCGCGCAGCCATCATAGCGCGGAACAAAGTTCACTTCGCAGAGGATCGCTTTCACTTCGGGCAGGATGGTTTGCGCTCCCTCTAGCGCCCTCAGTTCCGCGCCTTGCAAATCGAGCTTGATCACGTCGGGCTGCTTGCCGAACTCATCGAGCGTAATGCCTGGAACTGTCGTCTTGATGGAATCGCCGAATTCTTCGCCAGGAACGAGTGTCGAACCGGTATAGGCCTGCGCGGGAATATAGAAGTCGACCGGGCCACTCACGTCGGTCAGCGCGGAATTGACAATCTCCGCTCGTGCATCCGTGACGCTGTTTTTCAGATTAGTTGCAAGCTCAGGATTTGCTTCAAACGTGACGACGGTGGCCGAAGAGAAGTCTTGAAGAAATCGAAGCGTCGCATCCCCTTTGTAACCGCCGCCATCGATGCAGCATTTGACGCTGCTGGCATCGACCACTTCCACAATGTCGCTGTAGGGATCGCGGTGGCGTTCGATATGCAGACCGAAATTGCGAAGCGCGCGGTGAAGCAGTTTTTTCATAGTGCCTCGAACATACCGCGTGCGGCCACACGACAAAACTATTTTGTCTCCATGCGCATTGTGCGGTTGCACGCTTGATTTCGACCGATATTGCTAGCCCTTAGTCACCGCTGATGCGACTGTTCGCAATTCAACCAAGCGACTCGTTTTCTCAGCCAATGATCGGTCGAGGGGGACGCACAATATCCACCATCCGCACGTTTCCTTCACAGCGATTTCACAAGAACAATCGCCCTGCGGCTTCGATGCGACAATTGCCGCAAATATCGCCGGAGCGGATTTTCGCGGGCGGGCGGTCAAGAAATGAAATCGCCCACGCAATGTGTAGTCACGTGGGCGAGTACCAACGACCGCTTGGGATTACGAAGCCCAGAATTGCCACCAGGCTTTTTCTTGTTTCTTTTGGAATTCGCGCTTACCGAGGAACTGCCCCACGCTGCTGATGATTCCTTCCGTCTTGGCCTTGTTGAAGTCGGCGCCGATCACGCGCGCGTCGGTGATGTTGGCGCCCGACAGGTCGGCCGCTTCGAACATACCGCCCGAGAGAATCGAACCTCGCATGTCGACGCGGCACAGTCTGGCGCCGCTGAAATCGGCGTCCATCTTCGCCATGCTCAAGTCGCCGCCCGAGAAGTCGGCGCCTTGGCAATCGCATTCACTCAATCGCGCGTAACGCAGCGTGACTTCGTTCATCTTCGCTTTGTGGAAGCTGGCGCCTTCGGCGTGCACGTCGGTGATATCGGCGCGCTTGAGCGATGCTTCTTCGAACGAGGCATCGCGAAGCACTGCGCCGGCGAACACGGCACCATCCAACATGCAGCGCGAGAAATCGGCTCCCTTGAGATCGGATTGCGAGAAGTCGGCGTTGCGCAGATCTTGGCCTACGAAGTTAGCACCCGCCAACTTGGCGCCACGGAACGATACTCCGTCGAGATTCTTGGAATCGACTTCACTCAGAACCTGTCCTGTGTTCTTGTGACGTATCTGGATCATGCGCGTGTACCCCAAGGTGGGAGGAACGGGTAGCAAATCGCAAATCGAAACGGATACCGAAATCGGAGTCGCTAGCTGAGGCTGGACCACTTGTAAGGTGGCTAGCTGCAAACTCCCTAAAGTTCAACGCTTGCCGCGCTAAACAATCCCCCGCGCTTATCCGCAAAACTGCGAGGATTTTTTCTATCCACTAAGATCGTTTTGTTGTTTTTCGAGCAAGGAAATGTCTCAAGGAACAACAACGCCAGCACAATCGAACCGTCTTATATGCTAGGGCTAATCGAAGACTGCCGCAACAACAATCCCGCGTCAAAACCCCACTTCGAGGGGTACGCACGCGGTTATTTTCCGGCGAAATGCCGCCTTTCGCGATCGACCCCGGCTTCGGCTATCCAATTCTTTGCGAACGGGTTAGCTTTGATTTCTGTGCGCGTTCGCGCGATCGTGCTTGCTTCGAGAGTTTTCGTCCGCTCATGTCGAATCTTGACTTCGAACTCGAACTCCCGATCTACCGGGGACCGATCGATTTGCTGTGGCATCTCGTCCGCAAGGCGGAAGTCGATGTCGCGTCGCTGTCGGTCGCCGATATCACTCGACAATATGTGGAGTTCGTCGAGGCTCTTGTTACTTTGCAAGTCGATCAAGTGGGCGAATTCATCGACTTCGCCAGCCAACTCGTCGAATACAAATCTCGCGCGGTACTACCCAATCTGGAGGGGGAAGAACTGGTCGTCGACGACCCCACGGAGGAGTTGGTCGAGCGTCTGCTCGAGTACAAGCGCTTTCGCGATGCCGCCTCCACGCTCGAAGACTTAGGCCGCCAGGCCCAGCTTCGTTTTCCGCGACAGGCCGTCGATCGCGCGCCTTCGGAAGCGAACATCGAAAGCGAGCCCATTCGCGACGTCGAAATATGGGACTTGATCGGCGCGTTTGGCCGCATCCTGCGGGAGCGCGAGTCACCCTCCATGGCGAGCATTGTCTACGACGATACGCCGGTCACCGTCTATATGGAGCGGATTCGCGTCAGGTTGATCGATCAGCGCCGGACCGTATTGTCGGAGATGTTCTCGCCTGGCATGCACAAGTCGGCGATGGTCGGCGTCTTTTTGGCCGTGCTGGAACTGGCTCGCCATCACAACGTGCATGCCGAACAACACGACATCCACGGGGAAATTGTCATTACCCCCGGCGAAGCGTTCGACGCGCCGCTCCCGTCGTCGGAAGTCACGTCGGTTTAGTGCCGCCCAGTCCGAACCGAATTGCGGTACACTCCGTCCGTTCTTTGTAGTCCCTCGTTTTCTTGTTTGTTTGCTGGATAGTCACTGCAGTCATGGTCAACAACGCCCCCGTCATTTCGTTCACGCACAATGGCATGACCATCGAAGGTTGGTCGCGGGCGGCCGTGCAAACTTACTGGCGCGTGGCCGAACTGAAATTCGGCTTCGACATGGGAGCCCATCCCTGGGACTTCATGAGCACGCCGACGTGGTTCATCACGCATACCCATCTCGACCACATCGCGGCCTTGCCGGCGTTCGTGGCGCGGCGGCGGATGATGAAGATGGAACCGCCGGTTCTCTACATGCCCGACCACGCCGTCGACTACGTGAACTACTGGCTCAAAGCGATCACGCGGCTCGATCGCGGCCGGCTGCCATGCGAACTGATCGGCGTCAAACCGGGCGACGAAATCGAACTCTCGCGCGAGTTGGTCGTCTCGGCCTCGCCGACTCGGCATACCGTTCCCTCGCTTGGCTACGTCGTGTGGGAGCGACGAAAGAAACTCAAAGCCGAATACCAGCACCTGCGGGGCGATCAGATCCGCGATTTGCGGCTCGCCGGAACCGATGTGACCGATGAGAAGCGGATTCCAATCATTGCTTACCTGGGCGACAGTGCACCCCAAGGCTTGGACGATTGCCCCGCGATGTACGAGGCGCAGGTGCTCCTGTCGGAGATGACTTTCGTTGCGCCAAATCATCGCCGCGACAAAATCCACAAGCATGGCCACATGCACCTGGACGACTATCGCGAACGACAAGACCGGTTCAAGAACCAACTGATCATCGCCGGCCACTACAGTACGCGGTACGAGAACCGCCAGATCGAACACTACGTTCGCAAAGCTTTCCCCGACATGTTCGGCGGCCGCCTGCTGATGTGCTTGGAACCCTCACACAAGCCGAGGGCGCCGAAACGAGCTGAGTAGCTAAGTGACGCACCTCACCGACCTCGAAAAAATCGCCGAACTGATCGGTCATGCGACCGCTGACACCGTGGCAAAGCTGGCATGTCCAAGATGTAAGGGCGCACTTTGCATTCAAGTCAGTTCAGCACAACCTCCGAGCATGTCCGTGATGTGCCGGAATTGTGTTTGGCGAGTCGTACGCGATCGCATGCCCGCTCGGCCTCTGTGGATCGAACATCTTGGTAGGAAAATCATGACGCTGGGTGAATCGTCCGATTGAAGATGCGATCTTCTTGTTTCTCCGTGGCTCTGTGTTTTCCAGTTTTGAAACACAGAGTCACGGAGATCACGGAGGCAGAGAATTCTTGATCCTCAACGTGACTGCCTTTCGCTTCTCCTACGTCCACACAAAGAGAAGTCATTGCGCACAGACAGGATTGTCCGTGCCACTTCCTACTTTTCCCTCTTCTCCGGTCCCTCCGGGTCTCCGCGGTGCAATTAGCCGCACCAAGAAACGCCGCGGCCCCGCGGGAGGGATGCGCCTTGCATCGACCGCGGGGCCGCCAGCTGTGCCGAATGAAACCTACAAGCCACTCACTACCAACGTTCAAAGGATTAAGCCGCTGGACCGGCAGTCTAGCCACCAAGTGTCCAGCGGCGCTTTCCTGTTTCGCTGTCCGTGCGACCGACTCGTACAAAGAGAACGTCACGATTCACGACTTCTTACAGACTTGCATAACGATTTTCACGATCGAGGTCCCCTTGGGTTGCCTGCTTTCGCAGGGTGCGCCGCGGGAAGACGTTCGCGTTTCGCTTACACACGTCTATCAGGCATTCGCCAACCGTTCCACCTTCTTTGCCAACCGCTTCCGAGCCACGTGCAGCCGACGCTTTATCGTGCCGATGGGAGCGTCGAATTGGTCGGCCATTTCGACGAGCGAACGGCCTTCCACGTAAAACGCTTCCAACGTCTCCCGGTCCATGTCGCGGAGATCCGACAAGCCCCGGCGAACTTCACGGGCGTCTTCTGCTTCCATCGCCAAGTCGGCAGGCGTCGACGCTTCGACAAACGTTCCATCCAGGATCTCGGGATCGGCAGCCGATTCGGGACCGCGACGAACCATCTTGTTGATGGCCATCCGGTTCGTGATCGACCGCAACCAACCCGCGAACGCCTCGGGGACGCGCAGTTGCGCGATCTTCGTCAAGGCTTGGATGAAGACGTCCTGCGTCAATTCTTCCGCTTCGCTGTAGTCGCCAAGCCGGCGCAGCGCGATCGCAAAAACATGACGTTCGAACCGAGCGAATAATTCGCCAAAGGCCGACCGGTCACCGCCTTGCGCCGCCGTCACCAACTGAGTCACTTGCAAGTTTTCGTTTTCACTCGTTTGAAACGTCATGGCATGTTCTCTCATTTGCTCGCAAAGGCGACGTCTCACGGTTCATCGGAGAGGTCGCCTCCCACACGGGGTTTGTGCGAGGGCTTTGTGCCTTTGTGGAGCTTTGAATCGCCGCTGACGCTTGCTGCTAAGCGATGCGCCGTTAGGTCGCAATCGACTTAGAGTTTTGGTTCGTTAGTTCGCTGGAAGACGCTGTCCGGTCCGGAGCGAAAAGGCGAGGTTCAAAGCTGTCTTGGTCTGGTAAAAGTGTGCCGGGTTTGGAAATTCGGAAGTCGGACAAGGCAACCGCGGGCCTCCTCACACTGGAGACGGCAGCCTCGTGGCGGCTTGGAGCATCTGGTTTTCGTTTGCTTCGCGATTCTTCGCTCGCGAAAAAACGGCTACCCTATGCGTTCCAGCCGACGCAAGGTTTGCGTGGCTGGCCATTGGCCGCGCGTGACGGGCATTGATAGCCCGCCCTCATATGCGCGACCTGCCGCTCCCGTGCCGTGATATGTGGCCATACAAATTCGCGCAATATCTCTGGCGCATTTGCTGGCTGCTTTGTGGCACGGCTTCCGCTTCGCAAGGGATGCGGAATGCAATTCGCGCACAACCACGACGACATCCACATTCGAATCACCGTTGACGGCGACGAAGTTGACGATCGAGCGGGTATTGAACGACGACATGGCATTCCTCCCCTGTGCGAATGGGCACAGACCGAGAGAGAACAAAAAAACGACTCACACGATTTGCCAAGGCAGTCGGGGCAGTCAACCCATCAGACTCCTGGCAAGTCGTAGGAAAGATATCCCAAAGACGCCGAAAATTCCAGCGAATTTGGCCCACACCTTTCCCCAGACGAGCAAACCATGCTCGCCCGACGTGTCTTAGAGACCGTTTCGACCAAAAGGTTCGCGGTCGCGGAAAGAATTTCCAGAAAAGTCGTAAGGAGGCCGAGAACCACCTAAATGGAGGGGTCGATCGTCAGTCCGGCTGCCTGGTCGCACGCGGAAGCGCCTTGAGAAACAGCGAAAAGATGACCGCAAACAGGATCGCCTCGAGCAGCGACTGCATCAGCCAGCGGGCCCCCGAATAGGAAATTCGCTCCATCCACATTTGGGGTAACGCTTCCACCGGCATGTCGGCTTCTCGAAAGACCGAGCCGAGTTGAAAGATGGGACTGGCGAGCAAGCCTCCAGCAAACTTCCCGAGCAACAGCCCGACGAACAATCGCGCCGAGAGCGAAACCGCAATCGCCAAAGCTCCCATCTGCAGCAGCGAATCGAGAAATCGCAGATGGAGCGCGTTGCGTCTTAGAATCCACATCGCAACGGCCGTGATGGCAGAACTCGCAGGAATAGCGGCGATGGAAGGCCGCAGCCATCGATAGGCCGCCACCAGACCTACTGCTTGAGCTAGTGCAACAGCGAACTCGCCAAACAACATCGACGACAAGGGTGGGAACTGAACGTCTGGCTCGAATCGCCATGCCAGCGAGACCAGGACTCCCGCGAAGAAGAGAGACAACGCAAAGCCGACGAGGCGCAGCCAGTCGCGCTCGACCTTTCTTGCGCCAATCACGTCGCCCAGGTATTGGCACCTGCGGTCTTGCGACAACTCACCCAGGGCGGCGGTCGTCGCTTGATCGCAACCGTTTTGCCGCAACGAGAGGGCCCGATGAAGAGCGGACCAATCTTGCTTGGTGAATACGTCGCTCATCTTCGGCGGACACGGAATCGGATTCCAATCGTTGTCGAAAATGAAGAACCGCGCGTCGCCCAAACGTTCGGGAAGTGGCTTGGGAAAGTGTTTGCCTAAGCGACCTCGAAAGGCGCGCCACTGCTCTTCGCGAAGCGCTTCCGATCCACCGAGAAGATGCGGATGCGCCCACAACAAGAGCCGCCGCGGCTTGATGTTTTCCGTCAGGTGCGAAATCTCCCACCCAAGGCCTTCGGTGGTTCCGGTCATCCAGACAATCAGTTGCGACTCACGGACAATCTCCTCGACTTTCTTCTGCCACAAATCGTCTGAGACATAGAACCTTGCGGCACCCAGTTGCGGTAGTTTCTCGCCCGGTCGGCCGATGGCAATAACGGGGCCGACACTCTTGAGCGCAACAGTCATTTGTTGTTCGATCGTCTTGCCGGAATTGCTCCCGAAATACCATGCGAGCCATGTTCGGTCGGTCACCGCGTCCGACGAAAACGATCGCAGATAAAATACCGGTCGCCGGGAACCGACTCGCGAGAGCTCTGCCTCGGCACTTCGCGCACCGGCACGCCATGCATTGCGTAAAAACGTATTGTAAATCCGAGAGAGTATGGCCACTCCGACAACACCAACCAGTAGGTAGATGCCGAGCACCACTAGGACCGGCACGTCTCGTGACGCCTGACTCAGAATCAGGTCGGAGCCTTTCATAACCACAATCGTGGCGATGCCGGCAACAATTGCCAAGATCCACCGAATAAACACCCATCCTGGCGTCGGCTGTTTGCCGCACTCGCGCAGCGACACCAGCAACCGGTCGCGCCAACCGTCGTGATCTTCGATATCGTCGATGGTTCGCTGTTTGAGTTCGCTCACGAGAATATCCTCGCGGGGCCAATGGAGCCGTTACTTAAGCTTCGCCAGGGCGGCCTTGGCTTCGCCTGAAACCACATCGGGCTTATTGACCAGGTCGGTCAAAGCTTGACGCGATGCTTCACCGCCAATCTCTCCGAGGACACGACACGCGGCGGCGCGCACTTCGTGGTCGCGATGAGCCAAAGGACCAGCAATCACGGTTTTCTCCGCGGTTGGTCCGAAGGCTTTCAGAGCAAACTCGGTCTGACTTCGGTCGTCCCCGCGTTCCAAATGCTTTACCAGCGCCTTCGCGGCTTTCAAGTCGGATTGTGCACCCAAATAGACCAAGGCCGCTCGGCGAACGGCTGGTGCCGCGTCAGAAAGAGCGGCTGTGGCCTCGCCGATCTTTGAACCAAGGTCCCAGCGGGCAAGAGCCTTCCAGGCCAGCGCTTTCAGTTCTGGCTCAGCACTCTTTGTTAAGTCGTTGATTGCCGCCACGACCTCCTTGCGCTGCGACTCGACGATCTCAGAAACGGCGACTCGCTGAAGCACTTCGCGATGTTTCGTCGCTTCCCCGGATTCGCCTAGAGCGCTGACCATCAGCGCGATCGCTTCTTCGGCCTTGAGGTACCCCATGTTGTTGGTCCGCTGTGAAGGCGTCAACTCAACCTTGGCGGAACTGGTCGGCGTTGTTGGTGAGGCTTGGGACGAAGACGCAGCCTTACGTCCCTCCTTGCCAGGCGCGGAACTCGAAGCCAATGCCCCTTGAGCCAAAGCGTCTTCGATCAGGATGGCCACATCGATCTGCGTGCTGCCATTCGAATCTTGTTGAACGATGGCGCCCTTGAAGTCAATCGCTCGTGTCATGCCTTTCTTTTTGTCGAAGAGCCACGTCCCCGATCCTTCGAATTCGTAGGTGTCGCTTTCGGACGTCAGCGAGATCAGAAGCGCCTTGCTCCGCTTCAAGATTCGAACGACCGTTCCCTTGTCGCTCTGGATCTCATATTGAATCAGCTCTTTCCCGACGAACGTTTCCATTTCAGGCTCGGGCTTCGATTTCGGAGCAGATCGAGCCTTGCCCGCTCGGCCCGACTTACCCACGGGAGTCTTGGCCTTGGAAGTGCTCGATTTGGCTGGCATGCGAAAGGCAATTTCCCTTTCTTGCGTCCACTTCTTCGCGCCGTACGTCGACAGAGGCTCGATCGGCAACAAGCCGAAATCTCCTATGAGCGGCGGCATTGGAAGATCGCTCACATTTTGTTCGTCCGGAATGACCTCGCCGGAAGCATTGCACTCGCCGTAGGAACTCTCCTTTATCGCGGGACTCGAACGGCCCGACGACTGGATGCTCACTTGCGTTTTGCTCTGCAGGCCATATCGTTCGCCTAGGCTTGCGATGGGGTCGACCTTCACTTTCAGCAGTCCGACGGCCGGCCCCACTTTGCGTACGATCTCGGGCCCCTTGAGCGCCGGGCCCGCCGCAGCAACGGTCGGATCAAAACGATGTTGCTTCACCCACTTTCGAACAAAATCGGAGGGGACACAGAACGCGATGTTCGAAATATCGTCGGCCACGATCTTGGACGAGGCGATTCCAATTACGTGTCCACGCTCGTCCACGACAGGGCCGCCGCTGTTTCCCGGATTGATCGCCGCATCGGTTTGAATCAGCTTTTGGCCGCGGATTTCCGTGAAGCCGGAAACCTCGCCTGCCGTGACCTTGAGGTTGTCTCCGATTTGAAAGGCGTACGGAAACCCGATCACGCGAATCGGTTCCGCAAGCTCGACTTTCGAAGACTCGGCCAGCGATATAAAGGGCAAGCCAGTGGCTTTGATCTTAAGCAGCGCGGTATCGAGGCGTTTGTCGGCTGCGACCACCTTGCAACGATACGTTTTCGATTCGAGTTTCACGTCGATTTCGACCGCACCGCTGACGCAATGCTCGCACGTCAATAGATAGCCGTCGGGCGACACAACGAATGCCGTACCCGACGACTCCTCGAGTTCCCCCTGCGTTTTGGGCTTCGGCGGTACTGGCGTGAGAGTGTTTGTTCCTACCAGCTCGATGGAAGTATCGCCAACCGAGAACGTGAGCTTTTGCTGGTACACCATCGGTGTGCCGTCGAGTCGGTACGAAAGAATGTCGCCGTGAGAATCGCTGGTTCCCTCGTTTTGACCGAACGAGTATTTTCCTTTGTTCTCGTCGCTGGCCACTTCGCCCGATTCGCTCACGGGCGCCGGAGGGGCATCGGGCACAGTCGCTGTCGGTTCCGGAGGAGCCGTTTCTGCAGGCACTGTTTCCTGAATTGCCGTCTCTTGAGATGCTGCGAATGGATCTGCTTCGGCCTCTTTGGAAGCCGCTTCGATAGCCGCAGACGCATTCGCCAAAGGGACAGGCGTAACTGGGTCGGCATTGCGCGAAGAGACGAAAATGACGACAGCCAGGCTAATCACAACCGTCGCGCCCACTCCCACTGCACCCGCGATCAAGATCGCGTTCTGATTACCGCCATGCTTTTCCGCTTCACCGTGCGAAGGTGGACTCGGAGTGGCAATCGGCTTTGGAGAAGGCGACGCGTTTCTCGGTCCGGGAGCTGATGGCGGCGCACCAGCTTTGGGCTGCGTCGGCGTTCGATTGGATTCGCGTTGTGGCTTGGGCGTCACCACCTGACGTGGAGGAGGCGGAGGCGTGGGCGGTGGAGAGGACGCGGAAATCGCAGAAAGGCCACCACACGCGCGGCACGAGACCACCGTCCCATAGGCGATGGGTGTTTCCCATGTGGACACTTCGCGGCAGTGCGGACAACTAAATGGGGCGCCGGCCGGATGATAGCCTTGGGCACTCATAGTCTCAGTTCCTTCGAATCTCCCATCGCGTCACTTTGCCTCGGGCACTCGAAAAACCAGAGCCTGCTGCCCCTTACCCGCCGTCGCAAAGTACATCCCATCGTCGGACGCACTCACGGCGCAGTTGAACGTCTTGATCAGCGAATTTTCGTCGGTAGCAATTTGCTGCCCCGATGCCTTGTAGATTTCCACTTTGCCGTGCGTCACGACAACCACGTTGGCGCCGCCGTTGGCAAAACAAACACCGTCGATGCTGGTGCCCGTGCTTGGGAACGTTCGGATAGTCTTGGCCGTTTGCACATCCCACAGAAAGATCTTGTCGACCGTGGGAATGAGCAGTTGGCTACCGTCCGATGAAAAACTCGGCTTGTGAAAACGATCGACGGCCATCTTGTGAGCCGCCGCCTTGACGGTCTTGGCCTTGGGATCGATGGTGTAAATCACGTCCTTCGAGATCGCATACGCCGTTTGGCCATCGCTTGTAAAAGCACACGCGACGATATCGCCCGCAGTATTCTCGGTTGGGCGAGTCAACTTGGCGTCGATCGCCGGCTTATCGAACCGACACAGAAACAGCGGCGAATCGTCGACTCCGGCAAGCACCGTTACGTTGTCGGGAGCGATCGCAATCGATTGAATCGCCTTACGTTCGGTGCACTTCACCTGGCCGAGTTCGGTGAGACCTCCCACAGGCGAGACGCTGAAGGCGAAAACACTTCCCTGTTTTCCACCGACAACGAGCTTCGTCCCATCAGGCGAAAATCGAAGGCACGTCACGGTGCCAAGCTTTTCTTGCTTCGGGTACTGGCCCGAACGCTTGCCTGTCACCAGGTCGGCGATCTGAACGCCGTTGTCCGGCGAAGACACGGCCAAAAAGCGGCCATCCGGCGACAGGGCAACGCCCGAATCAGGATCGCGGAAGCCAAAGAACGCTCGCACCAGCAAAGAAGAATCGTCCGGATCGACTCCTTTGAGAGTGACCGTGGAGCTCGATTTGCTCGAACGGATCGGGCCACGATTCAAGGTTTCGACGTGTTTCCGATCGGCATCGGACAACTTGTCCAAGTCGACCGAAACGAGTTCGCCGCTAGCCTTCTTGAGGATGACTTTGGTGCCGTCGACGCGAACAAAGTCGGCTTCCGTCTTGAACTTTCCAGTCGCGCTGGCCCACTCGCGAGCATGAGCATTCGTCGCGAACGACCATCCCATCGCAAGCACAAACGCTGCGAAGAGAATTATCGCGAAGTTCTTCTGAAAACCAATTCGATTCACAGGACGCCCCAGTGCACTTTTGATCCGATTCGATCAAGAATAAGCAGGACTGCGGGACGGCGTGAATATGCAAAAGACAACATTCAGCGATATTTTTGCAGCTCCGCCAAAGTCGAACGGTTACCTGTGGACGAGATACCTCTTTTGGGTAAACCCATCTAACAAGGTTTACGACCGGCCGCCAAAGATTGTCTCCACATTCCCGCGCAAAACGGCTCTCCCAAGAGCGATTGCCCGTTCTTCGGTCCACAGGCGTTCGATCACAAAACGTTCGGCCAGAACCTTGGCCAGAATGCGCTTGAACATCGCGAACTTGGGCAAGCCGAATTCGAGCTTGTACATGTCGCTGTAGTAGCCGATTTGCTTGGTCCACGGGACGGCCTCCAAGCGGGCGGCGAGATCGCTCTCGATATATGTCGGCGTGTTCGAATACCACCAGTGCCCGTTGATCGCGACATTGGGGAAAATCCAGGCGTAACTCACCAACTCTTGATTCGTCACCGAGGCCAGAACTGAAATTGGAAACGTCACGCTCGGAAAGGCGTTGAAGAGCTGGCGGTACTGAATCAGCGAGACGCGGCTGTCGAACAAATCGCGACCCTGGTGGACGCCGGCTGGATAGACATTGCGGTTGACGCCAATCATCAGGTCGAACGGAAGCTTGAAGTCGACACAGCGCTGGGCCAGTTTCCAAAAGACGCCCTTCGCCACGACCGCGCGCGACGAAGTCGATGCGTCCTCGCCTTTCGACAGGACCTTTCGCACGTTCGTTTCGAGTTCCGTCGGCGAGACCGGTTCTGGAGCAAAGTCTGGCGGCAACGAAATAGCGCACGCTTTCGCCCCTCGTTTCTTGAATCGGTCGAACAGAACGTCCAGCCCAGCATCCAAATCGGCGACGCTGGCCAATTGCTTGCCGGTCGATTTGGCAAAGCGCTCGCGAACGCTTGGCTTGGCGAGATGAAATACGAGATCGTCTGTCCGCAAACATGGGATGTAACGGCGCGAATCAAAACCCTCCAACGGATCGTCGAAGTCGTTCGTCAGGAACACGGCCTCCAGGCGCGATTGCTTGAGAACCTGATCTTCCCAGTTGCTTTGGTCAAACTTCTTTTGCGCCGTGTCGTAGAGCGATTCCCAGTTTTGGCTGGTGACCCGCTCGTCCCGGAAATCGAAGAACTCCTGCGCCAGATGAATGAACCAGCTGTACTGGATCGTGTTTTCCAGTCGCGGCAAGTATTCGGCCAGACGTCCGACCTTTTCCTTGGACGAAATGCCGGGCTCTTCGATCCGCGCTTTCGGCATTCCAGCCGAGTGGGCCAGTTCGGTGAAGTAGTGGTAGCCCAGGATGTCGGCCAGGTTCGTCGAGGCCGGCGCGTGCGGATCAATGTGGGAATGGGGATCGATCAGGACGAGCGAATCGAGTTCGGCGAATAACCGGCGGCGCAGTTCGGACGACATGGGCAAGCTCGCATGATGGATGGGGAAGCGAGCAATGTAGCGACAGACGCACCCTAATTCCACCAGCGCGGCGGGTCGGTAGCGGTCGTGAGGACGGCTCCAAAAGGGGCGTGCTAGCCGAATCGAAATGCTCTTCGCCTCAATGACACCCGCGCGGTTACGGACTACATTGAAGAGGTCGCGGCACGGGTGTCGCACGTTCTCTTACCAAACAACGCATGCGCTGTCCGTTTTGCAGGGCCGACAACGACCGGGTGATCGACTCGCGAGCGAGCGAGGAAGGAGCGTCGATTCGTCGCCGCAGGGAGTGCCTGCTTTGCAAACGGCGCTTCACCACCTACGAACGCGTCGAGGAAATGGTCCTCAAGGTGATCAAGCGCGGCGGAGCCCGGGAACCCTTCACCCGCGAAAAGATCCGCAAAGGGATCGAACGTGCCTGTTGGAAACGCCCCGTCAGCGATACGCAAATCGAATCGCTCGTCTCCGGGATCGAACTCGAAATCACCAACAGCTACGAAACCGAAATCGGCAGCAAGGAAATCGGCGAACTGGTGATGGAGCGCCTGGCAAAAGTCGACGAAGTCGCGTATCTCCGATTCGCCAGCGTGTACGGCCGCTTCAAGGACGTCCGCGATTTCGTCCAAGCCGTGCAATCGATGGTGAAGAATCACCGCGATGGAAAGTAGCAGAGGCGAAACAACTCGATGGAGATCCAAGACGGCGTCTGGGTATTCAACGGTTCCCGCGGACACCTCCCGGCAGCGGTATTCAAAGAATTAGGAAGTGCCGAACGGTGGATTGAAGAAAATCAGTTGACGGGACTACTGACCTTTTATCCGTTGGACAACAGCCTCTACGACTTTGCTTTGGCGAAAGGTTGGTTCAGGCCTAAGCACCCCTACCAAAGTGAGGCAGAATTCAAGGCGACGTTCACTTGCGCCTCTTTGCCTCACCATCACTATGAAGATGGCAAGCGCGACGCGTGATGGGGTCGAGGACCTGTGTGCCGCCTTGGCGTCTTAGCGCCCGAGTTCGATGCCCACATCGGATTTCCCAGTCAAGCCGAGTTCTCGCCCGCCGTCGTCTTTTCGATCCTTGCCGATGCTATAGACGACGAAGCTCTCAGCGCCAGTGCGATAGCGAAGGGGTTTGCCGTCAAACGGATCGGTTGCTTCGGCGACCGTGACACCACATTCTGCCAGGCTCTCCGGCCATCGATTGTTTCGTAGTCGGAATGCGCGACCCTTCAGGGCTGCATGTGTGGTGACACGAATGGCTTCCGTACGCGAGAACACTTTTGCCAGACCGGACAGATCCTTGCAAGTAAGAAGCGAGTAAGAATAGTCGTCGCGAACGCTCCCGCTAAACTTAGATATCGCGGTGAAGTCGCGTTGCAAGGAATCCATCTTGTCGATTCTGTTCCATAATTCGGCGCCCTGGGCGTCGAGCATTCGGGCCTGAAATCCGAGGGAAAATGCACGATCGCGAGCCGATGCTTTCGGCGGCAGGTTGATGCTCTCCTGCACGATGCCGCGACCCAGCGCATCTGGATCTTCCCACGACATGATCGTGAACACCCGCCAACAAATTGTGCCACGGTACGCTGCATGAGAGAGGTCGACATTCGAAACCGCCAAGGCAAGATTGTCCACCTGGTCCACCGTCAAATTGCCATGTTGAACCGCATCTGAGATGGAACCGCACGCAATTTCAAGTGTCGTTACGCGAACCGCCTGTTCCAGTAACGTCAAGCCTTCGTCCAGCGTGCGAGCAACCGAAATCATCGCGATCAATGTGCCATAGAGTTCGTCTCGCTGCGATCGGAGCAGTTGAAAGCGTGCCCGAGCGGCCAGATGTTGGACGGCATACCGAACCAGAGGCCCGTGGTCCAACATCGCGGTCATTCCCTTTTCAAACTCAACGGGAAAACGACACTCGCCGGGATCATGTCCGAGCGCCACAACCGCATCGAGTTGCGCATTGACCTTTAACAAGTTACGTTCCACGATTTTCATCATCGCGTCGGAAGATCCGTTAACCGGACGTTCAATCATGGATATCAAGCGACCATAATCGCTAGAATCACGAGCTACGCCTTTGGCCGACAGATCATTCAACGCTGCAAGCCACATCTCGGTCTTATCGTGGGACAAGCCACGGGCCACGTAGTACGTCCGTAGTTGGTCGACCGTAAGAGGTTCGCCAATCTTGGCGACGCGGGCGAGTTCCGCCTCAACCTGCTTCGCTGCTTCCTCTTGGGTCGGCGGAGTGCGAAACGACGTGGTTGGATAGAAATCGCTCTGCGACAGAAGTTTCGCCGTTTTCGGAGGGGAATCGGCGGCAGATTCCTGCGGATTATCCCTCGCAACTTGGCGATTGGAGGACGCCACCAACGTCAGCAGCAAAGCAACGATCAAAAGCCCCGCCGCGACAACGGCGGCGACGAGATAGATCTGCGAGTTGTCGCCCGAGCCCTGAGCTGGCAACGTTCGCCCGAGCGGCTGTTGTGGAAGGGGCGCGTAAGCTGGGACTGGCGCCGGCCTTGCCGGAGGAAACGCCGGCGGCATCGCCCCGTAAGCGTTGGGGCGGCCAGCGTTGGGCTGATAGACAAACGACTGCCGGCAAGTCGGACACGCCACGACGGTCCCTGGCGGCAACGGCGCGGACGGAACCGAACACCCGCCGCAATGCGGGCACTGGACCATTTGCTGGTGCGGAAATTGTTGCATAGCAGATGCCCCATCTACCTTCGGCTTCTATTCAACGTGCGTACATTCATTTCGACCCGCGGTGTTTGAGTTTAACTCCGTAGTCCGATTCGTACTTGCTGAAACCAACTTCTCGTCCCCCGTTGTCTCTTAGATCCAACCCCACGCTGTAAATGACCAGGTGGTCGTTCTCGACACGGTACCGAAGCTGCTTGCCGTTGATCGGGTCGATCGCGTCGGACGGCACAACGCCACACTCGGCCAGGTTCGTCGGCGAGCGGTTGGTCCTGATCTGAAACGCACGCACGCGCAAGGCGGCCAGGGTGGTCCGTTGACTGGCTTGGATCCGGACGGTCGATTTCACCGACGCGCTATCGGCCGGGCAAAGCAAGAGCGAAAAGCGGTAGTCGTCCCGAATCTCAGGCGAGAGTTTGGCAAGAGCCTTGAGATCGCTGTTAAGCTTCTCGATCGCTTCCAGCGTTTTCCAAGGTTCGGCCCGTCGAGCATCCTGCAGCTTCGCTTGGAATCCGAGATAAAATGCACGATCACGATCCGGCGCCTTGGGTGGCAAGACCATGTCCGTTCTTTCCAACGTGCGGAGAAGCCCCTCCCCATCCTCAAGTTGAGCAAGGCCGAACGCTCGTGTATCAACCAAGCCACGAATTGCCGACTTGGGAATCTCGAAATCACTTACGGCTGCCGCAAGCTTGTCAATTTGCTCCGCCGAATAGTCCACTTCCGCAATCGCGTCGGCAGTGGCTCGACAGGCATGATCAAAAACCGCAGCCCGGACCAGGTGCGCCGTCATCCCAACGGTCTCGTCAAGCGTCCGCGCTAGGGCGAACATCGCAATCAACGTTTCATACAGGTCCTGTTGATCCCCTCGTAACGTTCGAAGGCGCGCCCGAGCTTCCAAGAGTCTCGATGCATAAGCGGCATTGCTGACATCGTCCAATGGGGTGAAGGCGCCCTTGTCGAACGGAAAGGAGAACTGACATCGCCCCGGATTCTGCCCCAACGCAATGATCGGATCGAGTTGCGTGCGAACCGGGTCTACCACCACGCTTAGGTCCTTTTCTTGTGATTCTCTAGCGGTATGCAGTGGTAGATCGAGCGCATGGACCATAATCCGATAGTTGCTACCGCCGCGGGTGGGCCCGGCTGCCGACAAGTTACTCAACGCATTCAACCACAAGCCCGTCGTATCGTCGGCCCGCGGTTGCCGGGGGTGAAGGCCCTTCAGATCGTCAATGGTGATCGGTTCACCGTTCTGTCTCAGGCGAGCCAATTCCGCCTCGACTTGCTTGCTCGCGTCCTCCGGAGTTGGCGGCGTCCAAAACGAAGTAGCGGGATAAGATTGGCGCTTAGGAACGGGAGAGGTTGATTGCGCCGCGGGTTCGACCGACTCCCTCGGCGAATCAACCGTGGCCGTCGAATTGCCTTGAAACGAAAAGAGCAGCGTCACCAGGAGCACGACGATCAAAAGCCCCGCCGCGCTTACACCGGCGACGAGATAGATCTGCGAATTGTCGCCCGAGCTCTGGGCCGGCAATGTTCGCTCGAGCGGCTGTGGTGGAAGAGGCGCGTAAGCAGGGACTGGTGCCGGTCTTGCCGGAGGAAACGCTGGCGGCATCGCCGCGTAAACATTAGGCCGGCCAGCGTTGGGTTGATAGACAAACGACTGTCGGCAAGTCGGACACGCGACGACGGTCCCTGGCGGCAACGGTGCAGATGGCACCGAGCATCCGCCGCAATGCGGGCACTGGACCATTTGCTGGTGCGGAAATTGTTGCATAGCAGATGCCCCCATCTACCTTCGGCTTCTATTCAACGCCCATACGTTCCCATATTCTGTCGCAACATACCAGCTGCATAGCCAACGTGGTTAAGAATCGTCAATCCATTCAGCAGGCTTGAATCCTCACCTCGTTGAGTTCCCCATGTCGAATCCTGATTCGCCTGCTGTTCTGGTTGTCGGTTCGATCAATCTCGATTTGATCGTCCAGGCGGAACGTTTGCCTCGACCGGGCGAGACCGTGGTCGGCGGCGTCTTCTCGCAAGCCAACGGCGGCAAAGGGGCGAACCAAGCTGTCGCCGCGGCAAGGGCAGGAGGGCAAAAGGTCGCCATGCTGGGTGCCGTGGGTGGCGACTCTTTCGGCCAGCAAGCGAAGGCCGCGTTGTTACAGGAAGGTCTCGACATCACCTACGTCCGCTCCATCGACGATGCCGCGACAGGTGTGGCGATTATCTCGGTCGATAAGAGCGGGCAAAATGCGATCACGGTCGCCTCGGGAGCCAACGCGCGCGTAACGCCTGCAGACGTCGAATGCATATCTCCGCAGGTCTGGTCGCAGATCAAAGTGGTGCTCGTCTCGCTGGAAATTCCCATCGATGCAGCCGCAGCAGTGCTGCGACAAGCCTCTCAAAATGGGGCGTTGACGATTCTGAACCCAGCGCCCGTAGGCGACGCCCAACAGGTGCGCATGTTGCTCCCTTGGTGCGACATGGTTGTTCCGAATGAATCGGAAGCCGCCGCACTGACCGGCGTTTTGCTTGGCGAAGATTCCTCATTAGAGACATCCGGCGTCAACTCTGCTCTTTCGAAACTTCTGGCATCGGGACCCAAAGTCGCCGTGGTAACCCTTGGAAAGAAGGGCGTTGCCTGGCGCACTGCGGAGGCGCCACACGAAACATTTTGGCTGTCTCCGCCGCCGGTCACCGCCGTCGATGCAACAGCCGCAGGCGATGCCTTGTGCGGATGTTTCGCCATGGCTATGGCAGAGGGTACGCCGCTCGCGGATGCCCTCCGATTTGCCGTGACGGGGGCCTCGATTTCGGTCACGCGTTTGGGTGCCCAGCCGTCGCTCGCCACCCGTGCGGAAATCGACGAAATGCTGAAAAATCGCGGGTAGCGCCCGCTTTTGCCGTGGCCATACTGGTTGCGGGGTTCCCATGCGGGAGTTCGCCGGGTGGCGGTTTGAAAATACGCCCCCCTTAGACTACCCTGAAGGGCGTTTTCAGCGAGCGCACCGAGTATCCGTCAACATCGAGTTGGCAAGGCGCGCCGGCAAAAAGGGCTGCCTCGTCGCGGAATCGACCCCACAAGCAGCCGGAGGCTCGCACCCGAAACCGTTCGCCATAAATCACTTACGGCGAAACCCACCTTCCTTTGCCAGCCGCACCTATCCAAACGTCGCTCTCCATAACATCTCAGAGGAGTTCCAAATGAGTCGTCCGAATCGTCGTACCTTCGTCAAGACCACCGCCGCACTGGGTGTCGGCTATTGGGTGGCGGGAGGCATTGCTCCCAAGATCAGCAACGCCGCGAACGAGCAAATCCAGTTCGCCAGCGTCGGCGTGGGGGGCAAGGGACAAAGCGATTCCCAAGATGCCGCTGCTCGGGGCGACATGGTCGCCATCTGCGACATCGATGAGAAGACTCTCGGTCTGGCCGGCGGTCACCCCAAGTTCCGCAACGCCAAGAAGTATTTCGACTTCCGCAAGATGTTCGACGAGATGGGCAAGTCGATCGACGCGGTCACCGTCAGCACGCCCGACCACTGCCACGCGGTTGTCACGGCAACGGCTCTGCGGATGGGCAAGCACTGCTTCACGCAAAAGCCGATGACCAAGACGATTTACGAAGCCCGCCTGCTCGGCGAGTTGGCTCGCGCCAACAAGGTCGCCACGCAGATGGGTAACCAGGGGACGGCCGAGAACTCGCTTCGCGAAGCTGCCGCAGTGATCAAGTCGGGTGCGCTCGGCACCGTGAAGGAAGTTCACGTTTGGACCAATCGTCCCGTGTGGCCGCAAGGCCGCGGACACCAGGTGAAGACGGAACCTGTTCCGTCGCACATCCACTGGGCCGAGTTCATCGGGCCAGCCAAGATGCGCGACTACAGCCCCGAAATCCACCCCTTCAAGTGGCGCGGTTTCTTCGACTTCGGCACGGGTGCTCTCGGCGACATGGCTTGCCACACCGTCAACATGCCGTTCATGGCCCTCAACTTGCGCGACCCGATTTCGGTGCAAGCCATCACCGACGGCCACGACAAGAACACGTTCCCCAAGTGGTCGATCATCGACTTTGAATTCCCCGAGCTCGCCGGTCGCGCCGCTTTGAAGTTCAAATGGTACGACGGTGGGAAGATGCCCAGCGACGAACAGCTGAAGGATTTCAAGGCCGGAGATAACGGCAAGTATTCCAGCAGCGGTTGCCTTGTGATTGGCGAAAAAGGCAAGCTCTACGCACCAGGTGATTACGCCGAGAACCCTCTGCAAATCACCGGAGTCGACAAGCCGGCCGTCGAGTATCCTCGCTCGCCAGGCCACTTCGACGAGTGGGTCCGCGCCATCAAAGGCGGCGAACAAGCGATGTCGAACTTCCCCGACTACGCCGGCCCGCTCACCGAAACGATCCTGCTCGGCAACCTGGCCGTGTGGGTCGCCGACGAAGAAGGCAAGCCCGGCAAGAAGGTCGAATGGGACGCCAAGAACCTGGTCGCCAAGAACGCGCCAGAAACGGCCCAGTTCATCAAAGCCGACTACCACAACGGCTACTCGTTGGGTTAGTGCCTCGCCAATCGGCAGCGTAAGTTGAGTTTAGAATTGAGCCCTTCGGCGGAAACGTCGAAGGGCTTTTTTTGTGAGTGAGTCAAGAGTTGGTCCCATGGCATCACGAGAAGCCCTTCTCCAAGCAGTTATCGACTCACCAGATGACGATGCACCGCGCCTCGCTTATGCCGACGCCCTCCAAGCGGACGGCGACTCCGACCGCGCGGAGTTCATTCACGTCCAGTGCGCCCTCGACAGGATGCCACCGCAAGAACCGCAAAGGCACGCACTCGAGGCTCGCGAAAAAGAGTTGCTCGACCAACACGGCTGGGATTGGGCTGAAGAATTCGAACCTTGGGTAAGCGAGTGGGTTTACCGGCGGGGTTTCATCGAACGTGTTCAGATGTGTTTGGAGACAACGGCGGACGAAATCTTAACTGTCCTGCGAAAGGCACCGATTCGCCACGTTCGCGACACGACCCAGTTTTGTGAATTAGAGGGGGTCATCGAGGTCCTGCCGCATCTGGAGCACCTCACCGGGCTGGAGTTTTGGGGGCTGTACGCCTTTGACGATCAACTCGTGGGCCAGATGCTTTCGTCACCGCATCTGCGAAACTTGCGGACGCTCATTCTGCACCACGACCGCAACGGCAACATGGTCGAGGAGAAAATGTTGGTCGAGGCCATGGCTTCGCCGTACCGCGCGAACCTGGAGGAACTCGGAGTCAATATCGATGGCTGCTGGCGGGGGCCATCGGAAGCCATCCTGAGCGCGATGGCGAGGTCGCCTTATTTGCGCAATCTGAGGAAGCTGACGATATCCCACGCCAGTAACGTAGAAGGCAGAGTGCCGCCAATGAGTGCGGAGACGGTCCGCAGCATGGGCGGGTCACCCAACTTTGCCTATCTCGAAGAACTGGACTTAGGCAAAACCGGTTTGTCTCTTGAGGCTTGGGACGAGGTGCTCAAGTGGCCGTGGCTCTCCGAATTGAAATGGCTTCGCCTGCACTACGCCCGGCAGGTGCAGGCGCCGGACTTTTTCTACACCGTCGCGGAGTTGGAGAACCTTCCTGCCTATCGAAGCGCGTTCGAGGAGCGGGCCGAGACGGTCGATTGGCACACCGAAACCGTCAGCCCTTGGGATGGACACACCTGCTGGCGCGGGCTCACTTGGGAATCTCGCCCACGGAATCTCCTCTACGAGATGAATCGCTTTATCCGAGCCCAGGACTATGCCGGACTGGAAGCGGAATATCGTCGGCTTCTGTCGGGTCACCCCGTTGCTACAGAGATCGACGAGTTGCCCTTCGAGCGGTACCAGGCATCGTTGTACGCGGGACTTCGTCAGGCGGTCGCCAGCATCGAGTCGAACCGAGGGAACTGCATTTTCCTTCGATTGAAGATGGACATCGATTGGGAGGGGACCTTTCACGTTCAAGCCCACGTTCCTCCGTCGACTGAACCTTATGAAGAGGGCACCTACGAAGCGCCGGAAGCAGAATTTCCAGGGAGCCGGTTTACCGAGGCAGCGCATCTCTATGCACGTCGGCCCCTGTATGTGGGAACACAAATCGGCGGCGCCGCTCTCTACTTGCTGGCAAAAACCGTCGCAGCGTTTGGCCGGTGCTTGAACGACTACCCGAGGCTTCCGCCTGTCTATTTCAGTTGCCAGCACGCGGTCTTTCGCATGCGAGGCGAGTCCTCCAGCGGACCAGAAGGCGCGCGCTAGGCGACGAGAGATCGTGTCTTAAGCGGAAATTGGTGCCGATGATTTTAGTTGATGCGTCCAAAGAACTTGGAAATCGAGCCCTTCGAAGGAAACGTCGAAGGGCTTTTTCATTATGCTGCCAGAAATGGTGACTCGACGATCATGGTCATTCGGCGATGCTCAACGCGACATGGAACCGATACTCATCAGTCAAGTTCGCCTTCGAGATATCCAGCAAGACGACTTGTTGCGACTGTACGAATTCAATCTTGACCCTGACGCCAATCGTTTGGCAAAGACGATCCCACGAAGTGGAGATGCTTTTGCAGCCCACTGGAAAAATGTACTTGCCGATGCGAACGTCATCATGAAAGCGATTTCGGTGGCAGATGTACTCGCAGGCTCCATCTCTTGTTTCAAACTGGATGGCTTGGATTCAGTTGGCTATTGGCTGGGCAAGGATTTTTGGGGAAAGGGGATTGCCTCAAGAGCGTTGGAAATACTCTTGAACGAAGTCCCCATCCGTCCATTGCATGCCCGCGCTGCAACCAGCAACAAGGCATCGTTGCGGGTGCTTCAGAAGTTTGGGTTCGTCGTCCAAAGTGTCCAAGTGTCGCCCGCAAACGAACGTTTTCTGGAGTGTGAAGAGGCCTTTCTCGTTTTGAAATGACCTGGAGCGATCTAGTAGTCGCTCTAAAGGGCGACCTCACACCGTCTGACCCGGCACCGGTCGCCATACGTCTCGCGGCCCAACCTCTCGGTAGACTAGAAAGGCGGAATAGTGGAACGTACCGAAGGTACGCGCCAGCAGCTGGCGTACATCTGGGGACAACCGGAAGCGCAGGAGACTGAACCTCATGGCGATGAATCATCGACGCCCCATCGCATTCTTCATCGCAGTCGCATTGCTGATCGCTGCCTTTGCGAGTGATGGCCGGTCCGACGAGAATGCTTTCCCCAGCCCCGCCGATCTTCCGGTGCAGGCTGGTTTGCCCGATCCGCTCGTCATGCTCGATGGCCGGAAGGTCACCACTCGTGAGATGTGGACCAACGAGCGGCGACCGGAGCTGATCCGCTTGTTTCAGCACTACATGTACGGGCAGCTTCCACCTAAGCCTGAGGCAGTTTCCGGCAAAGTGGAGCGCGTGGACGTGAGCGCCTACGGCGGCAAAGCCACCTTGAGCGAGATAACCATTCGCTTTGGGCCGCCGGAGGTTCCGCCGATTCACCTGATGCTTGTGGTTCCCAACAAACGCACCGCGCCGGCGCCGGTGATTCTGGGAATGAACTATTTCGGCAATCACACACTCCTTCGCGACCGGCAAGTGAGACTGGCGGACAATTGGATGCCGGAACGCGGCGAGGGAGTGGTGGACAACCGCGCAACCGAAGCAAGCCGCGGTTCGTGGGCGGAGCTTTGGCGCATTGAAGACGTCATCGACCGCGGCTACGCGCTGGCAACCTTTTACAACGGCGATATCGACCCGGACGCGGCCGATCGGCGCGGGCTACAAAACTTCTTCCCGGCTTCCGACTCGGCGGATACCTGCGGAACGATCGGCGCATGGGCATGGGGCTTGCAACGGGCGGTCGACTATCTGGCAAGTGCGCCGGGCATCGACCCTCGACGCATCGTCGTGACGGGCCACTCGCGTCTGGGTAAAGCGGCACTCGTAGCGGCCGCCTTCGACGAACGGATTGCGCTGGCCATTCCGCACCAGGCCGGCTGCGGCGGCTCAGCGCCCAGCCGCGCGCGGATCGCGATCGGCAAACCTTGGAACACTCTGGACACACCGCAAACGAGACAGCCGGAAACGGTGGCCAACATCAACGAAAGTTTTCCGCACTGGTTCAACGCCCGCTTCAAGGAATTCAACAGTCAGCCGGAGCGCCTCCCCTTCGACCAGAACTGTCTGGTGGCGCTGTGTGCACCACGGCCGGTACTCTTCACCAATGGCCGGTCCGACACCTGGATCAATCCCGCCGGGCAGTTCGAAGTGTTGCGCGCAGCGGCACCCGTCTACCGATTGCTCGGCGCGGGCGATTTCACCACGCAAGAATTGCCGCCCGATGGAGAAGTGCCGCGCGGGGTACTCGGATACTCTCTCCGCCCAAGCGGCCACTCCCTTCTTCGCGAGGATTGGAAGCTCTTCCTCGATTTCGCGGACCAGAGTCTTGGCGAGCCCACTAGCAAAAAAGATGCGAGCCATCGCTCGAGTGTCCGCCCCATCGCGATCGACAAGGAGTTTCCTCAAACCTTTCGGGATCAAAATGGCGAGCGCTTCTTTCCGATGGGCGACACCGCCTATTTCTTGATGGGATGTCCCGCCGATGTGATCGCGCACTACATCGATGTCCGGCGGGCACACAAGTTCAACTTCGTCCGCATCATGGCGATGGGCGATGGCTTTTGGCCATTTGGGGGCACACCCGACAAGCCGGATTACACGGCGATCGACGAAACCGCCCTACGAAAGATGGACTGGGTGTTCGATTACGCGGCCGCCCGTGGAATGAACATCGAGTTGATTCTCTGGGGTTACGGAGTCACCGGCGGCGAAGGGTTGTGGCGCAACGAAGACCACGAGCACTTGTGGATCGACACGTTGGTTAAGCGATACCGCGACCGAAAAAACTTGTTCATGTTCACCATCGCCAACGAATTCGAACGCTACCCGGATGGCGCGTATCGTTACGATCCATCGGACGTGGATTGGGCCCGTCGCGTGGCCGCGCGGATCAGAAAACTGGATTCCGATCATCCCATCGGTTGCCACCCGTCCGTCTGGATCACGGATCAAGATCCACAAGCTACGTCCGGACAGGATGCCAGGCCCTTCGCCAGTTACAAGGAATTTACCCAGCGCCGGCCGCAAGTCGTGTGGCCCCTGTGGGAAGGGAGCGAGGTGAACCTGAACGTGACGCAAAACAACGAGGGGGTCCAACGCCGCGCCTGGGGTGACATCGACGGCGGGGGGCACGGCCTGACGTATGGCAATACGACCTGGCAGGAAGTCGACTATCCCGCGAAGTGGACAGCAACCGGATGGGATTTTGAGGCCGCGGGGTTGGAGGACTGCATTGCCGAAGACTGGTCGCACGGCAAACCGGTTCTCAACACCGAGTTCGGCTATCAACACGAACCGGGATACAAAGCGGCCGCGGCCTACGCGACACACCAGGTCCATCAACCATCCACCGTCAGAAAGAAGGCGTGGAAGATCGCAACGTCAGGCGGGTACTTCGCCGCCGGCTTCGAGGGGACCGCAGTCGCCCGCGACTGGACCAACCACGACGTCGACAACTTTCGCCCCGCCACATTGGAAACGCTCTACGAATTCTTCACGACGAAAGTGGAATACTGGAAGTTGTCTCCCCATTCGGAATTGGTAAGCTCGCACAATGCCCTCTTGGCGCTACCGGGCATCGAATACGTGGCCTATTTCCCGCGTGGCGGAGCCAATTCCGTCAGCTTGGCTCCGGGCCGCTACCAGGTAGAGTGGCTACACCCCGAGTCGGGCAAGTATTTCCAGCAGCCATCCGTGAATGTTTCCTCGGGCATGCGGGAGTTCACTCCGCCGCAAGATCCAGATCAAGATTGGGTCTTGCACCTGCTCAAAACGGAAGAGCCATAACAAGTTCGCGTGCTCACCTGAATGCGGCAGAAATGTGCGACTGACACTTTGAGGTGACGAGTGAAAAAGGACGGACAGGTCACAGAGTCTTGGGTCGATCCCATCACTCCTACGGGCGGCCTGGCCGTTGAATTCGATCGCGAGTCGCAATCGCTCAAGCTGGTTCGCAAAGGGAGCGCAACAAGCAGACGCGGTTGCTCGATCGCGCTCTTCGTCATCGCTTTTTTCTTCGTGCTCTTTGGGCTAACCGGCTGGCAAGCGATTCGAAACTTCTCGCTTTCGATGCCCGTTGTACTAAATGGGAGCTCGTTGATCGCGGTGACGGCTCTCATGGTCCTCTTCTTTTATGACCAACAAGTTCAAATCGATACCAAGTCAAAGACATTCGTCAGTCGTGCGCGGGGTATCCTTGCCCCATGGTGGTGGAACTCGACCACGCCCATCGGAAATTCCGCGCGCTTTGAAGTCCGAATCGTACGCGTCCCCAAGTCACCCGTTCACTACGTGCTTTATTTCGTTCCATATCCTGATGTTTGGTTCACCTTCTGGCGCCCGACGCCGATTGGAACGACACATGATCCCGAAGCAGGCAAGGCCGCGCTCGAGAGGCTTGCGTATGGGCTCAACCGTTTTCTCGACGCCGTCCGAAAGGGTGAACCTAATCTGGAACAACTGGTCCAACCCTCGCCACCTGGGCCATTCAAACCGTAGAAAGATCAGGTCTGTCCGATGGGATTCCGCGTCCAACTGATCGCCATTACTGGCAAAGCGTCGGCCACAATCCAACAGGAGTTCGGAGTCGTGCCGACGGGAGAGTATGAAGAGATCGCCGAATCTCCTGTCGTCGGGGCGATGATCCCTGGCGGTGCGTACCTCTTGTATGTCAACGATCAGGATCGAATCAACCCGGACCCCCAGGTGTATGCGCGCCTCTCGGCAGGTGCGTCGTTGATTGCTTGCTACGTCAACGAAACCGTAATGCATAGCTACGCATGTGCGTGGTCCAACGGCACCGAGCGGTGGTCCGTTTCGCACGACGCCCAGCACGGCATTGAGCATCTGGAGACGACTGGAGATTTACCTTCGAAACTGCTGCCCATCCGCGAACGGCTCTTCGCGCAGCAAGCTGGAGACGATGGTGCCGATTTCATCTTCGATATCCCGGTCGAGTTATTCGTTGCACTCGGCGGCATTAGGTACGATCAGGACATCCCAGGTGCGGCCCCAAACCCATGGGAGATTTTGAAGTCGCCACAGCGTAAAAGTCGCTTTTGGTCATGGTTGCCATTTTGAACTTAACCCTATGCTCTTCCACGTCGGTAAAGATCCGAGCCAGGAAACGTTCCCCTTCTCTCACTCAGTGCCCTCCGTGCCTCTGTGTTTTTCTTTCATTGAAACACTGAGGCACGGAGGACGCAGAGTAACGAGTGCGAAGCTCTCTAGTTCGCAAATCAACAATCAGAAATCTTCAATCAATTGATCTACGGACAAGTTGACTTGGCCACGAACGATTCTCAAAGCAAAGGCAACTTCTCCGTGTCCTCCGTTTCTCCGTGGTGAATCCCTCCGAAACCGGTTACACTGATCGAACCTCACTGATGATTCATCATCCCCCGCCCGAGGTTCCCGCCGATGCTCGAACTCACCCGTCTTGATCGCAATGGATTGTCCCGGCGCACGCTTCTCTCTGCCGGTGGCGCTGGACTCTGCGGCGTCACGTTGAACAACCTGCTGGCTGCCGAGTCGCAAACCGCCGCACAGCCCAAAGCGAAGTCCGTGATCTTCTTGTTCCTCTTCGGCGGCCCGAGCCAGCTCGAAACGTTCGACATGAAGCCCGAGGCGCCCGACAACATTCGCGGCCCCTTCAAAACGACGCCGTGCAAGACGCCTGGGCTGCTTGTTTGCGACCAATTGCCGCGGTTGGCTGGAATCTCCGACAAGTTCACGATCGTGCGGACGATGTCGCACACGTTCAACGACCACACTTTCCAGCACATTGGGATCCTAAGCTTAGAATTCCACGTGGACAAGTTGTCGCG
>JADMIO012807412.1_pt1 | contig 61193 bp, 55 predicted proteins | sample 8958161 | NCBI WGS metagenome assembly JADMIO01 (sample SAMN16585339, study PRJNA669376) | soil metagenome | isolation source: Crop rotation soil | place: USA: Cullars Rotation, Alabama | collected 2011
CGCGACAACTTGTCCACGTGGAATTCTAAGCTTAGGATCCCAATGTGCTGGAAAGTGTTGCCAGTAAGATAAGAATTGACCACCAGTCACTTCGCGTCATCTAATGACCGTCAAAGCCAGGGTGTGAAAGCAACAACCCCCGACACGCGAATGTCGGAGGTTGAAGAGGTAGATAGTCTGTAAGCCGGGTTCTGTCGGAGCACTCCCGCACTCCGGACGATCATTTCTCTACGAGCATGGTCGCCCATGCTCTCTAGCAGCCTACCCGCGGCGTCTTGATCGAGATGGACGTCTCTCGCCGCATATTTGGCCTTGCTCCGACTGGGGTTTGCCGTGCCGTCAACGTTACCGTTGACGCGGTGAGCTCTTACCTCACCGTTTCACCCTTACCACTCTTGCGAATGGCGGTCTGTTCTCTGTGGCACTTTCCGTCGCGAACCACTCTCGTCGTTCGCGCCCAGGCGTTACCTGGCAGTCAGTCCATAGGAGCCCGGACTTTCCTCGTATTTAGTACTGATAAGGTACTAATGCGCGATCGTCCGACCATCTGCCCACTCAGAATATAACGACTGACTGTTCCTTTCGGTCTCGGATTTCCTCGGTCAGCGGCCGGTGACGAGCATCTGACGTGCTTTCCTTAATCTGTCGCCGTTTTGAATCTCCTACCCAAACGGCGAGGAAGACATGACCTCACAATCGAAGACAGGGGGTTTGAGAACTCCCGTTTCGACGATCCTGACGCCACTCGAGCGATTCCACGTTGACGCAGCCGCACAAGGCTTGTGCGAACCATTGCACAGGGAGTCACTCGACGAAGTTCTTTCGGATCTCCGCGATCAAAAAGCAGACCTCGTGCTGATTTCGGTCGCCCGGTATGGGTCCCAAAGCTCCGGCCGTGTTGCAGCGATGGTTCGCGAGTTTCCCAGAGTTCCAGCTGTTGCGCTCCTCACTGAAACTCAGAATTCCACTCCACATGCGACGCTGGCAATGGGGCAAATGGGCATTCGTACTCTCGTTGATGCAAGAATCCCAGGCGGCTGGCAATTACTGCGCAACCTTCTCGCAGCCAAAGGATCGAATGATCTTCAGCGGTCTGCGCTGGCGCAGATTGGCCAGGACATCCCCGGTGTGTCGAAAGACTGTTGGCGATTCTTCGAGCTGCTGTTTGACACTTCACCACGAATCTCTACGGTGCGGCAGCTCGCGCGTCATCTCAACATTCTTCCCAGTACTTTGATGAGCCGATTCTTCCGCGCGAGACTGCCAGCGCCGAAACGCTACCTGTCACTCGCGCGACTGATCCGCGCTGCAAGACTGTTCGAGAATCCGGGCTTGTCGGTCGCGCGCGTCGCAAACCACCTCGACTACTCCTCACCTCAAAGCTTTGGTCGTCACGTTCGCACTGTGATGAAGATGTCCCCAGTCAAATTCAGAGCAACGTATGACGGCCAGGGGATGCTGCAGCTATTCCGGCGGGAGTTGATCCTTCCCTACATCGAAGTGCTTTCCAACTTCAGGCCATCGACTGCGTACCCTGGTTGGATGCCGAAACTGATTCCTACTGATCGGCACGCGTCTCGAGAGTTGCCATGATGTCGGTGGCGGTCGCGAGAGCGATTACAGCTACTCCCGCTGATTCCAGCTTCTCGCGGCCGCCCTCTTCCCTATCCACAACTGCCAGTACTCCGCTGACAGTTCCGCCCGCTGAGCGTACCGCTTCGATTGCCCGTAGCGCGGAACCCCCGGTAGTGATGACATCCTCGATTACCGCAACGTGATCTCCAGCGCGGAACGGGCCCTCTATGACCTTACCGGTTCCGTGTGTCTTGGCTTCCTTCCTCACCGTAAATGCGCGGACCGGTTGTGAGGTATTTGCACTTTCGTGACTGATCGCGTAGGAGATTGGGTCCGCTCCAAGGGTCAGTCCTCCTACTGCATCAATGGTCCAACCGGACTCGCGAAGAACTTTCAGTCCAAGCCTGCCGATTACCGAGAGTCCCTCAGGGCTCATGGTCGTGAGTCTTGCATCAATGTAGAAGTGCGATTCTCGGCCCGATGCGAGTATAAAGTGGCCTCTCTTGCTCGATCGCTCCGCGAGTAACGAAGTCAACAGCTTCTGGTCGGTCATGGTGCGTGAGGTTACGGATTCTTATGATTCGAGTCAATGCATGCGTTTTCGCAGTTCGAGATTGACCGCTGGACGGGTTTGGTTGGTTGGATCATTTCGCTCGCGACAGTGCTGGGTCTCGCGCTTGTTCTTCGCCACGAACGTCGTCAGGCACGCAGTCTCGTAGAACGATCGAAGGAGCTTGAACGTCTTTCGTCTGAGCTCCTGCGGGTGAATCGCATGAAAAGCGAATTCCTGGCGAACGTGTCACACGAGTTGCGCACACCTCTTAACGCCATCGTTGGCTTCGTGGACCTTCTTCGCGAAGGGGTGTATGGTGATTTGGCGCCGCGGCAGGTGAAACCCGTTGAGCGCATTGAAGCGTCCGCGAATCATCTCCGTCATCTGGTTGATCAGGTACTCGATTTGGCGAAGATGGCTGCCGGTCGACTTGAGATTCACACCGAGACAATTGATCTGCGCCCCTTTGTGCTCGACGTCGCCAGCGAGATCGAATCGCTGGTAAGCGAGAAAGGGCTGTCGCTGTCGCTCGTAATGGGTGCGGCCCTACCGCGGATCCGCACCGATCCGACTCACCTGCGGCAGATTCTCATGAACCTGCTCGGCAATGCGGTCAAATACACCAACGAAGGTGGGATTGTCATCCGTACGAGGCTTGTTGACTCTCTCCCCGACAGTGGGCAGTTAGGCACTAGTCAAACTACCGCCGTTAGCGAGCGCCCCAATCATACGGAGACTCACTGGATTGGCATTCAAGTCATCGATACTGGAATTGGAATCGCTCCTGCCGATCAGACGAGAATTTTTGAGGAATTCGAGCAGGTTGATGCGGGACCTCGCGGAAACTCAGCGGAACGCGGGACTGGGCTGGGCTTGCCCATATCCCGACGTCTGGCGGCGCTTATCGGAGGCATTGTCGAGCTGGAGAGCGAGCTCGGCAAAGGATCTACCTTTACGCTTTGGCTTCCGGTAGACGCTCAGGAGTCAGCGGCGTCGAAGTAAGCCTTTGAACTTGTTGAGCATGTTGGGCTGCTCGGGTGGAATCCGTGCCGCTTCGGCAAAAGCGTTGGCGAATGCGACGACTGTCGGATACCGATCCGCAGGTGCTCTCGATAACGCACGAGTCAGCACTGCATCCAACTCGGAGGAGAAGCTGAGACCTTCGGTAGCGTTTCTCAGGGCGATTGGCGGCATCGTCAGCAACTGCGTGAACATCTCACGTGGTGCTTTCGCCGTATAGGGAAGAGCCCGTGTAAGGAGGAAGTACGCAATCGTCGCCAGACTGTACTGGTCGGCGGCCGCGGTGACGATCTCGCCCGACAAAGCTTCCGGGGCGATGTACATCAGCGTTCCGACAAAGAATCCGGCTCGTGTCAGACGCTCATCGCTTGACGCCTGGGTATCCGCGGCAATTCCGAAGTCGAGCAGCTTAACGAGTCGGGTACGTGGGTCGTACATCACGTTCTCGGGCTTGAGATCGCGGTGGACGATGTTCGCATCGTGTGCAGCCTGCACTGCGGCGGCAATTTGCGAGATGATATTTGCGACTTCTTCCGGTGGCATCGGCGCGTGCTGCTTCGCATACCGTTCGAGCAGCTCTCCCTCCGCCCACTCGATCGCCAGGAAATGCAGACCGTTATCGGCCTGTCCGATCTCGATTGTCTCTACGACGTTGGGATGCTTTACACGGGAGCCGTATTTGGCTTCACGAACGAAACGCGCGACAGCCGTCTTGTCCTGGCGTAACTTTTCCCGTAGCACTTTGAGGGCGACAGTGCCATGATTCGGATGGTCTGCCAGGTACACGGCCGACGTTCCGCCCTCGCCAACTTCTCTCTTGATTGTGTAGCCGGCGACTCGGGTACCGACCATCTGCTCTCGAGACACGTCGCGAAGGTAATAGAAACCGAGATGGCCGGATAGGGTATTAGCCGCACATGCCGAACAATTCATTGCGAAATTTTCTCGTTTTACTGCTCATTGCTGCATCAGGTGCAATCGGATGCAGCAGTGCAACCACGAATGCAAATCCCGACGAAACGACCCCGGCCCTCACGCTCGGATCCAGTACGCCGGATGCCAGTGAGCTCTACAAGCAGATTGGTTTGATCGCAGCGCCTGCTCCAGTCCCGTTTGTCGGAAAGGTTTCGGCCTTTGCGACTGCGTCACCCGACACTACGCTCGTACTCGTCAGCATCTCGCTGCCGAACAAGGCGCTGACCTTCACGCGTGAGGGAGATCGTTATCGGGCGCCGTACGAGGTGAAGCTGACGCTCAATCGAGGCAGCGGCCCGGCGGCCAATGTCGATGCGATGGAAATCGTGAGGGTTGGTGCCTTCCGGGAGATTAACCGTACGGATGAAAGCATCATTTTTCAGCATTACTTCCGCGTCACGCCCGGTACGTACGCCCTTTCGGCGGAGGTCCGCGATGTAGGCGGATCGCGAGGTACCAGTCAGGATGTGTCGATCAGCGTTCCGGCGCTGACACCAGGACATTTGTCGACCCCCACACTGGTCTACGAAGCAAGAGGGCGGAGTGCTCTAGACTCTGTTCCGGTGCTGCTCGCGAGTCCGAGATCAAGTGCCGTCTTTGGACGTGATAGCACGGTCGCTGTTTACGTCGAAGGATATGGGCAGGGCACCCGCCTTCCAGTCCAATATGTCGTTCGTAACGACAAAGGCGCGGAGCTATGGCGGGATTCGACGCAGCTCGCACGCAGGGGTAATCTGTTCAGCGGGGTCATCAACGTCCCGATCTCGACGGTCGGGGTGGGTGTTGCACAGGTCTACTTCACACGGCGCGATTCACCTCGGGATTCAGCGAGTGCCCCGCTGTTCGTCAGCTTCGGTGAGGACATTCCGCTGATGTCCTACGAAGACATGCTCGGCTATCTGCGATTTTTCGCCAGCCCATCTCGACTCAGCACGCTAAAGAATGCCGCGGCAGAACGACGCGCGAGTGAATGGGCGAGATTCCTCCGAGCGACGGATCCAGTTCCGGAAACGCCAATTAACGAGGATCTGCAGTCTTATTTCGGGCGCATTCAGATCGCAAACGGCCAATTCAGAATGGATCACAGCCCGGGATGGCTCTCGGATCGCGGAATGGTCTATGTCGCGCTCGGCGAGCCAGATCAGGTAAGCGAGCGCAATATCAACGGAACTCTGACGACTACCCAGATGGGCTCTACGACGCGCCTGCAAATCTGGTTGTATCGACAGTACAACACGCAGCTGGTTTTTTATGAGGAGACTGGACGCTGGAAGCTGACACGTCCAAGTGAAACCGAGTTTCTCGCCCTCAACTCTCGCCGACAACATTAGGCGCAGTGTCCAATTGGCGAGCTGTTTGCGAGCGCTCGCCGTCGTAAGTAAAGCGCGTTTAATATTCACATGATGGAAGGTCCTGAAAAGCCGCGACTATTTCTCGTCGACGGTTATGCGCTGATCTACCGCGCATTTTTTGCGATGATCGCCCGGCCGCTCACGACGAGCAAGGGCGAGAATACGTCGGCGAGCTACGGCATCGCGACATTTCTGCAGCGGCTGATTACGAAGCATCAGCCCGAATATCTCGGCTGGGTCCACGATTCCGGCCTCTCTTTCAGGCACGAGCGGTATCCGGCCTACAAAGCCACCCGTGAGAAACTGACCGAGGAATTACAGTCTGACTTCGATCGTGGGATGGATCGAATTTCCGAAATACTCGCTGCCTATCGAATTCCCATCATCACCCTTCCCGGCTACGAAGCCGATGACGTAATTGGGACCCTTGTCTCGCAGAGCGCAAACGCAGGCGTCAACGCGGTTGTCGTTTCGGGCGATAAGGATTTTCAGCAGCTCGTACGCCCGGGGGTGTGGCTTCTCAATCCGGGACGCGGCGGCAACGCCAACGTCGAGGAGCACTGGGTAAGCACCAACAACGCGGAAGATCGCCTTGGTGTACCTCCGGAATTCGTTACCGACTACCTGGCACTGGTTGGCGATTCTTCGGACAACATTCCCGGCGTCAGAGGCATTGGCGACAAGACGGCATCGGAGCTGGTACGGCAGTACGGCCACCTCGAGTCGATTCTGGAACATGCTGCCGAGATCACCAAGAAGCGGCCGCGCGAGGCGCTGCTGGAACACGCGGGGAATGCTCGGCTTTCCAAAGAATTAGTCACAATTCGTGACGATCTTCCCGTTACGCTGGATCTGGACGGGCTCCGTGTAAAGACACCGGATCACCAGCGGCTGCGCGATCTCTTTATAGAGCTCGAGTTTCACGTGCTGGCTCGGGACATAGTTGTTCAGGCACCCGTTGAGGAGAAGCCCAAGCGAGAGTCCCATTACATCACGGTCGACAACGTCGAGCTCGTAACCGAAGCTGTAGCACGCGCCAGGGCAGTGGGTGTCTTCTCTCTCGACACGGAGGCACTCCCGGATTCAGATAGCCCTCAGCCGGCGGATCCTCTGCGGTCGACTCTAATCTCGATATCGATTGGCGTCGGCGCGGGCGAGGCTTACTACTTTCCATTCCAGCATCGGCTCCCGCGTAATGTGCAGGGAGAATTGCTCGTTGACGTCGCTGGCGATCGATCCGCAACCGATGCACCGGAGGAACGCGGCCTTGTTCGTGGTGGTGACGAGGTCTTCCCCGAACAGCCAGCCCGAAAAAAGAAAAGCAATGGCGAAGGCGCGCTCAGCATAGCCGCGCGAATATGGCGAGATAAGCGAGCTTCGGCGGTGAAAAATCTGCCGTCCCTGCAATCGGCGGAGATGAAACCTCTGCGTGACTTGCTCGAGGATCCCTCAGTCCGCAAAACTGCGCACAACGGCAAGTTCGATCTCCTATTGTTGCGATCGATGGGCATCGAACTGAGTGGGTTGGATTTCGACACAATGCTGGCCAGTTACGTTCTTGATCCAAGCCGTCGCTCACATGGTCTGGATGTGCTTGCGCTCGAGTTCCTCGATCACACGATGACGTCGTACACGGATCTCTGCGGCAAGGGGAAGAACGCTTTGGCGTTTGACGAGTGTCCGGTGGAAGCCGCGAGAGATTATTCGTGTGAGGACGCCGACATGACGCTCCGCTTGCGGGAGATCTTTGAGCCGCAGCTGGAGTCACACGAGTTATTGCGGCTGCTCGATGGTGTCGAGCTTCCGCTGGTAGACGTACTGGCTGAGATGGAGTGGAACGGGATCGCTATCGACCTGCCCTGGTTTTCTTCGCTCAAGCAGCGCTTTCAAGCCGATCGTGAGGCAGTCGAGCACCAGATCTACGAAACCGCCGGGACCGAATTCAACATCAATTCGAATCTCCAGTTGAGAGAGATTCTGTTCGATCGGTTGAACTTGCCCGTTCTGAAGCGAACCAGCACAGGTCCGTCCACTGACGTGAGTGTGCTGACCGAGCTTGCAGAAGAAGGTCACGTCCTGCCAACACTGCTCATGGAGTATCGTGAGCTTTCGAAGCTGGAAAGCACTTACCTCGATGCTCTGCCGCGACTCGTGAATCCGAAGACCGGTCGCCTTCACACATCCTTTAATCAAACGGTAGCGAGTACAGGCAGGCTTTCATCGAGTGACCCCAATCTGCAAAACATCCCGATTCGGCGAGAGCTTGGCCGGGACATTCGCCGCGGCTTCATACCGCGCCAAGGCTGGCATCTGGTCGCCGCTGACTACTCGCAAATCGAGCTGCGGCTCCTAGCACACCTTTCAAAAGATCCCGCCTTTGTTGAAGCATTTCGCGCAGGCGGTGATATCCATCGGCAGACAGCGGCACTGATCTTCGATGTTCCGCTCGACCAGGTTACGAGCACGATGCGCGCACGGGCCAAGACCATCAACTTTGCTACGATTTACGGGCAGGGCCCTCATGCACTGTCGCGACAGCTGGGCATTGAACACGCCGAGGCAAAGGAATTCATTGCCCGGTACTTCGAGCGTTTTCAGGGCGTTCGCAACTATTTAGATGCCATGGTAGCCTTCGCGCGCGAGCACGGCTTCGTCCAGACGATATTCGGCAGGCGTCGCTATATCCCGGAGCTTCGCGAGCGCAATTTCAACATCCGTGCATTTGGCGAGCGAACCGCAGCTAACTCTCCGATTCAAGGGTCAGCAGCAGATCTGATCAAGATTGCGATGATCCGAATCGATGATGCGTTGAGAACTCGCGAGTTGGAAAGCAAAATGCTGCTGCAGGTTCACGACGAGCTCGTGTTCGAGGTTAAACCGGAGGAGCTCGATGCTGTCCAGCAAATGGTGAAGCACGAGATGGAGAATGCAGCGCAGCTCTCTGTACCGCTCGTCGTCGACCTCGGAACAGGGGAAAACTGGCTGGAGACTAAGCTCTGATTTAGTGCTTCAGATGCGGCTCGAAGGCAGCCCAGTGAGCGCCAACTACAAGTGCTCCCAGGTAGATCAAGGCGAACCAGAAAGAGTGTGTTAAGACGTCCACGAGCGTGAAGTGGATCGCGTAGGTCGCGAGCACCAGGCCCAGCCCAATTACGATTGTGAACATCGCCGGCTGGTCAGCATCGGTGCTGATGTTGAGCGCCCAGTGGCGAGCAATTCTTATCGGCAACTGGTGTGTTAGCCTGCCCCACGCAGCGGCCAGGCGGATCGCCAAACTCTTCACTGCTGAATGTCTCTCCACCCCGGAGCTCCTCTCGGGAGGCAAAGGCGCCTTCTCAGCGACTCTCTTTAATCGGTTTGTGAGCTCCGCTGTCAGAGCGGTGTGATCGGCGCTCGTCGCCCAGCTATCCATCGCGATTGGATCACCAACCCGCACTCCGACGACACTTCCAGGAGTTGCCTTGTTCTCGAACAGGAGCCCGATCGGCACGATGTGCACTCCTACAATGTGGGCGGTGTCCCGTGCCCTTAATGCGATTCGTGCCAAGCCAGACTTGAGCGGAGCGAGTTCCTCGTGACTGTGACTCGTTCCTTCTGGGAAAATCAGAACTGCTCCATTGCTTCCGAGGACCTGCAGCATCTCCCGGAAGGCGCCAGAGTTCCGCGCCGGGTTCGCTGGAGTGCCGTCGATTGCTCCGATTTCATCACTCGCCCGCCGCAGCGGCACAACTCCAAGAATTCTGAAGAGAGCCGCGATGAATGGGTTCTTGAGCAATGTTGCCTTGGCGGTCATCACTACTCGACGGGGCATTAACCAACCCACCACCAAGGAGTCGACAAGAGCATTTGGGTGATTCACCGCGATCAACAATGGTACATCGTGAGGGATCTTCTCTCGGCCGACTATCCGAATATCACCGTAGAACCAGTGGAGGGCGATGCCGGCGACCCATCGTAGCGTGGCGTAGATCATTTGCGCCGTGCTCGCGCAAAGTTGTCCGGAACGCGCCGAAGAGCCCACAGCGCGAGCGCCATTCCGATCGCGACAGTCAGAACGCCAGCACGGTAGGCGATTCCTCTGCCGAATATCGGAGTCAGACCGTCAACAGCGAACGCCCATATGAAAGGTCCTACAACAGCAGCTGCGCGCGATGACAAAACCATCAGACTGAAAAACCGTCCTGCTTCAACGTCGGGGACGAGGCTTAGAAGCAACGGCCTCTCAGCTGTCGACACGCCGCCGTAAATCAAGCCGATGCAAGCGCCTACAATCCAAAAGATGTTGCGCGATGGGGCGACGATCATTGCGATGAGCAACACGATCCATCCCGCGAGTACCCAGGATAGTGTCTTCTTCGGACCGATACGGTCGACGAGTTTTCCGATGCCGTATGCACCGATCACAGCAGGAACTGTCAGAATCACGAAGAGCGTTGCTTCGGATCCTTTGACGAATCCCATCGCAAAGATTGCGTAGAGAGCCATGTTTGCGATAATGGTTCCCATGGCGTCCTGGTAGAGAAATGAGGTCAGGATGAAGCGCATTGTGCCGGGATAGCGTTTGGCCTCCGACAGCGTGTTCCTTACATCCGCAAATGCTTCTCGCCAGGCGATTCGCCTTTTGCCGTGAATTACGTTGTGATCACGGCAGAAGATGAAGAGAGGCAATGAAAAAAGCAGAAAGAGGATTGCTGTTGGAACGAAAGTGGAAACACGCCCACCGTGGCTCGTGAACGGAACTATCGTGCGAAGGAAGTGGACTACCTTCTCCGGAATCGCACCAATGATCGGCATCGAGCCGGTGAAGAATGGGAACGTGAGAATCACTCCCGTGATCGATCCGACGTAGCCGAGCGCAGCGCCGAGTCCCGATAGCCGGCCGCGATGATCCACTGGAACGAGCTCGGACATCATCGCGTTGTAAAAAGGCTGTGCGCCCTGATAGGTGTAGTTGGCTATCGTGAACGCGGCGAGCACACCGAACAGCGCGACTCCCGACGACAGCTGCGACGTGGTTGACGAATTGGTGACCCCTTCTCCGATCAACGGCAGACCAAATTGACCGAGTATCGCGATCAATGCGGTTGCGATGCACGCCATCAGCGTGAAACCGACTACCCAGGGTTTTCTCCGCTGAGTAGCATCGGATATCGCACCGAAAACTGGAATCGAGACCACCACCATTGCCGACGCAATTCCGTTAACGGTTGCGTAGAGCGTGTTCGAGTGGCCCAGATCGGCGATGAGCCACGCGGAGAAATACAGCGTGGCGATGTTCATCGAGAACACCGTATTGGCGAAGTCGTAGAGCGCCCAGCTGAATCGCTCACGGAATTTCGCCATCGGCGGATTGAAATCACCGGCTGTCACATCTGTCTGGGCGTAAGCGGAATCAGAGCCGTTTAAGAGCGAACCAGTGACTGCTGTCTCCATCGGGACTCCGTTGAGTTCGCCTCAACACTACACGTTCAACCCAGGTTCACAAATACGTATGCTGACGTAGCAGCAGTTAGTTCTCGACGTCTACGCAAGCGTCAGTCAAATTAGACGCATGCTAGCTCGTAGAGTCGTCCGGTCCGCGCTTGTTGCACCGCTTGTCATGGCGATGACGACAGCTTGCGGAGAGCGCAGTCGATCCAGTCCGGACTCTGCGCATGCACTTCCGCCCGTCTATCCGGGTGCGCCGGCGGGCAACACTGGCTGGGACGCTGATGCCGGGCCGGTCATGATCACACCTCTCGAGAACAGCGTCGACACAGTTGCAGTGATAGTTCCGGAAGCGACTGACAGCACGGTGCCGATTGTGGAAACCATGAACGCACCAGTGACCGGACTCGCGTTCGATCTGTTCGATAGAGGAGGACGAGTAGCTTCATCGGTTCGTGCATCCTCGCTCCCGCCGATTGATACAACGAAGCGTGACTGTTACGGCTGGCCACTCGCCAGGCTTGTGGAGAAGCCGGCGGATTGGAGCGTCGGGTTTGCGAGCGGTCGTGCAGTAGCCATTCCCATCGATTCGATCGAGGTGATGCATAGCACCGATTCGGCTTCGCTGGCAGTGGCGCTTACCCGAGCTGCGGCTACACTTCCCGGAGTTTCTGATCCGACATTTCGCGGCTTGCCGTTCCGTGTAAGAACGGCGTACAGGTTTCGCGTTGATTCCGTCGACGTGGTTGTCGCCGACGTAGTGCGTGCGGTCAACGAGGAAGCAAATCCGCGAATTGAGCACTTGTTGATGGTCGGTGAGAGGCCTACGGGTAGCGCGTCGACATTCACGGTTCGGTATTCGAATCGGACTGCGGGCTCAGAGGAATCGACCCAGGCTAGTGAACTACTTGCAGTGGTCGCTATCGGTGAATCAAAAAGGCCTGCGATCGTCCTCGGTATCGAGTACAGCGACGGTAGACGACTGGGGCTGCTCGAGCGAATCACGGGTGAATGGCGCGCGGCGTGGAGAAGCGCCTACACCGATTGCTGATTTTGCCGACGGCAGTCGATTTCAAAGTCCGGTTGGCGCGCTGACAAAATTCCACGGAACGCGGTATTTCTCGCCCAAGTGGTGCGCAAGTGCACACACGCCGAGAGTCTCCGTTGCGTAGTGTCCGGCGTAGATAATTACCAGATCATTTTCTTCAGCAGTGATCGCCGTCCAGTGCGGACCCTCTCCGACAATCAAGGTGTCGATTCCTGCGTCGATCGCTTCTTCGAGTGTATCCGCAGCCGCTCCGGCACCGCTGCACATGCCCCATCGCTGGGTGCGTCGCCCAGCTGTTATGGGCGTTGTTCTCGTCGAATGCCCGTATTTTCTCGCGAAGGAGGTCGCTTTGTCAGCGAGTGATTGCGTTGCAACATCGCTGTCGCCGGCGACACCAATGGATATTCCCTGATAACGGGCGAATTCTCTGTTCGGTGTAAGCTGCAGCTCCTTGGCGAGGAGCACGTTGTTCCCGAGCACTGGGTGGCAATCGAGTGGAATGTGTGAAGAGTATACTGCGATGTCGTACTCGAATAGCAGACGAGTTCGCCGGTATGCAGCCCCTATGAGCGGCGACATACCGCCCCAAAACATTCCATGGTGCACAATCAGTAGGTTTGCGTCTAACGCTTTGGCTCCCTCGATTGCCCGAGTGGAGAAATCCACTGCGGCCGCAATTCCCCGAAGCGGAGCGGACGATTGACACTGTAGGCCATTGAGTGCGCTTGAATAGTCAGGTATCGCGGCGGTATTCAGCAGCTCATCCGTGTAAGCAGATACCTGATCTATTATGGTAGTCATCAGCGATGGCGTCCGTGTGGAGAACCTTTTCCTAGCTCAAAAATCCGTATTAGCTAACTCGTTGTGCCACAAGAGGTTGGGATATTAGTTATCAACAATGTTGATTAATCTGGTACCGCCATCAAGTCCAATAGCCGCTCCAGGTCGTCAGCACTGTAGAAATGAATCGTGACGGTCCCTCGATTACCTGAAGCGACTTTCACCATGACATCGGTTTGAAGATGCCGGCGCAGTCTGTCTTCGACGCGCCTTACCTCAGCTGGTTGCCGATCAACTGCCCGCGGACGTCCTGTTTTCTTTTTGGTGGAAGTCTCTACGCTCCTAAGTCGACCTTCGACTTCCCGGACGGTCAGACCTTCTCTTACGATCTCCGCGGCCAGAGCGACGATTCGCCCTTCATCATCTAGTCCCAGCAACACTTTCGCATGACCCATCGATAGCTGCCCTTCCTGCAGCAAGCTGCGAACTGCATCTGGCAATTGTAGAAGTCGCAGCATATTGGCGACCGTCGTTCGATCCTTCCCGACGGTCTCTGCAATCTGTTGCTGGGTCAGTGAGAACTCCTGGGCGAGCTGGCGATACCCTTCTCCTTCTTCGATCGGGTTGAGATCGGTTCGCTGAAGATTTTCGATCAGCGCGAGAGTCAGCAGAGTCTTGTCGTCGATCTCTTTTATAATTGCCGGGATTTCTCGCCAGCCGAGTGCTTTGGCCGCGCGGAGGCGTCGCTCGCCAGCTATCAACTCGAACCCATCCTTTCCTGGACGTCGGCGGACGGTAATCGGCTGGAGCAGGCCGCTCGCCCTGAGGCTCTCCTGTAGCTCGCCGAGATCCTCCGCTCTGAATTCTCGGCGGGGCTGAAATGGGTTCCGCGTGATCTGGCCGACGGGAATCGACTTCAGCGCGCCTTCGTCGCTGGTCGCAAGTCCGGTAGCACTTCCGAGGAGTGCCTCGAGGCCGCGACCCAAACGGCGGGGAGTTTTTTCAGTGGCCACCGTTCTCTCCTTGTGCGGTCCGTTGGATTAGCTCTTTGGCGACATTCATATAGGCCTGCGCGCCGACAGACGTGACGTCGTAGAGAATGATCGGCTTGCCAAAACTTGGTGCTTCCGCAAGTCGGACATTTCGTGGAACGACGTTCTCGAAAACTTTCGCACCGAAATATTCTCGTGCATCATCGGCGACCTGACGCGAGAGGTTCAGCCGAGAGTCGTACATGGTGAGCAACACACCCTCGATTCCGAGCTTTTCGTTGGCGCTATGCTGGACTCGATGGACTGTGTTGAGGAGTTGTGAGAGACCCTCGAGAGCGTAGTACTCGCACTGTAGCGGTATCAGAAGCGCGTCAGCCGCAACCAACATATTGATGGTGATGAGGCCGAGTGATGGCGGGCAGTCGATGATGACGTACTTGTAGTCGCTGCGGAGTGAATCGACTGCACTGCGCATGACATGATCGCGGTCGGCTTTGTCTACGAGCTCGACTTCAGCTGCGGCGAGATCCGGAGTTGCGCCAATGACATCAAGTTTCTCGAACTGCACGCCCTCTTGTCGTGACGATCGGAGATCGGAGTTCCCGACCAAGACATCGTAGAGAGTGAGCGGAACTTGTTCTTTCTGGAGGCCCACGCCGCTCGTGGCGTTGCCCTGTGGGTCGGCATCAACCAGAAGTGTTCGCTGCTCGGCTGCGGCTAGGCTGGCAGCGAGGTTTACCGCGGTTGTTGTTTTGCCGACGCCACCTTTTTGGTTAGCAATCGCGATGATTCGTGCCACGTACTCTGGGGAAGGATTGACGGCAATTTACCCAGCTAGGCGGCTTGTTTCCACGTGGAACGTACTGTTTGGTTCCACGTGGAAACTCGGTAAGCCCGTTTCTTAGCTCAGCGGCCAGCGATAAATCGCCACCGGGTCATGACATCAACTCCGAGGGTCTCATCGCCTGGGTTGATAGGAGTATCGGATTGAGCTACTCCTGCTGCTCGAGCCATCATCAACGGCTGCGGTCTCGGTGGAGAGACGGCTAGCACGTTCACTTCCAGCAAAGGGCCAAGTGAACCGCCGGCCGCACGAGCAGCAGCATCGGCATCAGCGCGCGCCATTTCGATCGCGCTTCCAATTGCGGTCCTGCGTGCTGCCTGGGTATTCGATGAGTAAAACTGCAGGGAGCTGATCAGATTAGCTCCGTGAGAAAGCGCGGCATCGATGACCTTGCCTACCTGATCAAGCCTCCGGATATCAGCGACAATGGTGTTCGTAACATTGTAGCCCGAGACGACCGGATCCTTCCCTTGCTCGTACCGTTGCTCTGGATAAACCTGGTAGTTCACTGTGGAAAGCTGGTCGTTTGTGAGACCGAGAGCTTTCAAGGCGGACAACACGGCCTGCTGCTTGGTTGCGTTCTGAGCGGCAGCTTCAGCAGCGGTGGTAGCGCGGGTTTGTACAGCAATCTGAATTGTCGCGCGATCAGGAGAGACCTTTATTTCGCCATGCCCAGTGACAACGACTTGTGGAATCTGGCTAGCTGGTGACGCTATGTTGTCCTGTGCATGTCCAGTGACTGGCAGCAATCCGGCTGCAGTTAGACACAAAAGACGCATTTTCATTGCTATTACCTGTTTGGTTGATGTGAATTTACGTCTGGAAGACGTCGCCCGCCTGCCTTCGTGCACAGCTACGACAAAAGAATCGGCTCGATCTCGTGGATTCGGTCGAGGTTCATCCCAATGATCCCCTCGCTCTCACTCCGCAAGAACATGTTGGCGAATCTCGCGCCCCACACGATTTCGTTTGCCTCGTAAGAAGAGCGCGAATGCACCGTGGCGGAAATCGTCTCGTCGGTTGCGATCAGCAGTACCAGCAACTCAGCGTCCGCTGCCACAAGATCCTGCTGTGTCAGGCGCCACATCGGACTGTTCGCATCAATCGGATGAACCACCGTCCAACTAAGAGGGAAAAACACCACACGCTGCCGCTCGAGCGGCAGCTCATAAAATCTTCTCACAGTTGAACCGCCTGCGCTTGGCTCGATCTTCGTCAGAATTGCCTGCACCTGGACGTCGATCAATTGACTGCTGCGCGCGTTGGCAATGCGAAATTCGAGCGCGGTGCCGCCGCGGTACGGTGCGACCACCGCGTTCCGACTGTAGATGATTTTCGCCGAAGGGCGGGAGAAGCGAGCGAAGATCACTCCGGTGACCAGTGCAACGCTGACGATACTCAATAGTGCTTCGATCGAAACAAGGGCGTTCGCTGGAACGCCTACCGGATAAATGTTCCCGTACCCGATCGTCGCGAATGTGTCGACGCTGAAGAAAAACGCACGGTAAAATGGCTCGTTCGCAAACTGCCCCGTTGAGGTCTGCAGTGCGTCCGGACCACACAGCAGAAACGCGCCGGCGAACAGAGCGTTTACGCCCACGAAATACACGCTAATGAAAAGCAGAAACTGGGGCCAGGAGATTCTCAGCAGCCATTGATAGAGGCCGAGCGACGACAGCGGATTCAGACCTTCACGTGCGACATTGAAGCTGCCGTCGCGATTGAGTAATCGTCGTCTGGTGCCTCGCGCGACTTCGGTACCGAAGCCAAGGTCTTTGAATTCGTCCTTGGGCTCAGTGGGCGGAGATGGCTGTGTGTCTAGTGTTGTCGACATGCAAAGGAATCGCGAGACAAGCCAGCGAAAGTTGCAGACATAATGGCCACGAATTTTGGCTAAAGCTACATTCGTTCGATGGAATCCACGGACAAATCAGTTGGCCGCGCGGTTCTGCTGATCGTGATTTCCGCACTGAGTTTTGGATCGATCTCAGTGCTGACGGTACTGATTACAAGGCAGCACGTGCCGCTCATCACAGCGATGGCGTGGCGTTATTTCCTTGCCGGCGTAATCCTCGGCGCGCTCATTCGGCCATTTGCAGCGCGCGTGATTACCGGCCGTCAGATTCTGCAACTAATGCTGATCGGCGGATGTGGCCAGGCGCTGATCACCTATCTGAGCCTGCATGCGCTGGAATACATATCCGTCGGACCGCTTGCCTTTTTGTTCTACACCTATCCAGCGTGGGTCGCTTTGCTCGCGGCAGCGCGACGAACCGAGCGGCTCACCATTCTACGGGTGGGGGCCTTGGCGCTGGCGCTCGTAGGCGTCACGATTATGGTCGGCGCGCCGCGAGAAAAACTGAACATCATAGGTGTTGTGCTCGCCGTCTCTTCTGCGATTCTGTATTCGCTTTATTTACCCGCGCTCGAGCAACTCCAGCGCGGTATGCCGGCATTTCTTGCGACGTTCTACCTGATCGCCGGCTCTGCTATCGCGTTCCTACTCGCCGCTCTGATCAGAGGTGAGATGCACGTACCGGGCGATGGCACCGTCTGGGCGAACATTCTCATACTGGCGGTCGTGTCGACAGTAATCGCGTTCTCCGCGCTGATCAAAGGCGTCTCCATCCTCGGCCCGGTCCGGACCTCCATCATCGCCACCGTAGAGCCATTCTTTACAGCGATACTGGGGATGATGGTGCTCGGTAGTCAGTTCACAGTGTCAACACTGCTTGGGGGAGTTCTGATCGGTGCAGCGATCCTCATTATCGAGCTCAGTGCCAAGCGCGAGGAGGCAAACGCTACGGTGTAGCGGCAAGTCTCCTGCGCCGTTCAACTTCGATGACGAGGTTTTGCAGGTCACTTGGGCTCACACCTGGAATACGTGATGCCTGTGCCAGGGACTGCGGCTTGACCTTGGAGAGCTTCTGGCGCGCCTCGAGTGAAAGTGATTTCATCTCCACGTACTCGAGATCAGCAGCGAGCGCAAAATCACCCATCCGCCGCATGCGATCAGCCTGCGCACGCTCTCGCTCGAAGTAGCCCGCGTACTTGATCTCCAGGTCTGCTGTTACCAATGCGTCCTGACTGAGATCGCCGCCAACACTGACCGCTCGAAACAGGTCGCGCAGAGAAGTGTCCTGACGCCGGGCTACTTCGACGATTTTAATGCGATGCTGAAGCGGAGCACTGCCCGCCTCGTCAAGAATCGGTGCAGCTTCCTCAGGTCGAATGCTCGTCGCTTCGGCGAGACGCAGCGCTTCCTCTTCGCCAGCCAGCCGACGCGCAATCACATTTTGCTCGAAATCGTCGTAGATGCCGAGGTCGATGCCAATTGAACCCAGCCGGCGTAGTGCATTGTCCTGGCGTACCGTCAGCCGAAACTCAGACCGCGAGGTGAATAGCCGGTACGGCTCGTCGACTCCCCGGGTGACGAGATCATCGATCAACACACCGATGTATGAAGTTTCTCGTCCGAGTATCAATGGCGAACGATTCTGTGATCGTAGAGCCGCATTCAGTCCGGCGACGAGTCCCTGCCCGGCTGCTTCTTCATAGCCAGTCGTACCGTTGATTTGGCCGGCGAAATAGAGACCAGCGATGGCCTTAACCTGAAGGGAGGCGTCGAGCTGAGTTGGTGGATAATAGTCGTACTCGATCGCGTATCCGGCGCGGTTCATTCGAACATCGGAGAGTCCACGTACCGAACGAAGAACCTCAAGCTGTACTGCTGCAGGAAGCGATGTTGACAATCCGTTGACATACAGCTCGCTGGTGTCGTGGCCTTCCGGCTCGAGAAAGAGCTGATGCCGCTCGGCTGCCGGGAACTTCACAATCTTGTCTTCCACGGACGGACAATACCGTGGGCCCTGCGACGATATCGCGCCGCCGTACATCGCCGACTTGCCGATGTTGTCGCTGATTATCTGCTTGCCCGCACCTTCGAGGAAGGTGATCCAGCAGGGAAGCTGCCGAGGATGCCGGATCGAATCGTCCATTCGCCGAGTGCGATTCCAAAAGTGTGACCAGGAGTAGTCGAACTGCTCGATTTCACTCTCCTGGATCTCCAGTTGACTGAAATCAACGGAACGCCCGTCGATGCGGGGCGGCGTTCCCGTCTTGAAACGCGAGACTGTCAAGCCGGCGCTCTCGAGTTGCTCTGCCAAATGTGTCGTCGCGGACTCGCCCGCTCGGCCGCCTGAAATCCGGGTTTCCGTTCCGATGTGAATGCGGCCGCGCAAGAACGTGCCCGTAGTAATGACTACGCTGCGCGCGCCGAACTTCCTCCCTTCGAGGGTCTCGACTCCGGCAATCTCGCCTTCCGCGAAGATCAATCGGGCGACTGTTCCCTGAATCGTTTGCAAATCTGATTGCTGTTCAACGAGCGAGCGCACCGATCGCCGGTACAATCCGCGATCGCACTGCGCTCGGGGAGCCCAGACTGCCGGTCCCTTACTGCGATTGAGCATTCGAAACTGGATCATGGCGAGATCGGTAGCCTTCGCCATGATGCCTCCTAGGGCGTCGACTTCCCGGACGACAGTACCCTTCGCCACTCCGCCAATGGCCGGGTTGCACGACATCTGGCCGATAGTCTCGAGCGCGCTGGTGATCAAGCCAACGCGAGCGCCAAGCCGAGCGGCAGCAACGGCCGCCTCGGTTCCGGCGTGGCCGGCGCCGACCACCAAGACATCGAACTCAGTCTCAAATCGTTGAAGCGCAACCATAGATTAAAGATATCCATTGCGACGCCTGTTCCGTGACCAAAGCGTCGAAGCTCGGAGACAGCTCTAAGCCATGCCAATCCAACTCGCGCACAGCCAAGGAACCATTCTGATTCGCCGCAGTGCGTTCGAGCGGGCGAAGCTCACGCGATCAGCGGTTGATGAGCGCTACAATCTCACCGATCAAGAATTTCAGCTCGAAGAGGATCTCATCGTTATCGGTCCACTCCCGTCGGATGACATGATTCCCCAAATGATTGAGGATCTGGAACGGAACGGCCTGACCTACTTCGATGATTTTTTTGACCTGAGTGGAAACTGGCCGGACTGGCTCGCGATTTACGCACGCGCTCGCCAGGGAAAGCAGCGTTAGAGTCGCTGCTCCACGATAGCCCACTCCTCGACCATCGCGACACCATTCTCTATCCGGTCGATGACTACTTCCGATCCAGCCGAGAGTTGATTGCCGCTGATGGCTTGCGCGGCGACCCTCACTTGCTTGCCGAACGCTTCGTACCTGATCTCGCCCGGGCTGCCTGACTGAATCTCCCTCGTGACTACTGCAAGCTGACCCTGGATCTCGTGGTCATCATCCGCGGCTTCTGTATCGCGTAGCGCCCACCTTGCCAACAGTGTGACCATACCGGCAATCGCCAGCGAGCCGGCAATAGTTGCTATTACGAGTATCACCCAGTTTGCCAGACTCGTACGCGTCGCGAGCAAGTATCCGACGACACCAAATCCAAAACCAAAAGCGGCGTACGACGGGAGATTGAAAAAAGGCGATGGAGCGTCAGTACTTTTTGGGCGCGTGTACTCGACGCCATGCAGCATCGCGATCACCGCCAGCACCAGGCTGGCGATGAATGCGACGAGAAAAAGGATCGAAAGCGCGGTCAAGCTGGAAGAAACCTGGACGAAGTGCGCGGATTATGACTCGAGGTACTTCCTGAACCATGCGATAGTAGCGGGCCATGCCGCCTTGGTGGCGTTCATGTTTGCCCCGTCCATTCCAGTTTGCTGCCGGAGAAATCCATGGCCAGCTCCAGGATAAGTGCTGTAGACATAGGTGCGTCCCAGCGCGCGTAGCGCTGAGTCCGCCGCGGGAATGGTCGCGTCGACGCGAGCATCGCTGCCTGCATAGAGGCCAAGAACCGGAGCTCGCACGGAGCTGAGGCTGGGAGTGGCTGGTGATACGCCGTAGTAGACGACAGCGGCGCCAAGGTTTGGTGCATGCACGGCATGCGCGAACGAGACACCCCCGCCCCAGCAAAATCCGACTATGCCGTACCTATGCTGGGCAGCTGGCAGCGCCATTCCGTAGTTAGCAACGGCATCGAGCTGTTGCTGCACCCAGTTCGGGTCGAGCGTCCGGATCGCCGCTGTGGCCAACGGCGCAAGGACACTGTCTGGTCCGTCCGGAAGGTTCTTCATCGTCAGGAGATCGGGTGCGATGGCGATGAAGCCATCAGCAGCCAATTGATCGGCGACGCTTCTGACCCAGGACGAAAGTCCGAATATCTCGTGCACGACGAGCACGACCGGCGCCTTGGTGCTGCGCTCAGGATAAACGACCCACGCGCGAATGCTGTCCCCCGTCGGTGTTCGGATCATCGCCCATTCCCCGTGTCGAGGAGATGCGCTTAGTCTACCCGGTGCGCCGGCGGCGTCTGGCGGAAGCGAAGATGATTGTGGCGCGGCTGCCGAGACACTCGCAGAGTGATCGTGCGTGTCGGCCGTGGCCGGAACGACCTTGGTTGTCGTGCACGCAGCTCCGGCGAGGCCGATAGCGAAGGCGAGGGTGGACGTGGTGTGATTGCGCATGTCAGCGACTCCTCTGAGTAGCAGCTGCCTGTTGGTGTGAAAGTTCGGCAAACGCATTTGCAAAGAACTCTCCTAAGCGATACTCGGCATAATAAAAGGGCCGCCACGGCCGCGAGCCAGCGACGAAGCCGGCATGTCCGCCTTTTGCCGGAAACTCGAGATGGAGTGACGGATTCAGCTCGGCGATTTTCCTCACGTCGGCGAGAACCGCGGGCGGTAGCATTGGATCATCAACAGCGCTCAAAAGTAGCGTTTTGAGTCTAATTCGACCGAGGTACGCGAGTGAGCTCGACTTCTCATAGTAATCCTGCGCGTTCCTGAATCCATGAAGGGGGCCGGTTATCAAATCGTCGAAATCTTCGAGGGTGCGCAGTCGGTTAATACGGTCCACTGGAGCCAGGTCCGGGTAGCGGGCCGCCTTCTCGAGCGCCTTGCGACGGAGTGACCCAAGAAAAAAGCGCTGGTAAACGCGCGAGAATCCGCGATTGATTCTCGTCGAGGATCTCGAAAGGTCGAACGGAACTGATACTGCGGCTGCCGCTTTTAGTTGTGGTGGTAAACGCTCACCCCGCTCGCCGAGAAACTTGAGCAGGACGTTGCCGCCAAGTGAGACACCGGCAATGGCTAGGGGCGCGCTCGGATATTCGGCGTTAATGCGCTCAATGGCGAATGCCAGATCTCCGGTCTCGCCGGAATGGTAGAAGCGCCTGGCTTTGTTGGGCGCGGATCCGCATGACCTGAAAATCAAAAGATCCGCGCCCCACCCGCGTCGGACTGCTTCGTTCAACAACCCCTGGGCATAGTGGGAGCGAATGGTTCCCTCGAGGCCGTGTAGAAGAAGGACTCGCGGTGTCTCGGGGCTGCTATCAACACGATGAATCTCGAGAAAATCGCCGTCCGGAGTATTCCAGCGCTGGATGCGGGTCGGTGCCGGCGACTGTCGCCGGAAGAACTTTCCCCACAATGTTTGCAGGTGACCGCCGCGAATCCACCACGCGGGCGAATAGATTATGTCAGCGCTCATTCAAGAAATTGTCTCGCTCCTGCCCGTTTCGAGCAACCACGATCAATTGGAAGTGCAAATATTCGGCGTCAAAAAAAGTGCTGATACGCGCAAAGCACTGCGTTTCTTCTCCGAAAGAAGAATAAAAACGCACTTCGTCGATCTGATGGAACGACCGGCGTCACTCGGTGAGCTGCGGCGCTTCGCGCAAAAGTTCGGAGTCGGTGCCCTGGTCGATCGAGACTCGAAGCGGTTCGACGAGCTCGGGCTTCGATATGCGCAACTTTCGGACGATCGTTGGCTGGAGAAGCTTTCCGAGGAGCCGCTTCTACTGCGGCTGCCACTGATGCGGAGTGGGAATCAGGTGCTGATAGGAGCGGATGAAAAAGTAATGCGAAGCTGGACGGAGAATCGGTGACATATCGAGTTCTGGTAACTGATGAAATCGATCCTGAAGGTGTCGCACTCCTTTCCGCGGATCCGCGGATCGAGGTCGATGAGGTGCCGACGCTCCCTAAGGAGGAGCTCCTTTCAAAGATTCCGGCGTACGACGCGATTGTCGGACGCAGTGCGACGCGGATTTCGGCGGATCTTCTCGAAAAGGCAAGCAAGCTCAAGGTCGTTGGTCGAGCGGGAGTGGGGGTCGACAACATCGCTCTCGATACCGCGACTTCACTCGGCATCGCAGTAATCAACGCGCCGGCAGGAAACACCATTGCAGTTGCCGAATTGTTCTTTGGCGCGGTAATCTCGCTTCTGAGACACATTCCCCGGGCTGACACGTCGATGCACGCCGGACGATGGGATCGCTCTGCCTTGCTTGGCTCAGAGCTGAAGGGTCGCACACTGGGCATCGTCGGCCTCGGGCGGATTGGTGGCGAGGTCGCTGCTCGCGCTCGCGCATTTGGGATGAACGTAATCGCGTACGACCCGTACATCGCGCAGAGCAGATTCGAAGCACTGAGGGTTCAGGAAAAGAGCTCGTTGGAGGAGCTGCTCTCCGAATCGAATGTCCTGACGCTGCACACGCCGCTTACGGACGAAACGACAGGAATGATCGGCAAGCGTGAGCTGGGTCGTCTTCCGCGTCAGGCGATCGTCGTTAACATGGCGCGCGGCGGCATTGTAGACGAAAAGGCTTTGCTGGAAGCGCTCGCCGGCGACCAGCTTCTTGGCGCAGTGATCGACGCCTACGAGAAGGAGCCACTGGCGGCCGATCATCCATTGCGCAATCGACCCAACATTCTCCTCACGCCGCATATCGGCGCGTCGACGATGGAGGCGCAACGCAACGTTGCGGTCGACGTATGTGTCGCGGTTCGTGACGCCTTGTTGAGTGGTGAGTTGTCACGCTCGATTAACGTCGCCGATGTCGGCGGCCAGTGGTCCGAAGTCGAGCCAGCTCTCACGCTGGCGCGTCGTGCGGCTGCCGTCGGGCGGGCGATTCTGGCAACGCAGGGAATGCGAGTGGTGCAACGCGTCGATGTCCGCTCCGGCTCGGCGTTGGCGACGGCAAAGAGCGCGCTGCTGGCATCAGCTGCGCGGGGTCTTCTCGAGGGAACGGTCGAACAGGAGCGACTCAACTTGATCAACGCCCGATCAATCGCCGAGCACCGCGGAATCGACCTCTCGACAACCGAGACAGCGGTGCAGGACAATCCGTACGGCATCGAAGTGAGACTGAGCGGAGGCATGCAGGAAATAGCGGTGGCCGGAACGGCGCAGCCGGGTTCAGGAGCCCGACTGACGCGAATCGGCGCTTTTCACGTCGACGTGCAGCCACGTGATACGCTGCTGATTCTCACCAACAACGACGTACCAGGTGTGATTGGCCGCGTGGGCACGCTCCTCGGAGAAGCGGGAGTCAACATCGCGGAGTACCATCAGGCGCGTCTTGCACAGGGCGGCCAGGCGTTAGCGGCAGTCTCAGTCGATGGCGATATCAGCGAAGCAGTTCGCGCATCGCTGCTGCGACTGCCCGACGTTTCGTCGGCCGCCGTCGTCTGCTTCAATCCAGGGTGACGATCGAGCTACTCAGCGACAAGGGCGTGCGTCACGCATACGAGGCCGACGCATCCGGCTTGCGTCTCCTGCCGGATCTCGTTGCCCGGCCCGGCTGTGTCGAAGAAGTTGTTGAAGTCATGCGGCGCGCTCTGACCGATAAACTCTTCGTGACGTGCGCGGGCGCGCAGTCGAGCACCACTGCGGCGTCCATTACCGATCGAGGAATTCTGCTTTCGATGCGCGGACTGGACACTATCTCCGACGTCGACGACAAAGCGCGCACGATCAGAGTTGGACCGGGCGCTTTCGTGGCCGATGTGAAACGAAGAGCAGCCGCCGCGGGATTGCTCTTCGCGCCCGACCCGACTAGTGAAGAGGAGTCCACGATCGGCGGCGCAATTGCCTGTAACGCTTCGGGGGCGCGTACCTATAAGTACGGTGCCACCCGCCGATACGTGCAGGCGCTCACGGTGGTGATGGCGAATGGGGAGCTGAAGGAATTTCGGCGGCCCAATCTGGAAAAGAACACCGTCGGATACGCATTCGCTCACGATCCCATCGACTGGTTCATCGGCAGCGAAGGAACGTTGGGAATTGTAGTCGGCGCCGAGCTGTCTCTGCTGCCGCTGCCCATGGAAGTAATCGGGCTCGCGCTTTTCTTCGCAACCGAGGAAGAAGCGCTGCGATTCGTCATCGCGGCCCGGGAAAACCGGGACGTATCGCCACGATGCATCGAATACTTCGATGATCTCGCGCTCGAAATTGCCAGGCAAAGTCCAACAGGCTCTGCTCTACCTTCGAACGCGAACGGAATGGTTTACGTCGAGGAAGAGATCACTGATGACGCCGATACCACGCTGAGTCACTGGGCAGAGTTCGTCGGTGAATCATCTCGGATCGAGCCACTCGTGTTTCAGGGTGAGGCGAAGCTGAGAGAGGCGAGGCAGTTCCGCCACAGCATCCCGGCGACGATGAATGAACGCGGAGGACGGCATCGCGAAGCCGGCGGCCGAAAAGTGTCGACTGATTGGGCCGTTCCTTATCGACGCTTGCCAGAAGCTGTTGCCAGCGCCCGGCGATTTGCTCGTGATGCGGGCATCGCACAACCAGTTATCTATGGCCACGCCGGCAACGGCCATCCTCACCAGAACTTTCTCGCTCACGATTCAGCCGAGCTCTCTACCATAGAAAGCGTGGTTGAACAAACGCTGCAGCGAGTTCTCTTGTTCGGAGGCACTGTCGCGGCCGAACACGGGATCGGGAAGATTAAACGCCGCTGGCTGCCACTCCAGATGAACGCACTTCAGATCGCGATGATGACCGCAGTGAAGAAGGAGCTCGACCCGCAACAGCTGCTCGCCCCCGGCAACATTTTATGACGCGATACAAGTCTGTGATTTTTGATGTCGACTCGACGCTGAGCGGCATCGAAGGGATCGACTGGCTGGCGGCGCTGCGGGGACCCGAGATGCAAACGTGGAGCTCGTCCCTGACTGAGCGTGCAATGAAGGGCGAGCTGCCGATCGAAGCCGTCTACGAGGAAAGAATGAACGCGGTGAGGCCATCAGCGCGCGAGATCGAGGCGCTCGGCCGGGAATACGTCGCGCGTATTGCACCTGGAGCGAAGAAAGCACTGGCCGCCTTGCGCGGAAAGGGGGTCGCCCTTGTGATGGTGAGTGGAGGGCTCCGCGAAGCTATCATTCCCTTGGCGCGTGAGGTGGGGATTTCAGAGAATGCCGTGCACGCGGTCTCAATCTATTTCGATAAGAACGGTGATTACGCAGGCTTTGAAAGCAGCTCGTTAATGACCCGGCAGGAAGGTAAACGGATCACAGTCGGTAAAATGGGCTTGACGACTCCGACGCTGGCAGTCGGTGACGGAATGACGGATTCAGAGATGAAATCGGTCGTCACTAACTTCGCGGCATTCACCGGTTTCACGCGGCGGCAGCCGGTTATCGAGCGCGCTGATTTTGTGGTGGAGACTTTTGAGCAGCTAACGGATCTCATTCTTAGATGACAACCTCAAAAAGCTTCGGCACCTTCTTTCTGCCTGGTCCTACGGAAGTCCGCGAAGAAATCATGGCGGCGATGAACCGTCCGATGCTGCCACATCGCGGATCTCAGTTCGAAGATCTTTTCTGCCGATTACAGGAACGGCTTCGGCCTGTTTTTCTGACCGAGCGGCCGGTATACATCAGCAGCTCCTCCGGCACCGGCATGATGGAGGCAGCCATTCGGTGTGCGCCGGCGGGCCGAATACTGTGTCTGGTGAATGGCGCATTTTCCGAGCGGTTTGCCCACATCGCTTCGATGTGCGGACGCGAAGTGGATCGCTATGACGTGGCCTGGGGCCAGGTCCATGCGTTGCCACAGCTCGAGCAGCGCTTGTCGATGCGGCAATACGGTGCGGTTACAGTCACTCATTCGGAGACTTCGACCGGCGCGCTCAATGACGTGCGAGCGATTTCCGATGTTGCGCACAAGCACGGCTGCGCCTGTCTGATCGACAGTGTGAGTGGTTTGGGTGGCGCCGAGCTTCGGTTCGACGAATGGAATCTCGATTATGTCCTTACCGGCTCGCAGAAAGCGCTGGCACTTCCGCCGGGATTAGCCTTTGGCGTCGCGTCCGCGGCCTTCATCGACCGTGCCGCCAGTATCCAGTCGCGGGGAGTCTACTTCGATCTCGTTGAGCTGGATGCCTATGCTCGCCGCAATCAGACGCCGAGCACGCCGGCTCTGACATTGTTTTACGCACTGGATGCTCAGCTCGATTCGATTCTCGCTGAGGGGATGGAAGCGAGGTGGGCGCGCCACAAGGCGATGGCTGCGAGGACACAGGAGTGGATCGGACAAATCAGCACCGAGACTGGCAAAAGGCTGGGCAATATCGCGCCGCTCGGGTCGCAGTCGCCGACGGTATCAACAATTCGCTTGCCTGATGATCTGCCCGCTGAGCGGTTCACAGCTGCTGTCGCGAAACACGGAGTGGTGGTCGGGAACGGCTATGGTAAACTGAAGAGCGCGACCTTCCGCATCGGACACATGGGGGATCACACAGTCGAGACGATCCAGCGCTGTCTCAGTGCCTGCTCGACTGTCTTGCGCTCTTGACACAGATCTCGGTTTCGAACGTCAGCGTCGAGTTTGGAGCCACCACAGTTTTTTCGGGAGTGACATTTACCGTCGCTCGTGGTGAGCGGTGGGGAATCCTCGGACGAAACGGTAGCGGCAAGACAACGCTGTTCAGCCTGATAACAGGCACTCAACAGCCGACGTCCGGAGTAATTTCGCGACAGCCTGGACTGCGGGTCGCTCTGTTGGAGCAGCATCGCGAGTTCGTTGGTGCTGAAACTGTATGGGAAGCAGCAGCCGGCGAATTCGCTGAGCTTCTCGCGCTCGAGCAATCGCTAGCCGATCAGGCGCATAAGCTTGCCGAGGCAGGCGAGGCAGTCACGCAGCAGATGCTGGAGCGCTACGACCGAGACCTCGAGCGATTCCAGCGCGAAGACGGCTACACCCTCGCGTCCCGCGTCGACGCAGTGCTCGACGGACTCGGATTCAATCCGGAGAATGCGCGCACTCAATCGCTCACACAACTAAGCGGAGGTGAGCGTGGCCGGCTTGGCCTCGCACGTCAACTCGTCAGTCCAGCGGACGTGCTATTGCTCGACGAGCCGACCAACCATCTCGATCTCGAGACAACTCGCTGGCTGGAAGAATTTCTGCGCGGCACCGATCGAACGGTCTTGTTAATCAGCCACGATCGCGCATTCCTCGCCAACGTAGTCGATCACGTTCTTCATCTTGAAGCGGGAACGGCGTTTCCGTATGCAGGCAGCTACGAGTCTTTCGTGATGCAGCGAAATGAACGGCGGCTGTCGCAACAACGTGCCGCTGACAAGCAGCGAAAGTTCATCGCCGAGGAAGAGGACTACATCCGTCGGAACATCGCCGGACAGAACTCGAAGCAGGCCAAAGGTCGTCGCAAAAGACTTGGCAGACTGCCGCGACTGACGGGGCCGGCTGCTGCCCAGGGAGGGGCGTTTAGTCTTTCACTCGATGTGACCCAACGAGGTGGCGACCAGGTCGCTGTGTCGCGCGGAGTCACCATCGAAGTGGAAGATCGCACATTGATCTCGGATTTCTCGGCGACGATACAGCGTGGCGATGTCATCGGCTTCATTGGACCGAACGGAAGCGGCAAATCCACTTTCCTTCGCTCGCTGATGGGTGAACGCGGAATTGTTGCCGGTGAGCTGCGACTCGGCGGATCAATAATTCCGGCGTTTTACCGTCAGGACCTCGCGCAGGTACCAACTGATCGCACCCTTTACGAGGTGATCTCCGAGCTGCGACCGCACTGGGAGCGGCGGATGGTTCAGGGACACCTGGGCAGGTTTGGATTTTCAGGCGATGAAGTGCAGCGGCGGGCAGACACGCTTTCAGGTGGTGAGCAAGCGCGTGTTGCGCTGGCCATGATGATGCTTGGACGCGCCAACTTTCTCCTGCTCGATGAGCCAACCAATCATCTCGACATTGAATCGGTCGAAGCGCTGGAAGACGCACTCGCCGAATTTCAGGGCACGATTTTGTTGGTCAGTCACGACCGCGCTCTGCTCGATGCGCTGGCGACGAGGGTTTGGATCCTCCACGATCGGCACATCACCGACTTCCACGGCTCGTTCGCAGAATGGGAAGACCAAAGTCGTGAACGAAAGCACGCAGCTGAGGTCGCACTTGCCGAGCAGGAGGCACTACGACGGCTGCGCGAAAAAAAGGCGACGCAACGACGGCAGGAAAGCACAGATGAATCGCGAGCAAGCTTGCGTGAGGTTCAGCGACAGGTTGAGGAAGTCGAGCGAGAAATCACAGCACTCGAAGAGAATGTCGATGAGCTGACGCGCCTGCTCGAGGATCCAGAGCTCTACACATCGCGTGAGGGAACCGAAAAGTCGCTTGCGGCGGGCAAGGAGCTCGAGGAGCGGCGCCGCAAGCTCGACGCGGCGATTGAGCGGTGGACCGCGCTTACCGAGCGCGCAGAAAAGCTGGCTGTTCGGTGATCAGAATTCGCCGATGAAACCGATCTCGGGCTGCAGATGCTGCCCGAACTTTTCTTCCACCTTTGTTTGGGCAATCGTGATGAGCTCGCGTACATCTTTCGCGGTCGCGTTGCCAAGATTGACCATGATGTTGGCGTGAATGTGCGAGATCTGCGCATCGCCGTGGCGAAATCCCTTTAGGCCCACCTGATCGATCAGTCTTCCGGCGCCAACCCCCTCAATCTTCTTGAAGATTGATCCAGCGCTGGGGTGGTATTCGAGCCACGGGTGCTTACCGCCACGCCAACTGAGGTTTTCCTGCATGATCCTGTGCATCGTTGGCTGGTCACCGCGGTCGAGTTTGAAGGTGACCGCGAGCGCTATTTCGTGCCCGTGGTGCAGCACGCTGGTGTCGTACCCGAACTTCATGTAATCGCGATCGACTGTTTTGCGGCTGCCATCCTCACCCAGCAGCTCAGCCGAGTCGAAAACCTCCGCGATGAACATTGTTCGCTCGCGCTCGGGCGCTGGGGAGAGGAAGTGCAGGTTCTGCCATACCGCGCCGCCGACAGTGCTGGGGATGCCAACGTAGTGCTCCAATCCCGAGAAACTGCGGGACACAGCCTGGGGAATGAGCTTCGCCATCACTGCCCCGCTCTCAACCCAGAGCCGGCCATCGTCGTAGAACTTCAGATGACTCGAAGTGTTTCGAATCACCAAACCGCGAAAGCCTTTGTCGCCAATCAGGATGTTCGCGCCAAGACCGAGCACGAAAAATGTTATACCGAGCTCTCGGGCGGTGTTAACGGCCACTGCCAGATCATCCGCCGATGTTGCATCGTAGAAGTAGTCAGCTGGACCACCAATCTTGAATGTGGTGTATTGAGCAAGAGGCTCATTCCGTTTGAGCCTCTTCGTGTCAAGCCGCTTGGCCAACTCCCCGTAGACGTCGGGGCGCACTTTTACAGTATTCGACATGTTTGAAAGAAATGATCTCCGGCGCTGCTTCGCCACCGTCACCCTTCTTATTGCAGCGCTCGTACCGTTGTCGGCGACCGCTCAGCGAGCCGAGCTGGAAAAGATCATCCAACGCAAGGTTCTGCCCAATGGTCTCGAGGTGATTGTAGTCGAGAACCACGGCGTTCCCCTGGCCACTGTCGAGATCGATGTGAAGAACGGCTCGTTCACTCAGACGCCTGAGTACGAAGGTTTGGCACATATGTACGAGCACATGTTTTTCCGGGCGAACTCGAAGTATCCAGAGCCGAATCAGTTCTGGGATCGTGCGTCGGACCTGGGCGCGGTGTTCAACGGAACGACGCGCGAGGAGGTCGTCAATTACTACATGACCGTCCCCGCCGAAAAGTTGTCGGACGCGGTAGCGCTTCTTTCGACCGCATTGCGCGCTCCGCTGTTTCGCCGGGACGAGCTGGAGCGTGAGCGACAAGTCGTGATCGGAGAATACGATCGCAATGAATCAAGCCCGTTTTTCGAGCTCAGTCGCGAGACTGATGCGAAGCTCTATCCCGGCAACTTCAGCAGAAAGGATGTGATCGGCGATCGCCAGATAGTGCTCACGACGACGCCGGAGAAGATGCGGACCATCCAGAACAGATATTACGTGCCCAACAACTCCGCGGTTATCGTCGCCGGGGATGTGAAGCCTGCGGAGGTCTTCGCACTCGTCGAGCAGCAATTGGGCGACTGGAGCCGCGGATCCGATCCGTTCACTTCAGATCCGATTCCTGCAATTCCCCCTCTGCAGAAGAGCGACGCCGTAGTAGTTGAGGCGCCCGTCGGAGCGGTGACTGTGCAGGTTCAGTGGCAAGGACCAAGTGTCGGACGCGACCCGAAGTCGACTTATGCGGCGGACGTTTTCTCCGACGTGCTCAATGATCCACGCTCGCAGTTTCAGCAAAAACTGGTTGATAGCGGGCTTTGGCAGGCCGTCGGCGTGAACTACTACACCCTCAATAACACCGGTCCGATCACCATCAGTGGGCAGACATCACCGGAGCAGTTACGCGATGCGATGAAGGCACTTTACGGCGAGATCGCGAAGTTCGATGCGCCCGGATACTTCACTTCTGAAGAGCTCGAGGCGGTGAAAGCTCATCGCGCGGTAACCTCCGCGTTCGATCGCGAGCGCGCGTCAGGTTTCGCGCACACGCTCGGTTTCTGGTGGAGTGTAGCCAGTCTCGAGTACTACATGGGATATGTCGATAACATGGCGCAGCAGACGATTGACGATCTGCGTGCTTACGCTCGCAAGTACATTCTCGGCAAGCCGCACATCACCGGGGTGCTGATCGCGCCCGACGCGCGGCAGGCTCTCAAACTCAATCCGCAGGATCTCGTAATGGCGGGAACACGCTGATGCTACTCGCAATCGCTGCATTAATACTGACACAAGCCACTACGAGCTTCGATGTCTCCGGCGTGCACGTCATACTGCGGCAGAACACCGCCAATAACGTCGTCGCCGCCAACCTGTACCTGCTGGGCGGCTCTCGGCAGGTGACTGATGCCAACGCCGGCATCGAGCCGATTCTTCTGGATGTCTCTGAACGCGGAACGCAACACTACCCAAAAAATGCGTTGCGTCGCGCGATGTCCCGTCTGGGCAGCGAAATCGTCGTCGCGCCGAACGCGGACTGGACGATGTTCGGAATCCGATCCAGTGCCGAGGTCTTTGATTCGACGTGGGCGATCTTCGCCGATCGCGTGATGTATCCGACGCTGCCTCAGTCCGAGGTCAATCTGGTCAAGGCGCAGTACTTGTCGGGGATCCGACAGCGTCGAGACGATCCCGATGCGCTGGCTGACTATCTGGCCGACAGCATCACCTTTGTCGGCCATCCGTACGCCGTCTCAGTCACCGGCAACGAGAAATCGATTCAATCGCTCGATTCGACCGCGCTGCGCAATTATCACAAGAATCAGTTCGTGACATCGCGGATGCTACTGGTAGTAGTCGGGAACATCGATCGCGCGCACATCGAACGCCTGGTCAATCAGACACTCGGCAAGCTTCCGAAAGGCAACTATGCGTGGACGGCGCCACCGAGGATTCCGGAGGCGCAAACCGCGCTGGTTGTCGAGAGACGCAACCTGCCAACGAACTACATACTCGGATATTACAGCGGACCGTTGGCAAGTGGTCAGGATTACCAGGCGCTGCGAGTTGCGACTTCGGTATTGACCGGACGCATGTTCGCCGAGATCAGAACTCGTCAGAATCTTACCTACGATGTGCACGCGCCTTTTGTCGATCGTGCAGCGACGGCCGGTGGGCTCTACGTCTCGACTGTCGCGCCCGACACCACGCTCAAACTGATGCGTTCGGCAATTCTCGATCTGCAAACGGGGACGCTCGATCCCGTCGGCTTGAGACAGCTCGAGGAGCAGTTCATCACCGAGTATTTCCTGGACAACGAGACCAATGCGGCGCAAGCGGATTTCCTGGCGCGGTCTCAGCTCTACGAAGGTGATTATCGTGAGGCCGATCGATTCGTCGACGAACTAAAGCGCGTGACTCCGGAAGACGTTCAGCGCGTGGCGCGGCGGTATATGAAGAATTTCCGGTTCGCCTACGTCGGCGATCCGTCGAAACTCAACCCGGGCACAATCGCGCTGTTCTAGCGTCTATTCCGCGAACTCTTCAGCGGCGATCCAAGGATCGATCGCGCCGGTATACAGCGCGATGCCAACGACCGCGGCGGCCACTCCGCGGTCGGCAAGAGCGCGTAGGTGATTGAGATTCCCGAGCCCGCCGCCCGCAAACACCGGAAAATCCGCTGCTTCGACGACGTCTTCCATCAGCGGTAGATCGGTCCCGCTCATCGCTTCTTCGCGATGGACTGCCGTTACTAGCACGCCGGCGAGCGGAAGTCCGCTCAGTTCTTCAACCAGGTCGAGCACGAGTTTGGGCTGAGTTCGGGTCCAGCCGTGCGAAAGGATCTTTCGATCCCGAACATCGGCGGCAACGATGATCTGTCCGGGAAACGAGGTGCTCATCTCCACGAGCCAATCCGGATCCTCCAGAGCCCGCGTCCCGATGATTACGCGCTCTGCACCGTTGGTTAGTGCCTGATCGATCGCGTCCCTGCTTTTTATTCCACCACCGAGCTGCACCTCTGCATCCGTCGCGCCCAGAACACCCTGAATTTCAGGCATATTATTGCCGCGGCCCGACACACCATCGAGGTCGACCACATGCAGATGCCGAAAACCGTATTGGCGCCACGCAACGGCGACCCCGACCGGGTCGGGAATCCGAATTACTTCCTGATCGTACGAGCCAGCGGCCAGTTGAACGCAGGCACCGCCGCGCAGATCGAGTGCCGGAATAGCGATCATCGAGTTCTGTAAGGTTTCGAGGCACGGATCATGAGAGCGAAACTGCTGCATTAATTGCATGTCTGCGAGCTTGTGAATAAATTCACAATCTCTGTAGCAGTGCAACCTATTCTTTTAGCAAGTGCAACACGTACGGCTCTGGGAGGCCACAAACGATGCGGTTCTACGGATTCGCGGTAGCAGTTGGGGTGATTACACTGGGCGCGTGCGCGGGCGGAGAGAAGAACCCCGCCGATACAACGCACGTCGCCGTTGACACCAGTAGCTCGGCGACGACAACAACTGCCGGTGCAAGCTCGACGACGACCGGTGCAACGACCGGTGGTGCCGCGACAGCGGCGCCGGTGACCGGCACGACCCACACGGTCAACATGGTCGGCGATGCCAAAGGCTATCGCTTCGAGCCAGCCAATGTCACCGTGAAGCAGGGTGATGCCATCAAATTCGTGGTTGTCAGCGGTGGTCCTCACAACGTGGCCTTCGATCCCGCAACCATTCCGCCCGATGTGAAGCCCCAGCTCGATGCCAACATGGGCACCGACAAGATGGGTGAGCTTTCCAGCAACATGAAGATGAATCCCGGCGATGCGGTGACCGTTTCCTTCGGTAACATCAAGCCGGGCAAATACCCGTTCCACTGTGTACCACACCTCGCCCTCAACATGAAGGGCGTGATCACCGTTCAGTAATGCTCGAACGGAGAAAAGGCGGAGCCTTAAGCTCCGCCTTTTTTTTGTCCCGTTTAAAGTGAATCTTTGACGGATGAATGTTCATAGCATAGCTCGGATGAGCGGCGGCTCCGCCTACCTCTGGATGGCGGCGCGTGCCCGGAATGCGCTGCGACGCGTGCTGGTGTTCGGCATCGTCGGCGGGGTGACATTCATCGCCGCGCTTATTGCCTTCGTCGTGGTACCAAGAAGCGCGTCGAGAAAGGCTCTCGCAGTTGCTTCGCGGATAGAGACTCGCAGCGACTCCGCACCAGCGGTGGCAGCACGCGACCGATTCCTGGCGCAAACGAATACCGCGGATTCGATAATGAACGCGACGCGCGCTGCCCTGGCGCCGCAACCGGTCGCGGTGATCGACACGTTTCCTCCAGCAGTTCGTGCTCAGCGCGACTCATTGAGCGCGGAGCTGACGACGCTCAACCGACTCATCGACCGCGCCGAGAATGCGCCGCTTCCGACGTCATACAGAGCCCTTGCCGCTTCACCGACAGTGGCGGCAGATCCAAGGGTGCGGGCGTTGCTCGACTCACTCGCTGACATCGAGCGCGAACGAAATGCATTTGGTGCGGTCGGCGGAGTAGATCCGGTTTATTTGTCGCTCACTTCGCGGGCGACCGCGATCGGCCGCGAGATAAAGGGAATTGCGGACGCGAAACGCGGCGAAATGCGAGGCAAGCTCGCACTTATCCGACCCACGCCGGCGCCTGTTGTGAAGCCCGTGATCAACGTCGATACCAACAAGGTGCTGGCGCAGCGCACGGCTGCGCAGCAGCAGTACGCCGCCGCAGTGAGGCAGCTTGACCAGATAAGGCAAAAGAACCTGCGCATTGATCAGGAGACTGCGCGCGCGCGAGAGCTCGCAAACGTAGGCGCACCGCCGTGGGCGATGCTCGCCGCGGCAGTCGTGCTCGCCCTGGCTGTGGGCTTCGCTGCTTCGTTCGGTACCGAGCTCAAACGACCGCACATTGCCGATCCACGTGAAGCAGAACAAATCAGCAGCGCGCGTGTGCTCACGGTCATCAAGCCACCGGAGATAGTCGTCGAAAGAAGTCGTAGACAGGCGGACGTCGAAGCACCGCCACTCATCGACGTGGTTTCCGAGAGCTATCGCACCTTGTATCTGCACATCGCATCAGTCGAGGCGAGTGTGCCGATTGTCACGATTACCGGTGACGATCCAGGAATCGTAGCTACGGTTGCTGCCAACCTCGCCGCTTCCGCCGCGTATGAAGCGAGAAGCACTTTGCTGGTCGATGTCGATCCGACGACGTGCGCTGTGGCGAGCGTGCTACGCATTCGACCCGACCCCGGGTTGGGCGGAATCATCAATGGAGCCGCTACGTGGCCGGAGGCGATCGTACCGACGACGATTGGCCGCGACCGCCCGCTCGACGTGCTGCCGAGCGGGACGAGGCGATCGGGAATGCCCGAGGCGAGTGTAGTTGAAGAAGTGAAGAAAGAGCTCGCGCGGCTGCAACGGCGATACGACTTCATCATCATCGCCGCACCGACCAGTTATGTGCAGCGGAGTGCTGCCAGCATTATTCCCGCTCCGGACGTAATCCTCTGCGCGCGGATGGCTCATACTACGATCGGCGGTCTCAAATCAGCGGTCGAAGGCCTGAGAGCAGCAGATATGCGAATTCACGGTCTCGTCCTCTGGGATGCGGAAATGCCTCAGCTGGAAACTCGAGAGGAAATGCTCGGCGCGTCGCGACAGGCTGAATCATTCCGGCCAGAGCTAGCGACGGCGCAGTAACAGGTAATGGCAGAGACAATTCCGGATCTGCGCAGGCTGCCTAAAGCTCGCGCGTACTCCGAGCTCGCAGGACACACCGAGGCGATCCTGGAAGGTGTGGAAGACGTCGTGACCGCCATGGCCACCATCTCATCGTTGGTACATCATGCGTTCGGGCACCTATGGACCGGCTTTTATCGCGTCGTTGTGCCTGGTCAATTACTGCGTGTCGGCCCGTACCAGGGCACGCTGGGTTGCATCGATATCGCGTTTGGACAGGGAGTGTGCGGGACGGCTGCGGCCGAAATGCGAACCGTGGTAGTTCCGGACGTCGAGAAATTCCCCGGCCATATAACGTGCGATTCCAGATCGAAGTCGGAGATTGTAGTGCCCGTGCGTAACAAAAAGGGTGATCTCCTGGCCGTGTTCGACGTAGATTCTGAGCGGCTCAATACGTTCGACACAGACGACCAGCACGGCCTGGAAAAGTTGATGTCCTGGTTCGAAGCCACAGCGTAATGTCAGTTTCCGGCTACTCCGACGTCATCAATCATGCGCTCGCCTTCGCGGCAAAGCATCACGACCGCCAGGTGAGAAAAGGGACCAAGCTTCCCTACCTCACACATCCGGCGAACGTGGCCATCATACTTACGCGCTATGGCCAGGACACCGAGACTGTCGTTGCCGGTATTCTCCACGACGTGATCGAGGACTGCGTTCGAGATGGTTACACCAGACAGATGCTCGAGCAAAGAATCGGCGACAAGTTTGGCGCGAACGTTCTGGAAACGGTGCTCGCTGTCACCTACCGCCGACACGATGATGATGGTGTGGAGCTCTCCGGGGATGACCGGCGCGCAGATTACCTGGAACGGCTTGCCGGTGCGAGCGATGAAGCGCGGTGGGTCTGCGCTGCGGATAAGCTGCACAACGCGTCTTCGATAATCTCCGATCTGCGACGTACCGTTGATCCTGACAGCGTTTGGACGCGATTCAATCTCGGCAAAGCCGGGACCGCGCGATGGTACCGCGACGTATACGAACGTCTGCGTGAGCTGGGGTTCAAGGCGCCGATTATGGCCGAACTCGACGCTGTGTCAGCGGAGCTCGTGAAATTCGCAGCCTGACTAGGTAACCGCGGCGGTTCTGTCCGCGCCGTAGGTTCTCTCGACGTAGTCGTCGAGAATCTTGAGAAACTCGGGTACGATGCCGTCGCCTTTGAGTGTCACCGACAGTTTGCCATCGATATAGACTGGTGCTTTGGGCTCCTCAAAGGTGCCCGGCAAGGAGATTCCGATGTTGGCGTGCTTGGACTCCCCTGGCCCGTTCACCACACAGCCCATGACCGCGACCCGCATGTCCACTACCCGCGGATAGCGCTCACGCCAAATCGGCATCTGCTCTCGCAGGTATGTCTGAATGTCTTCCGCCATGTGCTGGAAGAAAGTCGATGTGGTGCGACCGCAGCCAGGACACGCGGTGACTTGGGGCGTGAAGCTCTGTAGCTCGAGCGATTGCAGGATCTGCTGTGCCACGCGCACTTCTTCGGTCCTATCGCCGCCAGGTCGCGGTGTAAGCGAGACGCGAATGGTGTCACCTATCCCCTCGGTCAGCAGAATCGACAAAGCAGCGGTGCTCGCGATGATTCCCTTCGAGCCGAGGCCTGCCTCGGTAAGACCAAGATGAAGCGGATAGTCGCAACGCGCAGCGAGCCGGCGGTACACGGTGAGCAGGTCCTGCACTCCCGATACTTTTGCGGAAATTACAATACGATCATGTCCGAGACCCATCTCCTCAGCGATGCCGGCCGACCTGATCGCACTTTGGAGCATCGCCTCGATGTAGACGTCTTTGGCTTCGCTCGCCTCGCTGCTTTTCGCATTCTCGTCCATTAGCTCGGTTAACAGGTCCTGATCCAACGAACCCCAATTGACGCCAATGCGAACCGGCTTTCCGTTGTCGAGTGCGACCTGGATGATAGTGCGAAAATTCTCGTCGCGGCGTTTGCCGCCGACGTTGCCCGGATTGATGCGGTATTTCGCCAGCGCTTTCGCTGCAGCTGGATACTTGGTGAGCAACAGGTGCCCGTTGTAGTGAAAGTCGCCGATGACGGGGACGCTCACCCCCATGTCCGCGAGACGACTCATGATTTCAGGAACCGCGCGCGCCGCCTCGTCATTGTTGACGGTGACGCGAACGATCTGACTCCCGGCTCGAGCGAGATCCGCGACCTGAAGTGCTGTTGCAACAGCGTCGGCGGTGTCCGTGTTCGTCATCGACTGGACGACGATCGGATGTGCTGAGCCGACGGGAACGCCGCCGACGAATGCGGTTGGAGTCTTTCTGCGGGTAATGCTGGACAACGGTGCTGGTCTGTGGTGAAAATGAAAGCTAATCGCTGGCTTGAGGGCTGCATAAAGCAGCGCTCTCACTTCCCTGCTGCGACAAACCTGGAGCTTAGATGGCTGATGATACCCCGGAGGCGACTGAAACGGTGACCGCGGAGCCCGCTCCCGCGACTCCCGCTGTTCCGCACCGGAAACGCAACAAAGCGTTGATTGCTTTGCTGGCTCTGCTCCTCATTCCAGCCGTGATAATTGCGCTGTGGATCTGGGTCGCATTGGGCTACACGTATTCAACGGGTGAGCGCGCGGGTTATCTGCAGAAGATCTCCAAGAAAGGTTGGATCTGTAAGACTTGGGAAGGGGAAATTGCACAGACGCCATTGCCCGGAGCGACGCCGCAGTATTTCGAATTCACGGTAAGAAACGATTCCATAGCAAGTCTGCTCGAACAAAATGCCGGGAAACAAGTGTCGCTGACTTACGAGGAGCATCGAGGCATACCCAGCAGCTGCTTTGGCGATACACGGTATTTCGTAACCGCGGTGCGCAGAATAAACCCGTGATATGTCTATTGTCTGCTCAGCCGGTCCTTGCTATTTTGTCCGCCAAGTCAAGCCAGGGCAGGGCAATCCGCTTTTGTTCGGGCTTCATCCAGCGCGAGGTGTTCGAGACTCGCGTAACAGATTGTCGAGGGTCGGGCGTTTTCTCGCTCCCCAAGACACAAATTTTCAGGAGTTGGGAATGCGTACGACCGGCAAAGTGAAGTGGTTCAACGACGCGAAGGGCTTTGGCTTCATCACACCTGACAACGGGCAGAAGGATTGCTTCGTTCACTACAGCGCGATCTCTGGCTCGGGATTCAAGTCCCTCGCCGAGGGCGACGCGGTGGAATTCGACATTGTCGAAGGTCAGAAAGGTCCAGCTGCCGAGAACGTGACGAAGGCTGGCTAAGGCCACGTCCGCTTCACTGGCACAATCTGGCGGGGCGTCTCAATCGAGGCGCCCCGTTGTTTTTTGTGGTGGTCGACCACGACGCGGCAAAGGTGCTATCTCTACTGCGTGCTCGAGTCGGTCGAGGAGCATTGTGCTAGTCTCCTCAATATCCACCTGGAGTGTCACGCCGAGGGGGAGTTTGGTCTTTCCGTTGGAAACCGCGAGTTGGGTGGCGAGCTCGATCGCGTTCCTCACTGGCATATCCAAGTCGCGTATGAGCGAGAGCGCAATGGAAAGAATCAAAAGGGATTCAACCGAAAGCTTTCGTGACATCCCTTGTCGAGCCTGGGTTACCCCTTGCACAGCAAAGTGTGATAGCGTATTGTCGATCCACTTAGGTGCGACTTGAAGTGCAAGTGCAGCAGTTGCAACGGTATATGCACGGGGCATTAATTATCCTATCACCAAAGGATAATTAGCGCAAGTCTTTCATTCCGAGCGATAAATGCGAAAACTCCTACTCCAACTCGTAGTCTTAATCGCGCTCCTACCTGGTATCGCTTCGGCTCAAAAAGGCTACGCTGTCGGAATTGGCGGCGGCGCTACTATCCCGGTCGGCAAATTGGGCGATGTGCAAAATACCGGTTACTCCGCGCTCGCAACCCTGGCGCTCGGATCGCCTGACTTTCCGATAGGCGTGCGCATCGATGGGATATACAACAATCTAACTCACGCGACGCCAGTCACGGTGGCAGCGGCACCCACGGTCGGCGACTTACGCGTTGCCGGCGCGCTGCTCGATTTGGTGTACGCCTTTCCGGGAACATACGCCAAGCCGTACCTACTCGCGGGCGCTGGATGGTACGGATCCAAAGTCGATACCACTGGAGCAAAAGCCCAAAACAACATCGGCTTCAATGGTGGACTCGGAATCACTTTCGGACTTGGCCCAGCCGCCGCGTTTCTGGAAGCCCGATATCACTCCATTTCGCGCTCTGTTGCGAAAGGAGGCGTCTTCCAATTCGTGCCGATTACGTTCGGCCTGATGTTCTAGACAGCGCGCAGTATCAGCTCGTTCCCGCGGGCGATCTCCATCTCGGGTCTTAGCGCGTCACGCGCAGCCTGAAGCTGCGCAGCAACTGAAGCCGGCCCGGTCCCGCCGGGTACCTCGCGGCGAGACACCGACATCGTCGGCTCCAGCCAATCGAGGACGTCGTCGCCGAACAGGCGATGTGCTGCCTTGAACGAAGCGAGCGGCAGCGCATCGAGCTCGCACCCCTCACGCTCACTTTCGCGGATCAATGAACCGATCGCAGAGTGGGCTTCACGGAAAGTTGCGCCCTTTTCAACGAGATAATCCGCGAGATCGGTCGCCATCATGCTGCTGGAAATCGCGCTGCGCATGCGCTTCTGGTTGAAGCGCGTCTCCTGAAGCGCGCCGGACACCGCCGGCAGCACGAGTAAAACAGTATCCACACCATCGAACAGCACCCGCTTATCGTCCTGGAGATCCTTGTTGTATCCGCTGGGCAATCCCTTGAGTGTCGACAATAGTGTGCTGAGATCACCGATCGCGCGCGCGCCTGAGCCACGCGCCAATTCGAGCGCGTCGGGATTGCGCTTTTGCGGCATCATGCTCGAGCCGGTGGTGAATGCATCGCCAAACTGGACGAAGCCATATTCGCTCGAGCCGTAGATGATTAGATCTTCGGCCATGCGCGACACGTGTGTTGCAATCATCGCCACCGCGAAAAGCAGCTCGGCTACGAAATCACGATCGCCGACTGCGTCGATGCTGTTCTGCGAAAGCGAGCTGAAACCGAGGCTGCCCTGGAGCAAAACCCGGGAGATGGGGAAAGCGCAACCGGCGACTGCCCCGGCGCCGAGTGGAAGCACCGCCGCAACGCGGGCGGCGGCGGCGACACGCGCGCGATCACGCTCGAGCGGCCAAAAATGCGAGAGCATCCAGTGAGCGGCCAGCACCGGCTGCGCTCGCTGCATGTGTGTATAAGCGGGCATCATCGCATCACCCAGCGCGGTGGCGTGATCCAGCATTACCTGCTGCAGCGAGCGGACGGCATTGTCCAGCTTCGCGCACGCATCCATCGTCCACAGCCTGGTGGCCGTGGCTACCTGATCGTTGCGACTGCGGCCGGTGTGGAGCTTTGAAGCGACATCTCCGATCTCTTCGTGCAGCATGCGATCGATGAGCGTATGCACGTCTTCATCGGACGCGATCGGCTGCGCTCCGGAAGAGAGCTTCTGGCCGACGGCAGCGAGGCCACGCTCGATCTTCTTGCTTTCTTCGAGCGTGAGCACGCCGGCGCCCCAAAGGGCAACCGCCCAGGCCTGGGAAAGGCTGATGTCGAAAGGCCAGAGACGATAGTCAGTGCCGATCGAGCGATTGAGTGCCTCGAGTGCCGCAGCAGGTGGTACAGCGAAGCGACCGCCCCACAACTTGTGTGAAGTATGATCGGACATGGCGACCTCCTTCAACTCAAGCTATAGCCAGCGTTGCCGGCTTGCTGCTCTCTTTTTTTGCAGTCGCTTCAGCGTGTGCTGCCGCCAGCTCCTGGTCTCGAATGGCCCGCACGCGAGCCGACAGGCCGTATAGGCGAATGAAGCCTGCTGCGTCGCTCTGCTGGTAGACATCATCCTCGCCGAAGGTGACGAAGCGCTCGTCGTAAAGTGCGTTCTCGCTCTCACGGCCAATGACGCTCGCAGTTCCCTTGTAAAGTCTCAGCGTCACGTTGCCGGTGAGTCTTTCCTGCGTCGTGTTAACGAACGCATCATATGCCTCGCGCTCCGTCGTCCACCAACGACCTTCGTACACGAGATCCGCATAGCGCGGGGCGATAAGATCCTTAGCGGCCAGTGTGCGACGATCGAGGACGAGCTGCTCGAGCTCGCTGTGTGCGGAGTAGAGCAGGGTACCGCCGGGCGTCTCGTAGACACCGCGCGACTTCATACCGACCAGTCGGTCTTCGACGAGATCGATTCGACCGACTCCGTGGCGACCGCCGATGGTGTTCAGCGCGCCCAATAAGTCTACAGCGTCCAACTCGGCGCCGTTTACGGATACCGGGGTCCCGCTGACGAAACCGATCGTGACTTCTTCGGGCTCGTTCGGCGCATTCTGAGGTGAGGTCGTGAGCATAAAAAGATCTTCGGGCGGCGCCGTCTGGGGCTGTTCCAGAACTCCACCCTCGTGCGAGATGTGCCAGATATTCCGGTCTCGCGAATAGATCTTCTCTTTGGTGGCAGCAACCGGTACGCGATGCGCGTGCGCATAAGCAATCGCGTCTTCGCGGCTCCGAATATCCCACTCACGCCACGGCGCGATCACAGGCAAGTCAGGCGCAAAGGCGGCATAAGTGAGCTCAAAGCGGACCTGGTCGTTACCCTTGCCGGTGCAACCGTGTGCGAGAGCATCCGCACCGACCTTTCTTGCGACTTCGACCTGGCGACGCGCAATCAGCGGCCGTCCCATCGAAGTGCCGAGCAAATACTTGCGACCGTAGATAGCACCAGCGCGGAGGGTGGGCCAGACGAACTGTTCCACGAATTCCTGGCGCAAATCTTCGACGTAGCATTCGTCGGCACCCGATGCGATGGCTTTCGCGCGGACACCTTCGAGCTCCTCTCCCTGGCCGATGTCAGCGGCGACGCAGATGATGCGCGCGTCGTACCGCTCCTTGAGCCAGGGGACGATGATTGAAGTATCAAGCCCGCCAGAGTAGGCGAGGGCAATTGTTCTGATCACGGTCGCCTCAATAAGTATTCAGAATCACTGAATATTTAATCGGCCGAGGCGGCGCAGTCAATACTGGTCAGGGCTCTCCGGCGAGGCTTTTGAGGCGGCGGTGGGTACGTTCCCTGGCGGCGACCGAGCGACATATGATCAGAATGGTATCATCGCCACCCACTGTTCCAAGGATGTCGGTCCAACCCTCTCCATCGAGCGCAGCGGCAATGGGTTGGGCGCCACCAGGGACAGTTCGCAAGACCAGCATTTCGCTGACGCCGTCGACTCGCAAAAACAACTGGGGCAGGAGGGTATCGAGAGCGGCCCGGCTCTCCTCGATATTTCCATCTGTTACCGCGTAGCGCGCTCCTTCAGGAGTGGGCACTCGCGCGAGCCGGAGCTCCCTCAGGTCGCGGGAGAGAGTCGCCTGGGTTACGTCCCAGCCGCGCTGGAGCAGCAGCTTGCGTAAATCCTCCTGGCTGCTGACCGCCCGCGACTCAATGATCTCGAGAATGGTGTCGTGTCGTTCGCGTTTGTTAGCCACGGATGATTCTACTACGACCGTAACCAATTCGCGAGGCAAGGCATGAATCATTGACGCGCCACGGGTGTAATGTTATGCATTCACTATGCATAAAATTCCGGTCGGGGTTTTGGGCGCCAGCGGCTATGCGGGCAGGGAGCTTTGCGGTTTGATCGCACAGCATCCCGGGCTCTCGCTCGCGTTCGCCTCGGCCAACGAACAGCGGGGGCAACGCGCCCGGGTCGGGCCGGTAGAGGTGACCTACGTCGCGACCGAGGACGCTCCGCTCAAGAAAGCCGAAATCGTATTCACTGCGCTGCCTCACGGTACTGCAGCTAAATGGGTTGCCAATGCGCGGTCTGAAGGCGCGCGGGTAGTGGATCTCTCGGCGGATTTCAGGCCCGGCGCCGAGACCTCGCCCGTGGTGGCCGCTCCTTACGGACTGACTGAGCTGATGCGCTCGCAGATTCCCGGAGCCGAAATCGTCGCAAACCCCGGCTGCTACCCCACCGCGATCCTTATAGCGATCGCGCCACTACTGGCGAAAGGTCTGGTACCGGCAGACGCTACTATAAATGTATCGGCTGCCAGCGGAGTCACCGGTGCCGGCTACTCGGCTCGGCCCGATCTACTGTTCGCCGAAGTTGTCGAAGATTTCAAGGCGTACGCAGTTGGCAACCAGCATCGCCACATTGCTGAGATGCGAGCTGTCGCCGGCGAGCTGAACGGCGCGGAGGTCGACATTCTGTTCACTCCGCACCTGTTGCCGGTCGCGCGCGGGATTCTCGCTACCATAACGGTGCCGATCAAAAAGCTTCCGGAGAACCCGAGCGAGCTTTGGCGCGGCTTCTACAACAATGAGCCTTTTGTGGAGATCGCGGATTCACCGCCATCGCTGCGCGACGTCGTGCGTCGAAACGTCGTGCGACTCAGCGTCTCAAAAGCAGCAAACGTCAAGCGGCCGACTCTGATCATCATCTCGGCGATCGACAATCTCGTGAAGGGTGCAGCGGGGCAGGCGGTGCAGAACGCGAACGTGTTGCTGGGACTCGCCGAGCAGTCGGGGCTGCCGGCGTAATGCGAGTTTTGAAGCTCGGGGGTCGAGCGCAGGGCGACCCAATGCTTTCCCGCGCGATTCGTGATGCATGGAATGCAGCACCGGGTGAGCTATGCGTGATTCATGGCGGTGGTGACGAAGTGTCGGCGATGCAGCGCGCGCTGGGTCGGGAAGCAGCTTTCATTGGCGGTCGGCGAGTGACTTCGCAAGGCGATCTCGAGCTGTTGCGAATGGTGTTGTCCGGTGTCGTCAACAAGAGACTGGTCAGCTCCCTTGTCGCCGCGGATGTGCCAGCAGTTGGAATCTCGGGTGAGGATGGGGCATTGATCAGCGCGGCGTTCATCGACCGGCCGGTGCTCGGGTATGCGGGGCGACCCGTGAGCATCAACAAGGAAATCCTCCTTTCGTTGCTGAACTCCGGCTATCTCCCGGTCATTTCTCCTGTCGCGTTCAATGGTGAGTCGGGAGTCGGGGGCGCACTCAATGTGAATGGGGATGATGCCGCGGCGGCGATCGCAGTCTCACTTGGCGCGAGCGAGCTCTTGCTGATCGCAGATGTGGAGGGGGTGCTGGACACGGAAGGTCGAGTCGTTGGTACGCTGACTCTCGAGCAAGCGCGAGACATGATTGCAAACGGGACAGCGGCAGCAGGAATGGCAGCGAAACTCGAATCCGCAGAGGCTGCGTTGTTGAACGGCGTTGCTTCTGTGCGTGTCTGCGCCCTACGTGGTGTAACCGACGCGCAGTGTGGAACGTTTTTAACTCAATCCCAGAGTGTGGTGATATGAGCACCGTGATGATGCCCGTGGAGCAGGAAATAGCATCCTCGACTTCGATCCCAGCCGATCCTTTGCTCGCGACCTACAAGCGAGCGCCGATGGAATTCGTGCGAGGCGAAGGAGTCGAGCTGATCGACGCGGAGGGTAAACGCTACCTCGACTTTGCCAGCGGCATCGCTGTCAACGCGCTCGGCTACGGTGATCCTGGTGTGGCAGCGACAATCGCCAACGCACTGAGCACCGGGCTGATCCACACATCGAATCTTTATCGTACAGCACCAGGGGAACAGCTGGCTGCCAAGCTCGTCGCCCGGTCTTTCGCCTCGCGTGTCTTCTTTTGCAACTCGGGAGCGGAAGCGAACGAAGGTGCCTTCAAGGTCGCGCGTAAGTGGGCGCGCAAGATCGGCACCGACGCCAAGGTCGAGATTATCGCGCTACGCGGAAGCTTTCACGGCCGGCTGTTCGCATCATTGGCGGCGACTGACCGCCCTTCGTACCGGGCACCTTTCCGGCCGTTGGCCGGTGGCGTCTCTATCTGCGAGCGAGATCTTTCGGAGCTGGATAGCGCGCTGGACGAAGAAACGGTAGCGGCATTGATCCTGGAGCCCATTCAGGGAGAAGGCGGCGTGCGTGTTCTCGATGCCGACTTCGTCGGCAAGTTGCGTGATCTGACGTCGAAGCGGGAAATCGCGCTCATCTTCGACGAGATTCAGTGTGGGCTGGGGCGAACCGGGCATCTCTTCGCGTACGAGACCTTGGGGATGGCGCCCGACGTTTTGACATTGGCAAAGCCGCTCGCTGGCGGACTGCCGATGGGCGCGGTACTGGTCAGTGAGGAGATCGGATCCACGATGCAGCCGGGAGATCATGGCACGACGTTCGGGGGCGGGCCGCTGGTAGCTGCAGTGGCTGGGTATGTTCTTGATCGCCTGTCCGATCCAAAGCTGCTCGATTCAGTGCGCACCAACGGAGTATGGCTGGGAGAGCAGTTGTCGAGGATTGCGTCCCGTTCCACGAAAGTTCGCGCAGTGCGCGGGATGGGCTACATGTGGGGAATCGATGTCGTGGAACCCGCGGGCGATGTTGTGAAGAGGGGCTGGAACGAGGGCCTTCTCACTCTCACGGCGGGAGAGCATACGCTGCGCCTGCTGCCACCGCTGGTAATGAATCGCGATGCTCTCGAGCGCGGCCTCTCGATCCTGGAAAGGATTATCGGGTAAGTTCCGCAGTCGCCAAGCCGCTGAGCGGCGGTTAGAATTTCGGAGCCATGTCAGATCGCTCCGCGCGGGCTGTCCCGACTGCCCGCTTTCTTTCTCTGATCATTGCCGGCGCAGCAATCGCCTGCGCCGGAATGAAGAGGACCAATTCGATAGATGCGGTCGCGTCATTGCCCGCTGACACCATCGAAGCGAGGCGTGTGTTCGAGGAGAACATCGACGCGATACACAAGCGTGATCGCCAGCGCTATCTCGCCACCTACCTCCATTCGAACACGCTGGGTCGCAATGGCCCAACCGGCCTCGACCTCGGTTACGATACATGGAGCGCTCGCCGCGACTCGACATGGCCGGACACCTTGATCGCCAGAAATCTGCGAGTGCTCCCTGTCGCACCGGGCGTGGTGTACGGCAGCTACTGCTATACGGTCACACAGCACGACACGACCAGCAGCGGCGTGTCGGAGAGAATTTTTGTCAAAACCCCTCAAGGCTGGCGAATAGCGGTTACGACGGCATTCGGCCTGCCAGTTGGTCAACCGCCGCAGTGCAAATGACGAAAGGAGTTATGCGACGACACGTTCTGATTCGCGACGCAGTTGTTCTCGCAATGATCCTCGGAAGTCCCGCAGCGAGTCTCGCTCAGCAGCCGACGGCCGCACCGGCGATCCGTGCCGCCGATACAACGACGCCAAAGCTGGTGCTCTTCATCACGATTGATGCGATGCGGTCGGATTACCTGCAGCGCTTCGAATCACAGCTGTCTGGAGGGTTGGGCAGACTCTACCGCGGCGGTGCGTTCTTCAGCAACGGTTTTCAGGATCACGCCATCACGGAAACCGCGCCTGGCCATTCGGTGACGATGTCAGGAAGATTCCCGGTTCATACCGGCATCGTCATGAACGTAGCGGGTGTGAATGACAGCAGCGTCAAATTGATCGACGCGCCCGGCGGCGGTGCATCTCCGTTCCGGTTTCGGGGCACCACTCTCACGGATTGGCTGATCGCGAAGGATCCGCGAACCAAGGTGCTATCGGTTTCCAGAAAGGATCGCGCTGCGATTTTGCCAATCGGCAGATCGAAGCAGCCTGTGTTCTGGTATCCGGGCAACGGCAATTTCACGACTAGCACCTACTACGGCGCAACGTTGCCCGATTGGGTGAAGGCGTACAATGCACGCAAGGTTCCGATGAGTTATGCGGGGCGCGTATGGCGGCCGATGTTTGCGGATAGCTCTTACGCAGAGCCTGATAGCGTGCCGTACGAAGCGGGGGCAACGGCATTCCTTTTCCCACACGTGGTGCCGACTGCGCCCGATTCTGCCGCCGCGTTCCTGGCAGAGTTCCCGTGGATGGATGATGTCACGCTCGACTTCGCGCTGGCGGGAGTAAATGCGCTCAATCTCGGTGCCGGCCCCGAGACTGACATGCTCGCCATATCGCTTTCTACGACTGACGCTATCGGCCACAAATACGGACCCGACTCGCGCGAGCTGCATGATCACATCCTGCGGCTCGATCATGCGGTTGGCGTCTTTCTCGATTCGTTGTTCAAGCTACGAAACGAAAAGGACATAGTTATTGCGCTGACGGCTGATCACGGACTGTCGCCGTACCCAGAAGTCCATACAACTCACGATTCCAACGCCGGCGCAATCCGCGTCAACGTTCGGCCAGTGCTCCAGAAACTGAGCAACACCCTCGCCGCGCGCGGAGTTCCGGGCAACGGACTCGAGTACATGGGAGGTGCCTACGCCGGCAACGGTTTTTTCTTCGACAGCGGCGTATTGCAACTTGATCGAGCCGCGCTGCAACGCGCGAACGTGAACGCGGACACCCTGGTGATGGGCGTGAGGGCGGACTTTCTAAAAGTCCCCGGTGTTGCCAGAGCGGAGCGCATCTCGACGCTGGCGACTACGGATACTATCAACGACAAGGTTGCGAGACGGTGGCTGCACATGTTCAGCGACGAGAGCACGGCATCGCTGGTAGTGACATTGTCGCCATATAACTACTGGATGACCTACAACCTGGCGCAGCACGGTAGCCCCAACGATCCGGATGCCCATGTCCCGATCCTTTTCTATGGCAGTGCGATCAAGCCCGGACGCTACGCAGATTTCGCCACCGTCGCAGACATGGCACCGACGCTCGCGTTCCTCTCGCATGCAGTGCCGCTGGAAAAACTCGACGGTCACGTGCTTCAGAATGCGATTCGGCAAAGTACGCCTTGATCCCGTCTGGAAAGCGTTCGACGAAGCGCAGTTCGGGGCAAAGAACAGCCTGAATCTGCGTGATTCACTGCCGAGTGCCGCCGATGCGACTTACCGCGCGGAAGCGTGGCTGCGCGAGCGTCAGGTCAGCGGCGCCAAAGAGGTACTGATCATCACGGGGCGTGGCAAACAGAGTCCCGACGGCATCCCGGTGGTTCGAAAGGCTGTACTGAATCTGCTGCCAACACTGCACCGACGCGGAGTCGTCAGCGAGTGGCGCGAACATTCTCCGGGCTCGCTGGTTGTCAGATTGCAGCCAATCTCGGCGTTGCTCAACGCGCCACGGAGAAAACGCGATCGGGATTCCGCGACACAGAGGGTGGATCCGCAGGCATTGTCTGCTCTCGACAAGGCTACGTTGAAACTGTTGCGCACACTGGCGATACGATCGCTGGACAGTCTGGGCGTGCGCGACCCTGAAAAATTCATCGAAGCAGAGATGCTGGAGAAATTCAATTCACTCGCAGCCAGCATTCCCCCAGGCGAGGAAAGCGAAGCAAGACTGCAAAAAGCGATCGCGACTGCGCTCGAGCAACTCGACGAGTAAATCGTTGGCTGACCATCTCACCGAAATCAAAATGAACGGCAAACTTCTCGTCGCTGCCATGCTGGTTGCGTCCGCCTTGCAAGCCCAGAGTCTCCCCGGATACAGCACCAATTCAGCGGCACGCGAGCGAAGTGTGGAATCGGACGTTGTGAATCGGCCGAGTGCCAATGATGCCAATGCTCACTCGCGTTTCCTATCGCAGCAACCGCACATGGCAGGCACGCCGGCGCAGGCGCGAACGCGCGACTACGTGATCGCGCAGATGAAGTCGTGGGGTCTGCAAACCGAGGTCAGATCCTACAAAGTGTGGATGCCACATCCAATCAGCACGCGCGTCTGGCGAGTCTCGCCGAATCCGATGGAACTGAATCTGGTGGAAGGCCCGATCGCCGAGGACACAACATCGGTTGCTTTCCCTCAGGTAAAGGCATTCAACGGCTATGGTGCAGCCGGCGATGTCAGCGGGGAGGTTGTCTATGTCAATTACGGACTCATCGAAGACTATGCACAGCTGGATTCGATGGGAGTGTCGGTCAAAGGCAAGATTGCCATCGCGCGTTATGGCCGCTCATATCGTGGCATCAAGGCGCGTGAGGCAGAGAAGCACGGCGCGGTTGGCCTGCTGATCTACAGCGACCCCGCGGATGACGGCTACACGCGCGGCGACGTTTATCCGCTCGGGCCCATGCGTCCGGCGCAGGGGATTCAGCGTGGAAGCGTCATGAATCCAAATGGAGATCCGAGCACGCCGGGATATCCGAGCACTGAAGGAGCTCGCAGAATTCCGCTAGCGCAGATGCAGGTGCCGCGCATTCCCGTGCTGCCAATCTCTTATGGCAATGCGTCGGAGCTGCTCCGCGGATTGAAAGGCAACTCGATTCCGCAACCGTGGGAGGGTGGGTTGCCGTTCCGGTATCATGTTGGTCCCGGACCAGTGCGCGCCCGCATCGCAGTCACTACTGATGTCAACACAAATCCGTACAAGGAAATCTGGGACACATTCGGAGTGATCCGTGGTACCGATTTCCCCGACGAGATCGTGATGATCGGTGGACATCGCGATGCATGGGGACCGGGTGCCGCAGACAACGTTAGCGGCACTATCAGCGTGCTGGAGGCTGCACACGCCATTGCCGATCAGGTGAAAGCCGGTATGCGGCCGAAGCGAACAATCATCTTCGCGACCTGGGATGCGGAAGAGTGGGGATTACTTGGCTCGACGGAGTTTGTTGAAGAAGACTCTCTGAGACTGCGCAATCACGCCGTCGCGTATCTGAATCAGGATGATGTTGCACAGGGACCGAACTTCAGTGCGGGTGGCTCACCCTCACTGCGCGGAATTCTGCGCGACGTCGCGAAGCAAGTTCCGGATCCGAGCAAACAGGGAAGTGTGTACGATGTCTGGCGAAAGCGTGCGAATCTCGCGGCCGATTCGCTGGAGCCACAAATGGGAGATCCCGGTGGCGGATCTGACTTCGCTGGCTTCTACAATCATCTGGGCATTCCGATCACCGACTGGGGCTTCGGCGGGCCGCAGGGCATCTATCACTCCGCGTACGACTCGTACCACTGGATGTCGAAATTCGGTGATCCTGGTTTCCAGTATCACGCGACGGCAGCAAAGATCGGCGCGGCGATGTTGCTGCGAATCGCGAACGCAGACGTGCTCCCGTACGACTATGTGGAATTCGCGCGCACGATGCGTCGCTTCGCCACGCAAGCATCGCAAGCGATAACGGAGAAGCACTGGAACGTGTCCGTAGATTCCCTGACGCGATCCATTAGCAGGATGGAGGAGGCTGCATCCGCGTTCGCCGCAGCACGAGATCGCGCACTTGAGAGCCAGCCTTCAAAATCGGCACTGGAGAGCGCGAATGTCGCGCTGCTCGAAGTTGAACGCCAGCTTACACGACCCGAAGGCCTCGTTACACGATCGTGGTTCCGGAACCTCATCTACGCGTCGGACGAGAATAACGGCTACGCGACGATGGTGTTTCCGTCTGTGGGAGAAGCAATCAGAGCTGGTGATGCAACGGTCGTTGCGCGTGAGGTCAACGATCTCGCTGCTCGCTTCGATGCAGCGACGCGCGCGTTGCAGCGCACGACAGAGGTATTTCGCGGAATGTAATTGACGAACACACATCCAGTTACGGAACGGACATTGCGATGACCGATGTCTGTCAGAACTGATGGTGCTGTGCGATGAATGTGAATGGGCACGGAGCGCGACGCTCGCGTCTCACTCAGGACGAAACTGCGGCAATCGCAGATTACGGCGCGAAAGCAGTGTGGCCGGCCGGGTTTCAGATATATCAGCGTGGGGCGACAGCCGACGGCGTTTTCATCGTTCTCGAAGGACACGTCGTCTTGCGCAACAAAATCAAAGTCGGTCGCGGTTTCGTACCAGTGATCGCAACCTCGGGACAGACCTTCGGCAGCGAAGGCCTTTCATCGGGCGCGCGCTACGCAACGGATGCCAACGCCGCGGAGGAAACGAGAACGTTGTTCCTCAGCGGACAGCAATTCCGTGCGTTCGTCAGAGAACGTGCGGCCCAGACGATTCCGCTACTGTCGCAAATCATGTCGGAGCGAGCCTTCCTGCTCGAGAAGCTCCACGAGCTGGCCGCGCTCAACGTCGATCAGAGACTGATGTCGACGCTGTCGCATCTCAGCTCGGATCGGACCTTCACCACCGCGGACGGACGTCTGAAGCTCGAAAATAACCACCATCGCCTGCTTTGCGAGATGGTCGGAGCGACGCGCGAATCGATCGCTCTCGCGCTCAGCCGCCTCGTTTCGGCCGGGATCGCCGAGCGCAAGGGAATGACATTCCTCATCCAGCCGAACTCGCTTACCAACACGCTCGGTGATTATACTACCCGCGAAGTCGCGATTCCCGTTGCGAGAGAAATGACCGTAACCTGAGCGTAGATGGCCGATCGGCACGCAGGTGACTCGGGGATAATCACAGGCGCGGAAGCAATTGATTTGCGGGAGGAGGGCTCACACGGAGTTCTCCTCCTGCATGGTTTTGGGGATACTCCGCAAACGCTTTCGCTATTCGCGAAGCATTTGTCCAAAGCAGGTCTCGGCGTCTTAGTTCCGCTGTTGCCTGGTCATGGGCGAAGCATGGCGGACTTCACGAGATCCGGCGCCGATGATTGGATCCGCGCGGCGGAAGATTCATTTCTCGAGATGCGGAGTCGGTATCGCGTGGTCAGTGTCAGCGGCCTGTCGATGGGAGGCGCACTGGCGGTCATTGTCGCCTCACGCCATCGCGAGATCGCATCGCTCGTTCTCTTCGCTCCATATCTGGGAATGCCACGCTGGATGCGTGCGGTAGCGATGACACATTGGGCGTGGGGCAGATTCGTCGGTCCGGTGAGTGCCAGCAGTCCGCTATCGATTCACGATCCGATCGAACGAGAGAAGAATCTTTCGTACGGACAGGTGACGGGCAGTACGATTCACGAGCTGGCGCGTGTGGTTGGACGCGCACGACGGGCCCTGCCGAAAGTCGTTATTCCGACGCTGATCATCCAGTCGCGCGAAGATCCGCGCGTTTCACCCGCGGTCGGAGAGTACGCGCTGAAGAGAATCGGAGCGAATGAAAAACAGATTATGTGGACCAGCGGCGCCGGCCACATCATCACCGTCGACTACGGACGGCAGCGACTGTTTGGCGAAGCCGAGCGCTGGCTTCTGGCGCACGCACCTCGTAACGCGACAGCCGCCCATTCAAAGTGAGGCGGCTGTCGGGACGAACCAAAATCTAGAAACGGTCCTGGACGAACTCGGTGACAGAGTCGACCGCGCGCTCGCCAAGATTCGCCGCCTGATGCACGACGCCCGTGGCTACACGCTTCACCCGTTGAACCGGGGAGCTTCTACGGCGCCTGCTTGTGCTCTTCTTGCGGCCACCCGATTTACGGCGCGAAGATCCACCACTCGAGCGACCCGAGGAGCTCTTGCGGCCACTGCTCTTGCGGCCACTGCTCTTGCGGCCACTGCTCTTCCGACCACTGCTCTTGCGAGCGCTGGAGCTCTTACGTCCCCGCGAGCTCTTCCTGCCCGAAGATTTGCGGCCGCTGCTGCGGCCGGCTCCGCCGCGACGACGTGAGCTGCTACCGCTCTTCCGACCTGACGATCCGGACCGTGAGCGCTTCCTACCGCTTCTGGAACCACCTCTGGACTTTCTGGCTGCAGCCATTGCAAAGCTCCGTGTTAGGAGAGTTCGCGTACAAGGCGTAGCAAGATTCGCGCACAACACGATGTGTTACGTGTCGAACAAACCGACGAACTCTGTCTAGTCGCTGAGTGAGCGTGTCTCACCGTGTTTCATGATCCATAAATCATCGGCTGCGTGGCCGGCACCACTCCAGCCCTCACGCATGCGCGCCGGCGGTTCATCCAACGGTTCATCAGTCAGCTTAAAGGTTCCCCAGTGACCGGCAGTGACGACCAATCGCCTGCCATTCTGTGCCTGCTTGATCTGCGCGACTGCCTTAATGCAGTCGTCGGGATTCATGTGAACGGCGCCCATAAACCAGCGCGGTTCGTATGCGCCGATTGGCAAAATCGCCAGGTCAAACGGACCGAGCCGATTAGTGATGGCGCCAAACTCAGGATGTAACGCAGTGTCGCCCGCGAAGAAAACGCGATGGTCGCGGCTCTGGAAAGTCCAGCCGCACCAAAGTGTGTTGTTACGCCGGCCCAGCGTGCGTCCGGAGAAGTGTTGCGCCGGAACGCATGTCACCTCCAACCCCATGACCGAGGTGCTCTCCCACCAATCTCGCTCGACAATATCGCGTGCTCCGCGATGACGCAGAAAGGCTGCGACACCCAGCGGTGCAAGCCATAGCGCTGCCGGATAGCGACCCGCGAGGCGCTGAATAGTTGCCGCATCCAGATGATCGTAGTGATCGTGTGACAGGGCGATAAGGTCTATTGGCGGCAGCCGGTCGAAGGCGACACCCGGTGGCACCCGTCGCCGGGGACCGGCGAACTGCACTGGCGATGCGCGCTCGCTCCAGATCGGATCGAGCAGAATGTTGAGACCCGCGAGCTGGAGCAGGAAACTGCTATGCCCGATCCACGTCAGTGTAACCGCGTCCGGCGTAGCCCTCGGCGCGATGAAATTCGCCCGGCCTATTGGAAAGGACGATGGGTCCGGGTCGGGACGTCGCGGGTTCTTCCGGCGTTCGATGAGGGTCCATTTCAGGAAATCGCGGAATCCATGGAGTTGCGATGAAGGCCACGGATTTCGAAATCCACCGCCGGGTACATGGTGCGAGCCACGTGCGGTGGGTGCGGGGGTATTTGACGATGCAGGCATTGCCGCGAATGATACTGCATCGACAACGCTTTCTGGCGTCAGCTCAGGCTGGGCGCGGCGAGATTCTCTTCAAGGTGCGAGAGGGATTTCATACCGACCAGTGCCGCCGAAACCGGAAGCGACTGCGTGAACGCAATTGCCCTTCTCGCGTCAGAACTATACCCCGGAAATGCAGAGTGAACCTGCTCGGGTAGGGCGCGGGTCAGCTGCGACTGCATTAGCGTTGCACTGGCAATTACGGAAATGCCCAGTCGGTGAGCCGCCTCCAGCGGTGTCACCCGATCGCGTCCGACGCACTGGGTTTGCGCGCGCACGGCTTCGGTCATCGCGAGATTGATCGGAAGCTGAATGACACTGAAATGATGGCGGGCGCCTCCAGCCTCATGTGCCAGCGACACCAGCTCCTCGAGACTGAGATGATTTCTGGACTCGGGAGGCACGCGGAACCCATTCCACGTTGCACAGCCATAACAACCGATCAGACCATTTTCGACGGCGCCTTCCAGGACAGTGAAAGCATCGCGCACCACGGTCAAAAACTTCTGGCGGGGTAGCACGTCGAGCGCTTGTTCAGGGTTGTGCAGGTAGTAAACGTCGATCGTCTCGAGCCCGAGATTTCTGCGGCTGCGCTCGATCTGATCCTCGAGAAACTGGCCGCTGAGGCAATGCCCGCCAGCAATCACATCGGCCGGATCCATGATCCCGCGCAGGAAATACTCCTCCTCCAGGAAGTTGCGGTAATCGTCCTTCGTTGCCGGGGGATTTTTGTCGAGCGGGATGTACCCGCCCTTCGAGCAAACGACTATCTGCTCGCGTTTGATTTTGCCGCTGTTGACGCTCTTTTGAATTGCCTTGCCGAGTGCCCGCTCTGAGCGCTGGCACCTGTAATTGATCGAAGTGTCCAGCAGGTTGACACCGCGCTCGAGGGCGGCTGCTGCCGCAATGGTGTAGCGGGCATCTTCTTCGTCGTCGCATTCGCCAAGGTAAGTGCCAAGACCGAGCGACGAGACGAAAGCACCAGTGGACAATGTTCGATAGAAATGCTCGGAGCGCGATCTCGAAAACTGTTTTCGCAGCGCGCGTGTGGCATCAGTGGAAGCACGTCCCTTCATCAGCGCGGGTAAAGCTTGCGTTCGTTGCATGATGAGAGGCTACGGACAGCTGGAGTGTAACGCAAGAGACACAGGAAGTGTGTTGGCCCCTACGTTGCTAGCGTTGAGTACACATTCGCTCACCCACACTCTCCTTGACGGTGAAATCATACCTTTGCGTCGCGGCTGCGCTCGTTGCGTGCGCCCCGCAGCGTCCGGTCGTCTTACCAACCGTTCAGCTCTCAGCTGACGCATCTACGCAGGAATCAGCACGCATTTTCGACAGTCGGCGCGACGATCCGTTTGCGAGCATGGATCGCATCGACTGGCCGGGGCCAAATCGCTATCGCTCATCGTCGGGCGTTCCTGGACCGGATTATTGGCAGCAGCGCGCGGATTACACGATCAACGCGTCGCTCGATACTGCAACTACGGAGATCAGCGGTGCCGTAGAAATCCAATACACCAACAATTCCCCTGACACGCTGCGCTACGTGTGGGTGCAAGCCGACCAGAATCTCTATCGCACGGGGAGTAAAGGCTCGGCGTTGTTTCCGGCCGACTCACGCTGGGGCGTGAGAGGCTTCGAGGGCGGTTACACGTTCAGCGATGTTCGGATCAACGGGACCGCGGTGAAGCCGCGCATCAACGACACCATGATGCGACTGGAACTGCCGAGTCCATTGATGCCGCGCGGCGGGAAGGCGACGATCGCAATCCGTTATTCGTTCCGGGTGCCCGAGCACGGTTCGGATCGCATGGGTCGCGACAGCGTTCTGTACGAGATCGCTCAGTGGTATCCGCGTATGGCTGTTTATGACGACGTACGCGGCTGGAACACGGATCCTTATCTCGGACAGGGAGAGTTCTACCTCGAGTACGGCGATTACGACTATTCGGTTACCGTGCCCGCGGGCTACGTCGTAGCAGGCAGCGGCGTTCTGCAGAATCCCGACGAAGTTCTGACTGCGTCGCAGCGTCAGCGACTGGCGACGGCATCACGCGGCAGCGATGTCGTTCACATCATCACCCAATCGGAAGCCGCGGCTGCGAAGACACGTCGCGTGGCCGGCACTAAGACCTGGCGCTTCCGAGCGCACAACGTACACGACGTTGCGTGGGCCGGTGCTCCCGACTTCAGATGGGATGCGACCAGCTGGAACGGAGTGATAGCGCAGGCGTACTATGAATTCCCGAAGGCCGGTCGTGCCTGGGAGCAGGCCGCCGAGCAAACGCAGTGGACAATCAGACATTATTCGGAGCTTTTCTTCCCATTTCCGTATCCGCAGGCAACGTCAGTTGCCGGACCGGTGGGAGGGATGGAGTATCCGATGTTCGTGATGGTGCACTATGGGTCCGATGATCCGACGTCGATCTTCGGCACCATCAATCATGAGCACGGCCACGAGTGGTTCCCGATGATCGTCGGCTCGAACGAGCGTCGCTATGCGTGGATGGATGAAGGGTTCAACACCTATCTAAATGCGTTCGCGCAGGAAGCGCGATATCCTGGCCAGTCTGCATATCCCGCGTACCTGAAAAACTGGTCGGATGCGGTAACGGCCGGCACTCAATCGCCGCTGATGACGGCACCCGACAACATCGATCCGAGCGCGCTCGGCGCGATCGGTTACAGAAAACCGGCGGCCGTCCTACTAACGCTTCGTAACCACGTCCTCGGGGCATCCGCGTTTGACGCCGCATTCCGCGAGTACATCCGCGCGTGGGCATTCAAGCACCCGACGCCCGGCGATTTCTTCCGCAATATCGAGAATTCGACAGGAGAGGATCTGTCCTGGTTCTGGCGCGGCTTTTTCTATACGACTGACGTGCTGGACATCGGCATCGACAGTGTCGGCATGCGAACATCCGATGGGGAGCAGTTTGCAGTCATCGGCCTGCGCCGCAATACCTCGATCCCATTCCCGGTGAGGCTTCGCATCGGCTATGCTGATGGCACGACTCAGGATGTCAGCCTGCCGGTCAATATCTGGGCGCATGGCAGTCGCTTTGAGGCAGTAGTCCCCGCGCGAGCGAAGGTAGTCGGAGTCAGACTGTGGCCCGACCCGTCGGTGCCCGACTGGAATTCTTCCAACGATACGTGGGGAAGTGCGCCGCCAGGGAATCCGGCAGGACCAGTTACGAGAAAATGATGTGGTCGTTTGGAATAGGAGTGCTGTACCGATAGATTGCGGTCGTTCAAACAGTTTCATGGAGAGGGGCAAGTAATGCCGGATTTTGGAAGTTGGGCGTCAGCGTGGTGGAAGCCAGTGCTGTTCATCATCGTTGCCGGACACCTCACGAATGTGTCCGTTACTTTGTTCTTGCATCGGGCGCAAACCCATCGCGGAGTCAAGCTTCATTACCTCGCCGCGCTTCCAATGCGCATTTGGCTGTGGCTTTCGACCGCGATCGTCACCAAAGAGTGGGTCGCGTGCCATCGGAAGCATCACGCTTTCGCGGACCGCGAGGGTGACCCGCACAGCCCCCTGATGGAGGGCTTGCGGAACATCGTTCTCAAAGGCGCGTTCTACTATAGAAAGGCTGTTCGCCAACCTGGAGTCCTCGATAAGTACGGCAAGGGCACGCCCAACGACTGGCTCGAGCGGCATCTGCTTTCGCCTCTCAACTGGCTTGGCATCGTCATCATGATGGGCGTCGACATTTATCTGTTCGGATTCTTTGTCGGCCCACTGGTTTGGGGCATCCAGATGGTATGGATTCCATTCTGGGCCGCTGGAATCGTCAATGGAATCGGACACGCCGTCGGATATCGGAACTTCAATGTCAAAGACGAGAGCCGGAATATCTCGCCGATCGCGATCTGGCTGGGCGGCGAAGAGCTGCACAACAATCATCACGCTGATCCACATTCGGCGAAGTTCAAGGCAAAGTGGTATGAATTGGACATTGGCTGGGTCTACCTGCGGTTACTCTCCTTCTTCGGCCTGGCTGAGATCGGTTACGCGCGCAATTAGAGCTTCGCGTGGCTGAGACAGTAACCTGCGCACGTTGCGGGCAAACGCGCGCAGGCTTCGTTAAGCCTCCATTCCCTGGACAGATCGGAGCGCGCGTCGTCGAAGAGATCTGCCAGCAATGCTGGGCCGATTGGCTCAAACAGCAGACGATGCTGATCAATCATTACGGCTTGAACGTGATGGATCCGCAGGCGCGCACCTTTCTGACCCGGAATCTCAGCGCCTTTCTCTTCAAGAGCGGTTCGTCGTCCGACATCGACACGAGCAAAAAGGGCACGATCTCACATTGAGGACGCGGAAGTTGAAAAAGTTCGCCGCTTTACCTCTCCTTTTTCTTGCCGCCGGTTGCGCAACGCTAAGCGGCGGCAACACTTCCAGCGCAAACACAACATCGCCGACGTGGACCGATTCGGTCATGCGCTCGATGACGCTGCGCGAAAAAGTCGCGCAGCTGATTTGGCCGAGTGTGTTTGGCGACTACGTATCGGGCGATTCGCCGCAGTGGCGACGACTCACGCAATACGTTGAGCAGGAGAAGGTTGGCGGGTTTACGATCTCCGTTGGCTCACCGATCGAACTCGCGGCCAAGCTCAACGCACTGCAAACAATGAGCAGAGTGCCGCTCCTTGTCGGTGCGGACCTCGAGGCCGGAGCCGGATTTCGTGCACGTGGCGGTTATTTCGTGCCGAACGCGATCGACCTCGGTGGCGCGCTGGTCTTCCCTCCAGAGATGGGACTCGGAGCAACTCGCGACACCACACTCGCCTACGAACAAGGACGTTTAACCGCGCAGGAAGGCCGCGCGCTCGGAATCCACATCGCGTATGCGCCCGTTCTCGACGTCAACAACAACCCCGCGAACCCGGTAATCAACACGAGATCCTACAGCGAGGACCCGGAGCTCGCGGCCAGGATGGGGGTGGCGTTCATTCACGGGCTGCAGGATCACGGGATGATCGCGACTGGAAAGCATTTTCCGGGACACGGCGACACCGGCGTCAACTCGCATCTGGCATTACCGGTGGTGACTGTAAGCAGAAGCCGGCTCGACACAGTGGAGCTGGTGCCATTTCGCGCTGCCGTGAACGGCGGCGTCGGCGCAATCATGTCTTTCCACGGTGCAATGCCGGCGCTCGATTCATCAGGTGTTCCTGGAACACTGTCGCCTAAGGTTGTGACAGGGCTGCTGCGCGGTGAGATGGGTTTCCGCGGGATCGTCATCTCAGACGCGATGGACATGCGTGGAGTGCTCGATCAATTCGGTGCCGATGAAGCGGCGAAGCGAGCGATCGCCGCGGGGATCGATGTTTTGATCCAGCCGCTGGATGTTTCGAAGACGATCGACGCTGTGATTGCCGGCATCAGCGAAGGCAGGTACACGGAGGCGCGCGTGGATTCATCGGTCCGGCGTGTCCTTGAAGCGAAACGAAAACTCGGCCTGGCGAAGAGCAAGCTCGTTGATCTCGGTGCTTTACGTTTTGCGGTGGGTGACAGCACCAACGCTCAGGTTGCGCGTCGCGCCGCGGAGAAATCGATCACGCTCGTGCGCGATTCGGCGCGACTGGTCCCGGTGATTGATTCGACGAAGACAGTTTTGTCGATAACGATCGCGCGTCGTGCTGATCTTTCTGCGGGAAACTCGTTCAACGCCGAACTGCGCACCCGGCTGCCAAAACTGCGCACGGAATTTACGGCGACCGAGGACGCGACACTCAACTATCCACGTCTGTTAGCAGCCGCAGATTCGGCAGACGTGGTGATTGTCGGATCATATGTCGGCCAGAGCTGGGACGCGGTGAGCGCAAGCGCGCCGGAGGCATTCACCAATTTCGTCCTGACACTGGTGACGCGCGGGCGAAAGCCGATTGTTGTCGCGTTCGGTAATCCGTATTTGCTTCAGCAGCTTCCCTGGATCGGTACGTATCTCGTGGCGTGGGGTGGATTTCCAGTTTCACAAATTGCGGCGGCCAGAGCGCTGACAGGCGTGGCGGCGATCACGGGCCGTTTGCCGATCAGTATTCCGCCCTATGTGACGATCGGAGCCGGCGAAGAAAGACCGGCGCGTTGACGATTCGAATTTTCAGTCTTATATCAATGACTCTCGCCGCCGCAGTTTCTTAACTCGGCAAAGTCTCCCTAAAAATTTTCGCGCAACCTTGACTTTAGTCGCCAATGGTGACTAATTCGCTGTCACCATGCGCGAACGCTCATCTCGAACCAGCCCATTCACTGTAGACGTGGTGCTGGTGACGGCGATGCGAAATGAGCTGGCGGTGCTGCTGACACGAAGCGTGAGCGATCGAGAGCGATGGTCGCTGCCGTGGAGATTTCTTTCCAGCACAGTGGGATCCGAAGCTTGGAATTCACGTGACTTGAAGTCGCG
>JADMIO012752804.1_pt1 | contig 61186 bp, 49 predicted proteins | sample 8958161 | NCBI WGS metagenome assembly JADMIO01 (sample SAMN16585339, study PRJNA669376) | soil metagenome | isolation source: Crop rotation soil | place: USA: Cullars Rotation, Alabama | collected 2011
CTTTCCCCAGCACATACGACATTAATCGTGCCGATACCCAGGTTAGGCGCGCTGTCAATAACTATGACATCATAGTCATGAGCAACAGTTTCAATGGCCAGTCGGAGCATCAGGTGTGGATCGGTGGGCAGTTTACCTTCATCAAATTTGCCCATTAACTCAGTTTCAATACGGTGCAGAGCCAGACAGGAAGGAATAATGTCAAGCCCCGGCCAGCAAGTGGGCTTTATTGCATAAGTGACATCGTCCTTTTCCCCAAGATAGAAAGGCAGGAGAGTGTCTTCTGCATGAATATGAAGATCTGGTACCCATCCGTGATACATTGAGGCTGTTCCCTGGGGGTCGTTACCTTCCACGAGCAAAACACGTAGCCCCTTCAGAGCCAGATCCTGAGCAAGATGAACAGAAACTGAGGTTTTGTAAACGCCTCCTTTATGGGCAGCAACCCCGATCACCGGTGGAAATACGTCTTCAGCACGTCGCAATCGCGTACCAAACACATCACGCATATGATTAATTTGTTCAATTGTATAACCAACACGTTGCTCAACCCGTCCTCGAATTTCCATATCCGGGTGCGGTAGTCGCCCTGCTTTCTCGGCATCTCTGATAGCCTGAGAAGAAACCCCAACTAAATCCGCTGCTTCACCTATTCTCCAGCGCCGGGTTATTTTCCTCGCTTCCGGGCTGTCATCATTAAACTGTGCAATGGCGATAGCCTTCGTCATTTCATGACCAGCGTTTATGCACTGGTTAAGTGTTTCCATGAGTTTCATTCTGAACATCCTTTAATCATTGCTTTGCGTTTTTTTATTAAATCTTGCAATTTACTGCAAAGCAACAACAAAATCGCAAAGTCATCAAAAAACCGCAAAGTTGTTTAAAATAAGAGCAACACTACAAAAGGAGATAAGAAGAGCACATACCTCAGTCACTTATTATCACTAGCGCTCGCCGCAGCCGTGTAACCGAGCATAGCGAGCGAACTGGCGAGGAAGCAAAGAAGAACTGTTCTGTCAGATAGCTCTTACGCTCAGCGCAAGAAGAAATATCCACCGTGGGAAAAACTCCAGGTAGAGGTACACACGCGGATAGCCAATTCAGAGTAATAAACTGTGATAATCAACCCTCATCAATGATGACGAACTAACCCCCGATATCAAGTCACATGACGAAGGGAAAGAGAAGGAAATCAACTGTGACAAACTGCCCTCAAATTTGGCTTCCTTAAAAATTACAGTTCAAAAAGTATGAGAAAATCCATGCAGGCTGAAGGAAACAGCAAAACTGTGACAAATTACCCTCAGTAGGTCAGAACAAATGTGACGAACCACCCTCAAATCTGTGACAGATAACCCTCAGACTATCCTGTCGTCATGGAAGTGATATCGCGGAAGGAAAATACGATATGAGTCGTCTGGCGGCCTTTCTTTTTCTCAATGTATGAGAGGCGCATTGGAGTTCTGCTGTTGATCTCATTAACACAGACCTGCAGGAAGCGGCGGCGGAAGTCAGGCATACGCTGGTAACTTTGAGGCAGCTGGTAACGCTCTATGATCCAGTCGATTTTCAGAGAGACGATGCCTGAGCCATCCGGCTTACGATACTGACACAGGGATTCGTATAAACGCATGGCATACGGATTGGTGATTTCTTTTGTTTCACTAAGCCGAAACTGCGTAAACCGGTTCTGTAACCCGATAAAGAAGGGAATGAGATATGGGTTGATATGTACACTGTAAAGCCCTCTGGATGGACTGTGCGCACGTTTGATAAACCAAGGAAAAGATTCATAGCCTTTTTCATCGCCGGCATCCTCTTCAGGGCGATAAAAAACCACTTCCTTCCCCGCGAAACTCTTCAATGCCTGCCGTATATCCTTACTGGCTTCCGCAGAGGTCAATCCGAATATTTCAGCATATTTAGCAACATGGATCTCGCAGATACCGTCATGTTCCTGTAGGGTGCCATCAGATTTTCTGATCTGGTCAACGAACAGATACAGCATACGTTTTTGATCCCGGGAGAGACTATATGCCGCCTCAGTGAGGTCGTTTGACTGGACGATTCGCGGGCTATTTTTACGTTTCTTGTGATTGATAACCGCTGTTTCCGCCATGACAGATCCATGTGAAGTGTGACAAGTTTTTAGATTGTCACACTAAATAAAAAAGAGTCAATAAGCAGGGATAACTTTGTGAAAAAACAGCTTCTTCTGAGGGCAATTTGTCACAGGGTTAAGGGCAATTTGTCACAGACAGGACTGTCATTTGAGGGTGATTTGTCACACTGAAAGGGCAATTTGTCACAACACCTTCTCTAGAACCAGCATGGATAAAGGCCTACAAGGCGCTCTAAAAAAGAAGATCTAAAAACTATAAAAAAAATAATTATAAAAATATCCCCGTGGATAAGTGGATAACCCCAAGGGAAGTTTTTTCAGGCATCGTGTGTAAGCAGAATATATAAGTGCTGTTCCCTGGTGCTTCCTCGCTCACTCGACCGGGAGGGTTCGAGAAGGGGGGGCACCCCCCTTCGGCGTGCGCGGTCACGCGCACAGGGCGCAGCCCTGGTTAAAAACAAGGTTTATAAATATTGGTTTAAAAGCAGGTTAAAAGACAGGTTAGCGGTGGCCGAAAAACGGGCGGAAACCCTTGCAAATGCTGGATTTTCTGCCTGTGGACAGCCCCTCAAATGTCAATAGGTGCGCCCCTCATCTGTCAGCACTCTGCCCCTCAAGTGTCAAGGATCGCGCCCCTCATCTGTCAGTAGTCGCGCCCCTCAAGTGTCAATACCGCAGGGCACTTATCCCCAGGCTTGTCCACATCATCTGTGGGAAACTCGCGTAAAATCAGGCGTTTTCGCCGATTTGCGAGGCTGGCCAGCTCCACGTCGCCGGCCGAAATCGAGCCTGCCCCTCATCTGTCAACGCCGCGCCGGGTGAGTCGGCCCCTCAAGTGTCAACGTCCGCCCCTCATCTGTCAGTGAGGGCCAAGTTTTCCGCGAGGTATCCACAACGCCGGCGGCCGGCCGCGGTGTCTCGCACACGGCTTCGACGGCGTTTCTGGCGCGTTTGCAGGGCCATAGACGGCCGCCAGCCCAGCGGCGAGGGCAACCAGCCGAGGGCTTCGCCCTGTCGCTCGACTGCGGCGAGCACTACTGGCTGTAAAAGGACAGACCACATCATGGTTCTGTGTTCATTAGGTTGTTCTGTCCATTGCTGACATAATCCGCTCCACTTCAACGTAACACCGCACGAAGATTTCTATTGTTCCTGAAGGCATATTCAAATCGTTTTCGTTACCGCTTGCAGGCATCATGACAGAACACTACTTCCTATAAACGCTACACAGGCTCCTGAGATTAATAATGCGGATCTCTACGATAATGGGAGATTTTCCCGACTGTTTCGTTCGCTTCTCAGTGGATAACAGCCAGCTTCTCTGTTTAACAGACAAAAACAGCATATCCACTCAGTTCCACATTTCCATATAAAGGCCAAGGCATTTATTCTCAGGATAATTGTTTCAGCATCGCAACCGCATCAGACTCCGGCATCGCAAACTGCACCCGGTGCCGGGCAGCCACATCCAGCGCAAAAACCTTCGTGTAGACTTCCGTTGAACTGATGGACTTATGTCCCATCAGGCTTTGCAGAACTTTCAGCGGTATACCGGCATACAGCATGTGCATCGCATAGGAATGGCGGAACGTATGTGGTGTGACCGGAACAGAGAACGTCACACCGTCAGCAGCAGCGGCGGCAACCGCCTCCCCAATCCAGGTCCTGACCGTTCTGTCCGTCACTTCCCAGATCCGCGCTTTCTCTGTCCTTCCTGTGCGACGGTTACGCCGCTCCATGAGCTTATCGGGTCCACTCGCGAACGCAGAAAGGCCCACCCGAAGGTGAGCCAGTGTGATTACATTTGCGGCCTAACTGTGGCCAGTCCAGTTACGCTGGAGTCACTAGTATTTAGGTGACACTATAGAAGCGGCCGCGACAACTTGTCCACGTGGAATTCTAAGCTTAGGATCCCAATGTGCTGGAAAGATCAGGATGCCCATGCCGAGAAGCAGGGGCCACGTCGCGGCGATCGTACTGAACGGCACTGTAGTTCCTTGCTTTCCTCGATGATTAACAGACGGCGCCTGGAATTATGAAGGCGCCCCGCCCCCGCCGCCGGCAAATCGTTGGACAGGCCGCTCGGATGACCAGTATCGTTCAGCGGCTGCCGTGCGGCTGGAACCCAGCCGGGGGTCGATTGACCATAGACAAGGTTTTGAAACGGGATCGCCGATGAGCGCCAGTGCGACTTCTCTCATGCCGTTGAGTGCGCTCGACGACGACGCCTGGGACGACCTCATCAGCTTCATCGAAGAACGGCGGGTCATCCCCATCATCGGCCCGGAGCTGCTGCAGGTCACAACGGACCAGGGGCCGCGGCTGCTCTACGACTGGCTCGCCGAAAAGCTCGCCCGCAGGCTCAACGTCGATACCAGCCAGTTGCCCAAGCCCTACACGCTGAACGATGTGGTGTGCTGGTTCCTCGGGGCTCGCGGCCGGCGTGAAGAAGCCTATGTACGGCTTCGCGGCATCCTGAAAGACGCGGCGTTCGAACCCCCGCTGGCGCTTCGGCAACTCGCCGCCGTGCCGGAATTCGATCTGTTCGTGACCACCACGTTCGACGCCTTGCTTGAGAACGCGATCAATCTCGAGCGGTTCGGGGGCGCCTCGACGACCGAGGTGCTCTCCTATTCTCCCAATCGCGTGACCGATCTGCCCACGGAGCGCGATCGATTGCAGCGGCCGGTGGTGTACCACCTGTTCGGCCGGCTCTCCGCGTCGCCGACGTACGTCATCTCGGATGAAGATCTCCTGGAATACATCTGCGCGCTGCAGAGCGAGCACCTGGCGCCGGAAAAGCTCTTCCACGAGCTCGAGCACAATCATCTGCTCTTCATCGGCAGCAATTTCACCAACTGGCTGGCACGCCTGTTCCTGCGCATGGCGAAGCGGCAGCGCCTGTCCGATCCGCGCGATGTCGGCGAGGTCATGGCGGACGATCACACCAGCAAGGACGAGCGCCTGGTCTCGTTCCTGCAGCAGGTCAGCGTGCGAACCCGCATTTACGTCGGTGCCGAACGCTTCGTCCACGAACTGCACGGGCGGCTCGCGGCTCGACGCAAGACTGTGCCCGCATCCGCGGGGGGCACGACGGCTGTTCGCTTCCTTCCTCCAGCACGGGAGATGCCGGATAACGCCGTGTTCATCAGCTATGCCCGCGACGACCTCGCAGCAGTCCAGCAGCTGAAGGCGGGGCTGGAAGCCGCAGGTGTCACGACCTGGTTCGACATGGATCGACTGGAAAGCGGCGACGACTACGACCGGAAGATCCAGCGCAATATCGCGCGCTGCTCCTATTTCATCCCGATCGTCTCGGCCGCGACGCAGCGGCGTCAGGAAGCCTACTTCCGCCGGGAATGGAGCTATGCGATCGACCGTGCGCGGAACATGGCCGACGGCGCCGTGTTCATGCTGCCGGTGGCCATCGATGCAACCAACGCCGCCGAAGCGCTGGTTCCCGACCGTTTCAAGGCGCTGCACTTCACGCACTTGCAGGATGGTGTCGTAACCCCTGAATTCGCGCAGCGGCTCAGCGACTTCACGCGCGCGAGACAGCCTTGAGTGCCCAACCAGACGCGACGGGTACCATCGGTCCGACGTCGCCGGCGGTAGACGATCGCCACCCCTGGCTCGGCCTCGCCTCTTTCACCGAGGAAACGCGAGACTATTTCTATGGCCGCGAGGAAGAAGTTGCCGAACTCGCTCGCCGCGTGCAGCGCAAGCTCCTCACCGTTCTCTTCGGCCAATCCGGTCTTGGCAAGACGTCGATCCTCCGCGCAGGGCTGGTGCCGCGGCTTCGTGGCCATGGCTACTGCCCGGTCTACGTGCGAATCGCCTATTCGGCCGACGCGCCAGAGCCCGGCGAGCAGATCAAGCGCGCCATTCAGCAGACCGCGCGCCGGTCGGGGCAGTGGACCCAGGTCGGAGTGGCTGCGGCGGGCGAGACCCTGTGGGAATTCCTGCACCATCGCGATGACGTTCTCCAGGACGAATCCGGCAACAATCTCATCCCGCTGTTGATCTTCGATCAGTTCGAGGAAATCTTCACGCTGGCGCAGACGGACGAAGCCGGGCGCGCGCGCGCCGCAAGATTCATCGCCGATCTCGCCGATCTGGTGGAGAACCGGGCGCCGCAGGCGCTCGAAGCGAAGCTGGAAGCCGACGATTCGACGGCCGAACGCTTCGATTTCGCCCGTGGCGATTACCGCGTGCTGATCGCGCTGCGCGAGGACTATCTCGCGCCGCTTGAAAGCCTCAAGGGAAAGATGCCGAGCGTGACCCAGAACCGCCTGCGTCTTGCGCCCATGACGGGTAAGCAGGGCCTGGAGGCTGTGATGCGCCCAGGCAAGAGCCTGGTTTCCGAGGAAGTGGCTGCCGCGATCGTGCGATTCGTGGCCGGCGGCGCGGAGATCGCCAATGCCGAAGTCGAACCCTCGCTGCTGAGCCTGATCTGCCGTGAGCTCAACGACACGCGCATCGCCCAGGGGCGCAGCGAGATCTCCCTCGATCTGCTCGCAGGCTCGCATGCCACGATCCTGAGCAATTTCTACGAGCGGGCGCTAGCCGATCAGCCGGCTGATGTGCGCAGGATCATCGAGGATGAGCTGCTGACCGATTCGGGCTTTCGCGAGAACATCGCCGAAGAGCGGCTCCGTGCCCGGTTCTCGGCAGCGGGGGCAGCGCCGGAAACGCTGGCCGTGCTGGTCAACAGGCGGCTGCTGCGCATAGAGGAACGTCTAGACGTTCGTCGGGTGGAACTCACTCACGATGTGTTGTGCGGTGTGGTCAAAAGCAGTCGCGACCTGAGACACGAGCGTGAGGCGCGCGAGGCCACGGAGAAAATGCTCGCCGAGCAGCGCGAACGCGAGCTTGCTGCGCGCCATGCGCTGGTGCGAGCCCGCAAGGTTGCGACCGTTTGCATCGTTCTGGCCATCGGCGCGATCGCCGCTGCCATCTTTGCATACTGGAGCACGCAACGCGCCAAGCACGCCGAGCAGATTGCGCAGCAGTCGCGAGTGCAGGCCGAACTTCTGCTGAGTTACCTCACCGAAGGCTTTGCGCGCGAACTGGACAGTTCGGGCCGGCTCGATGTCATCGCCAGTCTCGCCAAGCGAGAGATCGACTACTTCCATGGCTTGCCCCCGGAGCTCAAGGGCCTTCAGACCCAGCGTACGGGGGCGCAGGCCATGGTCCAGTTTGCCAAGGCTTCACGGCGCCTCGGCAATCTGGATGAAGGCTCGGCCGCCGCCGATGAGGCCATCACGCTCCTCGAGCGGCTCGCCAGGAACGGCGACGCTTCGGAAGCGACGACCGTTGCGCTGGTGCGTGCAATCGAGATCAAGGCACGAATCCTGAGCACCAAGCAGGATCCGGCTGCAATCCCCACCTTGAAACGCGCGATCGACGTATTGCGACCGCTCTCGAGTCGGCCCGACGCGTCGAAAGTAGTGCGTGAAGTGGAGATGGAGCTGCTCAACGCACTGGGGGTCGAACAGGTGCAGGTCGTCGACCCCAAGGCAATCGATTCGCTCGAGCGTTCGATGCAGCTCGGGAAGCAGCTTGGCGCCGTGGAGCTCAAGGACGCCTACATTGCCGGCCTGTACACCGAAGGTGGGGCGTGGCTGATGCCCGCACTGTTGAGTGAAAAGCGGTACGACGATGCCAGGAGGGTCGGTGACGAAACCGCCGCGGTCGCCGAGAAATTATTGAAGCAGCGCCCCGCCGACCGCTGGGCACTGTATTCGCTGAGCCTCATCCGCTCGTCGATGGCGGACACCGCCGCGCTCATCGAGTTGCGGCCGCTGGAGGCGATACCGATTTACGAGCGCGCCAGGCAAGTGCAACAGACGATGGTCGACTTCGATCCGGGCAATACGATTTCGCAGAACAATCTCGGCTCCATACTCTGGAGCACGGCGGAAGCTTACTGGCTGGCAGGCCAACCGCGTGAATCGGAGCGCATGCTGCAGACCTCACTCGGGCCCATGGAAATTGCCGGAAAGGGCGGCGGGTCACTGATGCTCACTCAGCTGCGGATAATGTCCTACCTCGCCATGCGTGAGACCGATCTCGGCGAGATGGCGAAAGCGAAGCAGCTCGGTGATGAGATCGCAAAATACGCAGGTGTGCTGCACAAGCGCGAATCCAGGAACAGGGCGTTGCCGGTCTTTGCGGATCTCCTGAAGCTCAGGGTGGACTCGCTGGTTGCGTTCCGGAACGCGGATCCGCGATCCGCAGGGCAGATCTGCGCCGCCATGCTCTCCCGCGTCGGCGCGGCCGATATGAAATCCGGCGCGGATGAGATGGGGAAGAATCAGATCATCCACCTGGCGAACGACCTCAAGGCGCAATCCGAGCTGATGCTCGGCGACTTCCAGGCTGCCGAGCAAAGCGCCCGGGCGTCGCTGGCCGCCAAGAAGCTCTCGCCATTCGACCCCAGCGTCGATGTGCGCCAGGAAGGCTCCGCTTCGACACTCATAGCGCTCGCCCTCGTGAACCAGAAGCGCAATGACGAAGCGCAACAGGTGATCGAGCCGGTCGTCAGGTTGCACCGCGAACTTGCGTCCAGGAATCACAGCGACCAGCTGCAGCGCGTCGAGATGGCGAACGCGCTGTATGTTCAGGGTCTCGCCGATCCGCAACACCGTGCGGCCCTACTGCGTGAGGCGAAGAGCCTGATCGACTCGATCCCACTCGAGATGAAAACACTGTTCTCCGTGCGAGCATTGCGGGACCGGATCCAGGAGGCGATGGGTTGAGCTCGGCGCGGGTCAAGGTCTTCCGCTCAAGCGGCCAGCCGGGTCATCTCAGCTACATCACCAACGATCCCCGGCATGTGGTGGCCCGCAAGCTCGAGCATACCGTGCAGGTCCGCTTCACGCCGGAGCCCTGCACGGTGCAAACGGCTGAAGGCCTGGTTCACGCTCATCCGGGCGATGCCATCGTGACGGGCATCGCCGGTGAGAACTGGCGCGTATCGAAGGCGCATTTCCCGGAGAAGTACCGCCCCGTTCAGCCGACACAGGCTGGCTCAGATGGGGCCTACAAGAGCCGCCGGCTGAAGATTCTGGCTTTGCAGATGCTGGAACCTTTCGAAGTGCTGCTGGCCGATGGTCAGTCCCGGTTGAAGGGAAATCCTGCCGATTGGCTCGTCGACTATGGCGACGGTAGTCTGGGCATCGTCTCCGAAGCTATCTTCCCTACCACGTACGAAATTACCCGCTGACGTGCGCATGCCTCTGCATCAGAGCATTCAGAAACTTCTGCTCCTCGGCGTGCATTTCGAGCCCGCGCCGCCATCGCCTGTCCTTTCGCCACCGCAACGGCTGAGACCGCTCATCGATGAGCTGGCGGCGGCGCACCGCGCAGCGGATGAGCGCGCCATCAGTTACGGACATCGCTATCGAAGCGGCTTCTGGGCAATCTATCTGCTGAGCGCGATCGCCGTTTTCTGCGCCGTAATGCCCATGGCGCTCGGGTGGGACACCCTCGGTGATGCCATGCACCCATTCGCGGGTGGCTGGGTGATTGCGGAGCTGCTGGTCATCGGCGCGGTGTGCTTCATCTATCTGCGCGGGCATCGCAGCGACTGGCAGGGTGAATGGTTGCGTGCACGCACGTCGGCAGAGCTGACATCGTACCTGCCATTGGTCGCTCCGCTGGTCGATTTCTCCAGACAGAATGCTGAGCCCAACTGGTATCTGCGCGTCCTCGACCCCGGTCAGCATCTGCGTGGCGCCGATGACGTAGCGGACCTGTGCCGCAGTCTCGAGGCTTCGACACGTGAGCGCCTGACCGACGCCTGGTCGGATCCGGAGTTCGTTGCCAGTTACGTGCAGTGGGCCATCGGAATCCTGCAGGATCAGAAAAATTATCATGCGCGTATCGCGGTGCGTTCGCATGCCTTGCTGCACCGGGTGCATCGCATGACTGCAGCCCTCTTTGCACTGACGGCGATCGGCGCAGTGATTCACCTGCTGGTGCATTCCCGCTACGTGACGCTTCTCACGACATTTTTTCCGGCGCTGGCCGCGGCGCTGCATGGCGCATTGGCCCAGTCAGAGGCCTATCGGCTGCACGCCACTTCAGAGCGCGTGGCGGCAGATCTGCAGGGGGCCATCGATGACATCCGGCGCGCCGCCGCGGCCAGGACAGGGGCCTCCTATGTCGATGAGCTGATGAGCTCAGTGCTGGCGGCAGTCGCTCTGCTCCTCGAAGAGCACCAGGACTGGCACATGCTCGTGCGGCCGCATCATCTGCCGCTGGCCTGACGGCAAAGCGCCGGGACTGCGACGGGCACAAGTTTCCTGCCCGACCCGGTTCGTCAGGTCGCGAGCGGCCATTTCACAACGTTCAGTGTCCGGCGTTCCGATGCCGAGAAGTGCAAGGCAAACGTCGCCATGGAACCGCAGGCTCCAGCGCCTTACCCGCTCTAGAATGTTAGTGGCCTTAATTTATTCCCTTCTCGGGCTTAATAGCAGCTTAAAGCGCTTACTGACATGTTAGACTAGCGCAGCTCCCCAGCTGATGAAAGAGCTCCGGCATGAATTCTTCGCTTCAGCGCACCGCGATCGCGACAGGACTGAGCGGACTGCTCGCCGGCACGGGATTCAATGCTGCGGCTCAGCCGGTTGCCGTGTCGACCGAAGTCCTCGGTCCTTTCACAGGAGCGCAGGCAAAGCTGCATCCCGACAATCTCGCGCCACATCGCATCGAATACGATGGTACCGATCTCGGATTCAGCTATGAGCACCGCGGCAAGCTGCAGTTTCTCTTCGGTGACACTACGGCGAAACCGTCGGGCGAACCCATTCAGGCTTCGACGAACCACAGGTACGACGATGCGTTCGGGTTCGTCGATCTCGCGCGCTGGAACGATCCGACAGGATTCTCGAAGGGCCATCTTCCGCTGATCCTGATCGGCCAGAACCCCGCTTCCAGCGAAGCGGCCGCCATCGATCCGGGCCACGTGATGGAATTGTTCAAGACACCGGTCGCCGGCTTCAGTAATGGCGAGCGCGAATTCGGAATCTTCTTCACTTACAAACCCAAGGCCTGTGCCACCGATGCCGATTGCAGCAATGGCAGCCGGTGCGATACCGGCCTCGGCTATATGGGTCCGCCGCCGGATCAGGACGAGGGACTCACTTTCTCCTGCGTCGACGGTTCTTCACCCGCCTGCGTTGCGGCGACGCTCAAGGGCGTCGAAATATCGGGATTGTGCAGTGACCGCACAAGCTCAGTCTGGTCGGACAAACCCTTTGGCCGTACCGGCGCCGTCACCGTCACGCAGCTCATCGCCACACGGAATGAGAGCACGCCGAAGCTCTATCACACGGACCATACCTGGCAGACCAGCAAGTTCATGAATCCGAGCGTCCGCACGGTCCGGAATTTTTCGCCGCCGGCCAGCGGCAGGGATTTTCAGCCTGACTATCGTCCTGCGACCGCGGCCGCATCTGGCGCGAGACTATTCATCTGGGGTCGGCCGCATTTTCTCGGCGTCAACAAGGCGGGCCGTACCCTCAGCCAGTATTTCGCCTACCTGGACCTGCCGGGGCGCGCAGGCTATGCCTGGCAACCGAACTACTTTGCAGGACTGGATGCCCGCGGCTTTCCGCAATTCAGCCGGAACGAAAGCGATGCGAGACCGCTCGACATGGATTCGAGTCGGCCGGGCGTACAGCCCGATGACGAGTTCGACATCGTCAATCAGGTGAGTATCGCGTGGGTGCCGGTCCTGTCCAAATGGGTCATGTTCTTCGGCGGAGGCATTCTGAATCTGCCGATTCAGCCGGCATATCCCAGGTGTGGTCTGCTTGAGCTGTTCACTGGCCCTGATTGCACTCAGGTATCGATCGGCAACGGCGCGTTTCGCATGAGAACTGCGGATAACCCTTGGGGGCCCTGGTCACCGGCACAGGAACTGATCGCGCCAGGGGACCCGGCCGTCGCGCGCGGCGAGTACGGCCCAGGAGGAATGCTGCGTCATCCGGACTGCAGGGATCCACGCTGCGCGCCCTTCGACAACGCCGAAGGCCGCAATCCCAGAGAGTATGGGTTCTTTTATGCTGCGAATATCATCGAGCAGTGGATCCGCCCCGCAGGCGATGGGGTCGATGTCATCTGGAACGCGTCGACCTGGGCGCCCTATCGCGTCATCCTGTTACGGACGCATCTGCGGCGCTGATCGAAAGCGAAGCGCCCATACGCTGCCGGCGGACGTACCAGGGCCGACGCAACGCATGCGAGAAAAATTGCGTAATAGCCGAGCTCCACGCCGGCTGGGCGATTCCAGCATCGATGAGCCTCGCGTAACCCATCTGGGGGTGACCGAAACGTTCCGCCCTTCTGCTCAGGGGAGACCGCGCGCTCCCTGCCGGTCTGCGCTCTCAAGGCCGCGCACGCCCCGCAATTCCGCGCCCGTAAGGTCGGCATCGGACAGGTTGGCGTTCGACAGATCGGCATCGATCAATACGGCGTCGCGAAGGTCGGCACCGGACAGGTCCGCGCGCGTCAGATTCGAGCCGCTCAGGTCCACGCGTGCGAGTCTGGTACCCACCATCCGGGCATCGGTGAAGTCCGAGAAGCTAAGATCGGCGCGCGAAAAGTCCGAATCCGAAAAATCTGCGCGAATCGCCTTGGCGTTGACCAGATTCGTGCGCATCAGGCCCATTGACTGGTTCTTCATATCCGCGGCGGCATTCATGTGTGTCAGGGTGGCGTGCGAGAGATCCGCCCGGCTCAGGTCACCAATCAGGCGTGCTCCGGCGAGGTTCGCACCCGTCAGATCAGCTCGGGCCATCTGCACTGAGAAAAGCATGGCACCTTTCAGCGAGGCGCGGGAAAGCTTTGCGTCCTCGAAAAAGCTTACGGTCAGATTGCAACCCTCGAGCCTGGCACCCCCGAGCTGCGCACCATTGAAAACGGAGGCAGAAAGGTTGACCCCGTGGAAGTCGATGCCCGAGAGATCCTCTCCGGAAAAGTTCTTTCCGGTAAGCGTAGGCGTCCTGCCATCCGAAAGCCTGTCGATGAGCTGTTTACGGGAGATGCGCTCGTAACCCTGCCAGTCGTCGGCGTTCGTCGCGGCGAAAGGGACGAGCTGCGTCACGGCGACCCAGGCAGACGCACGGAGCGCGTTGCGACACATCCTCTGCGTTACCCTTCCAACAACCCTCTGCGAGCAACCAGAATCGGATCGGTGCGATACAGCTGAGGGAACAGCTGCTTCAGGCTCGCGACCTTCGGACGGTCGTTGATCAGGATGTAAGGGCTCATCGGATTCCGCGCCAGGTAGTCCTGGTGATAGCTCTCGGCGGGAAAAAAAGTCTTTCCCGTCTCCACCCGCGTGACGATTGCGGCATCGAACGCATGCGCGGCATTGAGCTGCGCAATATAGGCTTTCGCGATTGCCGCCTGTTCGGGCGTCGTGGGAAAAATTGCGGAGCGGTACTGCGTGCCGGTGTCCGGGCCCTGTCGGTTAAGCTGCGTCGGATCGTGGGCCACGGAGAAATAAATCTGCAGGATTTTCCCCAGGCTCACCTGCCGGGGATCGAAGGTCACGCGTACCGATTCGGCATGACCCGTCGTGCCCGAGCTCACCCGCTCGTAGTCGGCAGAGCCTCTGCTGCCGCCTGCATATCCTGACACGGCGGCGGAAACACCCTTCACGTGCTGGAATACACCCTGGACGCCCCAGAAGCACCCTCCCGCAAGGACGATGGTTTCTGCCGCTGCTCGGGTCCCAACCGGTTCGTCTAGGGCGGGTTCTGGAATGACGCGTGCACGCTCGGCGGATGCACCGGCCGCTGCGACAGCAAGCACAGCCGCCAGCGCCAATCTGGTGAATTTTGAAAGGGATGATGTCCGGGTCATGTCTTGCTCCTGCTCAGCCGAAAGTAAAGGCGTACGCCTGCACGCCTGAGTCGAGGAATCGAATCTCGAAGGTGCGGTCGCGGATTTCGCCCTGCTGGCGCAGCAACTGGTAGAGACGCTGCTCCGTGACAGTGCCCGAACCGTCGGGCTGAACGTCCATTCCGGAAGATTCTCCGGGAGGCGCCCCATCAAGGGTCACCTTGAAACGCACAGCCTTCCCATCACGTGACGGTCCCAGCACCAGGTGCAGATCGCGCGCATGGAAGCGGTACACGACGCTGCCGTCCGGTTTGTCGAGCTCAGCGTGCTCGTTTCTTATGGTCCACGCGCCACGCAGTGCCCACTCGTTCAGCCGCGGCAGTGGCGCCGAATAGGTTTGCCGTAAGTCGCGCACTGCACCGCCGGTCGAAATGAAATTTTCGGCCCGGTCATAGCCGATATACGTTTCGGGCGAGCGGACCTCGGAGCTGTTCGATGCTGCCTGCACACCCGTTGCGTCAGCGGTGACCAATGTGCCCGGAACGGATGCATGGCCTGCCTCCGCCAGCAGCTGCTGAATTACTTTCTCGGAAACATCGTAAGCACCTTCTCCGTAGTGGTGATGCCGGATGTAGCCGCGCGCGTCGATGAAATAATGTGCCGGCCAATAGTGGTTGTCGAATGCACGCCAGATGGCGTATTCGTTGTCGAGCGCCACCGGATACCGGATTGCGAGCCTGGCGACGGCCTTGCGCACATTCCCGGCGTCGCGCTCGAATGCGAACTCCGGCGCGTGAACGCCGATCACGACCAGGCCCTGGTCCCGGTATTTTTCCGCCCACCCATTCACATACGGAATGGCCCGGAGGCAATTGATACAGGAGTAGGTCCAGAAATCGATCAGCACCACTTTACCTGCAAGAGACTGCCGGGTAAGGGGCGACGAATTGAGCCACTCGACCGCACCGTCCAGCGAAGGCATCTCGCCTTCGATCGCGAGGTTCTCGGCGCGATCAGCACGGACACGGGACTTCATTGCGGATCCACCGCTCATCATGACGTCGCTGCCAGTCAGAGCCGCATCGGGATGCAGTCTCTCGAGCAGGCGCTGCTCAAGCGATGCCGTGCTGTTGAGCGAAATGCGGGTGAGAAGACCCGTGTCGAGCCCTAGGGCGATAAGCGCCACGCCCACCAGCACGGCTGCTCCAAGCCCGCGCCGGATCCACTCGCTCGCACCCAGCGAGCGCTTCATAGCGGAGAAAACCCGTCCGCCCACGAGCAATGCGAGCGCGAGCGATGAAGCCGCGCCAGCCGCGTACGCCGCCAGCAGCAACGATGTGCCGACATTCGCCCCATTGAGCGCCGCGCCCGTGAGGATCAGTCCGAGAACCGGGCCCGCGCACGGCGCCCAGAGCAATCCTGTAGCCACACCGAGCAAGAGCGAAGAGGTAACCGATCCACCCTCTCTATCGGCGGATTCGGATAACCGGCCGCCGAGCGCGACAAGAGGGCGGGTCAATCGGTCCGAGAGCGAGGGGAAAAGCAGTATCAGCCCGAATGCCGCGAGCAGGATCAGGGCGACCAGACGCCCGTACTGATTCGCAGCAACAGCCCATCCGCCAACCACCGAGGCAAGCGTAGCAACTACCGCAAAAGTTGCGATCATCGCCAGAAGCAACGGCAGGCCGCTGCGCACGAACGGGCGGTCGGATCGGGCGAATACGAATGGCAGCACCGGCAGAATGCAGGGGCTCACAATTGTGAGCACCCCGCCGAGGTATGCCAGCAGAAAAAGGATCATGCGGGCCGGAAACCCAAAGCGACGCCGTTCATGCAGTAGCGCAGGCCGGTGGGCCGCGGGCCATCATCGAACACGTGGCCCAGGTGCCCGCCGCAGCGCCGGCAATGAACTTCAGTGCGCTGCATCATGAATGCACGATCGGTCTTTGTACCGACGGCTTTCGCGAGTGGCTTCCAGAAACTGGGCCAGCCGGTGCCGCTCTCAAATTTCGTGGCGGAGGAAAAAAGATCCAGCGCGCAACCCGCACATGTGAACGTGCCACGTCGTTTCTCATGGAGCAGCGGACTGCTGAATGCCCGCTCGGTGCCTGCCTGGCGCAAAACCGCGAACTGCATCGGTGTAAGGAGCTTGCGCCACTCGGCCTCGGAGTGGGTCACTTCGAAGTTCGCCTCATCCGCGAAGGCCCCTCCGCCGCATGACAGTGCCGTTGCCGAAAGGGTGATCGCGCCATTCGCGAGAAGCGCTCGTCTCGTCATCATGTCCATGGCCTCCATCCAACGATATGCCAGCACGGGAATCACTGCCAATACGTTGACAGATCCCCGTTTGTTACGTCCCGAGGCGATCTGCGGATGCACTCACCACTTCAGGAGTCTCGAGCCTGCCAGCGCACCGATCAGGGCCACGATGGCCATGGCCAACGGATACCAGGTCGCCACGAAGAAAGGACTGTCGTCCGTACAGTTGGTTGCATAGAAAGTGGCGGCAATTGCGCTCGACACAAGGCCCGCGAGCGCCCCGGCCAGTGCGGGTCGAGTCGGTGCGCCCTGACGTAACGCGTACAGGAGGCAGGCAAGCGGCCCGAGCGCCAGAAACGGGATCAGCGCCAGGCAGTGGGTGGAGTTATGCCCGATCAGACGGGTCATCCAGGTAGATGGAGGCGCCACAGCCATTTCCAATCCCAGTGCAACGAAGAGCAATGCCGGCACGGCGGCCAGTGCCCAGCCCCAGCGGCCGATGCTCGAGCCTGGCCTGGAGAAGCGTGCGACGACTCCCGTCGCGCTTGCGGCCAGCGCGAGCGTGAAGACGAGCTTGAACATGAATCGACCGGACTGCAGAGCCGTTGCAATGTCGGGACGGAATCCGATGAGGCTGAAAAACAGCAGGCTCGCGATGACAGCGCCCAGAAAGATCGCCCCTGCCAGCGTGCGGCCGAAGCGCGCACGCGATGAAGCGTCCTGCGCGAGAGCGTCGATGAGGTTTTCGGTCTTCAATCGCGCTCATCCTTGTACAGCGCGGCCAGAGATTTCAATGCCCGGTGCAGCGCAACCCGGACGGCACCCTCGGTCATCTGCAGGCGACGCGCCGTCTCGCGGATGCCTGCGGCTTCAATTGAGACAGAGCGCACGATCTCCCGCTGGCGCCCCTTCAGGTGTGCCAGCAGACGATCAACCTCGGCACCTTCGAGTCCCTGGGCAGGTTCCTGCGCCTCGAGACTCGCGGCCACTTCATCTATCGGCACGCTGACGCTGCGACCTCTTCTGCGCAGAGCATCAATGAGCTTGTGCCGTGCGACAGTTGATATCCAGGGGCCAATGGGTCGCCCGGCATCCCACGTGCCGCGCTTCAGGTGAAGCGCGAGCAATGTCTCCTGAACGATATCTTCGGAGTCGCCCGGCGAGGCACCGTATCGGTCGCAGCCGCGACGCGCCAGGCCGCGCAAGTACGGAGTCACGCCTTCCAGGAACCGGCGATAGGCGCCTTCATCGCCTGAGATAGCGGCTCTCATCCAGTCGGCCCACTGCGCTTCACGCGGAAAATCGTTCACGCCTCATCCATCCCTACGCGGGACATGGCAGGTTCGTTACGGACCGAGCAGCGCCGTCGCCTTGTCCAGCCGATCGCAATACGTTGCCAGCACCGTTGCGGTGATGGCGGCGTATTGATTGGCCTCTTCCCATCGATGGTCCTCGATCGCCTCGCGCACGCCGGGAAGGGTCTTTACGCCATAACCCGTGAGCAGTCCTGGCGCGTAGATGAGATGCTTGTACCAGCCTCGCCCGGGCAAGCCGGCCGGATACATGAAGGCCTGCTCCAGCCCGCGCAGCTGGGCGTTCAGCTCCACTCGCTGCGAAGCCGTGAGGCTTGCGGCGCCTCCCGATGCTTTCGAGTAGGCGTCGTCGTACGCCTTCGCACTCTTCTTCAAGCGCGCTACTGCGTTGTCCAAAGGCGCGAAGTCGATATACGGCGTTTCCGGCTCAACTTCCGGCGCGCCCACGGCCCGCGTGGGATCCGCGGCGAGCGAGAACGCCTTCGCTTCCAGAAGCTGGGTCAGATCCTCCGCCTTGCTTCGCTTCTCATCCGTGAGCCTGTGCAGTTCATCGAGGTAGCCGCCGATGTTCTCGACGACTCCCGCAAACTGCAGCGGCAGGATCTGCGCATTGGCCATCCGAAGGACCGCACGACCGACGGTCTGCGCCTCCGCGACGCCGTAGGCGAACTGCGGATCGCCAAAGCGAATGTAGTGCTCGAACGAATCATAATTCGAGTGATAGACACCGCCCTGGTCGTCTTCACCGCCGTACTCCACGTTGAGCGTTGCAAGACCTAGATGCTGCAGGAACGGCGTGAAGTCGGATCCGGAGCCCAGTGCGTCGATCGGCAAGTCACTTCCGTCGGCCGCCTTTTTCGCGGTTTGCTGCTGCTGCTCGGAAGCGCCGGGCTCGTACGCATCCACGCGAACCTTGGCGCGTAGCCGATCCAGAACGCTCACATTCGTCTGCGGATCCTTCACGCTCGCGCCCACTTCGTTCATGAAGTGCTGCAGCGAATGGCTGCCCGCGACATTCAGGAAGCCGCGCGTATTGGTGTCCGAATTGATGTACACCACGCCTTTGTGCTGCAGTTCCTGCGCATGCGTTTCAGCCCATTCGGTTGACCCGAGCAGTCCCGCCTCCTCTCCATCCCAGCTGGCGTAGACGATCGTGCGTTTGGGTTTCCAGCCGCTCTTCAGCAGCGCGCCGATGGATTTTGCTTCGGCCATCATCGCGACATGGCCGGACAGCGGGTCCCACGCGCCGAAGACCCAGCCGTCGCGATGATTACCTCTGAGAACCCACTCGTCGGGATTCTCCGTGCCGGCAATCTTTGCAATGACGTCGTACAGCGGCTTCAATTCCCAGTCAGATTCGATCATCAGGTGCACTTTCGCCGGCCCCGGTCCGACGTGATACGTGATTGGCAGCGCGCCGCGCCAGCCATCCGGCGCAACCGGTCCTTCGAGTGCGGCGAGCAGCGGCTGCGCATCGCCGTAGGAGATCGGCATTACGGGAATCTTGAGTACGGTCTTGGCTTCCGCCAGCGGCAAGCGCTTGGCTTTTTTCGTCGCGCCCACGCCAGGCGTGAGTGGATCGCCTGCATAGATCGGCATGTCCGCGACTGACCCGCGCTGCACGCTGCCTTCCGGACGCCAGCCGCCTTTGGGATATACGTCGCCTTGCGAGTAGCCGTCGTCCTGCGGATCTGAATAGACGAGACAGCCCACGGCGCCGTGCTCGTAGGCGAGCTTGGGCTTCAACCCACGCCATCCCTGGCCATAGCGTGCGATCACGATTTTGCCTTTGACGTCGATGCCACGACGCGCCAGCGTCTTGTAGTCCTCGGGCATGCCATAGTTCACGTAGACGAGGTCCGCCGTAACGTCTCCGTCTGCGCCGTAGATGTGATACGGCGGCATCCCATCCGTGCGCGCCGAGCTCTCATCACCTTCCACCACGGGTTCCTTGAGGGTAGCGACGAATTTCGTCGGGCCGACGAGCTCCAGCGAGTGACGCTTGAGCGTGGGATAGAGCACGTCGAACTGCTCGATCTGCGCATCCCAACCCCAGGACTTGAACTGCTGCAGGGTGAACTCCGCGTTCTCCTTATCATGCGGCGCGCCGACGTGATTTGGGCCGGAAGACATCCGCTTCAGCCAGTCGCGCAGCTGATTTGGGTCGATGTCCGCGTCGAAACGCTGCTCCAGCGCGATCTGATTCGCCGCACCTTCAGCGCTGAAACCCGTGATGGTGGGTGTAGGGGCTGGGATTGCAGCAAGTGCGAGACTCGCAACTGCGGCGGTCGGAATGAGCGACAGCGCGCCAGATGGATATTTCATGAAATGCCCTGCGGATCTTTTTGTGGTGAGCAGTATGGTAAGGGAAAGTAAAGCCGGCGGGGCCGCGTCATTTGCGCTCCGTGACCCGTCGAAGCTCGCTGAGTACCGACTGTCCGAGATCGAAAAACCCGGAGTATTCGCTCGTCTGGGCCTCGATGGCAGCAAGGTCCGTGTCTATGCAACGCACACCGTCAAAGGTCAGGAGGTAGAAGCGCACGCGGTCCGCCGGGGGATAGGGGTACTCGGTGACGGGTAGCGCCGACTCATAGAACTGGTCTGCGGCACGCACCAGGCGAATTGCGGCGGCCCGTACATTTTCGTGCGCTTCCCCGCCGATTATTCCGAAGGTCGATGTCGTGTAGAGGCTGGCTGTGCCTGTTGAAGTGGCAAATACCGTCGCGGTGTCTGCTCCAATGGGCCAGTCCATCAGAACGCCGAAAACGCGCGGAAAGTCCTTACTCGGACTCACGCCGCTTTTTTCCGCAGGTGTCGCTAGCATCATCTGCCGCATGCCCCGACCCATGTCAGCAGGATCATCGACCGGCTGGGGACCGGCGTATCGACCGAAGAGAAAGGAGAGAAAACCCATGATGATGAAGATCGCCTTGTGTCTTTCGCGGAACATGCCCGAAGTCACTCGATACCGGCATCCTTCGGCGGGTGTTCCGCAAACCACGCCGTGATACACGGCATTTAGGGTTCGAAATCTCCGGGGATCGAGAGATTGAGCAGTCCGGCCCGCTCGCCAGTGCGCCTTTCAAAATCGTGGAGGGCGCCGCCGCTTACCAGGACGAAAGAGCCCTTGGGCGCGTGAGTCCATCGCTCGCCGATCAGCATACTCATAGTGCCTTCGATCACGTAGAAGATGTCAGTAGCGCCTTTCAGTTGCCCAGATTCATCTTCGCGGCCAGCGACCTGAAGCGCGGGTCCGCGCGCAACGGATCCCACTTCCGCTCCACTTTCAGGAAAGTCAGCCGCACGTCACGGTCCGCATACGCCTTGTCGAGCCACTTGAAAGTCTCGTCCCCCGCGCCGAGGCCGTTGTAGATCATCGCCACGTTGAATGGCGGTATGTACTTCTTTCCGGCGCTCGACAGCAATTCATCCAGCGTTTCATTCGCGCGACGCGTGTCGCCGAGCCGCGCGGCGGTGTACCCGATCATGGAAATGGTCTCGGAATTCCCGCCGGAGAACTGCCTTGCCTTCTCGAATTCCTGCAGCGCTTCGGCCAGATGACCCTGGCCAAGGTGAACCTTGCCCATGAAGAGGTGCGCGATCCAGAAATTCGGGTCCAGCTCCAGGGTGGCCTGCAGCTTCGCGGCGGCCTCTTCTTCCCGGCCGGCGTAATGCAGCACGTGCCCTTCGATGGCATTGGTGATGAGTGCGAGCGGATCCAGCTCGGAAGCCTTGCGTGATTCACGGATCGCTTCGTCATGCCGCCCCAGATCGGAAAGCAGGATCGCGTACGCCCGATGGCCATCCGCAGCGTTCGGATTGATCTCGATTGCTCGCTGGCACGATTTCTCGGCCTCCGGCCAGTTCCAGTCCCACCAGGTCTGGATGAAACAGAGTGACGCCCAGGCCGAGTCGAGCCGCTCATCGAGCTCGATGGCCTTGAGGGCGTCGGCTTTACCCTTCGGCAAGGTGTCGGCCGGCCGCTGGTCGCTGGTGATCGCCAGTGCGCGGTCCGCTTCGGCGAGCCCCGCATACGCCAGTGCGTAGGTCGCGTCTTTCTCGATCGCCCGGTTGAAATAGCCGATGGCCGTGTCGATCTCCGGCGGCGTGAGTTTGAGGAAGTGGTAGCGCCCGAGCAGGTACAAACGATACGCCTCGCGATTCTGCGTGTAGCGCCGCGTCAACTGTTGACGTTGCGAGTCCGTGAGGCGCAGAGCGAGGGCTCGGGCCAGTCGCTCAGCAATTGAATCCTGGACGATGAATATGTTGCTCCACTGCTGGTCGACGTGGTCCACCCAGATCGATGAGCCGTCGCGCACACGCAATAGTCGGCTGGTCACACGCAGCGTATCGCCATTACGCTGGATGCTTCCGTCCAGCACGGCATCGACGCCGAGCTCGCGCCCCGCCGCAATCGGATCCTGATCCAGCGATGTATACCTGCGCACCGAGCTCAAAGGCCGGACTACGAGATCGCCACTCCCGCCGAGCCGCGTGATGAGCGTGTCGGCCATGCCCAGCTCCAGTGCTGGATCGCTCATCTGGCTGATGACCGGTTTGAATGGAAGCACGGCCACGGTCCTGATCGGAGGGGCTGATGGCGGCGCTTTGCGATTCAGCACTACGAACAGCCCCATCAGCACCAGCAGCCCCAAGACACCCGCCACCGCCAGAGGCCGCAAAGAACGCTTCGACGAAACGACACGCGGTAACGGGGCAGTCTCTGGCGGCGGATCGATAGTGCCTATGAATCGATAACCCCTGCGGGGCAAAGTCTCGATATACCGGGGCGTCTCGGCTTCATCGCCCAGTGCCGCTCGAAGTTTGCGGATGGCGCTGTTCAGCCCGGTGTCGAAGTCGACCACCCCCTTGGGCCACAGAGCGGCGATGAGCTGCTCGCGGGAAATCACCTCTCCCGGGTTGGTGAGCAGCGCTTCGAGGATGAGCAGTGGCTGATCCTGCAGTCTGACGCGCTGGCCCGCCTTGAAGAGCTCGCCCGAAGCGCGCCGGAGCGTCCAGCCGTCGAAATGAATGTCTGCGGGTAGCTCCATTGAAGATCAGGGACTTACGCCGCGAGGGGCCCCGATCATAAACAAGTCAGATGCAGGACAGCCAGCCGCCATGGCTCGGTCTGCCCTCCAGGCGGAGTGTTCGTGACCGAACCGCGGCACGTCGCCGCTATGGAGAATCAGCCATGAAATCTTCGATCCGATCCCCCAAGCCATCCGCATTCCGTTCAAGCGTTTGCGCAATTGCAGGTGCACTCGCGCTCAGCGCAATGGCGGTCCCGGCCGCCCAGGCGCACGACGCTACGCCTCTTCTCACCGGCACGTGGCGCGTGGCCGTTACAACCTTCAACTGCACTACATTGGTCGAAAGTCCTGCCTTCACGTCGTATCTCACTTTCGGCGCCGACGGAACCCTGGTCGAAACCACCGGGAATGCGCTCTTTCAGCCCGGGCAGCGCAGCTCCGGTCATGGATTCTGGGAGCGCACCGGGCGCCACTACTTTCGGGCGGTGTCCGAGGCGTTCATCCAGTTCTCGACCGCACCGCCTCTGCCGGCCCTGTCGCGCGGATCACAGAGGATCGACCAGGGTATCCACGTGATCAACCGTAACCACTTCGAGAGTGACGCTACGGTCACGTTCTTCAACACGGCCGGTGCGGTGCTGGTTTCCGGTTGCGCCAGAGCCAAGGGTGAGCGGCTCGAATGATGGTCCGGGTTTAGGCCACGAGCCTCACAGCTTCTCGCGTGGAGCTGTGAGGCCGGCCGAGATGAGGTATTCGCTTAGGACCCGAGCGTCAACATTATTTCCGACCCAGCCGATATACCCGTCCGGCCGTACGAGATAGCACGCAGGAGCGCGAATGCCGACTCTAGCGAGCTCTTGCGTGTTCTGTGCATCAGAAGGAATCACGTGGATTTTCATGTTATCCGGCAAGCCCGCAGTCGACGCGGACTGTCCGAACACCAGCAGGTTGAAATGCAGGTCGCCGAGTTTATTGAACACATCCTCGCTCGCTGCGCCGTTTGAAAACTTCAAGTGCAGCCAGGGAAAGCGATCACCCGGTTTCGGCGCACCGTCGGGAATACTGGCGGTCGCTTGCGACAATGCGCTGTCCGGATAGTTGATTCCGATTTGCGATAGCGTCAGGAAGGCGCGCGTTCGCGCCTTTGCACTCTTCATCACCGTAGCGGCAATCCTGGCCACGATGCGCGTGCGGAACAGGCTCGCGATCCAGCTGTCCGAGACGACGAGCGTAAAGGCTCTGTCCGTGCTCTCCAGGAGTTGATGCGCCACCGGCAGACGCTCTGCTTCGAAGGTGTCCAGCAGCTTGTCACTCGCTCGCCCGGAGACGACCAGCGCCAGTTTCCACGCGAGGTTGTAGGCATCCTGCAACCCGGTGTTCATGCCCTGTCCACCCATCGGGCTGTGCACGTGCGCGGCATCACCGAGCAGGAATGCGCGCCGGTCGCGGAAGTGCTCGACGCACCGGTGGAAGATGCGATAGGTCGAGAACCAGCTGCACGATTTGAATTCGAGGTTCGCGCCCGCTTCCTGCACGATCGCGGGAACCAGCTCTTCGAAAGTGAGTTCCTTCCGGTCGCGCAGGTTTTTAGGCAGGATGCCGATCACGCGCCAGCGATCCTGCCCGCGCATCGGGAAGAACAGGTGAAAGCCATCCTTCCAGAGGTAAACGTTCAATTCGCCCGGCACCATCGCACCGACAGCCTCGGTGTCTGCGACGAAGAAGGTGTGCTCGTAAGGCGCGCCCGGAAACTTGATGCCCGAAATCTCCCTCACAGTGCTGCGCCCACCATCGCAGCCTGCGATGTATGCCGCCAAAACCGTACGCGTAGAGCCGTCCGGCTGTTTGAGCGTCGCGGAAACGTGATCGGCATCCTGCCTGAAGCCAGTCAGCTCCGTGTTCCATTGCACCGCCGCCCCTTGCTCGCTCAGCTTCTCACCCATGATCCGCTCGTTTTCATCCTGGCCGAGCATCAGCACGAACGGGAACGCACTCAACCCCGTACCCATGTCGCGCAAGGGAATTCGCGCGCGCCGCTTGCCGTTGGCCCACATGTTGGCGCCATCGCCACGCTGACCCAGCTCGAGCGCTCGATCGGAGAGCCCCATCTGGGAATAGATCTCCAGAGTTCGCGCATGCACGGCCATCGCCCTGGTCTGTTGGGCGGGTCCGCTGTGTCGGTCGATGATCTCGAAACGGACACCGCGCCGCGCGAGTTGATTGGCCAGCATGAGGCCGGTCGGTCCGGCGCCAACGATCAGCACGTTATCGTTCATTGTTATCGCCCCCCGCGCTCGATGATCGAGACTTCAGCTCATTTTGGATCCTTCGGCTCCCACAGCTCGATCGGGTTGCCTTCCGGATCGTGCAACCGGGCGAAATCGCCATTGGGATAGCTCTGCGGATCTTCGACCGTGATTCCGGCCGCGCGCAGCTGGGCGATCATCGCTTTGAGATCGGCCACCCGGAAGTTGACCATCCAGGCCTGGGTGGGCTTGCCGAAGTACGTCGTGTCCTTCTTGAACGGGGCGAACACCGTGATTCCGGCTTCCTGTTTCCAGGGTTCCCCCTCGTAGCTCGTCGGCACCGGCGAGATGCCGAGATTTTCCTCGTACCATTTTGCAAGTCCTGCGGGATCTTCGGCCCGGAAAAACAGGCCGCCGATGCCTAGCACTTTCTGCATTTCGGGCTCCTTGGGTGGCTCCGTCGCGGAGGCAGAGCCTAGTGCGACGACGAGGATTGCGGCAAGCGCTGCGATCGGCGACGGATTCTTCATTTGAGTCTCGGGGCGCCGTGAGAAACGTCGAACCCGTGACGCACGGCCACTTTGCGCACCTTCGGGTCGTTCAAGACCTTGTCGTAGATCCACTGGTAGTGATTCGTTGCGGCCAGGGTTTCGCGCGCTTTTCGCTCGCCAACCACGGCGGTCATGGCCTGGTACTCCAGGTCGCACACCAGCAGGTGCCGGTAGGTGCTTTCCCGATCTCGCGCGCCTCCCTCGGAGTGCGAAGGAACAACGGGGTAGACGGCTTCGTAGTCCTTCATGGCGGCTCTGAATTCCGGAAAGGTTTCCTCGAGCCAGTGGAGTTGCTCGTGAAGGAAAGTGGACAAGAGCGCGAGGTCTTTGCCTTGATAGCCGGTGTTGACGGTCAGGATCGGGTCTGAATGGGCAATCTGGTTTTCATCGATCAATACCCTGCGAGTGAGGATCCAGGGTTCGACGTTGTACTGCCTCAGGAGCGCGCGAAGCTCCGCAGCCGTCGTGGCCTCCGCCCCGGTTCCGTTCGCAAGGCCGATCCACAAGACCCGCGAATTCCCTGTCGTCTGCTTCTCCTGCGCCGCACCAGCGACCAGCGCAGACACGCAGAGAAGAAATGCGAGGTAGGCGCGCATCAGGACTCCGACAGGGAACGCGAGTAGACATGGCACAAACCAAAATCGTCAACATGCTCTCGCTCGACGGACATGCCGACCTTCTGCGCCACCCGCTGGGATGCCAGGTTCCCGGGCATGATGAGAGAGATGAGACGGCGAAGGTGCAAGGCGCTCTTTGCGTGTTCCACGATGGCAACTGACGCTTCCGTGGCAAGGCCCTGGCCCCAGCGAGACCTGTCTATCACGTAGGCCAACTCTACCTCGCGCTGGCCTTCGATCCGCCACGGTAAAAGGCCACACCGTCCGACGAATGCGCCCGAGCTTCGATCCACCGTGGCCCACAGGCCGAGACGGGGGAAATCGGGGTGGCCGTGCCGGAACCAATCGAGTTCCTCTTTGGTTTGATCACGAGTGCGCGTACCGTCAGGGAAGTATTGCCTAATCTCGGGGTCGCTATAAAGCGAGAACAGCGGTTCCAGATCGTGTGCCATGAAATGGCGAAGGATGAGCCGGGGAGTTTCGAGAACGACCATGCTGAGATGACGCGCTACCGCACCACGGTATGCTTCAACGCGTCTACCGCCTTGGCGAAACCCATACCTCCCATCGGCTCCTGATAGGTCACAAGCAAGGCTTCCTGGCCTGTCGCGATGCAGGCGACGAAACCACGTTGCGGGTCGTTCCCGCGCATCGCCCTGTATTCGATCAGCGCAGCAGGAATTCCGGACACGTCGACTCGCTGGATTTCATTCTGACTCTGCAGGGAATTGTGCTCCGCGAAATGATTTTTCCCAGTGAACAGGCCATGCAATTTTCCGCGAGCGCAGGCGGCATTGGCGGCCGGCTCCTCGCTCGGGCGCAGCGGAGAATCAATTGACAGCTTGCGCCAGGCCACGCTCAGCCTTGCGGCATCGCCGAGATCGCCTCGGAAGTACACCCTGGTATCGGGCGCCTTGCCGGAATGCCATATCGGCTCCTCGAAGTTTGCTGGCGGCGCAAACCTGAATTGACCCTTCGAGAACTCGGTAGCCTTGACATTGCAGCCTGCCACGAGAGCAAGCAGTGCCATCGTCACGATCCGGATCATCTGGCGGGAACCGGAGTTTCCCGATGCCCACTCAAGCCGTAGTAGACGATGTAGAGGTAGCACAACGCGGGCACGATGAAGGACAAGCCGATGCTCCAGCGATCGGCGAAAAAGCCCGCGATAACCGGAACGATTGCGCCACCGACGATTGCCATGCAGAGCACGCCGGAGCCTTCGCCCGTGTGCTTGCCGAGGTTGGAAATCGCCAGGGTGAATATCGTCGGGAACATGATGGAGTTGAACAGGCCGACGGCCAGGATCGCGTACATCGCAACGGCCCCGTGCGTCGACATGGCGATCAGCACCAGCACGATGGCGCAGGCCGCGTTGAAGGCGAGCAGCTTCCCTGGCTTGATGAACCTCAACAACGCGGACCCGATGAAGCGGCCTACCATGGCGCCACCCCAATAGAGCGAGACGTACTGCCCGGCGACACTTTCCGGCAAGCCACCGATCTCGGGCTGCGCCAGGAAATTCACCAGGAAGCTGCCAATCGTCACTTCGCCGCCGACGTAAACGAAGATGGCCACGGCGCCCAGCACCAGGTGCCGGTACTGCCAGACACTGCGGCTCGGGCCTGCCGGTGCGGATCCATCATCCTCGAGAGGCTTCGCCGTCGAGATCTCCGGCAATTTGAATTGCGAGAAAAGAATCGCGATCGCGCACAGCACGCCAGCCAGAACGAGATAAGGGATCTGAGTGGTGTGTGCACCTGCGGACGCAGCGGCGGAGAGAATCAAAATCGACCCGACCCATGGACCGACGGTGGTGCCGAGCGAATTGAACGCCTGCGTGAGATTCAGGCGACTGGCGGCGGTATCCGGCTCACCGAGAACGGCGACATAAGGATTGGCGGCCACCTGCAGCAGCGTGATGCCCGAAGCCAGTACGAACAACGCAGCGAGAAAGAATGTGTAGGAATGCGCCCCGGCCGCGGGGTAGAACCCGACGCACCCCAGACCGGCAATGAGAAGCCCGATGATGATTCCCTTGCGATAGCCCACCCGCTCGACCAGGTAGCCCGCGGGAAAGGACATCACGAAGTAGGCCCCGAAGAAGCAGAACTGGATCAGCATCGCCTGCACGTACGATAGATCGAACAAGGCCTTCAGGTGCGGGATCAGGATGTCGTTCAGCGAAGTGATCAGGCCCCACATGAAAAACAGCGAGGTGAGTACGATCAAAGCCGGGGTATATTTGTTCTTCATGGGCTGCGACTTTCCTCCACGAGAGTCTCGAATGCAATGCGTTGAAGGGCCGATGCCTTGTCGGCCCAAATTTTCAGTCGCGCGGCGGCCTGTTCGTTGGGTCCCAAAGTGCGCGGGTCGCGCCCCGTGACGCTGCCGAAAATCACCAGAGCCTCGAGATAGTAGCCGTACTCGCTGGCATGGTAACTGTCGGCGGCCCACAGGTTGATCTGACCGGGGTTGACACTTTTATATGGGTTGGCTGCCGCGAGGCCCTGCGCGAAGGCCCGGTTCCAGGCCTGCCCTACGGGTATCACTGCGCGGATGTACGGAGAATTCTTCGCGGCCTGGTCATAGGCGGCGCGGATGTCCAATGCCATTCGTTCGATTGGCTTTTCCAACCAGTGGCCGGATGGAAGATAAGTCTGGTCGGCGCGGGACCAGGTGGCGACCAGGCGCACGTCCACGTTCGGATTCGCAGCGTGGAATAACTGCGCCAGACGCGCCGAGTAATCGATGATCTTGGCGGCATCGCCGGGTGCCTTCTCGTCGAGCGTGCTGTAACCCTGCACGACGACGTGATCCCAGGCGCGAGCGATGAGCGCCGCCTTCTGCTGGAAGTGAAAATCGAGGTTCATGCCCGGGGCCGTTTCGAGGCTGACGTCGTACGCCAATCCCGCCTCTTTCGTGAAGCACTTGAATAGGGCCGGCACGCCGCCTATTCCCTCGTGATTGAGATCGCTCACGGTCTCCGGCCGATATCCCTGGACTGCCGGCGATGCTCCGCCAAACGTGAAGCTGTTGCCGACGAACAGGATGGATTCGGCGCGGGCGATGCCCTGCAGCGAAGAGGTGACCATCAGCGTCAACAAAATGAGCCAGCGCATAGAGGCTCGATGGGTATCGCTATTGCTAACAAGCTTATTCGCGGGAGATGACCGACGGCGTAAGCATTTGACTCCGGACGCGCAGGGTTCATAAGCCTCGAAGAGATTGTCAACGAGCGGACAAACTGCGCCCGATCGTCCGCGCGCGGACAATCCCGATGAGATCGCCCGGATGTTGACAATCAGCCGAAGGTGTTGCGACCGCTGACACCTGCAACATTCGTTCGGTAGTTCTGGCTCAGCATGATTTGGAAAGGCCACGCAAACACCTCCCCACTCGTGCTCGTGCAAGGTCATCTCAGTCACGCAGGAATCTTGCCGCTATGTCGGGCGTCGGCATCATGCACGTATCCGTTTTTCCGAACCACCGGTAACGACTTCGGGCTACGGCGTCGTATATCCAGTCACGGAGCGGGCGCGGGACCAGCCAGAACAATACCGCAAACCTCCAGGCTCCCTTCAAATGCCTGGCAATGCGAACGGCCGCCGCGGATTTCGTGTACACCCTTCCCTCGGAGATGAGTACAAACGTACTGGGGTTGGCTGAATTAAATCCAAGTTCACTGAGTAATCGCGTCCCTGCGGCCGACTGCACCGCTGCAAACTGAAATCGCGGCTCCGCCTCGTGCTTCAAGATGAACGTGACGGAATGGGTGCATAGTCTGCAGATGCCGTCGAAGATCACGACGTCCATCACGCGACGAGAAATCCAGGCATCTTCAATTGCGGCTATTCGCCATGCGTTTGATCTCTGCCTCGGGGTTGCGACCGAGGCCAGCGTGCCATTCTGGCAATGGCATCAGGAAGAAAGTAACCCACCCTCGCATTGTTGTAACCTTATAAGTGCTCTCGGCCTCAATGCCTGGAGCCGTCACCTCGTAGGTTTCCACGCAGTGCGCCGGGATCAATCCCGCGGTCAACAGGAAAGCCATCGGTTCGAAGCACTGAAAGCCTTCGGGTAATTTATTTTCCTTGCTGACCTGGAACGGAATCGGGGTCGTCGCCTCCTTCACTACCGCCTCGAGGCCACGATCGTCCTTCAGAGCCACCCTATAGGCACAACCGCACAGGGCGGCTGTCGAAAGCACCATGACCACTTGCTTCATGAGACCAGCGATTGAGTGCATTCCATTTTCTTCCTGAAGATTCGAGTGCAACACCACACTCCAAACAGTGCGCCCGCGCCGCAGGCAGTGAAGACGACGGGTTCAGTGAGCCGCGTATCACCTGTAATTGTCGTACGGATTAATGCGCCGACTCCCGCGGCCAGGAAGAGGTAGCCGCCCCAATGGAAAAATTGCAGCGGTTGACCGAGTCTGAAGGGGTTCAGCATCCATGCGGGGTACTTCCAGACTGCGTCCGAATGGGAATTCAAGGCTCGAATCCCGATAACGAACAGCATCCCCACGGCACTGAATCCAAAGAACGCAGCCGCGAGATACAGCAGAGGGAACCCAAAATCAACGGGCCGGCCTTTACCGAACAAGCCCCCAGCGAAGCTCGCGACAACCGTTGCTCCTCTCAGATAGAACCAGACATTCATTATTATCTATCCAAGCTTCTGTCCGACGCGTCAGGGCCACCCCCGCATTTTGCCTTCAAAGCTCAATCGTCGCAAAAGGTCCATGGTGTCTTCGAGAAGCGGCCGGACTGTGTAGTCGGCAGTGGTGCGTGCTAGTAGCTTCAGGTTCATTCAGCTCTCGGACGGTGAAGGCTGCATCATCACTTGCGTCATGGCCCTGTCCACTTCCTCGGGGACACGCATAGCCGTTCGGCGAACATCTCCGTGGCCTGCGCCGATCTACAAGATGCTTATCGAAGGCGCAGAGCGAGGTCTTCGATTACCTCTGTCGCTGGGCGGATCGCCTGGTGGAACATCGAGCACGACTCTTGATGTCGGTCGTCATGGCCCCCTGGTTCAAATCTCGGCCGGTGATGGCCCGGTCCACTTGATTTTTCCCCGCACGACATTGCATTTCGCGTAGTGCTTGCGATCGTTCTTCTTGAAGTGGACGCCATAGTGGTTGGGAAAGGGCCGCACCTGCACATCCGTGACACCGACATTCGCGCAGTAGGATTTGATTCTCCTGGTATTCAGGGGATCGAGGATGGACGCCAACATCGAAGGCAGAAACAGTGCGATCGCAATGCATGCGGCGATCCAGGCTACCTTCCACCATCCCGGTATCAGGACGACCCCGCCCCCGAATATCGCGAAGCCAAGGATCAGATAGGCGTAAAACACGAGGTGCCTGACCCGAACTCCAGAAGTGACTGCTCTTGAGTAACCGACGCGAGAAAAAAACCCATCGCCATGGTAATAGGGTAGCTCTAAAATGAGTTCCCGATCCAACTTTCGACCGGCTCCGTTGGATCAGATCAATCCTGGAACCGCAGGTGCTGTTACTTGAACGCGGTACGGGCGACTTCGCAGCGCGCCCGCGTCGAATTCCCCATGAATTGCTGTAGGCGCCGAAATGTCGATTCGTAAGCGGACAGATAGTGACAGATGGTCGCCGAAACGATATCGGCCACTTTAGGGTCCGAGCTGCTCGACAGTTTCTCGACCAAGGCAAAAATGCGTTTGAGCGCCTCATCGTCACCCGCGTCCAGTTTTTTCGCGATGTAGGAATTCAGGATATCTCCGTAAACGACGTGTGGACCTGGTCGCTCGTCTCCCCACCAAGCCAGCATCTCGCGATAGGCCGCACTCAGCTCGGGCAAGGTGCTCACCAGCAAATCCGAAACCGACTCGTAGGTAATCCTCTCTGCAGGTGCCTTTTGCATTCGTCATTTCCCCGCTAGGGCATCGCGCAGATCGTTCAGAGTTCGTTCGGCAATCGGTCCTTGAGCTGCCGTCGTAGAAAAAACGCCGATTGCCACTGTCAGAATGTCGCGCAGTTTTATTATCAATTATTGAAGTCGGCGCCGATGAACGTCTTCGAGCACATGGCTGAGAAATTGCACAAAGCTGAAAACGTCTCTAAATTGACCATCTATGCCAGCAATGTTGAGATTGACGACGATGCCCGATCGAAGCGTAAGCAAGATAACAGTACCGTCATCCGCTGCGCTTGGATCGCGAGTTGATTCAATTTCCGAGAACTCGATTCTCTGCACGGCACCTGGCCTAATCGCAAGCAATCCCTGTTCCGCGACAAAGATGGCTTCCGGCTGTATAGAGTCCGGATTCATATAAAACCCGACCGCTTCGCCAAGTGCCTCGTTAGCGTCGATCGATTCTCTATATCGTTCGACTAACTCAGGCTCTTTGCGAACGAAATGAAACCGTTGCGTGAGGCTAAACGCCCTATGTGCTCGACAGAAATTTCTGCCATGTTGCTAACGGCCTAGCGGAATGTCCCAAGTATCATGCGCTCGATCGGCCGCCGCCCGTTGCGGCAAGAGCCTACCGCATCCAGGCCGGCTTATGGCCCAGCTCTACGCTCCATCCCCAGTCGACGAACATCTCCCAGAATGCATCAAGACCGAACTCCTCACCTGGTGCTGCTCGCCAGACCCATTCGATGAGTTGGCTCATGGTAGCGGATCCACAATCAAGATATGGTCAACCGGCCTAATAACCGTGTCGCTGTTGAGTATGAACTGCTACGGTTGGATGAGCTTCGAACCGATGTGGCGCGTACGGGCTGCTTCGCGAGACGTAAGCCGAGTGGGGAATCACTTTCTTCATTGACAGCGAGTACCACTGGACCTAGTCATGCTGACCGTAATCCGCAAACTGCAAAGCGGAGTTCCAACTTTAGTGCGGCCAACATTTCCACGATCCCATTGGTAAGCTGACAGTGCGCACTCGTTCCACTGGTCCAAACGATGCCGACCAATTCGATTGTGGTATCGCCTCCAGCTAGAAGCTCCTGAAGTTCGTTACAAACTCGAAAGAGCTTTGCAAGCATCCAGTCCAGATGACTGGTTAGATTCGGCTCCGGCACATTCGGTTCGGAAGAAAGCTGCCACATGTGACGCGGCACATTTACTTCGGTCCCTGTTCTCTGCCCACGTTTAACACCTTTTCCCGCCGTCGTCGTGGGAGGTATCTGAAGCTTGGTAGTGATTTCTGCGGCCGCTTTGTAGCCGAGTAGATCAGTGCCTGAACTGCCACTCTGGGCGATCCGCTGGCGATACGCGTTGTGAGGCTTTCTACGTTGCTCATGGCATGTAATCCAACAATTTGCCTATCATGCATGTCTCCGTTTTCATACGGGCCGTTGCCGTCGCGACTGGAGTTCGTCGTACCCTATAAAGATCGTTGGAGATTTTCTGTAGTTTTCCGCTAGTCACTTTTGGCGTTTGCAGGACACCCTTTGCCGCATCAAACTACCCCGATCACTCGCAGCTGCATGGCCAAATTCCTTCCGAGTTGATTTCTTATCTCTGCTCCATCCTCGCCGGGGCGCGGTAGATTCTCCAAGAACGACACCGATAGCAACTCCTGCAGCTCTTCGTTACCGCCCGAATAGGTTTCCTCCAGTAGGTCACAAAACTCACGAAGTTCGCGCCTCGGCGTGAGGTTATCGCCCGTTCGGGTCGAAATCAGCAGGGAGACCGCCCAGCGCACGATGTCGCCAAAAAATACGTGGGGAAGCAGCTGCCCCAAATTGTGTGCCAAGTGTTCGGCAAGCAGCCGGCCGAGGTCCGGAAATCGAGCTGTCAATGCTCGAACGAAGGACTCGGTCAGCTCACTCATGAAACGCCTCCAACAGCCGTTCGAAGGGCATCAATCATGCCGCGAATCGTTCATGAGCCGCCAGAATACATCTGGGCCAGGGTAGGTTCTCAATGTGCTTGTCCATTGACGGCGCCGGAGTAAAAACAGACTCTTGGAATCGGGATTGAGACTGGACTTGCCCTCACCGTGAAGTGCTCGCCTGCGACAGCGCTATTTGCCACCCTGTGCATGCTGCTTTGGGGCTCGCCGCTGGTCTGCGCGACCGAAGCGGAACGGGTTGTGGTCAAGTCTCCGGACGGACGCTTGGCAATCGAGCTGTTCACGCGCAAGGCGTCCCGAGAACCGAGCCCACTTCAATATCGAGTAGCTCTGTCGGATCGAGCCGTTGTCGGTGCTTCGAAACTGGGGGTCAGCCTCAAAGGGGGCACGATACTCGGGCGTAGCAGCGTCATTGTCAGCTCCCAATCCACCATGATCGACTCGTCTTTCGAGCAATACCCCGGCAAGCGCACGCACGTAATCGACCGCGCGAACGAAACGACGCTCACTTTACGCGAGCGCGGAGCGAAACCACTGGAATGGCAGTTGGTGGTCCGCGCGTATGACGATGGAGTTGCCTTTCGATACCGATTTCCCAAACAGCCTGGCTGGTCCGAACTGGAGCTTTCCGAAGAACTGACGGAATTTGCCTTTCCGCAAGGAGCTGTCGCCACGGTGTTGCCGCTGGACAGCTTCACCACCTCTCACGAAAACCGCTACGAGAAACGGCGTGTCGATGAGATTCCGGCCCGGGGGTTGCTGGCGCTGCCCTTTCTGGTGGAGGTACCCAAAGTCGGCTGGGCCTCCGTACTCGAAGCGAACCTGACGGACTACGCCGGCATGTACCTGTCGCGCACCAAAGCCCCGGGCGGGACTTTTATCAGCCGGCTCTCGCCCCTCCCGAGTGAACCGAAGATCGCCGTCCGCGCGCCTTTGCCGCACGACTCACCCTGGCGCCTGATCCTCATCGCCACGGAAGCCAGGCAGCTTCTCGAGTCGGACACCGTGCTCAAGCTCAATGCGCCGAGCGGGATCAAGGACACCTCGTGGATCAAGCCCGGGAAGACGACATTCCCCTGGTGGAATGATTACTACGAAACCAACGTGCCCTTCAAAATGGGCCTCAATACCGAGACCGCGAAGCACTACATCGACTTCTGCTCCGAGTACGGAATTCCGTATCACACGCTCGACGGCGTCAACGATCTGGCGTGGTACGGCGGCCGCATCGCGCCTTACGAAGGTGCCGACATCACCAAAGGGATCGAGGGGCTGGATTTCAAGGCCGTCATCGACTATGCGCGATACAACCGCGTGCAGCTGCGGCTGTGGATGCACTGGCAAGCGGCGAAGCAGCACATGGCCCGGGCATTTCCGCTCTACAGGGAGTGGGGCATCGAAGGCGTGATGATCGACTTCATGGACCGGGACGATCAGGAGATGGTGAATTTTCAGCGCGAGCTGCTGCAGCTTGCGGCCGACAATCACCTGACCGTGACGTTTCACGGTGTAGCGGCGCCCACAGGTCTGGAGCGAACGTTTCCGAACCTGCTCAACAGTGAAGCGGTGCGAAATCTGGAGTACGACAAGTGGGACGACGATGGCGTGACACCGGAGCACGACGTCACCGTGCCGCTCACGCGAATGCTCGCGGGTCCACTCGACTATCACCAGGGCACGCTGCGCGGCGTACCGCTCGAGAAATTCAAACCCAGAGTCGCTGAGCCCGTGGTGATCGGCACTCCCAGCCGAATGCTGGCCTCGTACGTCGTGCTGCAGAATCACCTGCCGATGATGGCGGACTATCCGTCGGCCTATCGTCGGCATCCGCTGTCACAGGTCATGTCTGCAGTGCCCTCGACCTGGGACGACACGCGTGCACTGTCCGCAGATGCGGGTGAAGAAATCCTCATCGCGCGTCGAAGCGGCGACGAATGGTGGATCGGCGCGCTGACCAATCGAAACGCGCGGGAACTGGAAGCACCGCTCACCTTCCTGCCGGCCGGAAAGTTTCACGCGAGGATCTATCAGGATGATCTCACCGCTAAGCATGGTTTCAAGTTGGAATCGCGTGACGTGGATAATTCCGACAGGCTCAGCCTCCGGCTCGCCGCAGCAGGCGGCGCACTGGTGAGGCTGACGCCGGTGACGAATTCAACGTCCGCACCCAAATGGCGTCTGGTCTGGAGCGATGACTTCGACACTCTCGACAAAGACAAATGGGAAGTGATCGACACGCCCCATCCCACGAATCATTCCTTGCAGGATTACCTTCCGGAGCAGATCAGCGTCAAGGACGGCAGGCTGGAGATCCTGTCGGAGAACGAAGCGTCGCGCGGCCTGGCCTATCGCTCCGGGCAGATCATCAGCCGGCATTCGCAAAGACTCGGCCGATGGGAAGTGCGGGCCAGGCTTCCAGGCACCAGGGGCATGTGGCCAGCCATCTGGCTCCTGCCCAATGGACCGTGGCCGTCCACGGGCGAGATAGACATCATGGAATTCCGCGGCGACCAGCCGACGATGACCTCGAGCACGTTTCACTGGGGCGCGGCGAACTCCGAGCCGCATCTTTTTTTCGGCGTCGACCAGCAGATGGCCATCGGCGATCAACTCGTGTCATATCCCGATGGCTTCCATACGTTCGCGTGCGAATGGGTGGAGAACCAGCTGCGGTTCTACGTCGACGATGTACACCACGCGACATTCTACGACGACGAAGTGGGGTACTTCCTGCCGAAACTGTCGGAGCCCATGCGGCTGATCATCAACACGGCGATCGGCGGCGAAGACTTCCTGCCTCCCCCGAACAAGACGACTGTCTGGCCGCAACGATTGCTCGTGGATTGGGTCCGCGTCTACGAGCTGGCCGAAGAGGCGGGCACGCGGACGTTTCGCAACGGAGGGTTCGATGAAAACGGCGGCTCGCTGGCCGGGTGGCACATCTTCGGCAATCGCATCGATGGCAAGCCGAATGTGCTCCCGCGGGCAGAAGCGGTACGCGATGGCACCCATGCGCTGAAGATTTCCGGTCAGGGAATACACGAGCAGAACTATTCCGGCGTGACGCAGAGCATCAGCGTCAAAGGCGGCGAGCGGCTCAGGGTAAAACTCTCGGCCTTCGTTCCCTCGCAGGAGAAGCTCGCCGGCTCGAATGATCAGGCTTCTATGAAAATCGAGTTCTACAACGTGTGGGGCGACTTCTTCGGCGGCCCGGCAATGCTCGGAGTCAAAGAGCGTTCGATTGCCGATGCAAAGACGCCTTCAGGTGCGTGGCGCACTCAAGAGCTGGAAGCCCTGGCTCCCGCCGGCGCGGTCGAGGCCCGGCTATCGCTCGTCTTCGGCCAGGCTTCCCAAAAAATGGGAGCGGTTTACATCGACGCGGTCGAGTTCTCGAGTATCCAATGACGCGTATCGCAATCGCCGTGCTGGCGCTGGGCTTCGTCTCAGTGGCGACTGCAGCGGAGCTGGGCGTTTGCTTCCACCACGGCGCTTACGGCAACGAGTACACGCCAGCCGCGGCTGCAGTTCTGGATGACTTGCGGTCCGCAGGGCCATTCTGGATACGCGGTGATTTTCAGGAGCCCGCAAAGGATGCGGCCTTCGCCGCAGACATGGCGCGCAAAGGCATCCAGGTGCTGGCACTTCTACCGTGGTATTCCAAAGACCTCTCGGGATGGCAGGCCTACGTGAAGAAACAGGTGGAAGCCACTCCCAATGTGCCGGCCTGGGAGATCGCGAACGAGCCGGAGATGAGCTGGTGGGGCGGTCCGATTCCGTCCGAAAGCTACATTCGAATGCTCCGCGAGGCGCGCGGGATCATCAAGGCCGCCAATCGCGATGCCCGCATCGTCGGACCCGCCGTTGGGGCGACTGCCGAAGGCGTCGCCTATTTGAGTTCGCTGATCGGCCTGGGCCTGCTGGATCTCGTGGACGCCATTTCCGTGCACTACTACGTCTATCACCGAAGCCTGCAGCTTGACGCCGTGAAACGAATCGTCTCCGGCCGAAAACCGCTCTGGATTACCGAGACGGGATGGACGACGGCAGACCAGGAAGGCGCAGAACAGGCCCAGCGAACCTACGTCCAACGCTACTATGACCCCAGCAGCGGCATTCTTGGAGCCGACCCGGCCGTGGAAGTAGTCTTCAACTACGAGCTCAACGATGAACATTGTCCGGCGATTCCCGGCAAGGACGACGGCTGGGGCCTGACCTACGGGCCCGAAGGCGCGTTCGGAAAAAAAGCGGGTTACGAGGACTTCAAGAGACTATTGAACCCCGAGTCTCCATTTTCCGGGCGCTGGGATGTGACCCTTCACACGCCAGAGCGGGACTATTCGTCCTGGCTCGATATCGCGCAGAAGAACGACGAGCTGCGAGTGCGCATGGTAGGTCGCTGGGGCCACGCTCGGTATCTCCCGATCGCTGAAGCGGTAAATGGTGGAATCCGCTTCGTGTCGCCGAAGGAAGAGGAAGGACGCGCGGACGACATGGTTTTCGAAGGGCGGGTTCAGGGTTCCATGCTCGAAGGGACCACGAGCGGGGCCGATGGAGCGGTCTGGACGTGGCGCGCCGAGAAAGCGCCAACGCTCGAGCGGGAGCGCGCACCGCATTGGGGTGCGCCCCGAACTCTGTTCAACGGCAAGGACCTGTCCGGCTGGCGATCCAGCGACCCCAGTGCAAAGAGCGCTTGGGCAGTCAGCAACGGAACGCTAGTCAGCCCCGGCGGTGGCGCGGACTTGCAGACCGATGCCGTGTTCGAAGATTTCAAACTGCACATCGAATTCAACTGCGCGCCGAAGGCGAACAGCGGTGTGTACCTGCGCGGTCGCTACGAAGTCCAGATCGATGACTCCGACCCGCCCGCGCAGAATCAGCGCACGGGGGGCATTTACGGATACCTCGCCCCGTCGACTCAAACCGTACACGCGCCCGGGAAGTGGCATGCCTTCGATATCACGCTGGTCGGGCGAAATGTGACGGTGGCGCTCGATGGCAAGACGGTCATCGAAGACCAGGAGATTCCCGGCATCACCGGTGGGGCACTCGACAGCCGCGAGGCACTGCCCGGTCCGATTTTTCTGCAGGGTAGCGAGCCGGGTCGGGTCGAGTTCCGGAACATCGTCATCACTGCGGCGCAAAGCGCTCACTAGCGGCAGACTCGATGGACAGGTACACACTGGCTGCTTTTGGAATCGTTTCACTTCTGGCCGGCGTAGTCTGCGCGCAAGCGCAGATCGCCCCCAATCCTGCAGTGAGCCTGGTGCCACGACCGGTGGAGGTGAAATCCGCGCCGGGCACTTTTCTGCTCGACACCCACACCCTAATCGTCGCAGACAGCGCAGCCGCTCGCGCGATTGCCTCGCTGTTCAATGAATCGCTGCTCAGCCAGCACGGCCTGCAGCTGCAAATCACCCGCACCCGTCCGAGGCATCAGAACTACATTGCCTTCAGTGAGCAAGGCAGCACGGACTTGCCCGAAGAAGGCTACCGCCTGGTGGTCGAGTCAGAACGCGTTGCCGTAATCGGGCGGGGTGCTGGACTCTTCTACGGCATGCAGACGCTGACGCAGCTGCTGCCCCTGGAAATCAGACCGGCAATCGTGCTGCCCGCCCTGCAGATTACGGACTATCCCCGTTTCGGCTACCGGGGCGTCCTGCTCGACGTCGGACGACATTATTTCTCGCCCGCGGCCATCAAGAAATATCTCGATGTTGCCGCACAGTACAAGATCAACCGGTTTCACTGGCATCTGACCGACGATCAGGCATGGCGCATCGAGATCAGGAAGTATCCGAAGCTCACCGGGATCGGATCCTATGTGGACCCTACTTCGCCCGGCGGCCGCTACTACACGCAGCAGCAGATCAGGGACATCCTGGCTTACGCCGAGGCGCGTTTCATCGTAGTGATTCCCGAAGTTGAAATGCCTGGGCACGCGGGCGCTGCGATCGCTGCCTACCCGGAGCTTGCGTGTGCGGGGACAGGTCCCGACAACAATGTCCTCTGCCCGAGCGAGACAACGTTCGCATTCCTGCGGGATGTACTCACCGAGGTCGCCGACCTGTTTCCCAGCCCCTACATTCATATCGGGAGCGATGAGGTGCAGAAGGATGGTTGGCGACAGAGTGCTGAAGCGCAGACCATCATGAAGAGCCAGGGTCTGAAGAACGAGGAAGAGCTGCAGAGCTACTTCGTGAGGCGCATCGAGCAATTTCTGGCCACGCAGAAAAAGCGGACGATAGGCTGGGATGAGATTCTGGAAGGTGGCCTCGCGCCGAATGCCATCGTGATGTCGTGGCGCGGTGAGGCGGGTGGCATTGCAGCCGTCAATCAAAACCACCAGGCGATCATGACGCCTTCCGAATATTGCTACTTCGACTATTACCAGGGCGATGCGCGGCGCGAGCCCCTGGCCATCGGCGGGTTCGTTCCACTCGAGAAAGCGTACGGATATGAGCCTGTTCCGAAAGGGCTTGCACCCGGGAAGGCGGGACAGATTCTGGGTGCGCAGGCGAGTCTGTGGACGGAGTACATCAGCACGCCGGAGCATCTGGAGTACATGACGTTTCCACGACTGCTGGCTCTGTCCGAAGCGGTGTGGTCTGCCGCCGCAGACAGGGATTATGGGGATTTTAAACGTCGCCTTCGCTATCACCTTTCCAGACTGGACAAGCAGGACGTGCGATTCCGCATTCCCGAACCGGATGGGCTCAGGGATTTCCACACGACCACGGGTGAGCGAGCGGTGGTCGACTTGAACACGCTGCTTCCCGGCAGCCAGATCTACTACACGCTCGACGGGAGCGAGCCGAGCAGCGACTCGGCTCGCTATGGGCTGCCGTTCGAGGTTGCGCTTCAGCCGGATCAAAAAACGTTGCTCAACCTCATAGTCGTCACTCCAACGGGCCGCCGCAGCGCGGTTTACAGCGCAACGCTTGAGCGTCGTGAATATCGGGCGGCACGTCCCGTCGCCAGGGCAATGCCAGGACTAGCCTTCGCGTTGTTTGATGGCCACTTCACGACGGTGCGCGACCTCGGGCGCGGCAAACCGACCGTGACCGGTAACTCCGACTCGTTCGATCTGGAGCAGTTCGGCAGGACCGAGAAGTACGGCATCCGCTTCGACGGATATCTGAAGGTCGAGTCGGATGACTACTACCGCTTCGCAGTGGAATCGGACGACGGAGCTGTTCTTACTATTGACGATGAGGTCGTTGTCGACAATGACGGTGACCATGCTAACCGGACAATCACGGGATACTTTCCCCTGCGGAAGGGCTATCACAAGCTGGAATTTCGATATTTCCAGGCCGAAGGCGGGGCAACTCTGGGTGTGAGATGGGGAGCTGCAGACTCCGAGCTGCGGTCACTCGATGGAACTGCGCTGTACCACTAGGCGATTGTGGCCTCCTTTGCTCCTGCCGTTGCTGCTGGCGGGCTGCGAGCGCGCTCCACAGGAAAAGCTGAGCTTCAACGAGAGTATCCAGCCGATTCTTTCCGAGAACTGCTACGGCTGCCACGGCCCGGACTCCGGATCCCGCAAGGCTCAATTGCGGCTGGATCACGCAAAATTCGCGTACGCGCCCCATGGAGAGTTTGGCGCCGCCCTCGTGCCAGGCGAGCCGGACGAAAGTCCGCTCGTGCATCGCATCGAAGCGAAGGATCCACAGGAGCGGATGCCGCCGCCTGAGGCGCATCGTACCCTGACGGCACAGCAGGTAGCCTTGTTGCGCCGATGGGTTGGGGAAGGCGCGCAGTACGAACAGCACTGGGCGTTCATCGCTCCGAAGAAACCCACGCCGCCTCGATCAGCGCAAGGCGATGCCTGGGCGAAGAACGACATTGACCGCTTCATATTTTCGCGCCTGCAGACCGGGGGTCTGTCGCCATCAGCGGAGGCAGACAAGCGTTCCTTAATCCGCCGCGTCAGCTACGACCTGACGGGCCTGCCGCCGACACCGGAAGAAGTGGCCGCATTCCTGGACGATGCAACTCCGCAAGCCTACGAGCACGTCGTTGATCGCCTGCTCGCCAGTCCCCGGTATGGCGAGCATCGTGCGCGCTACTGGCTCGATGTCGCGCGGTACGGTGACACGCATGGCATCCACCTCGACAATTTCCGCAGCATCTGGCCGTATCGCGACTATGTCATCAAGGCATTCAACCGGAACGAGCCTTTCGACCGTTTCGTGCGCGAGCAGCTCGCGGGAGATCTTCTGCCTGCGCGCGATGCGGACCAGATCGTGGCGACGGGATTCATCCGGGCCGGCATCAGTACCGGAGAAGGTGGCGCCATCACCGAAGAGCTGCGGGTCAACAACAAGCGCGAGCGCACCGAAACCTATGGTGCCGCCTTTCTGGGACTTACCGTGGGCTGTGCGAACTGCCACGATCACAAATTCGATCCGCTGACGCAGAAGGAATTTTTCCAGCTCACCGCCTTCTTCAACAACCTGGCCGAAAATCCGTCCAATGATGATCGCGAGGACTGGCCGCCCTACATGCGGGTACCGTCGCCGGCGAATCGCGCCGCCTACGATCGTGTACTCACGGAACGTTCCAGGGTGCAGGAGCAGATCGAAGCGCGTCGCGCAGAAGCCGGAAACATCCTGGCTGCATGGCTGAGGAGCAAGGATGCTCCTGCCGTTCCGGTCTCATCCGACGATCTGCTCGTCCGTCTGCGGTTCGACGAGCAGAAGGGTGCCGCCTTCACGAACGCCGCGCCTGCAGCGTTCGTGAAAAGGTTCTCCGCCACGAACGGCCAGGTGTTCTGGGGAGAAGGCACCAGACTGTGGCCTTACATGCGCCTGGACGTCGGCACGCGACTCGAGATTCCAAATGAGGCCTTGCAAGGTGTCGCAGGAGAACTGACGGTAGGCACCTGGTTGAGGCCCTATCTGCGCCCCCTCGAGCAGGACCTCGCACCGGAAGGGGTGATCGTCGCAAAGGCCGACGCCTCGCAGTCGATGCGCGGCTGGCAGCTCGCGGCGACTGAGGGCCGGCTCGTCTTCACCGTCGCGCACAGCTGGCCTGCCGACGCGCTCGAAGTGCAAAGCACGAAGGCTGTGCTGTCCGAAGGCCGCTGGAACCACGTAGTCGTCACGTACGACGGTTCCGGCAAGGCGTCAGGCGTGAAGGTGTACCTGGACGGCGGGCCGGTTCCCCTCAAAGTCCGAAAGGATCGGCTCAAAGGCGATCCGGCCAATACAGCGCCTGTCAGCTTTGGACGCGTGAATCCGGATGTGAGACCACTGCGTCAGTCGGGCTTCCAGGATTTTCGGTTCTACGCGCGTGCACTGTCCGGGGATGAAGTCCTCCGTCTGCCGCAGGAGGACTACGTCAGCGAAATCACGAGAAAGCCCTACTCCACCTGGACGGACGATCAGCGCCAGGCCGTAGCCGATTTCTTTTTTGCTCAACGCGATGAAGCGACCCGCTCGCTGGAGAAATCACTGGCCGCCTACGATGCCGAGCTCGACAGACTTTCGAAGGATGGCGCTGTCACACTCGTCAGCAAAGAAGCGCCTGGCCTCGCTTACGCAGACGTGCTGACCCGCGGCGTTTACACAGATCGCAGGGAACGGGTGCATCCAGGGACGCCGCATTTCCTGCCGCCTCTGCCGGCCGGAGTGCCACTGGATCGGCGCGCGCTTGCGGAATGGACGGTATCGCGCACGAATCCGCTCACGGCGCGCGTCACGGTGAACCGCATGTGGTCCGAACTCTTCGGCGCCGGCATCGTCGAGACCACGGAGAATTTCGGCACCGTCGGTGGCCGTCCGAGTCATCCGCAACTCCTGGACTGGCTGGCCGTGGACTTCGAGGAGCATGACTGGGACGTGAAGCGGTTCTATAAGCAGGTGGTCATGTCGGCCACGTATCGCCAGTCGGCGAACGCGACGCCCGAGCGACTCGAACAGGATCCTAGGAATCGGCTGCTGGCGCGTGGTCCACGCTTCCGCATGGATGCCGAGATGTTGCGCGATACGGCGCTGGCGACCAGCGGTCTGCTCGTTGAAAAGATCGGGGGCCCGAGCGTGCGCCCGTATCAGCCACCGGGCATCTGGGACGGTGGGCATCAGGGCAGCAATACTCGCGTCTACGTGCAGGATCATGGGCCCGCGCTCTATCGGCGCAGCCTCTACACGTACTGGAAGCGCATGGCCACCCTGCCCAACATGGATACTTTCGATTCGCCCGTGCGCGATATCTCCTGCACGCGGCGTCAGCGCAGCAATACGCCGTTACAGGCACTGGTCCTGATGAACGATGTTCAGTGGGTCGAAGCGGCGCGTAAACTCGCCGAGCGAACCATGCAACACGCGCCGGAGACTTCGGCGCGGCTCGACTACCTTGCACAGACCCTCCTGGCCCGTTCCTGGACTGACCGGGAGCAAGCCATTCTCACGCGCATGTTCGAGGATTTTGAGAATACGTACGCAGCAGACCCCGCAGCCGCCCAAGCCCTGACACAGGTCGGTGAGTCCAGGCGAATGGCGCGCCTGAAGCCTGCGGAGCTCGCTTCATGGACCCTGCTTGCGAGTGCCGCAATGAATCTCGATGCGGCAGTGAACAAGTGACTGACGGAGCGTCCACCATGAGCCCACCCGATCCGTCGCGCCGGGAGATCCTCTCAAGTCTGGCCAGCCTGCTAGGCCTTGCGGGCGCTGGCCAGCTCCTGGCTGCCGAATCGCCGGGTGCAACCTGGTCGCCACCGAAGTTTCCAAACTTTGCGCCAAGGGCCAAACGCGCCGTGTTCCTCTTCATGTCCGGCGGACCGCCGCAAATGGACCTGTGGGATTACAAACCGGGACTAGAGCGGCTGTACGACAGGGATTTGCCCGATTCGGTACGCGGCAATCAGACCCTCACAGGTCAGACAGCAGGTCAGGCGCGCTTCCCGATTGCGCCAGCACACTGGGGGTTCGCACGGCACGGACAGTCGGGACGCTGGATCAGCGACCTCCTGCCCTACACGGGCAGGATGGTGGATGAGCTGGCCGTCATCCATTCGATGCACACCGATGCCATCAATCACGAGCCGGCCGTGCTCCTCATGACCACCGGAAACATGATTCCGGGCAAGCCTTCGATCGGCGCCTGGCTTTCTTACGGACTCGGCAGCCTCAACGAGAATCTTCCCAGCTTCGTCGTGCTCAATTCCCGGCTCATCCCGGGTGCCGATCAGCAACCGGTATCACCGAAACTGTGGGGCAGCGGGTTTCTATCGAACGAGCACGCCGGCGTGGCATTCAGATCCGAGGGCGACCCCGTCCTTTACCTGAACGATCCGCCGGGAGTCAGCCGCACGACGCGCAGGACCCTGCTCAAAGGCGTCAATGAGATCAATCAACTCGAATACGAGCGGGTCGGTGATCCGGAAACGCAGGCACGCATCAAGCAGTACGAAATGGCGTTCCGGATGCAATCCTCAGTTCCGGAGCTCACGAACCTCGCCGATGAGCCGCGGAGCACCTGGTCTCTCTATGGCAATGATGCGAAGGTGCCGGGAACGTTCGCCTACAACTGCCTGCTCGCGCGCAGGATGGCGGAGCGCGGAGTTCGCTACACGCAGATTTTCCAGCGAGGTTGGGACGTCCACTACAACGCGGTGGGCAACGTACCGAAACTTTGCGCTGCAACAGATCGCGCCTCTTACGCTCTCGTCACCGATCTCAAACGCCGCGGTCTGCTCGAGGATACGCTCGTGATCTGGGGCGGAGAGTTCGGACGCACGGTCTACAGCCAGGGCGGGCTATCGAAGGAAAATTACGGCAGGGATCATCATCCGAGGTGCTTCACGATGTGGATGGCGGGAGGGGGCACGAAGGCTGGCCTTTCCTACGGAGCGACGGACGAATTCAGCTACAACATTGTCAGGGATCCGATTCATGTTCGCGACTGGAGTGCGACGGTGCTGTATCTCCTTGGAATCGATCACCAGAAGCTGTCATTCAAATTCCAGGGCCTCGATCAGAAGCTCACCGGTGTCGTCCCGGCACGCGTTGTGAAGGAGCTGATTGCTTGACGCCTCCGAGGGTGGATCGCCGGCTGTGAGGAAGCGCAGCGCAGCGGTCGCGCTCATCACGCTGACAGTCGTCTGCGCGCTGCCTCTCCTCTTTCCGCCCGACGGCGAGGAGCGCAGCGAGTGGCTGCAGTTCATAGGTCATTTCCACCCTCTCGTCGTCCATTTTCCGATTGCGCTCATTCTGGTCCTTCCGATCATCGAGCTCGCGGCGCGGCGGCCGAAGTGGAGCTCGCTACGAGCGGCGAGCGGGTTTGTGCTGACTCTGGCGATGATCGCCGCCTTCGTGGCTCCCGCGCTGGGCTGGAGTCTGGCTCGCAGCGGCGGCTTTGAGGGTCCGCTCATAACCCAGCACATGCTGGGGGGAATTTCGGTCGCTGCGGCAACTTTTGCATGCTGGCTGCTGCACGGTCGTGGTGTGCTCTACTACGCGCTGCTCGCCTGCGCCGTCGCACTGGTGAGCTGGACGGGATACCGCGGCGGGCAACTCGCTCACGGGGAAAACCATCTTACCGAGCACATGCCGGAAACACTGCGTGCGTGGCTTGGCGTTCCGGCCAATGCAGAGTCGGCCAGCACAGCGGATCCCAATACGTTCTACGGAGCACGCATCGCGCCTATTTTCGCTGCGCACTGCACTCAGTGTCACGGTGCTGGCAAACAGCGGGGAAAGCTGCGCCTGGACAGCTATGAGTCCATCCGGAAAGGCGGTAAGGACGGGCCGGTCATCGAGCCCGGCGACGCCGCACACAGTGAGCTTGTACGCCGCATATCCCTGTCACCGACTGCCGAAGACTTCATGCCGGCCGAAGGCAAACCTCCGCTCGATGCGGCGCAGATCGATCTCATCAAATTGTGGATCGGTGCCGGCGCATCGGCCACGCAGCCACCGGAGGCGATCGCTGGAGCGCCGGCCATCGAACGCGCTCCCGAAATATTCGCTCCCGACTTCATGCCTCAGCAGCGCGAGATCGGCGAGATCGAGGCGGAGGCGGGTATCCGGCTGGTCGCCCGCTCGCAGGTCAGGACCGATGGATTGACGCTGCGCTGCATCAGTAAGCCGGCATCGTGCAATGACGCCGCGATCGCGAAACTAGCTCCGATCGCAGCCCTGATCGTGGATGCTGAGCTCGCGCGGACGGCGGTGACGGATGCCGGGCTCGCGACTCTGTCGGGTTTCAGAAACCTCCGCTACATCGATCTTTCCCATACCGCCGTGACCGGCGCAGGCGTCAGGAAGCTTGCCGCGCTCGAAAAGCTCGAAAGGCTCAATCTGACGGCGGATTCAGTGAGTGAGGCTGACCTTGCCACGCTGCGTCAAAGCAGGACATTGAAAAACATCTATGTCTTCGAAGAGGATCACACAGAGTAGCTGTCGACTCCGAGCTCGCGAAGAATCGACAGCCGCAGCGTCTGCACCTCAGGGCCTGAGAGCCTGCGGGGATGAGGAAATGGGACGTCGAATACGGCCTGTACGGTCGCAGGCCGCGACGAAAGCACCAGGATCCGGTCCGCGATATGAATGGCCTCTTCCACGTCGTGTGTGACGAGCAGAATGGTGTGACGCTCCTCCGCGAGGATGCGTAATAGCTCGTTACGCATCCGCAGGTTCATGAGCGCATCGAGGGCCGAGAACGGCTCGTCCATGTAGAGAATCTCGGGCTTGACGAGCAACGCGCGCGCAAGCTCGGCTCGCTTCAGCATCCCTCCGGACAGTTCGTGCGGGTAGCTCGTCTCGAAGCCTTTGAGTCCGACGAGCTCTGCGTAGTGATCGGCAAGTCTCTGGCGCTCGCCGGTCACGTGGCCGTCGAGGCCGAACATCAGATTCTGCTGAACCGTGAGCCACGGAAATACGGAGCCATTCTGCGAGATAAGGATACCTTTGGAGCTCGGACTCCTCTGCGGCGCGCCGTCGATGGTGACTTGACCCTCATCCGGACGATCGAAGCCCGCAACGATGCTGAGGAGCGTCGATTTACCACAGCCTGAGGGACCCACAATGGCAACGCGTTCGCCGTCGTCCATGGCGAAGCTGATCCCTTTGAGCACAGGCAGCGGACCCTTGTCCGAATCGAAGGTCCTGCCGAGATTCTCGACGATGAGCTTCTTAGCGGGCATAGCGCCACTGCACCGACTTCAGCTTTTCGAGCAGACGCATCAGTCCATCGAGCAGCAGGCCGATCAGCCCGATGATGATCATGCCCGCGATCACCAGATCGTAGCGATTTCCCGCATTGCGCGAATCGATGATCAGGTAGCCCAGACCGGATCTGAGCGCGATCATCTCGGCCGCGACGACGACGAGCCAGGCGACCCCCAGCCCGATCCGCATCCCCACGATGATCTGCGGCAAAGCGGCAGGGATTACCACTTGGCGGAACAGCGTTGCGCGGGAGACGCCGAAATTCGCGGCGGCGCGCAGGTAACGGCGCTCGATGGTGTGCACACCGGACGTCGTCTGTACGACCATCGGAAAGACCGACGAGATGAATATCAGATAGATCGGCGAGGCGTTGCCGACGCCGAACCAGAGGATGGCGATCGGAATCCAGGCGATCGGAGAAATCGGGCGCAGCATCTGGAAGATGGGATTCAGGGTCACGAATGCGCCATGGACCCAGCCCATCCACAGGCCCAGCGGAACGGCGAACAGAACGGCCAGCGCAAATCCCGCACCGACCCGGAACAATGATGCGCCGACGTGCTCCCAGAGCGAGCCATCGCGGATCAGCTCGGACGTACCGGTCACCACCTGCCAGGGCGTTGGGAAGATGACGCTCTTCGTCTCGAACACGATCAGCCACCAAGTGCCGATCAACAGAGCGATCGCAGCCAGCGACGGCAATGCCTTCCTGATTCTTTTCACTGAAATCGTTGCCCTCTACATGTTCGTGCGCAGCAACTCGCCGATGCGCCACTGGATGCGGGCCCAGGCCGTCTCCGGCCAGGCATGCACGACGATGGTCATCTGGCCGCTCACATGCGCCGTGCACGCGAACGTATAGCTCGATGCCACGGCGAACGGCAGTCGCAGGCTTTGACCGGGCATCATCAGGGTGGGGCCGAAGATCTGCGGCACCTCATCCAGGTTTCGCAGAACCAGAATATCTTCCAGTCCGAGCGTCAAGTGAATTTCCGCGGGCAGGATATCCACCTTGTTGCCCGACATCCGCCGCGCCCACGTGCCGCGGGGGATGTCGAACCGCGCCTCGCGCGAAGGCGACCGGATAGGAGCGAGCCCTGCCCACGCCACCGCGGTAAGAATGCAGACCGCGAGCGAACAAATGAGCCAGCGCCTCCCATTCACGACTTTCCCGCCAAGAGGATTCTGATGTCGTGCACGTAGTCCTCGACGGAATGGCCGTAAGGCATGAGCGCCTGCAGCCTGCCCTTGCGGTCGATGAGGTACGTGAACGACGAGTGGGCGTACGAATAGCCAGACGAATAGGTTTTCCTGGAGGCGGCGATCCCATATTCCTTGCGCACTGCACTGAGCCGCTCAGCAGTACCCGTGCCGCCGATGAATGCCGGATCGAACGCAGCGAGATACGTCCGCATGCGTACCGCGGTATCGCGTTCGGGATCTACTGTGACGTACACGACCTGCACTTCATCGGCCGAACGCCCCAATCTCTTGCGCGCCTGGGACAGGGTTGAAAGCGTAATCGGACAGACATCCGCACAGGATGTGAACCCGAAGGCCAGCACCACGACCTTGCCCCGATAGTGGCTCAGCTTCAAGGGCGCACCATTCGATCCATCGAGCAAGAAATCCGGCGCCTGGCGGGCCGGGCTGAATATCCCCGCCCGGAGGGTCGTACCGTCGGCAGCATTCGCCGCGGAACCCGACGACAGAGGCATGGACAGGCAGAGCAGGAGTAAGGCCAGACGCATGAGAAGGTCGGGGTGTCCGTCAGAGCGCGATGACGGCCGGCCTGGAAGCGAGCGCAAAACTATCGTCCACGTAGGTTTCGTACGGGATCGGATGACGAATGGTCCCGGCCTCCAGCGAAAGGCGCATCAGGTCCTCGAACTCCGAACGGATCATGCGCAAATCCCCATAGGTCACCCGGTCCGTCGGATTCTCCATGACGAATCGCAGAATATTGGGGTCCTGGTTGAAGAAATCTCGTCCCGCCGCAATGGCGACGGCCTTGTCGCGATTGGCCTGTCGCGCATCCAGCCATACGCCTGCGCCCAGCACCTGGTTGACGAGATCCTGCACGAGCGGGCGGTCCTCCCTGATGAGCTCCTCCCGCACCGTGAGGACACAGCAGATGTAGTTGCGCCATTCATCACGAGTCATGCGCAGAGGCCTTGCGTATCCGGCGCGCTGTGCCGCAGCGCCGAACGGTTCCCCGGTGCAGTACGCGTCCACGGCGTGGGCATAGAGAGCGGCCGGCATGTCGGGCGGCGGCATTTCGACGATCTCGATGTCGGCAGGGGTCATGCCCTCCTGCGCGAGCATTCTTCTCAAAAAAAGGAAATCGACGGCAAAGCGACTCGGAATCGCGATCTGCTTGCCCGCGAGCTGGCGGAACTGGTGATAGGCAGAATCGCTTCGCACCATGATCACCGCGCCGGAGCGATGGCCGAGCGAAACGATCTTCACGGGGATGTTCCGGTCGGCCAGGTCCATCACGAGAGGCGCCAGCATGTAGGCGGCCTGGATCCGTCCCGCCATCAGCGACTCCTTGATCTCGGGCCAGCCGCTGTACTTGCTGAATTCGTATTCGAATCGCGGGCCTTCCGCGGCAGCCTTCCGATTGCTCGCGGCCCGGGCGACGCAGGCCACGGGCAGCGTGAGGTTGCACGTGACCGGCAGCCCGCCGACCTGCAGCGGCCCCTGCTTCGCCTTCGCGCACGACATCGTTCCACAGGTCACGCCTGCCGCCAGGAGCGCCTGCAGCACTTTTCTTCGTTGCTCGAATCCGCTGGTCATATGTCCTTCGCAGCATTGTAGCCAAAGAGTCCGCGCTGCAAAGCACATGGCCGCTCGCGCGGTGTTAACCTTTGCCCGTGGCTGCCGCAATGAAGTTCGACGTCGCCGTGATCGCCGATCTGTGCATCGACATGCTCGTCAAGGGAGATGTCGCTCCGATCTGGGGCCAGGTCGAGCAGTTCGTCGACGACTATTGCCTGGAGCTCGGTGGATCAGCAGGAATTTTTGCTTCCCAGTTCACGCGCCTCGGCGGAAAGGTCGGCCTTTACGGTATGGTCGGCGATGATCTCTTCGGCCGCTATCTGCGCGATCGGATCGCAGCCCTTGGGATTGCGACCGATCATGTGTTCACCTCCGAGCGCTTCCGGACACCGGTCGGACTCGGCCTCATCCGTAAGGACGACCGGGCGATGCTGACTTACAAAGGCTGTCTGCAGGAGACCGCCTTCGAGGCGGTCGCCGCATCGGGGCTGCTGCCGCAGGCCCCTCATCTGCACATTGCAGGCTACTTCCTCCTCGAGGCGTTGCGACCGCAATGGCCGCAGGTGCTGCCAAAGCTCAGGCAGGGAGGCATGACCATCTCACTGGATACAAACTGGTCTCCGGCCGGAGACTGGGAACACGTGCGGGAGATTCTCGATCACGTGGATGTATTTGCGCCCAATGAGGAAGAAGCCCTGCACATCTCGGGCAAGGATGACGTCGAGGAAGCCGGCAAGTGGCTCGGCCGTTTCGTGGAACTGACCGTGATCAAGCGCGGGCCGCTCGGCGCACTGGCTTTCGACAGCGGGAGAGGCGCCCGCTGTGAAATGCCTGGCGAACCGGTCGATATGCGGAAGATCGCGGATACAACGGGCGCCGGCGACAATTTCGATGCCGGGTTTCTGTGGGCCTGGCTGCGGGACGCGCCGCTTGCCGATTGCGTCAAGCTCGGCATGCGCTGCGCGGTCTCGAGCCTGGCTCAACTGGGCGGCATCGAGGGACAGCTGGCACGCTCCGGCGCCGAGGTACTGACATGAAGAATGCTGAGACGGTCAAGATTGGACTCGTGGGCTCGCAGTTCATCACATCGATCCACGCAGAAGCCTTGCGGACGGTGACGCATGCGGAGGTGCTCGCAGTGATGTCGCCCACCGCCGGGAACGCGCGTGCATTCGCCTCGAAGCATGGTATCCCTCATCACTTCGAGAACCTCGATGCGATGCTCGCCATGGATGAGATCGACATGGTGGTCATCGGTGCTCCCAATTTCACCCACTGCGACATTACGTTGAAGGCCGCACGCGCCGGCAAGCATGTAGTCGTCGAAAAGCCGCTGTGCCTGAATCTCGAGGAAGCGGACCGAATGATCACCGCCTGCGACCAGGCCGGCGTCAAGCTGATGTATGCCGAAGAGCTGTGTTTCACGCCCAAGTATGTAAGGCTGAAGAAGCTGCTGGACGACGGTGTCGTCGGTCAGCCGGTGATGTTCAAGCAGTCAGAGAAGCACGACGGTCCGCATGCGGCACATTTCTGGGACGTTGAGCGCTCGGGTGGCGGCGTGGCGATGGACATGGGTTGCCATGCCATCCAGTTCTTCCGCTGGCTGAACTCGAACAACCCGGTGAAGAGCGTGTACGCCCAGATGAACACCAGCGTGCACGCAGCGAAGACTCGCGGTGAAGACAACGCCATCATCATCCTCGAGTTCGATAATGGCGTCGTTGCAGTGGCCGAAGAGAGCTGGACCAAACTGGGCGGAATGGATGATCGCGCCGAGATCCTCGGCTCCGAGGGCGTGGCCTACGCTGATCTGCTGCACGGCAACTCCATCCCGACCTACAGCGCCAAAGGGGTGGGCTACGCAGTGGAGAAGGCCGGCAACACCGTAGGCTGGAGCTTCGTGATGTACGAGGAGATCTGGAATTACGGCTTCCCGCAGGAGTTCCAGCATTTCGTCGATTGCGTCAGGTACGACCAGGAGCCGCTGGTGAGCGGAAAGGATGGCCGTACAGTCCTTGAAATACTGTTCGCCGCGTACGAGTCGGCGGGCACCGGCCGCAAGATAGCTCTTCCCTTTGCGACGAAGGCGCAAAAGCCTTTCGATCTCTGGGTGAAACCCTAGAGCGTACGCTCCGCGAGACTTGCATGGCTACAGTTCACCGCTGCAAGAATTACGATGAGCTGAGCACAGAGGCTGCCGCGCAAGTGATCTCCGCCGTGACGGCGAAGACCGATTCGCTCATCTGTGCCGCGGCCGGGAGTTCGCCCGAAGGGGTTTACCGGGAGTTGGTGCGCGAGGCGCAAAGGCGAACCGCCGCCTTCGACAAGCTGCGGGTCGTGAAGCTCGATGAGTGGCTGGGACTGCCGCCGCACGACCCCGCAACCTGCGAATTCTTTCTCAAACGGTCGCTCATCGATCCGCTCCTGATCGCGCCGGAGCGCTATATAGGTTTCGATGCTCAAACGGACGATCCGGAGCGGGAATGCGAACGGGTTCAAGCAGAGCTCAAACGCCAGGGTCCGATCGATCTTTGTGTGCTTGGATTCGGCAGGAACGGTCACGTCGGATTGAATGAACCTGGCGTCTCCGCGAACTTGCATTGCCATGTCGCGAAGCTGTCCGCCGAAACGCTCGGTCATGCCATGCTCGGCGCCTCGAAGACCCGACCTGCACACGGCATCACTCTGGGAATCGCGGACCTGCTCGCGGCCCGAAAAATCCTGCTGCTGATCACGGGAGTCGGAAAGGAGCGGGCGCTCTCGAAATTTCTGGATGGCACGGTGACGACGGATATTCCGGCCTCGCTGCTGTGGCCGCATCCCGGCCTGGAGATTTTTCTGGACGAGAGCTGCCGCTGACACGCGACACTCAGGACCACTCGTTAGTCCTTGTCAGGACCTATCGTTCGTGAGTGCAGCCCAGTGCGGTGAGGTGATTCGGTTCATGTAGAGCGCAGAGCGTGGATCCAAGATCAGTACGGAATGACGCTGAGTTAATTCTTTGTACGGAGCTCGGATACGATCCCCTGAAGCAGGCTGACTTCCGCGAATTTTTTGTAAGCGTTGTCGAATCGTACGGCAACCGGAGTAGAGTCCGTCTCCGTCTCTTCTGGAGATCTCTCTAGATGACGCCAGTCGCTAGCCGGGTGATTCTTTGGCTGATCACTCTCGCCACTTTCTCCGGGGCGGCGGCCTCGGCTGGCGTCAGCGTTTCCGAATACGACGACTATCGCCTCACGCACGAGCTGAGCTCGATGGGCCCTCTGCCCACCGCTCAGGATCCCAACGGCGTCTATCCTTACGTGAGCTATGCGGAGACCTCCAGGCGGCCGAGTCTCCGGAAATATCATTTCGTGGTGCTGGAGAACCGGCATCTCAGAGTCACCGTGTCGCCGGATCTCGGCGGCAAAGTCATATCCATGGTGCACAAGCCTTCGGGCCGGGAAGTCCTGTATGTGCCGGACGTGATCCGGCAGACTCGCATTCTCCCCCGCTTCTACTTCGTGGCCGGCGGAATCGAGGTCAGCTTTCCCATCTCGCACTCGCCGAGTCAGAACGAGAAAATTCTCTACAGGATCGAAAGGGCAGGCGATCGCGTTTATCTCACCTGCGGTGAGCGCGAGCTGCGCTTCGGCATGCAGTGGTCGGTCGAGTATTCGCTCGGCGCAGAGGACACTTTTCTCACCGAGCGGGTCAAGTATCACAACCCCGGCAGCAAGCCCAATCCCTGGATGTCATGGTCGAACGCCGCCCTGCCGGCAGCTCCCGACACGACATTCAATTTTCCCAAGGGCAGCGTGCTCGCGCATTCCTCAAAGATCGACACGATCGACTGGGCCACACAGGGACCGGTAACCGAGCGCGACATCGCAGAGATGACCGGATATTTCTGGAAGACGAAGGATGCCAACGCGTTCGGTGTCTACACCCCTTCGCTCGGTACGGGTCTTTATCACGTAGCGGATGAAAAGGTCGCTCCCGGCATCAAGCTGTGGAGTTACGGGGCGGACCGCGACTGGTCCATGCTGAGTACCGCCAGACGCCAGCCCTACGTGGAGATCCAGGGCGGTCCCCTCGGGGATCAGTCGATCAAGGCGGAACTCGAGCCTGCGCAAACGCGCTCGCACGTCGAGTTCTGGTTCCCTACCGATCGCGGGCTCGACATCCATGCGTTGCGCGTACCGCAGGTTGCTCCGCGGGCGTTGAGCGAGGTTCCGCTGTTCGAATGGGCCCGCGATTCGGATGTGCAGGTGTGGCAGCAATTGAGCGAAGCCTACCGGGTGCGCGGCAACCGGCCCGAGCCTCCGCCCATCGATCGCAATCTTTGGGCGCCCTCAGGCATGGAAAATCTGGACGAACCGTTTCAGTGGGCCATCGACGCAAGCCAGGGCGCGACTCAGGACCTCTGGCGCTTTCATTACGGTGCGTGGCTTGCGGGAAGCGGCAACAACGATGCAGCGATCAGCGTGCTCTCCGATTCCCAGCTCGGTATCGCCAGGGCATTGCTCGCCCGGCTGCTCAAGGCCAAAGGCGACATCGCGGGCGCGCGGCGCGCCTACGGGGCAATCACCGAGAAGTGGCTACTGCTTCATCCGCAGCTCGTCATCGAACGCGACCAGGTGCTGCGCGCCGCTGGTACCGCAACGCTTCCGGAACGGCAAAAATGGCTCGATGCCGTCGATGCGCTCCAGGACGAGTGGATCGCCGAGCGAAGAGTTCAGCTGCTGATCGACCAGGGTCAGTGGGCAGCTGCGAAGGAGCTGCTCCTGAGCACGGACTTTCAGAAGGTCCACCAGACCTACAGTCGCACAGGCCTTTGGCTCCAGATCTGCAAGCAGCTAAAGACGCCATGTTCCCCCATACCTAGGCAGCTCGGAGAAGATCGGCTGGCTCGCTTCGGCGCCTATCGCGAATACGAATAATCAATGATCCGACCGGGAGTCTGGCACCGGAACAAAGAGCGCCTTGAATGCGCCCGGCATGTGAAAGTCGGGCTTGCCGGGCGGCAGCTCAAACAGACTCCAGTAGATTCGCCGATCACCTTCGCCCAATGCCGCGTAGGCATTGCCGATGAGTTCGACAGGACCTCTGCCGTCCCACCCGAGCGTAGCGAGAGGGATCGCCATCTCGGCCTCCCAGCCGCCCGCAATGATCCTCGCGTTGTGACTGAATCCATTGCGTACTCCGAAGGTGTATTGCTGGTGCGGTTCCACCACGTTCACCTGCAGAACCTGATCGTAGGGGCTCACTTCGAATTCGTAGTACGTGGCGTGCGGCGATTTTGCATTGCGGACGAAGAGCTCGACCACGTCGAACTGGTACGGATACTCATCGTGCGCCAGGGTCCGCCTGGCAAAAATGGCGTCGGTGGTGACTCTGAAGCGAGCTAGCAGGACCTCGCCTTCGAGAGCGAACGTCACCACGACCGGAAAGGGACCGCCGGCTCCCTGAGGAGGATTCGAGAACTTCAGCGGCCTGGGTTGAGTTGCGGCCGGTTGGACACCACCACCCGCAGATGCCGCTGCGCACGCGGAAAGTAAAAATGCCGTCAGCATCCAGCACCATCCGGACTTCATCGCAACCTCCGACGTCTGCTGCTTCCGCGACGGAGATAGTACAACCGCTCGATCCGCAGCGTTGCTCTCACGCCACGTTTTTCGCACGGGTAATTGATTGACACCGTCCGGCCGTCCCAGTAAATTCGGCCGCACAGTGGGAAGGTTTCCACTGCAGCTCGGCGTGCATATGGTCTTGTGGCGTTTTAGCACTGAGTGCTGATGTCCGATTCGACGTCAGGGGGAACTCGATGAAAATCCGTACAGCACATTCGGCCGGCCCAATCAGGAGCCGCCATCTTTTCGCCGTAAACTCCGTCGCAGTGGCCGTAGCCGCCATTCTCTCCGGCGCGGCGCACGATGCACGCGCTCAGGAAGCGAGCACCGCGGCACCTGCCGAAGAGCAGCCCGAGGGCGAAATTCAGGAGGTGGTGGTCTCCGGTATCCGCCACTCGATCGAAACGTCCATCGCCGTCAAGAGAGAAATGACTTCCATCGTCGAGGTGGTCAGCGCCGAAGACATCGGCAAGCTGCCCGACACCAGCATCGCCGATTCCATCGCGCGGCTGCCCGGCTTGGCCGCGCAGCGAATTGAAGGCCGCCCTGCCGCAATCTCCATCCGCGGTCTGGGTGAAGACTACGCCGGTGCGCTGCTCAACGGACGTCAGGTAGTGAGTTCGAGCGAGGGACGCTCCGCCGAATACGACCAGTTCCCTTCGGAGCTGGTGAACCAGGTCATCGTGTACAAGACCGTAGATGCCGGGGTCGTCGGCCAGGGCCTGTCCGGAACCATCGACATCCGACCGCTCATGCCCCTCAGTCTCAATAGCCGGCAGATCGGCATCAGCGCCCGCGCCGAGAAGAACACCAATGGAAGTCTCTCGTCTACGGGCAAGGGCCAGTACGGCAACCGATTCAGTGCCTCCTTCGTGAATCAGTACGCCGACGACAGGATCGGTCTGGCGCTGGGCTATGCGCACCTCGATTCGCCCGGCCAGGCCAAGAAGTTCGGCTCCTGGGGAATCGGCGATTACAACGGCCAGTGGGGGTCCACAGCCACCGGCGTCCCGTATGCAGACGGCACCGACGGAGACTGCTTTTTCGGCAGTAACTGCGCGGTCTTCCCGCAGGGATTCGAGTCCAGCGTCACCTCGAGCAAGCAGGTGCGCGATGGCGCGATGGGCATCCTGCAGTTCAAGCCGAATGACAACTTCAGCAGCGCTGTGGATCTTTACTACTCGAAGTTCAAGCAGGACCGCACAGGGCACCACTGGACCGGTGACATCGGCCTATGGAGCGGTGGTGCCCAATTCACCGACGTCCGCACCGCCGACATCAACGGCAATACCGCCATCGAGAGTGCCACGATAGAGGGCGCTCACAGCCTGGTGTACGACAAGAACTGGGACCGTACCGATGAGATCCGCTCGATCGGCTGGCGCAACGAGTTGAATTTCACCGATCAGTGGAAAGGGACGATGGACCTTGGGTATTCGCGCGCCGACCGCGACGAAACCTACATCCAGTCCGTCGCGCGGGCGAACGCCGTCAGCTCCTTCAGCTACACCACCAGTGACAGTCAGCTGAACTGGTCCACGCCGCAGGATCTGACCGACCCGGACATCGTGCAGCTGACCAATGATCCGAACTGGGCCGAGATGCGCACACCCAAATTCAAGGACGAAATCAAGTCGGCGCAGCTCTCGGCCAATCGCAACGTGGGTTGGGGAATGTTCAGCGGCCTGGATGTGGGCGTTGCCTACAACCAGCGCGACAAGAACGTGTCATCCGACGCGTTCCGGCTCGACGCGACCGGAGCGACAGCGGACCCGCTATCGGGACTTCCTTTGCAGGCAATCCCGAGGAGCGCGCTGCGGGATCCGGTGACGATCAACATGGGCGGTATCCAGCAGAGCGTGGCGAGCTGGAGTGTGCCGGACATCATGGGCCTTTACGATGCGGTGCCGAAGGATCCGTGGCTGGCCCAGACCAATAAATTCCAGGTGCATGAGAAGGTCTCCACCGGCTTCCTGAGATTCGTCATCGACTCGGACCTGGGCAAGGTGCCGGTCAGAGGCAATCTCGGAGTTCAGTACGTCCGTTCCAAGCAGAACTCCGATGGCTTCGCCTGGAACGATGGTGGCTCGGGCGGACCGAGCGACGGCGCGGTGATACCCGTAAGTGGGGGTACTACCTATAGTGACGTGCTGCCCAGTCTCAACCTGGTGTTCGATCTGCGAGAGGATCTGCTCCTGCATTTCGGCCTCGGCAAGACAATGGCGCGGCCGCGCATGGACGACATGCGCGCCGGTGCGGACCAACCCCAGCTCGTACCCATCACGCAGGGGAGCAACATCGGCACGTGGAGCGCAGGCGGTGGCGGCAAGCCCGACCTCAAGCCCTGGCGCGCGAAGTCGGTTGATCTTTCGCTGGAAAAGTACTTCCAGAAGCGCAGCTACGTCGCCCTCGCAGGCTTCCTCAAGAAACTGGACAGCTTCATCTACGAACGCACCACCCAGCGCGACTTCACCGGGTTCCCCAACTACAACCCGGACCTCACGCCGGGCTGCGCGCCCTCTGAGCCGGATTGCAATCCAAACATCGGCGACATCACCACGCAGGACAATGGCAGCGGCGGCAAGGTCTACGGCATCGAGGCGTCAGTCTCTCTGGACTTCGGCCTCTTCATGCCCGCACTTGATGGCTTTGGACTGGTCCTGAGTGAATCGAAAACGTATGACAAGCTGCCGGATGACGAAAACGGCGACGAGATCAAACTCGACGGTTTCTCCGGCACCGTCAACAGCATAGAAGCGTACTTCGAAAGGAGCGGTTTCTCGGCTCGAATCAGCCGCCGCTACCGCTCGGCGTTCACGGCCACCACGCGCAGCGTGATCCTGAACACACTGAGAAGCACGCAAATCGATGCGGAAAGCCAGATCGATGCGCAGATCGGCTACGATTTCAACGACGGCGCGCTCAAGGGGCTCACGTTGCTGCTGCAGGGCAACAACCTTACCAACGAGCCCGCCATCACGCGGCAGTCCTCAGAGATCGGTGGCTCGGGCACAGGATTGCTGCCGTGGGAAGACGACAACTATGGGCGTGTGATCATGTTGGGCGCGTCGTACAAGTTCTACTAAGGCATGCCGGGACCGCTGATCCGTGACATCGTCATCGTCGGCGGTGGCACTGCCGGCTGGATGACAGCCGCCGCGCTCTCGAACCACTTCGGACGTGCGTGCTCGATCCGTCTGGTGGAATCCGACGAGATCGGCATCATCGGCGTCGGCGAGGCGACGATCCCGCATATCGTCGCCTTCAATCGCATTCTGGGAATCAACGAAGACGAGTTCCTGCGCGCCACGCGTGGCACCTTCAAGCTCGGCATCGAGTTCGTGAACTGGAGTGCCATCGGTGACCGCTACACGCACGGTTTCGGCAAGCTCGGCCCCGATCTGGATGGACTGCCGTTCCATCATTTCTGGCTGCGCGGCGTGCATGAAGGTCTGGCCGGCAGCCTGGGCGACTACTCGATCAACACTGCGGCTCCGCGCCGCGCCAAGTTCATGCGACCGCGGGAGGACATGACAGGCTCGCCGCTGCGTGAAATCACGTACGCCTATCACTTCGACGCCGGGCTCTACGCCCGATTCCTTCGCCAGCTGTCCGAGCGTAATGGCGTCGAACGCATTGAAGGCAAGATCGTCAGCGTGCAGCAACGTGACCCGGATGGGTTCATCACCGCCGTCGTACTGGGCGATGGCCGTCGCGTCGAAGGCGGATTGTTCGTCGACTGTTCGGGCATGCAGGGCCTGCTCATCGAGAAGACCCTGCAGACCGGCTACGAAGACTGGTCGCAATGGTTGCCCTGTGATCGTGCGGTCGCGGTGCCCTGCCAATCCGTCGAGCCTTTGATCCCGATCACACGGGCCACAGCCCACGGCGCCGGCTGGCAGTGGCGCATCCCGCTGCAACATCGCATCGGCAACGGCCATGTGTATTCGAGCCGCTTCATGAGCCAGGAGGACGCCACTGAAATACTGATGGGCAACCTGGACGGCGAGGCGCTGGGGGAGCCACGTCACATCCCCTTCAAGCCCGGCCGACGCAAGCGCGTATGGAATCGCAACTGCATCGCCATGGGTCTGGCGGCAGGTTTTTTCGAACCCATCGAGTCCACCAACATCCACCTGATACAGACGTCGGTCTCGCGGCTCATGGCTCTGTTCCCGCGCGGCGACTTCGACCAGGCAGACATCGACGAGGTCAATACACAGACCCGAATCGAGTATGAGCGCGTACGTGACTTTATCGTGCTGCACTACAAAGCCACGGAGCGCGATGACACGCCTTTCTGGCGGCACTGCCGTGCCATGGAAATTCCGTCCACACTGCAGCACAAGATCGACCTGTATCGCAGCAACGGCCGTTTCTTCCGCGAAGACAATGAGCTGTTCGGCGAGTTGAGCTGGGTGCAGGTCATGGAGGGGCAGCGTATTCACGCGAGGGGCTACCACCCCTTCGCCGACCTGCGTCCCGTCGAAGACGTGCGCGCCTTCCTGGCCGACACGAAGCGCGTCATCTCCGCATGTGTCGAGGCAATGCCCACGCATGCTGAGTTCATTGCGCAGCACTGCGCCTTCGCGTGAATCGCCAAGGCCGCCGCAGCCTCGCACTCGCGATCGTTCTGCTCGCTACGACCGCTGCAGCTGGTCAGGCGCCCCCTGGAGATGTGTCTCCGCGAGTGCGCGGCTTACTCGCGCAGATGTCACGCGACTTTCCAGCACAGTGGGATCCGAAGCTTGGAATTCACGTGACTTGAAGTCGC